>Ga0335085_10001728_pt1 | contig 44216 bp, 39 predicted proteins | sample Lox_Sample_45_FD_206712 | JGI IMG/M metagenome (GOLD analysis project Ga0335085, IMG submission 206712) | Soil microbial communities from Loxahatchee National Wildlife Refuge, Florida, United States - Lox_Sample_4.5 | ecosystem: Environmental > Terrestrial > Soil > Wetlands | place: USA... | reverse complement strand
AAGGCACGCTTCCAGCTCGGGAATGCCGCGAAGGAGAAGGGATTTCGCATGTCGATCTCGCGCGTCAGCGGCAGCGGCGAGGTCTGCGGCTTGGCGCCCCGCGCGATCAAGTGCCGAGCCTTGCGGAGCGTCGTGCGCACGGCGTCGGGGATGTCGTCGCGGTCGAAGAGCGCGATGAAGGTGACGGGACGCCCGCTCTCGTCGAGGAGGAATTCCAGGAGGTCGAGCTGGTCGTCGTCGAGAACGCCGATCTGCCGCGTGAGCGCGATCTCGATCGTGCCCTTGCCGCGCGTCCTCAGCACCTTGGCATAGGCGCCGAGCTCCGCGCGGTCGGCGTTGCGGCAGGCGAGCGGCCTCCCCTCATAGCCGAGATGCTGATTGAGGATGGTGGAGGAGAACCCCATGGCGCCGGCATCGACGGCCTCGGCAATGAGGGCCTCTATGCGCTGCCGCTCCTCGGGATTGGCCGCGCGCTCCATCGAGGCCTCGCCCATGACCCAGTGCCGGAACGGCGTCAGCGGCGCCAGGAATCCCAGGTTGAGCGCGGGCCTGCGGCGCTCGGCGGCGTCGAGGAATTCCGGAAAGCTCTCCCAATCCCAGGTGATGCCGCGGTCGAGCACCTCGAAGGGGATGCCCTCGACGTTGACGAGGTCGCGCATCGCGATCTCCCGCGTCTCGGGCTTGCAGGGCGCGATGCCGACGCCGCAATTTCCCATGACGACGGAGGTGACGCCGTGCCAGCAGGAGGGCGTCACGGCCCCGTCCCAGCAGATCTGTGCGTCGTAATGCGTGTGCGGATCGATGAAGCCCGGCGCCACCGCGAGGTCGGAGGCGTCGATGGTCTTGGCCGCGCCCTCGGAGATTTTCCCGATCTCCGCGACGACCCCGTCCTTGATCGCGACATCCGCATGCCGCCCAGGTGCTCCGGTACCGTCGATGACGAGACCGTTCTTGATCAGGATGTCGTAGGGCATAGCGAGGCTCCCCGAACGATAGGATCGAAGTCTAGCACCGACCTTAAAGCGCAGCCTCGACCCGCATGGTGCCCTTGTATCGGCCGCCGCGCTGCGCCGGCGGAGCGACGGTAATTCGCACGCGTCCGCCCAAGGCGACGATCCATCTTGCGAGGCGATCGATGGTAATGCTCTCGAGCTTCCCGCTCAGCGCTTTGGACAGGGTGGGCTGATCCATGCCGCAGAGGCGAGCCGCTTGCGCCTGCGTGAGCGCTCGCCGGCGAATGACGCGCATCAGCAAGGCCACGAGATCCGCCTTGGCCGCGAGCTCCGCCGCCTCGATCTCGTCCAGGCCGATGTCGCTGAAGACGTTTCCGCCGCTCTTACTCGCTCTCATTTCTCGCCGCTCTCGTCCATTTCCCGCGCCGATTTGACCCGTCTTTGGAGCCGCTCTCTGATCTCCTTCGGCGTCCTGCTCCCGCGCTTGGATTTCTTCTGGAACGCGTCGATCACGTAGACTGCTCTCCTCAGCTTGACAAGGTACACCGTCCTAAACGCGTCCCCCCCGGCATCCGCCTTCAGCTCGTAGACGCCCGAGCCGAGCCCCTTCAACGGTTTTGCGAAGCCCGGCGTTTCGCCGTCTTGGACCAAGCGTAGGCCGAAGCCGAGGACTCTCTTGACCTCTTTCGGGAAGCTCGAAAGCGCCTCTCTGCTGTCTCCCAGCCAAACGAGCGCACGGCCCTTATATGGCAAATTTACCAAGGCGGTCAACCCACCGGCGGGCGATGCCCCGGATCAAGGGAACGTGCGCGGCAGCGAGCATCTATCGTGAAACGCAAGTCACCACTGAGACAATGAGACAGTGAGAAAGGCGAAAGGGCGCCGCGCGCCCGGAGAGTCGCGTCTCACTGCCTCGCCGTCTCTGTCGCGAGATTGGCGTCTCACCGCCGCGTCGTCTTCAGGAGCTCGTCGAGGGCGTCGGACCAGGCTTCCTTGGTCTTGGCGATGTCGGCGGCGTCGTGGGCGAGGGAGATGTAGTATTTGGACTCGCCCTTGAGGATGCCGCGCTGGAGCAGGAGGCGGTTGAAGGTGCGGAGCATCTCGGCGTTGCCGCGGAGGACGCCGCGGTAGTCGTGGATGCCGGTGCTGCCGAAGACCACGTCGAAGAGCGGCGGCTCGCCCATCACCTGTGCCGCGATGCCCTTGCGCTTCAAGAGCTCCTCGAGCGCGGCCTTGAGCTCGCGTCCCGTCGCGAAGATGCGCTCGTAGGCGCCGGGCCGGCGGAGGATCTCGAGCGTCGCGAGCCCCGCCGCCGCCGCCACGGGATTGCCGGAAAGCGTGCCGATCTGCACGAGGAAGCGATCCTCGGGCACGGCCTCCTTGTCGAAATGCGCCATGATGTCCGCGCGCCCCGCGATCGCCGCCAGCGGGAATCCTCCGCCGATCACCTTGCCGAGGCTGCAGAGGTCGGGTGTCACGCCGTAGTATTCTTGCGCCCCGCCATAGGCGAGGCGGAAGCCCGTCACGACCTCGTCGAAGATGAGGGGAATGCCGGCATCCCTGGTGAGCTTCCGGAGCGCCTGGAGGAAGCCCGGCGCCGGCGGGATGATGCGCTGGAAGGGCTCGACGATGACGCCGCCGATCTCCTCGCCGCGCTCGCGGATGAGGCTTGCCACGGTCTCGACGTCGTTGAAGGGCGCCACCAGCACCTCGTCGCGCACGCTCTGCGGGATGCCCGGGGAATCCGGCACCGGCAGCGGGAAGTTGCCGGGCCGCTTCGGCGCCAGGCTCATGAGCGAGTAGTCGCTCATCCCGTGATAGCCGCCCTCGAACTTGATGATCTTGTCGCGCTTCCTGAAGGCGCGGGCGGCGCGCATCGCGTAGAGGTCGGCCTCGGTGCCGCTGGAGACGAAGCGCACCTGCTCGGCGCAGGGCACCGCGCGCACGATCTCCTCCGCGAGCATGATCCCCTGGCGGTTGTTGGCGAAGAAGGTGGTGCCATGCGCTACCTGCTCGGTCGCGGCCTTGGTGACGTCGGGATGCGCGTGCCCCACCAGCATGGGGCCCGAGCCCAGGAGGTAGTCGATGTATTCGTTGCCGCTCTCGTCCCAGACGTGCCCGCCCTTGCCCTCGCGGATCACGACGTCGCCGCTGACGTTTCCGAACGTGCCGCCGGGCAGCACGCGCTTTGCCGTCGAGATGATGCCGGCCTCGAGCTCGCCGTGGGTCCGTCCGTCCATGAGAGCCTCCGTCAAGGGGTGCGGGGGGATTAAAGCACCAAGGCTGTCATTGGCCAAGGAAAGCGACCCGCGACCTACATGCATACCTCCCCTTCGTTCCGCGTCATGGCCGGGACAAGCCCGGCCATGACGGCTTCTCTTCGACCGGCAGCACCGTCAACCCCTACCCTCGCGCTCCTTCGCGACCGACGCCACCAGCCACTCGCGGAAGAGCCTGATCTTCGGCGTATCCGCAGTCTCCTCGGGGGCCACCACGTAGAAGCCCGCCTTGTCCGGAAGCGCGAGGTCGAAGGGCGCGACGAGGCGGCCGTCTCGGAGGTCGGTCTCGACGAAGGGCGTGCGCGCGAGCGCCACGCCCAAGCCGTCGATCGCCGCCTGGATCGCCATGAAACTTTCACTGAACACGAGGCCGCGCTTCTGCCCGAGGGCCGCGGGGAGGCCCGCGGCGGTGAGCCAGACCTGCCAGTCCTCGCGGAGCCCCGTGTTGTGGAGGAGCGTGTGATGCGCGAGGTCCTCGGGCCGGCGCAACCCGCGCTTCCCCTTGAGGAGCGAGGGGCTGCACACCGGGAAGATGTCCTCGGACATGAGAAAGACCGCATGCAAGCCCGGCCAGACGCCGTGGCCGTAGCGCACGGCCATGTCGATCTCCTCGCGCCGGAAATCGACCAGATGGGTCGAGGCCGTGAGCCGCACCTCGATCCCGGGATTGGCCTCCTGGAAGGCCGCCACGCGCGGCAGCAGCCACTTCGCCGCGAGCGAGGCCATGGTGCTGACGGTGAGCACGCTCTGCCGCTCGCGCCGGCGCAGCCGGTCGGTCGCCTCGCGCAGATCCTCGAACGCCTCACGTACCGCCGGCAGATAGGCCTGCGCCTCCGGCGTCAGCGCGAGCGCGCGGTTGCGGCGAAGGAAGAGGCGGAGGCCGAGCTGCGCCTCGAGGCGCCGGATCTGATGGCTGATCGCGGTCTGCGTCACGTTGAGCTCCGAGGCCGCGCGCGTGAAGCTCAGATGCCGCGCCGCCGCTTCGAAGGCGCGCAAGCCGTTGAGGGAGGGAAGTCCCAATGCCATGTGCCCGAGATTAGCATGAATTTATCTCATGAAAAGGGCGACAAAGTGTCGTTTGCGGCCTCGGCGGGGGAAGCCCATCCTCTCGCCCTGAGAATGATGGAGAAGGAGTTCCGCCATGACCATCCTGGCCTTGCAATCGGAGATATATTCTCATGGCTTCGGCGCGCTTTCCCGGTTTTTCGAGCGGCTCGAGGTCTGGCGCGAGCGTCGGCGCGGCCGGAAGCTTCTGGCGCAGATGGATGTCCACGACCTTAAGGACCTCGGACTCTCGCCCTCGGACGTCTATGCTGAGATCGAAAAGCCGTTCTGGCGCGCCTGAGGGGAGATCGAGAACATGGAAGCCGTGACCGCAACCACGCGCGACGAGGTGGTGGCGCCGTTGGTGTTCCTCGCGGACACCAAGGTGAAGGCCGCGACCTACAATCCGCCGCCGGGCACGGGCGAGGTGCGGCGCACCGGCAATTACGGGAATTTCCCCACGCGCATCCGCGACGCGCGGCCGATCGCGGCCTCGCTCTCGCTGGAGCGCCAGGGCTTCCGTCTCGTGCGCCGGCCGAGCGCGGTCGAGAACTTCCACGACGCGGCGGAGATCCGCTCGGTCTATTACCCCGAGATCGAGCGCCTCGTCGCGGAGGAGACGGGCGCCGCGGAGGTCGTGGTCTTCGACCACACGATCCGCACGGCCGAGCGCGCGATCGAGCGCGGGCTGCGTCAGCCCGTCCGCATGGTGCACAACGACTACACGGAGAAATCCGGGCCGCAGCGCGTGCGCGAGCTCCTGGGTGAGCGCGCGGAGGAGAAGCTCCGCCACCGCTTCGTCGAGATCAACGTCTGGCGCCCGATCCGCGGCACCGTGCTGGAGGCGCCGTTGGCGCTCGCGGACGCGCAGAGCCTCGCGCCCGGCGATTTGGCCCCGGTCGATCTCGTCTATGCCGACCGCGTCGGCGAGATCTATTACGGCGTCTTCAATCCGGGGCAGCGCTGGTACTACTTCCCGCGCATGACGGTCGACGAGGCGATCCTCATCAAGTGCTATGACAGCGAGCGCGACGGCCGCGCGCGCTTCTCGCTGCACTCGGCCTTCGACGACCCCACCACTCCCGCGAACGCCCCGCCGCGCGAGAGCATCGAGGTCCGGGCCTTCGGCTTCTTCGCGCCCAAGCGGACCTGACGGGGCTCAGGCCTCGACGGGCTCGGGCTGCCGCGTGAGCGGCAGCACGGGCGATGCCAGGATGATCGCGGCCTGCAACAGGAATCCCGCGGCAGCGACCCAGAGCGCGGTCTCGGCTCCGAAGGTGCCGCCCGCGAGCGCGCCGATCGCGGCACCGATGGGGCGCGCGCCCGTCGCGGTCGCGAAGATCGCGGAGACGCGGCCGAGCATCCCCGCGGGCACCACGCTCTGGCGGAGGGTCACCGTGCTGATGACCCAGAGAATCGGCCCCGCCCCGATCAGGAAGAAGCTCGCGCCCGCGAGCAGCGGCGAGGGAAGCCAGATCGTGAGCAGCATCACGGCGGCGGCGATGACCCCCGCAGCCGGTCCGATTGCGATCACGATGCCGAAGGGGAGGCGCTCGACGATCCGCGGCGCCGCGAGTGCGCCCGCGACCATGCCGGCGCCGTAGCAGGCGAGCGTCGCTCCCACCGCCGCCGCGGCGAGGCCGAGGCTCGCCACCGCATAGGGCACATAGACCGCCTGCAGCACGAAGAAGGCCGTGTTGAAGACGAGCTGGGTCAGGAACACCGGCAGCAGCAGGGGATGGCGGAAGGTGAATCGCGCACCCTCGCGCAAGTCGTGCAGCGGATGGCGCGTCGGAAGCGGGGGACGCTGGGGCTCGCGCAATCCCGCCAGCAGCGCAACGGCGACGGCGGAGAGCGCGGCCGCGAGCGCGAAGGCGGGAGCGCCGCCAGTCCAGCCCACGAGCGCTCCCGCGAGCGCGGGGCCGCCGGCGAAAGCGATGGTGCGCGCGAGCTCGATCCGCGCGTTGGCCTTGGCGAGCATGTCGCGCGCGACGAGCGCGGGGATGAGCGAGGGCGCCGCCACGCCATAGGCAACGGTGCCGGCGGCACCGGCGAATCCCAAGAGCGCCAGCAGCGGCAGGCTCAGCTCACCCAGCGCAAAGAGCGCGAGCATCGCCGCGAGCGAGAGAACGCGAAGCGCCTCCGCTCCGACCATGAGGCGCCTGCGCGAGCCGCGATCGGCCAGAAGGCCCAGCGGCAGCGAGAGCAGCAGGAAGGGCAGGGTCTGCAGCATCTGCAGGAGCCCCGTGCCCCCGACACCGGCGCCGAGCGCCAGCACCGCCACCAGCGGCGCCGCCGCCAGCGCCACCTGCTCCGCCGACTGCGCGGCGAGGTTCGACCAAGCGAGGCGGCTGAAGGGAGAGAGCGAGACCATGGCTGCCGATCCTTCCGTGCTGCGAGGGATCGGGTATAGGGCTGCGATGGAGGCTCGCGCGTCCCGGAAGTTGTGGGGCAATTCGACCGTCACCCTCCCGCGCGCAGCGATGGGAGGGTGAGGGTCTCTCGACGCTACTTTTTGTTCCGTCCCCGCTCCAAATCCATGTACCCGTCCCGCGTCTGCGGGAGCTTACGGTCGAGGATGCGGGAGGCGATCACGGTGCGGAGGATCTGGGCGGTGCCGCCGCCGATTGTGAACATGCGGGCATCGCGGACCATGCGCTCCAAGGGCAGGTCGCGCCCATAGCCCTCGGCGCCGAAGACCTGGAGCGCGTCGTTCGTGACCTTGATCGCCATCTCCGAGGCGAAGACCTTCGCCTGCGCCGCCTGCGTCGCGTCGGGGAAGCCCGCGGGATTGCTCGCGGCCGCCTTGTAGATGAGCGCCTGCGCCGCGGCGATCCCGATCGACATGTCCGCGAGCATCCACTGCAGGCCCTGGAACTCCGCGATCGGACGGCCGAACTGCTCGCGCGTCTTCGCGCGCTCGAGGGCGAGCTCGTAGGCGCCCTCGGCGAGACCGAGCGCCACGGTGGCGGCGCCGACGCGCTGGCTGTTGTAGGCGTTCATGAGGCCGGCGAAGCCGCGGCGCACGCCCTCGGGCGGGACGAGCGCCATCGCCGCGGGCACTTCGAGATCGCGGAAGAGCACCTCGGTCTCGGGAATGCCGCGGAGCCCCATGGCGCGGCTGCGGCGGCCGATCTCGAGGCCCTTCGACTCCCCGCGTACCGCGATGAAGCCCGCGATCCCCTGCTCCTCGCCGTCCCGGTCGAAGACGCGCGCGAAGATCAGATGGAGGCGTGAGACGCCGCCGCCGGTGATCCAGTGCTTCCTGCCGTTGAGGACGTAGACGTCGCCGCGCTTCACCGCGCGCGTCGTCATCTCCGAGGCGGCGCTTCCGGCCTCGGGCTCGGTGATGCAGATCGCGGGCTTGTCGCCCTCGAGCACGAGGCCCGCCGCGAGCCGCTTCTGCGCCTCGCTGCCGTAGCGCATGATCGCGCTGATGGCGCCCATGTTCGCCTCGACGACGATGCGGGCGGTGACGCCGCAGACCTGCGCCATCTGCTCGATCGCGAGCACGGCCTCGAGGAATCCGAGCCCCTTGCCGCCATAGGCCGGAGGAATCGTCATCCCCATGAGGCCCGCCTCCTTGAGGAGGCGCACGTTCTCCCAGGGATATTCCTCCGTGCGGTCGACCTCCGCCGCGCGCGCCGCGATCGCGCCGCGCGCGACCTCCCGCGCCCGCGCCTGCAGCGCCTTCTGCTGGGGATCGAGCTCGACCATGGCACGCCCTCCGGATTGACCGGAGGCATCCTGGCGCAGGTCGGGTGGTCGGTGTCAATCTCCGCGCGCTAGGCGCGGACGGCGCGGGGCTCGGGGGCGGCGGCGGCGGTTTCGCCGATCACCGCGCGCAGGAGGTCGCGTCCGAGCCCGTGCATCTCTGCTTCCGGCATGAAGTGCGGCCGGAGCCCGCTGCTCACGAACTCGCCCAGGAGCTCGCCGTTCTGGCCCTCGCGGTCGAAGCGGTAGTGGAAGAGCTCCTGCGTCACGATCACCTCGCCCTCCATGCCGATCACCTCGATGATGCTGGTAATGCGGCGCTTGCCGTCGCGCATGCGGCTCACCTGCACGATCAGGTCGACGGCGGAGGCGATCTGCGAGCGCTGGGCGCGGGTGGAGAGGTTCATCCCGCTCATGTCGAGGAGGTTCTCGAGCCGCGTCAGCGCCTCGCGCGCGCCGCTCGCGTGGATGGTGCCGAGCGAGCCGTCGTGGCCGCTGTTCATGGCCTGCAGCATGTCCAGGCACTCGGCGCCGCGGATCTCGCCGACGATGATCCGGTCGGGCCGCATGCGCAGCGCGTTGCGGAAGAGGTCGCGGATCGTCACCGCGCCCTTGCCCTCGAGATTGGGCATGCGCGTCTCGAGCCGTCCCACGCGCGGCTGCTGGAGCTGGAGCTCGGCCGCGTCCTCGATGGTGATGATGCGCTCGCCGGGGTCGACGGTGCGGGACATCGCGTTGAGGAGCGTGGTCTTGCCGGAGCCGGTGCCGCCGGAGATCAGGATGTTGAGGCGCGAGCGCGTGGCGATCGCGATCGCCGCGGCCATAGGCGCCGAGAGGTTGCCTTGCTCCACCATCTTCTCGAGCGTGATCACCTGCTTCGCGAATTTGCGGATCGAGATCATGGGGCCGTCGAGCGCGAGCGGGGGCACGACCACGTTGACGCGGCTGCCGTCGGGGAGGCGCGCGTCGGCGAGCGGCGTCGATTCGTCGATGCGGCGGCCGATCAGCGTCACGATCCGCGTCGCGACGTTGAGCACGTGACGGTCGTCGACGAAGGTCACGTCGGTCGGCTCGAGCCGGCCGCGCCGCTCGACGTAGACGCGCTTCGGCCCGTCCACGAGGATGTCGCTGACGCTCTCGTCCGCGAGCAGCGGCTCGAGCGGTCCGAAGCCCACCATCTCCGCGACCAGGCCCTTGATCGCGGCGGCGCGCTCCGGGCCGTTGAGCTGGAGGCCCCGCTCCGCGATGATCTCGTTGACGAGCGGATCGATCTCGCGCGCGAGCTGATCGCGCTCGATGCGCGCGGCCTGCGCCACGTCGATCCGCTCGATGAGCTCGTTCTGGAGCTGCGCCACCATCGCGGTGATGCGCCCGTTGTCGAGGCGGGGCGAGGGAAAGCGGGCGGCGATCTCCGGAGGGGGAGCGCTCTCGCGGATGTGCGCCGCGACCAGCACCGGCGCCAGGACGGGCGCCTGGGGCTGCGGGACCGCGGCCTGCGCGCGGTCGGCCTCCTTGAGCGAAGCGGCCGCGCGCGCATTCTCGCTCAAGCGCTCGAAGAACTGGATGCCGAGATAGGTGTTGCGGCGCCACGCGACGACGCCGGAGATCTTGTCGGAGCCGTTGAGGAGGAGCGTCACGGGCTCGCGCTCCTCGATCGAGGCGAGGAGGCGCACGCAAGCGCCGGTGGGCGAGAGATCGAGCACGCGGCAATCGAAGCGCCCGCGCGCCGTCTCGAGGGTCGCCCGCATCGACACCCGCACGCGATTGCGCCGACGCCGCTCCTCTCCGCTGCCTTCCGAAATGCCCGCCACGTTCCTGGCTCGCCCGAGATCGATTCCGCGGGCCTAGAGTGGCCGAATATGATTAATCCGGTCTTTGTTTCCTGGGAGGCCGCCTGCTCCCAAGGGAGGGGCCGGCGGCGCCAGGTCGCGGACGGTTCGCCGCGGCCGGGCGCCGGCGCGATTCTCTCCTAGTGCTTGATGTCGGAGTAGGGGTAGACGAAGTTTCCGGACTTGAGCTCGGGCGGGTAGAGGATCACCTGGGTCCCGGCCTTGCGGAACTGCGCTATGTCGTTCCCGACCACGCCCTGATACTGCACGAAGAGCAGGCGCGACTTCTCCCACTCGCCGTTCTCCGCGAACTTCACGTCGCCGACGATGGTGTGAAAGGTCTCCTTGTGGATGTAGTCCGCGATCTTTGCCTCGTCGAGGCTGCCTACCTTCGTAATGGCCTCCGTGAGGATCTGCATCTCGGAATAGGCGAAGGGCGGCAGATAGTATCCGAGGGGATCGACGCCCTGCGCCGCGGCCTTCGTCTGATAGGTCTCGAGGAACTTCTCGACGCCCGGAAACTTCATCGTGGGCTCGGGCACGTAGACGTCGTAGGCGACGATTCCGTTGAGGAGCGGCCCGAGCTGCTGCTTGATCGGCGTGAAGGCGAGGCCGATCATGCCCCCGCCGAACATCTTGGGTGCCAAGCCCACCTCGTTCGCAGCGCGCACCATGCCGACGGTGTCGGGCGGATATGACGCGACGTAGACCACGTCGGGGTTGGCGGCTTTGACCGCGCGCGCGATCGGCGTGTAGTCGGTGGTGCTCGGCGGGTACTTCCCGTCGTAAACGACCTTGAGGCCGAGCTCCTTCACGATCTCGCGGGCGCCGGCGATCACGGTCTGCGCGTATTCCGCGTCCGCCGCCACGAGCGCTATCGTCTGCGGCTTCGGGCTCATTGTCATCGCGACCCGCAGGAATCCCTCGGAGGGCCCGAGCCGCGTCTCCTTGCCGTTCGGCAGGATCTGGAAGTAGCGGTCATACTTGAAGGTGTCGTTCACGCCGGTGCCGAAAAGCGACATGAAGACCTTGCCGCGCGGCATGATCACGGGCATCGCTGGCGCGATCTGGTTGGTGGCATAGGCGGAGATCACGAGGTCGACCTTGTCGACGTCGAGAAGCTTCGTGTAGATCGCGGGGACGTTGGCGCCATTGGACTGGTCGTCGTAGTAGACGAGCTCAACCTGGCGGCCGAGCAGGCCGCCCTTGGCGTTGACCTCGTCCTTCCAGATTTGGATCGCCAGGAGCGCGCTCTTGCCCCCGCCGGCGAGACCGCCCGTGAGCGGCATGCTGAAGCCGATCTTGAGCGGCTCCGCCGCCTCCGCGCGCCCCAGCGCGAGGAGGGCGACGAGCATCAAGACGAGACAGCGCAGAACGTAACGCATTCATTTCCTCCGTTTCGTGAGCACCGTTCTTTATTCACCACGGCGACGTGTAAGGGCGCTGCGCCTTTTCTTTCGCCGTCATGGCCGGGCTTGTCCCGGCCATCCACGCGACAGCTGCTCATGTGGCGTGTCCGTGGATGCCCGGGACAAGCCCGGGCATGACGAGTGTAAGAAGGCCAACGTATTCGCCTTTACCGGTCCCTTCGCCTCCATGGTGCAATCAGATCGAAGACTAATGCCCCGCAGGCGCGGCCGCCAGGATTCTGCTGCGGGCTTGCGCCGCGTGCGCGGCGCCGGGAATCGTGGGCAGCAGCCCAACTTCGCAAGCCTTGATTTGCAGCGCCAGGTATTTCGAGTAGATGCGGCACTGAGCGAGGCTGCCCGCGATGAACCAGAGGCCGGGCTGCGGCGTGCGCTTGAACATGTTGCGCAATTCCTGCCCTTCCCCGAATCCCCAGATCGGGCCGACCTTCGCCGCGACCTCCTCGCCGAAGAGCTTGCGCACCAGGAATTCCTGGCCCTTGTACCCGGTCGCGAGGACGACGAGATCGGCGGGGAGCGTCTCGCCGCTGCGGAGCCGCGCTCCCTCGGCGACGAAGGCGGCGATCTCGGAGAACTGGAGGAGCCGGATCTTGCCCTCGGCGACCAGATCGGAGCAGCCGACGTTGAAGTAGTAGCCGCCGCCGCGGGTCAGGTATTTGAACTGCCAGCCCGTGCCGTCCTCGCCGAAATCGAGCTTGAAGCCCACGCGCTCCAGCGCCTCGAGTAGCTCGCGGTCGAGCTTGCGTGCCTCTTCGGTGATGAGCTTGTGGCTTTGCCGCGCCAGCGAGAGGGGAACCGACACGGTGATGAGGTCGCAATCCTCGAGCGAGAGCCCCTCGCCGTAGAGCGCGTAGGGGAGCTGCGCGCTCGGCTCGACGTTGACGATCAGGGTCGGGCTGCGCTGCACGATCGCGACCTTGGCTCCCGCGGAGTAGAGGTCCTGCGCTATGTCATGGCCGCTGTTGCCGGTGCCGATGACGAGCGCGGTCTTCCCCTTCCAGGCCTCGCCGTCCCCGTATTGGCTCGAGTGCAGGACCGTGCCGGCGAAATTCCGCAGCGTCGGAATCTCCGGAAGGCTCGGGATGCCGCTCACTCCGGTGGCCATAACGAGATGCCGCGGGCGCATTTCCCGCACGGCGCCATCGGCGCGGCGCAGCGTCACCGACCAGCGCCCCTCCCGCTCGTCCCAGCGGCCGCCCTCGAATTCCGTCTGCGTCCAATAGTTGAGCTCCATGCTCTCGACATAGGCCTCGAACCAGCTCGCGAGCTTGTCCTTGGGGATGTAGGTCGGCCAGTTTGGCGGGAACGGCATGTACGGGAGGTGGTTGACGTGCGTCTGATTGTGGAGCGTCAGCGCGTGGTAGCGATTGCGCCAGTTGTCGCCGATGCGCCGCTCCCGGTCGACGATCAGCGTGTCGATCCCGAGCTGCGTGAGCCGCGCGGCAATCGAGAGCCCGGCCTGCCCCCCGCCCACGACGAGCACCGCCGGGTCCCTGTCGGCATATTCGGCAGCGGCCTTCCTGAGGTCGAGCCAATTGGGGCCGCGAAAATCGCGAGCATGGGCTTTGGCGCCGAACGGCGTCGCCCCGGGTCTTTCCTCGAAGCCCTTGAGCTCCTCGAGCGCGGTGAGGAGCGTCCACGCCCTCGTCCTTCCCTCCTCGCCGCTCTCGGGCGTGAGGCGCAACACGCCGCTGCCGCGGCCTTCCGCGGTCTCGAACACGAAGAATGCCTCGATCGCCGAGGTGCCCGCGCGGGTCACGCGGCGGGGCGGAGCCCGCTCGGGATCGATCCGGAACCGCGTCGGCCGGGCGCGGGCGGCGCCCGCCCGCAGCTCCCTCAGGATCTCTTCCCGGCCGCTGACGGTGTCGATGTCCCAGGTGAGCGCGAGCACGTCGCGCCAGTGGCTGTCCCTGTGGAACAAGCTCTCGAGCGAGGCAGCGTCCGGCCGCGCGAGCGCGCTCTCGAATTGCGCGAGCCATTTCTCGGCGATTGCCGCGCTCTGCTCCTGAGCGAGCGCCATTCGTACTCTCCCCTTGGAAAGCGCAGATTTCATCACGCAATTCCCAATGAGAATAATATCCGATCCTGTCTGCCGCCAGGAGTCCGCGGACCACTGGGGCGAGCACGATCCCCCAATTGCCATTTCACCACGGAGACGGTGAGACAATGAGAGGCGGGCAAGACGGCCACGGCTGCGAACGCAGGCACCCTATAGGACCAGACGACGCATGCCATTCTTCAGTGCCGACGAATTGAAATTGAGAAGCAATGCCGTTCGAATTCCAGTCAGCCGCAAGTATGTCAGCGCTTGTGCCTCGTGGATCGGCAAAAGGCGTTCGACCGCCTTGAGCTCGAGGATTACTCGATTTTCCACGATTAGATCGAGCCGATAGCCGCAATCGAGACGCACGGATTTGTACACGATCGGCAGCGGTACTTGTCGCGCGAACGATAGACCGACTTCCTTCAGCTCGAAGCATAGGCATTCCTCATATGCCGATTCCAGCAATCCCGGCCCGAGCGCGCGGTGCACCTCGATTGCCGATCCGATGATCCTTTCGGTCAGAGGATCGTTTTCCACGGGCGCCCCCATTGGCACGGACCTCACTGTCTCGTTGTCTCTGTGGTGAAATCGCGTCGTTGTTAGTGCGCGATCCCGGCCGCCGCCAGGATTCTGCGGCTGGTTTCGGCGAGGGCGGATTTGCGGGCGGCAAGCGCGGGGTAGAGGAGCTTGCCCGCGCGCTTCACGATCTTGCCCGCGACGAGGACGGTGTCGACGTTGGCGGCATTCGCGTGCAGCACGATCGCGGCGACGGGATCGGTCACGGGAAAGAGATTGAGGTCCTCCCCGCGCAGGAGAAGAACGTCCGCCTGCTTGCCCGGCGCAAGCGAGCCGATGCGATGCTCCATGCCGAGCATCCTGGCGCCCTCGAGGGTCGCCCATCGGAGCGCCTCGCGGCAGGGGATGGAGACATGCTCGGGGGCGCGGCCGGTCTTGGCGAGCGTCGCGAGATCGCCTGCGTGGCGCTCGGCCTGCAGCGCCACCCGCAGCACCGCGAGCATGTCGCCGCCGATGAAGGATTCGATGTCGACGCCGAGCGAGGGCGCCGTGCCGAGACGCCGGAGCGCGCCGGTGAGACAGTCGCCGTAGCCCATCTGGAGCTCGATCTCCGGCGTCGCCGTGACGCTCGCACCCTCGCCGACGAGCGCGCGTAGCTCCTCGAAGGGAATGCTGTTGCCGTGGACGATGTTGACGGAGGCGCTCACGAGCCCCTCCGCGATGAGCCGTTTGAACCCGTCGGGCGTCAGCATCCTGCCGCCGCCGACGTGCATGCTCACGAGCATCCCCATCTCGCGCGCGAGAGCCAGGTCCTGCTGGCTCACCTCGTAGGTCGAGTAGGCGGGGCCGAGGACCGCCATGCCCAGCGTCACCAGCGACTCCCGCGAGGGGAGCCGGTCGCGCGCCAGGCGCTCGATCTCCGCGCGGGGATGGGGGACCTCGCTGAAATGCTTCTGCCCCGGCTTCGGATCGGGCTTGGGCGAGCCGTGCAGGAAGACCGCGCGGATGCCCGATTCCTGAAGCGCGTCGATCGCGCGGTCGCTGTGCGCGGGTGTGGGATTGTTGTGGCACCAGTCGACCAGCGTGGTGGTTCCGGAATTGAGCTGGTTGAGCGCGCCCACGAGGGTGGAGATGTAGATGTCGTCGGGGCGGAAGGCCGGCGCGATCGCCGCATGCATGGTGTGGAGATATTCGAGGATCGTCCAATCCGCGGCGATCCCGCGCAGGCAGGTCTGCCAGGTGTGCTGATGCGCGTTGACGAGGCCGGGCATCACGATCATTTCGGCGGCGTCGATGACCGGCGCCTCCGCCGCAATCTCCGGCGCGATCGCGGCGATGCGGCCGTCCTCGATCAGCACGTCGCCGCGCGGCAGATCCGGCACCGCCGGATCCGCGGTGACGACGATGCCGGACTTGATCAGGAGGCGGGACATCAGGCCTTCTTCGAGAGCCGGTCGATCTCCGCCATCTCCTCCGCGCCGAGCTTCCAGCCGGCAGCCTTCGCGTTCTGCTCGAGCTGCTCGGGCTTGGTGGCGCCGGCGATGACGCTCGCGACCTGCGGGCGCTCGGCGAGCCAGCTGAAGGCGAGCTCGAGGAGCGTATGCCCGCGGCTTGCGGCGAAATCGCCCAGCCGCTCGGCGATCCGCCAGTTCTCCTCGGTCAGGAACCGGTCGGCGAGGCGCTGCGTGCTGGTGAGCCGCGTCCCCGCGGGCATCGGGGCGTTGCGCTTGTACTTCCCCGTGAGGAGCCCGCTCGCGAGCGGAAAGAAGGGCAGCAGGCCCAGATCGTATTTCTGCATCGCCGGGACGAGCTCGCGCTCGATCTCGCGCACGACGAGGCTGTACTCGTCCTGGCAGGAGACGAAGGCGTTGAGACCGAGATGCTTCGCCGTCCATTCCGCCTCGACCACCTGCCAGCCCGGGAGGTTGGAGCAGCCGATGTAGCGCACCTTCCCCTGGCGCACGAGGTCGTCGAGCGCGCGCAGGGTCTCCTCGATCGGCGTCAGCGGGTCCGGACGGTGAAGCTGATAGAGGTCGAGCCAGTCGGTCTTCAGCCGGCGGAGGCTCGCCTCGACCGCGGACATGATGTAGCGCCGCGAGGCGCCCTTCAGCGTCTCCTCCTTGTTCATGGGCATGGCGAACTTGCTTGCGAGCACGATGTCCTTGCGGCGGCCGCCGAGGATCTGGCCCATGGCGGTCTCGGAGCCGCCCATCTCGCCGTAGTTGTCGGCGGTGTCGAAGAGGGTGATGCCGAGGTCGAGCGCCTTGTGGATCACCTTGCGTGACGCCTCGAGATCGATGCGTCCGCCGAAATTGTTGCAGCCGAGCCCCACGAGCGAGACCCGGAGACCGGAGCGTCCGAGATTGCGGATTTCCATGGCGATGTGTCCTCGTTGAGAGCGGGGAGAGTCTTATCGAGAGGCGGCGGCGTCAAGTCGGCTCGGAAAAGGAAGAAAGACTTTAGCGCAGAGGACGCGGAGGAGGCGCGGAGGGCGCAGAGGAAGGGATAATTAATAGGAGTGCTTTGCGTCCTCTGCGCCTCCTCCGCGTCCTCTGCGCTAAGAAATATTTTCTTTTTTCAAGCCGCATCCCACACCGGCGCCCACGCAGGGCTCACGAGCCGCGTGCTCCCGGGCAGCACATCGAGCGTGCGCCGGTCCACGGCGTCGAGCTTGAAGTCGAAGATCGCGAAATTCTCGCTCGCGTGCGCGGGGCTCGAGGTCCTGGGGATGGCGGAGACGCCCGGCTGCTCCAGGAGCCAGCGCAGCGCCACCTGATTGGCGGTCTTGCCGTGCTTCGCCGCGACTTTGAGCACGGCCGGATTCTGCATCAAACGCCCGCGCGCGAGCGGGCAATAAGCGACGGCGGCGATGCCGTGCGCGCGCGCAAAGTCCAGCACCCGCCGCTGCGAGAGCAGCAGGTGATACTCGATCTGGTTGCAGACGATCTCGCGTCCGAGATGCGCGACCGCCTCCTGCATCTGGCGCACGGTGAAGTTGCTGACGCCGATCGCCTTGACCTTGCCCTCGGCCTTGAGCCTCGCCATGGCATCGAGCGTCTCCCGCACCGGTATCTCCGCATGCGGCCAGTGGATCAGCAGGAGGTCGACATAATCGGTCCCGAGCCGCTCCAGCGATTGCGCGAAGCTCGAGGTCACCTGCGCCGCGCGCAAGCTCTCGCGCCAGACCTTCGTGGTCAGGAAGATGTCACTGCGCGGGATCCGAGCGTGTGCGATCGCGCGTCCGACCTCGGCCTCGTTGTCGTAGGCCTGCGCCGTGTCGACGTGGCGATACCCGATTTCCAGCGCCGCCTCCACCATGTGCCGGCACGCCGCGCCCGAAAGCGCCCAGGTCCCGAATCCCAGCGCCGGCACCTGCCTAGCGCCCATCTCAACGAAGATCATGTCAGTGCTCCCTCGGTTGCGGCGAGAGCATTGCGCGCCGGCGCCGCGAGGGCAAGAGAACCGCGCTGGACCTCGCGCTCGGGCCCGGCTAGACCCCTCTGCATGAGCGAGGTCGATGTTGCGATCGTGGGGGCGGGGGCGGCAGGGCTGGCGGCTGCGCGACGGCTGCGCGAGCGCGGCGTCGAGGCGCTGCTGCTGGAGGCGCGCTCGCGCATCGGCGGGCGGGCGCACACCGTCGTCACCGCCTCGGGGCATCCCGTCGATCTCGGCTGCGGCTGGCTCCATTCCGCCGACCGGAATCCCTGGGCCGGGATCGCACGCCAATTCGGCTTTGCGATCGACGAGACGCAGCCGGGCTGGGGCGAGCGGCTCGTGCGGCAGGGCTTCAGCCGCGCGGAGCAGGAGGATTGGTTCCGCACGCGCGAGGAGTTCTACGCGCGGCTCGAGCAGGCGGCGTCCGAGCCGGATCGTCCCGCTTCCGAGCTGCTCGAGCCCGGCAATCGCTGGAACGAGCTCTTGAACGCCGTCAGCACCTGGGCGAACGGCGTCGAGCTCGACCGGCTTTCCGCGCACGACTATCACCGCTACGACGACACCGGCATCAATTGGCGCGTGCGCGAGGGCTACGGCGCGCTCGTGGAGCGTTTCGGCGCCGGCCTTCCGGTGCGGCTCTCGACGCCCGTGACGCGCATCGATTGGAGCGGACACCTGCTCCGCGTGGAGACGCCTGCGGGAACGCTCGCGGCGCGCGCGCTCATCCTCGCGGTGCCGCCGAGCGTGATCGCCGCGGAGGGCATCGCCTTCTCGCCGGCGCTCCCGCCCGCGAGGCTCGCGGCGGCGCACGGGCTTCCGCTCGGCGGCAACAACAAGCTCTTCCTCGGCCTCTCCGGCGATTGGCCGGAATTCGGCGCCAACTGGCACGTCTCCGGCTCCTTCGCGCGGACGCGCACCGCGGCCTATCAGATGCGACCGCACGGCCTGCCGCTCGTGGAGATGTTCACGGGCGGCCGGCTCGGGCTCGAGCTCGAGGAGGCCGGCGCCGAGGCATCGGTGGATTTCGCGCGCGAGGAGCTCGCGGGGATTTTCGGGAGCCGCATCCGCGCGGCGCTCACCCCGCTCGCGCGCTCCGCCTGGTGCAGCGATCCCTTCTCGCGCGGCAGCTATTCCGCCGCGCTCCCCGGCCACGCCGACGACCGCGCGGACTGGGCGGCGCCCCTCGACGAGCGGATCTTCATCGCGGGCGAGGCCGCCTCCCTCGACCAGTTCTCGACGACGCACGGCGCATATCTGACGGGCATCGCCGCGGCGGAGCAGGCGATGTCAGCCGCGCGATAGCGGCATCAGTCTCGTCGGAAGAAATTCCGGATTCCACCGCTCTGACAACAGGTTCCTGCGCTCGGGCGCCGCCCGGAGAAGGCTTATTGCCGGCGGACGATTGTGCCTGAAATCCCTTTGAGGGCGAACCATCCGCCCCCGAAGGAGTATGTTGACGGGCGGTGAGTGGGTACTCACTATCCGGGCCCTTTGCCGTGGAAAGGTTAACGGGCCTGCCCATGACCGCCTCGACCAGACTTCGTCTCGACAGCGAGGCGCGCCGCGATCGCATCGTCGCGGCGGCGATGCCGCTTTTCGCCCGCAAGGGGTTCGCGGGGACGACCACGAAGGAGATCGCGGAGGCCGCGGGCGTTTCCGAGGCGCTGCTCTTCAAGCACTTCCCGAGCAAGGCCGCGCTCTACGGCGAGATCCTCGACCGTACCTGCCGCCTCAAGGACGAGACGCTGGCACGGCTCGACCTGCTCGAGCCCTCGACGCGGACGCTCGTGCAGATGACCTACGCGATGGTCTACCACATCGTGCTCGGCGAGGCCGACGACACCGGCGACACGCGGCACCGTCTCATTCTCAACAGCCTCCTCGCCGACGGCGACTACGCGCGGCTCGTCTTCGAGACCATCTTCGGCCAGGTCTTCCCGAAATTCGGCGCCTCGCTCGCGGCCGCGGCCGCCGCGGGCGATCTCGCGGAGACGCCGGTCGCGCCCGAAAATCGATTCTGGTTCGCCCAGCACGTCGCCACGATGTTGGCCTATGTCCGTCTCGCCGGGCGGCCGGCCGTGCCCTATGCCGGCAAGTCCGAGGACGTGATTCCGACGGCCGCGTGGTTCGCTCTCCGCGGCATGGGGCTCAAGGACGCCGCCATCGCCGCGCATTTCGACCGCGACGCGCTCGCCTCCTTCGCCCGCGCCGTCGTCCCGGAGGAGCCTCAGAGGAGCCGCTCATGAACTCGCAAGCGCTCATCGTCGCCGGAACCGTCCTCGGCCTCTTCCTGGCCTCGCTCCTGGGCTACGTCTTCATCCGCCGGAAATGGGTGCGCTTCGCGCTGATGGCGGTGATGCTCGCGATCGTGCTGGCGGGGATCTGGGGCTTCAACCGCTTCCGCGCGGAGGCGATCAACCAGGCCTTCTCGCATTTCCAGATGCCGCCGACGCCGGTCGCGGCCGAGCCCGCGCGCTCGGAGACGATGGCCCGCTCGATCTCCGGCATCGGCACGCTCCAGGCCGTGCGCCAGGTGACGGTGGTGGCGGAGGTCGGCGGGCGCATCAAGGACATCCTGTTCCAGCCGGGAACCTCGGTGGCCGCGGGCACGCCGCTGGTGCAGCTCAACGACGAGCCCGAGCAAGGCGACCTCGCCAACTTCAAGGCGCAGGCACGCTTCGCGGAAATCAGCCTCGCGCGCTCGCGCGATCTCGTGACGCGGCAAGCGGTGCCGCAGCAGACCGTCGACCAGAACCAGGCGACGCTCGACGAGGCGCGCGCGGGCATCGCCAAGACCGAGGCGCAGATCCGGCAGAAGCAGATCCGCGCGCCCTTCTCGGGCGAGCTCGGCATCCGCCAGGTCAATCTCGGCCAATACTTGAACCCCGGCGGCGCGATCGTGACCTTGACCGATCTCTCCGTCCTCTATGTGAATTTCACGATGCCCGAGCAGGACCGGAGCCTGCTTGCCGTCAACGTCCCGGTCGAGCTCGCGGTCGACGCCCATCCCGGCGAGGTTTTCCGCGGCACCATCGATGCGATCGATCCGCAGATCGATCCCGCCACGCGCGCCATCAAGGTGCAGGCGACGCTCGACAATCCCGAGCGGAAGCTGCTGCCGGGCATGTACGCGAACGTGCGCGTGGTGCTGCCGTCGGGGCCCGCGGTCGTGACGGTGCCGGAGACCGCGGTCGACTTTACGCTCTACGGCGACAGCGTCTTCGTCGTGAAGCACGAGGGCACGGACCCAAGCGGCAAGCCCATCGACAAGGTCGTCCGCGTCTTCGTCAAGCCGGGCGAGCGCAGCCTGGGGCGCGTCGCGATCCTCGAGGGCGTCAAGCCCGGCGACCTCGTCGTGACCTCGGGCCAGCTCAAGCTGCAATCCGGCACGCAAGTGGTGGTGCAGCCCTCGAGCGCCCTCGAGGCGCCCGCGAAGATCCCGAACAGCTGAGGCGTGTCGTGCTTGAGACGATTCATCGCCAAGACGCAAAGGCGCCAAATTCTTTCTCGCGGCGAAGCCGCAATTCCAATCCTCACTGCCTCACTGTCTCCGTGGTGGAATTCGACCACAGAGGCAATGAGGCAGTGAGAACACCGTGTTGCGGCTTCGCCGCGAGAAAGAACAGGCGTTCCTCGCGTCTTGGCGGTGAGAACAGCTGCGAGGCGAGAAACTGATGCGGCTCACGGACATCTTCATCAAGCGGCCGGTGCTCGCGACCGTCGTGAGCCTGCTGATCCTGCTCGTGGGGGCGCGGGCGATGCTCTCGCTGCCGATCCGGCAGTATCCGAGGCTCGAGAACACCGTCATCACCGTCACCACGATCTATCCCGGCGCCAGCGCCGAGCTCATGCAGGGCTTCATCACGACGCCGCTCGAGCAGGCGATCGCGACCGCGGAGGGGCTCGAGTACATGACCTCGAGCTCGGTCTCCGGGAAGAGCGTGATCCAGGCCTATGTCCGCCTCAACTACGACCCCAGCAAGGCGATGACGGACGTGATGGCCAAGGTCCAGCAGGTCCGCTACCTGATCCCGCGCGAGTCGAACGACCCCGTCATCACCAAGACCACGGGGCAGACGATCGCGGTGATGTATCTTGGCTTCTCCAGCGACCAGCTCTCCTCGGCCGCGATCTCGGATTACCTCACGCGCGTGGTGCAGCCGTTGCTTGCGACGATCGACGGCGTCGCCTCCGCCGACATCCTCGGCGGCCAGACCTTCGCGATGCGCGTCTGGCTCGATCCCAAGAAGATGGCCGCGCGCGGGATCACCGCCGACGACGTCCGCGTGGCGATCCAGCTCAACAACTTCCAGGCGGCCCCCGGCAACGTGAAGGGGCTCTTCACATTGACCGCCGTCGACACCAACACCGGCCTCAGGGGCATGCACGAATTCCGCGAGATGGTGGTGAAGGCGCAGGACGGGAGCCTCGTCCGCCTCGGCGACATCGCCAAGCTCGAGCTCGGCGCGCAGAGCACCGACAGCAGCGTCAGCATGAGCGGCGTCCACGCGGTCTTCGTCGGCATCAACGCGACGCCGACCGCCAATCCCCTGACGATGGTGAAGGACATCCGCGCGATGCTCCCGAGCATCGAGCGGGACCTGCCGCCCTCCGTCAACATGCGCATCGGCTACGACGCCACGCGCTTCATCACGGCCTCGATCGACGAGGTCTATCACACGCTGGGCCAGGCGGCGCTCATCGTGGTGGTCGTGATCTATCTCTTCCTCGGAAGCCTGCGCTCGGTGATCGTGCCGGTGGTGACGATCCCGCTCTCGCTGGTGGGCGCCGCCATCATCATGCTGGCGCTGGGCTTCAGCCTCAATCTGCTGACGCTCCTCGCCTTCGTCCTCGCGATCGGCCTCGTCGTCGACGACGCGATCGTCGTGGTCGAGAACATCCACCGCTGGATCGAGCACGGGAAGACGCCGGTGCAGGCCGCGCTCTTGGGCGCGCGCGAGATCGTGGGTCCGATCATCGCGATGACCATCACGCTCGCCGCGGTCTATGCGCCGATCGGCGTCCAGGGCGGGCTGACGGGCGTGCTCTTCCGCGAGTTCGCCTTCACGCTCGCGGGCTCGGTCATCATCTCCGGCATCGTGGCGCTCACGCTCTCGCCGATGATGTGCTCGATGCTGCTGAAGGGCGGGGAGCGCGGGCGCTTCGAGCGCCTGGTCGAGCGCATTTTCGGCCGCCTCACGGAATCCTATGGGCGGAAGCTCCATTCAAGCCTCGACCAGCGTCCCGCCATCGCCCTCTTCGCGCTCGCGGTGCTCGGCAGCGTCTTCTTCCTCTACCTCAACTCCTTCTCCGAGCTCGCGCCGCAGGAGGATCAGGGTGTGCTCTTCTCCCTCACCAAGGGGCCGCAATACGCCAACATCGACTACATGAACGCCTATACCGACCGGCTCGACAAGATCTACCGCTCCTTCCCGGAGACGGAGGCGACCTTCGTCGTGAGCGGCACCAACGGGGTCAACAACGGCTTCGCGGGCGCGATCCTCAAGCCCTGGGGCGAGCGCGCGCAGACGGCGCAGCAGCTCCAGCCGGCGATGCAGGCGGCGGTCGGCGACATCGAGGGGCTCAAGATCGCGGTCTTCTCGCTGCCGCCGCTGCCGAGCTCGGCGAGCGGGCTTCCAGTGCAGATGGTGATCAGCTCGCCCGGCGCCTACGAGACGATCTTCCGGGTGATGGACGACCTCAAGGCCGCCGCCAACAAGAGCGGGCTCTTCATCTTCACCGACAGCGACCTCGACTTCAACGCGCCGGCGGTCCGGCTCCTGATCGACCGCTCGAAGGCCAACGATCTCGGCATCACCATGGGCGCGATCGGCGACACTCTCGCCCTCATGGTCGGCGAGAACTTCATCAATCGCTTCGACCTGCAGGGCCGCTCCTACGAGGTGATCACGCAGGTGCCGCGCGTGCAGCGCCTCACTCCCGAGCGCCTGACCGAATACTACGTGCGCACCGCGAGCAACCAGTACGTGCCGCTCTCGACGGTGGTCTCCATCCATCCCTATACCCAGGCCAACGCGCGCTCGCAGTACAACCAGCTCAATTCCGCGACCTTCTCCGCGGTGCTGCGTCCGGGCATCACCATGGGGCAGGCGGTCGAGTTCCTGGAGGCGCAGTCGGCGAAGCTGCTGCCGCAGGGCTTCCGCCACGACTACCTCTCGGAGACGCGACAATACGTGCAGGAGGGCAACACGCTCGCGATCACCTTCGGCTTCGCGCTCATCGTGATCTTCCTGGTGCTGGCGGGCCAGTTCGAGAGCCTCCGAGATCCCATCGTGATCCTCGTGAGCGTGCCGATGTCGATCTGCGGCGCGCTCCTGCCGCTGTTCTTCGGCGTAGCCACCATCAACATCTACAGCCAGGTGGGTCTGGTGACGCTGGTGGGCCTCATCAGCAAGCACGGCATCCTCATGGTCTCCTTCGCGAACGAGGCGCAGCGATCCGAAGGCCTCGACCGCCGCGCCGCGATCGAGAGGGCCGCGAAGGTCCGGCTCCGTCCGATCCTCATGACTACGGCGGCGATGGTGGTGGGTCTCATCCCCCTGCTCTTCGCGAACGGCGCCGGTGCCGCGAGCCGCTTCTCGATCGGCCTCGTCATCGTCTCGGGCATGTCGATCGGCACGCTCTTCACCTTGTTCGTGCTGCCGACGGTCTACACCTTCCTCGCCAAGGACCACCGCGCCGCCGCCGTCGCCCCCCGCGCCAAGGAAATCGCTGAAGTGGCGTAAGAGCGGCGAAGCCGCAACCTTCTGCCTCCGCGTCCTCCGCGCGAAGCCTTTTTTCGCGCAGAGGACGCGGAGGTTGCGCAGAGGGCGCGGAGGATGAATGATTGATGCGACAACAAGGGGAACGCCGCATGGACCGCAAGGGCCTGCTGCTGGTGACGATGGAGCCGGCGCCGGAGCACGAGGACGAGTTCAACGCCTGGTACGACAGCGAGCACGTGCCGGAGCGGCTCTCGGTGCCGGGCTTCGAGAGCGCGCGGCGCTACGTCTCCATCGAGGGATTCCCGCGCTATCTCGCGCTCTACGATCTCGCGCGGCCGGAAATCCTGGACTCGCCGGCCTATCTCGAGGTCGGCGGCGCCAATTCGAGCCCATGGACGAAGCGCGTGACCGGCCGCGTCCGCGGGTACTACCGCGCGCCGGCGACGCAGCTCTATCCCGGGAACGCGCTCACCCTCGGCGGCGCGCGGCTCACGCTGCTGCGCTTCCGCGGCCTCGGTGCGGAGGCGGAGCGGCGCGTCCTCGAGGGACTGCGCGCGAGCTATGAGGGCCGCGCGGAGACGCGGCGGCTCCGCCTTTTCTCCGCGCCCGGCGCGAGCGGCCTCGACTATCTCGGCCTCGTCGAGGCGCGCGCGCCCTTCGCTTCCGGCGCGCTCGATCTCGCGAGCCTCGGCGCCGCCGCCGATGCGCTCGACCTCGTCAACACCTACGTTCCCTACTAGGACCGGGAGTTCCGTCATGCTGTCGTGCCAGCGAGAGCTCTTCGATATTCCGCGCGATGTCTGCTACTTCAACGCCGCCGGCTGGAGCCCGATCCCGAAGGCCGTGCAGGAGGCGGGCCGCACCGGCGCGGCACGCAAGGGCCAGCCCTGGAAGCTCGGCGCGGAGTTCTTCGCGGGCCAGTACGACCGCGCGCGGCGCGCGGCCGCGGCGTTGATTGGCGCCGAACCCGAGGACATCGCGATCATCTCCTCCGTGGGCTACGGCGTCGCCGTCGCGGGGAAAGTGCTGGCGATCCCGAGGGGGGCGCGCGTCCTCGTTCTGGAGGACGATCATTCCTCGCCGGTCCTCGAATGGATGACGCGGGCGCCAGCGCAGGGCTTCACCGTCGAGACGGTTCCGCGGCCCGGCGACGGCGACTGGACGGCGGCGCTCCTCGCGGCGATCGAGCGGCAGGGCGCCGCGCCCTTGGCGCTGGCCTCGATCTCATCGATCCATTGGTCCTGCGGCGGCGTCGTCGAGCTCGACCGCGTGGCGCCGGCGCTGCGCAAGGCCGGCGCGCGGCTCCTCGTCGACGCCACGCACGCCGCAGGGGTGATGGCGATCGACGTCAAGCGCCTCGACCCGGATTTCCTGATCTTCCCGACCTACAAATGGGTGCTCGGCCCCTACGGTCGCGCCTTCCTTTACATCGCCAGGCGCAACCAGGAGGGCGTGCCGCTGGAGCAGACGGGCTATGGCCGCCGCGCGGTCGCGGCGGAGCGCGCGCCCTATCTCGCGGACACCACCTACGTCTCGGGCGCGCGGCGCTTCGACATGGGCGAGCGCGACCACTTCATCTCGCTCGAAATGGCCTCCGTCGGCATGGAGATGATGGCGCGCTGGGGCTCGGCGGCGGTGACGGAGCGGCTCGCGATGCTGACGGACCGTCTCGCCGAGGGCCTGCGCAACAGCGGCGCGCAGGTGCCGGAGAAGCAGCTCTGTGCGCCGCACATCCTCAGCTTGAGTTTTCCCCGGGGGATGCCGGAGCGCCTGCCCGAGCGTCTCGCGGCGGAGGGCGTCTACGCCGCCCCGCGCCTCGGCCGCCTCCGCATCAGTCCACACGTCTACAACGACGAGGCGGATGTGGAGCGGCTCGTGGAGGTGTTTCGCAGGATCGCATTGTAGGCGCGGCCCTCACCCTCCCGCGCTGCGCGCGGGCCCCAACCCTCTCCCATCTTCGATGGGAGAGGGGCTGTTTTTTGTCCCTCTCCCGCTTCGCGGGAGAGGGTTGGGGCCCATCGCGAAGCGATGGGAGGGTGAGGGCGTCAGCCGCGCGCGCGATGATCCGCCAGCACCGTCGCCACCGCCCGCGTCAGGCGCTTGCCCGTCGGGATGTGCAGGAACTCGTTGGGCCCGTGCGCGTTCGAGTGGGGCCCGAGCACTCCCGTCACCACGAATTGCGCCTGCGGGAATTTCTCGCCGAGCATCCCCATGAAGGGAATGGTGCCGCCTTCGCCCATATAGGCCGGCGGCTTGCCCCAGGCCGCTTGCGAGGCGCGCTCGAGCGAGCGCTCGAGCCAGGGCTCGAGCCTCGGCGCGTTCCAGCCGGTCGCGCCCTGCGACATGTCGACGGTCACTTCCGCGCCAGCGGGGGGATCGGTCGCGAGCGCCTCGCGCAGCAGCGCCTCCGCCCGCGCGCGGTCGAGCGTCGGCGGCAGGCGCAGGCTCAGCTTCGCCGTCGTGAAGGGCAGCAGCACGTTCCCGGCATTGCCGGGTGTCGGCAGTCCCTCCATGCCCGTCACCGCGAGCTGCGGCCGCCAGGTGCGGTTGAGCACGAGCTCGACGAGGTCCTCGCTCATGGGCCTCGTGCGGCCCGCGAAGGGAAATTTCGCGTAGACCTCCTTCCCGAGCGCCGCCGCCGCGACGCGCGCCTGGGCGATGCGCTCGGCCGGCACCTGCACGTGGAGCCCGTCGAGCCGGACCGCCCCCGTCGTCTCGTTCTCGATGCGCGATAGCAGCTCCCGCATGAGCCGGAAGCTCGAGGGGACGACGCCTGAGGCGTCGCCGGAATGGACGCCCTCGCTCAGCACCCGCACCGTCACCGTCGCGGCGGCCACGCCGCGGAGCGAGGTCGTGATCCAGAGCTGGTCGTAATTGCCGCAGCCGCTGTCGAGGCAGATCACGAGCGAGGGCTTGCCGATCCGCGGCGCCAGATGCTCGACATAGGCGTCGAGGTCGCGGCTGCTCGATTCCTCGGATGCCTCGATGAGGATGACCGAGCGCGCATGCGGCACGCCCTGCTCGCGGAGCGCCGCGATCGCCGTGAGCGCGCCGAACATGGCGTAGCCGTCATCGGCGCCGCCGCGGCCGAAGAGCTTCTCGTCCTTGAGGACGGGCGTCCAGGGACCGGTGCCCTCGGCCCAGCCCGCCATCTCCGGCTGCTTGTCGAGATGGCCGTAGAGCAGCACCGTCTCGGCGCCGGTGCCGGGCACCTCGATGAGGATGACCGGCGTGCGGCCCGGAAGCCGCACGACCTCGAGTGTGGCGCCCGGCAGCTCCGGAAGCCGCGCCCTCGCCCAGGACTCGAAGAGGGCGACGGCCTTGTCCATGTAGCCGTGCGCGGCCCAGTCGGGATCGAAGGCCGGGGACTTGTTGGGGATGCGGATGTAGTCGACGAGCGTCGGCAGGATCTCCTCATCCCACCGGCGTGCCACGAATCTCTCGAGCCTCTCCTGGTCCATCCAGCGCCTCCCGCCTTATAGTGCGGGGCGAGCATAGCCAATCGCCGCGTGGAAATGGAGGCTCGAGATGGATCGCTTGCTGGAGGGAAGGATCGCGCTCGTCACCGGCGCGGGCTCGGGGATCGGCGAGGGGATCGCGAAGGCGATGGCCGCGGCGGGCGCGCGCGTCGTCGCCGTCGACGTGAACGCCGAGAGCGCCGAGCGCACGGCGAAGACGATCGGCGCGGGCGCCCGGAGCTACGCCTGCGACGTCGCCGCCCCTGCGGCCGCCGACGCGCTCGCCGCGCAGGTCAAGCGCGAGGCCGGCAGCATCGGCATTCTCGTCAACAACGCCGGCATCATCCGCCGCAGCACGGTCTGGGATAAAAGCGTCCGCAGCGACTGGGACGCGACGCTCGCCGTCAATCTCGATGGGCCCTTCATCATGACGACGGCCTTCCTCGAGCAGCTCGAGGAGACCAAGGGCGCGGTCGTCAACATCGGCTCCGTCCAGTCCTTCGTCGCCTTGCCGAACTCCGCCGCCTACACGACCTCCAAGGGCGGCGTGCGCGCGCTCACCAAGGCGCTCGCGATCGAGCTCTCGCCCAAGGGCATTCGCGTCAACGCGATCGGGCCGGGCCTCATCGCGACGCCCATGAACGCCAAGGCGCGGGAGAATCCGGAATACATGCGGAACTTCACCCACCGCATTCCCTTGGGCCGCATCGGCACACCCGAGGACATCGGCCCCGTCGCCGTCTTCCTTGCTTCCGACATGGCGCGCTACGTCACCGGCGTGACGCTCCCGGTCGACGGAGGATTCCTCGCGTATTGAGTTTTCGGGGCGAAGCCCCATTCCCTTTCTCCGCGGAGGACGCAGAGGAGGAGGGTTGCGGCTTCGCCGCTTTCAGGCCTTCTTGCGCTTCCGCTTCGGCCGCGTCGGATAGTGCATGCCTTCGAGCTTGAGCCCATCGGGGTCGAGGAAGTAGACGGCGTAGTAGCCGCCGGAATAGTACTCGGCCGCGGGATCGACAATGGTGGCGCCCATCTTCTTGAGATGCGCCTCGAGGTCGAACACGTCCTGACGCTTGCCGAGCTCGAAGGCGTAGTGGTGGAAGCCGATGTCGCCGCGGCGGTGCTTGTGCCTCTTCCCCTGCCGGTCGGCCTCGCCGATCCAGAACAGCGTCTTGCCGTTGCTCCAGCCGACGGCGTCGGCGAAATCGTATTTCCGCTTGAAGCCCAGGAAGCCCAGGAGATCGTCGTAGAACCGCTTCGAGCGCGCGAGATCGCCGACCTTGATGGAGAGATGATCGATGCCGACGACGTGGACCATGGTGGTCTCCGAGTGAAGCGGACCATGCCATATGATAGTGGCGGATGAAATGCCCGGTGACAAATGCCGCTGAAGCCGCTCCCACTCTGCCGAGCTGGGCTGGTGCAGTCGGCCAGACCGGAGATAAGATAGAATCTGCAATCGTGTGGGAGCATCGCGATGCGCCGGACCACAAGGGTGAAGTTGCAGGCCTTGAGAGACGCAGCGCAGCTCGGCCTCGACGACATTCGGCGCGGTCGCTTTCGTCAATTCGATACGACAGCTGGGCTGCGACGATATCTCGCGCGTATCGCGAAAACGGCCATCTCTCGCCGCCGCCGCCGAGCCTCGGAACGGCCAATTGGGATCTGAATCACAGGCGGCAAATTTCGTTGCCGAGGGAGCCAAGCTCTCTCCTGCGGCGAACCTACAGCTGTGCTTCTCATTGCCTCACCGCCTCTGTGGTTTAATTCCACCACAGGGGCGGTGAGACGGTGAGGGGAAGCGATTCCTGCGGCTTCGCCGCAAGAATGAACTTGGGGCCCTCAGCGTCTTGGCTGTGAAAAATAGGGCGTTCGGCGCCGAGCCGCGCTCTCACTGCCAATAGGGCGGGAAACCCGAGCTTGCGTTTTCCGCCTCCAACAGCCGCAGCATCGCCGGCCATTCGAGCTCGCCATAGGGGCGGCGGGTGTTGGGCTGGTAAAGGTGCGCGGTGCGCTCGAGCACGTCCTTGGAGGGCATCTCGATCTCCGTGCGCGCGGCCATGACGTCGGTCTGGGTCCGGCAGGACTGCTCGAGCTGATAGAGCGTGTTGAAGGCCTGCGCGATGCTGGGGCCGCAGGTGAGGAGGCCGTGGTTGCGCAGGATCATCGCGTTGTGATGCGCGAGGTCGGCGACGAGCCGCTCGCGCTCCTCGAGCTCGACCGCCGGGCCCTCGTAGTCGTGATAGGCCAGGTGGCCGACGAAGCGGATCGAGGTCTGCGTGATCGGGAGGAGACCGCATTTCATCGCGGAGACCGCCATCCCCGCGCGCGTGTGGGTGTGGATGACGCAGCGCACGTCGGCCCGCGCCTTGTGGATCGCGCCGTGGATGACGTAGCCGGCCTTGTTGATGCCGTAGTCGGTGTCGGGCTTCCAGAGGATGTTGCCCTCGACGTCGATCTTGACGAGGCTCGAGGCCGTTATCTCCTTGTAGAGGAGACCGTAGAGATTGATGAGGAGATGATCGTCGGTCCCGGGAATGCGCGCGGTGATGTGGTTGTAGGTGAGATCGGTCATGCCGTAGCGGTCGACGAGCCGGTAGCAGGCCGCGAGTGCCACCCGCGTCTCCCACTCCTCGGGGCTCACCTCGTCGCGGACGGTCCTGAAATTCGTGGTGTAGCTCATGGCGGAACTCCCTTGCCCGCGATGATGGCGCAGCATAGGCCTATTGGCAAATACCAGCCGCGAGAGGGAAACATGCCGATCCGTCCGATCCGCCGCATCGTCACCGGGCTCGACAGGGAGGGGAGGGCCGTCGTGGTCTCCGACGGGCCGGCACCGCATGTGCGGACCTCGCCCTATCGTCCCGGCGTTGCCTTCACCAATCTCTGGACGACGGCGGCGATGCCGGTGCCGGTCCGCGGCTTAGCCGATCCCGTGACGCCGGAGATGAGGCTCGAGCCGCCGCCCAACGGCAGCAACTTCCGGATCGTCGAGTTCGCGCCGGAGCGGAGCTACATCGGCGATATCGACGCCGAGCAGGCGCGCGCGGCCTTCGCCGCCATGGGCGGCGCCGCCCACGCGCTCGCGGAGGGCGAGAAATCGCTTCATCCCTTCATGCACCGCACCAAGACCGTCGATTACGGGATCGTGCTCTCCGGCGAGATCTATCTCGTGCTCGACGACGGCGAGGCGCTCCTGCGCGCGGGCGACGTCTGCATTCAGCGCGGCACCAACCACGCCTGGAGCAACCGCTCCGAAGCGCCCTGCCTCGTCGCCTTCGTGTTGCTCGATGGGGATCGGCTATGAAGAAAATCCGTCAGCTAACAGCCGATAGCTGACGGCTGCCCTCACGCCGGCTTCGATGCCGCGAGCGAGTAGCGGGGGTCGGCGGCGAGGCATTCCGCCTCGGGGAGGCCCAGCTCCTTCCGCACGATGTTGGTGCCGAGTACCATCGCCACCATCTTGTAGAAGGCGTGGCGCCGGCTCATGCCCTCGCGGCCCATCCCGCAATCGCTGGAGATGACGAGGCGCTCCGCGGGGATGTGCTTCAGCGCCTCGCGGATGAGCGCCGCCACCTGGTCCGGCCGCTCGACCTGGAGCGTGTGGTGGTCGATGACGCCGATCACGACCTTCTTCTCCGTGACGATCTCGCCGATCGCCTTCAAGTCGCCGGTGCCGGAGGAGCAGGTCTCGAAGGTGATGGCGTCGGCGTCGATCGCGTTCAGGGCCTCGAGCGTCGGCTGGTAGCTCTGCACCTCCCTGAAGATGCGCTGCTGCGAGGGATTGCCCCAGCAGGTGTGGCACCAGACCTCGGTCTTGGCGCGAAGTCCCTTGACGGTGTTGTTGAAGACCTCCACGAGCTCCCCGGTGCCGAGCTTGCCGAAAGTCTTGCCGCGCGCGGGCACCATGTGGATCTGCGGCTCCTCCATCTGGAGGACGGGACAGCCGGCCTCCGCGACCTCGCGGAGCTCGGCGTTGAGCGCGTTGCTGAAGGCGTAAGTGCGCTCGACCGGGTCCTTGTAGTGATCGTCGGAGACCGACGCCGCCAGCAGCTCCGGCAGGATGGTGCCGAATTTGAGCGGCTTCCGCGTGAGCCGCTGGCCCGTCTTCCACATCGCCGTATATTGGAGATTGCCGGGTCCGATCGGCCCCACCACGCGCGGCAGCACGCGCGCCTCGAGGAAGTCGTGGAGGATGTGGCCGCGGGGATGCTCCGCTTGCGCCACGTTGTAAAGGCTGGGCTCGGGCCACGCGAGCCCCTCCATGTGCGTCAGCGGATAGGACTGCCAGCTCATGCCGCCGACCTGGTCGTCGAAATGCGCGTCGCCGTCGGTGACGATGTCGAGCCCCGCCGTCTCCTGCGCGCGGAGATGGACGGAGACCGCGTCCTCGTATTGCTCGCGGTAGCGCGCGTTCATCATCGCCTCGAGAAAAGCCTGCGAGCCCAGCACCGCGGTGTACCAGGCCGGCCGCGGCAGCGAGCCGATGATCGACGTCGGCAGTACGAGGTTTGCGGTCGCGCGCAGCATGGGCTCTCTCCCCGGCGGTTTCGCGTTCCAGCCTCCGTCGAGGCGCGTGGCGTCGTCAAGGCCGAGGGAGTGGTTGGAAGCTGACAGTTGTCACCTAACAGCTATCGGCTATCGGCCATGACGAGAAAACGTCACTGGTGAAAGCTGACAACTGAAAGCTGACGGCTGTCAGCTCTCTTACGCCACCGCGCTCCGCTGCATGTTCTTGAGCCGGCGGGAGAGGGTTTGGGCGCGGTCGTCCTCGAAGAGAATCTCACTGACGCGGACGATGGTGGCGATCTGCGCCGCGGCGACCGCATGGTCCGGCCGCACCGAGAGCTCCTCGAAGAGGCGGTCCGAGCGGTTGCTGATCTCGTTCCCGATCCCCTCGACGGTCGCGCGCGCGGGGCTCGAAAGCCCGTGGCGCTCGCCCTTCTGCGCGAGCAGCATCAGGAACCTCGCGGCGCGGAGCGCCTGCTCGATCGTCCCGGCGGCGGGGCTCGCGCCGAGATCGGGATCGTCGCTCGCGAGGCCCCGCGCGGAGACGCCGCGCCTCAGGGGCAGCACCGCGAGCGCGGCCTCCGCGACCTCGGCGAGCTGGTCGGGGCCGAGCGCGCGTCCGAGCGCCGCGCGCGTCTCCAAGATCTGCTCGCCCCAGGGCGAATCCCGGCGGAAGCCGAATTCGCTCAGCATGCCCTCGGCGCTCTCGATGTAGAGAAGCATCGCATGCTCGAGGCGCGCGTAGTCGACGCCGCCGCCCGCGCCGCGGCGGCGCTGCGGCGCCAAGAGCGCCACCTCGCGCGCTTGCGCCTCGAGGTCGCGGATGAGGCGCTGGCCGATGATGCCGAGCTCGGTGTCGCGCATCAGCGCGTCCATGGGCTTCCAGGAGAGCGAGCGCCCGAGCCGGAGAATCTCCCAGGGACGCGCGAGGCGGTTCATGATGCCCAGGGCGACGTAACGGGATTCGAGTCCGTGGGTCTCGCTGAAGCGGAGATACTGCTGCTTCGCCTCCGTGACGGCGTCGGCGGTGAGCTCGGCGATGCGCCTCCCGTCCTTCTGGCCCGCGCGCGCGGCGACCGCGGTCACGGCCTCGAGCGCGTGGCGCAGCGGCTCCGCGATCGCGAGGATGCGGGAGATCTCCGCGAAATCGGCCTGCACGCCGGGATCGACGAGCGCCTTGCGGGTTGCGCGATCGGCAAGCTTGCGGCTTTCGACTTGCGCGAGCACGGCCTCGGTCCAGCCGCGCGCGGAGCGGCGGAGGACCTCGCCGAGCCGGTCGAGGCCCGCGCGGTCGTTGACCGGGACGAGGCGCGCGAGCTCGGCCTCGTAGGTCTTGATCTCCTGCGGCGCAAAGCGCTCCAGCGCCTGCCACCAGGGTGCGATGCTCGCGCGCGGGACGAGGCCCGGAAGCCGTGTCTCGTCGAGGGCGTCGATGAGGAAATCCTCGAAGCCGTTGCAGGCAAGACGGCAGAGCGTCGGAATGCGCGCGGGACGCGCGCGGCGGAGCTGCGGGCGCAAGGCCGCGAGGATCTCCTCGGCCGGGAGCTCGCTGCGGCCTAATGCCCGCTGCGTCTCGACCTTGCGTGCGAGTGCCACAGCGTCGGCGGTCGGCAGCGTGTCCAGCAGGCCCTTCAGCTCCTCGAGCTTCTTTTCCATTGCAGTCCTTTTTAAGGCCTTGCGCTGAAGGAACCCTTAACCGTGATGGGGCGAGATGAACGAGGGATTAACAGCGGCGCACGAGGCGCCCGGCCTGGCCTCCTCGCCGCGCTCAACTCCCTCTCCCGCGCTGCGCGCGGGAGAGGGTTGGGGCCCGTCGCGAAGCGACGGGAGGGTGAGGGCGATCGTCCTGGAGCGCCCTCACCCTCCCATTGCTCCGCAATGGGCCCCACCCTTTCCCACCTATGGTGGGAGAGGGGGCGATAGCGTTAACCAAACGTAAAAGTCGGCGGTGGCATGCTGGGGAGAGAAGAACAGCCGTGGGCGAAGGCGGGCCGATGACGAGGGCGGAGGAAGGGGTGCGAGGGGCCGGGCTTTCGGGCTGGCGCCGGCTCACGGTCTTGGCGCCGCTGCTCTGGCTGCTCGTCAACGGCGCCGTCGCCGCGATGGCCTTCCACAATCTCGAGCAGAGCCGCGAAGCCTACGAGCAGCGCGCGGTCATCATGACGCAGAACCTCGCGAGCCTCCTCGAGGGGAGCGTCCACAGCTTCCTCGAGAGGATCGACCTCACGCTCCACACCGTCGGCGACGAGCTCGAGCACGAGCTTTCCGAGCGCGGCTCGCTCGACATCGCGGATGTGAACCGCTTCCTGCAGCGGCACTGGGAGCGCATCCCCGAGCTCGAGGCGCTCCGCGTCATCGACGGCTCCGGCACCGCGATCGCGGGGCCGCTCGTGAGCCCGAGCCAGCCCGTGAGCTTCCTCGACCGCGACTACTTCATCGTGCACCGCGGCGACCCCGGCGCCGGGCTCTTCGTCGCGAAGCCCCTGATCGGCCGTATCTCCGGGAAATGGGTGATCACGATGACGCGGCGGTTCAACAACCCCGACGGCTCCTTCGCGGGCGTAGTGCTCGCGAGCGTCCCCGTGGATTACCTGACGCGGCTCCTGGCGCAGCTCCAGCTCGGCGAGAACGGCATCGCGCTTCTGCGCGATCCCGATCTCGGCCTCATCACGCGCTGGCCGCCCAACCCCGGCCCCCCCGGCCGGATCGGCACCAGCAACGTCTCCGTCGAGCTTCGAACCCTCGTCCTTTCCGGCGCAGAGACCGCGACCTTCCACAGCAGCCGCACGGCCGACAACGTCGAGCGCACCAACACGCTGCGCCGGGTCGAGCCCGGCGGCTTCATCCTCGTCGCGGGGCTCGGGAGCAAGGACTATCTCGAGGCCTGGCGGCTCGAGCGGAGGAACGCCTATGCCTGGGTCCTGGGCTTCGCCCTCGTGAGCGCGCTGGTGGCGGCGTGGATCTGGTCGCTCCTGCGCAAGCAGCTCAGCGACGCCGAGGCGCTCGCGCGCACCGCGCGGGACCTGAAGGCGCTCAACCGGAAATACGTCCGCGAGAAGGAGCAGGCGGAGGCGGCGAGCCTCGCCAAGTCGCAATTCCTCGCGAACATGAGCCACGAGCTGCGCACGCCCCTGAACGCCGTCATCGGCTTCTCCGACATGCTGAAGCAGCAGGTGTTCGGCAAGCTCGGCCGCAAGTACCTGGAATACGCCGAGGACATCAACAGCTCCGGCCGGCACCTGCTCTCGATCGTCTCCGCGCTCCTCGACCTCTCGAAGATCGAGGCGGGAAACCACGAGCTCCGCCTCGCCCGCGTGAGCCTCGCCAGCGTGGTGAGCTTCGCGCTCTGCGTGATGCGCGAGCGCGCGGAGAAGAAGGAGATCGAGATCGTCGTCTCGCTCGAGGAGATCCCGGCGCTCTGGATCGACGAGCTGGCGCTGCGGCAGGTCGTGATCAACCTCATCAGCAATTCGATCAAGTTCACGCCCCCGGGAGGCGAGATCGCGGTGAGGGCCTATCGCGACGGCACGAGCGGCGTCCGCCTCGAGGTCTCCGACACCGGGATCGGCATCGCGCCCGAGAATCTCCAGCGCATCTTCGAGCCCTTCTGGCAGGCCGAGAACGCGATGAGCCGAACGCAGGAGGGGGCGGGCCTCGGCCTCTCGATCTGCCGGCGGCTCATCGAGCTGCACGGCGGCCGCCTCACCGCCGAAAGCCGCCCGGGCGCGGGCACGACCATGTCGATCTGGCTCCCGCTCCGCGCGGAAGCCGAGGCGCCGATGCCGGAGCCCGCGGCGCAGGAGCACTGACCGCGCGGGGGCGCCGTCATCCGCGCCCCGGCCAGCCCTCGTCGTCGAGCACCACCGCCGCGCGCTGCTTCTGGCAGCGCCGGCAGCGCAATTGGCTCTGGAGCCGGCGCAGCGTGAGCTCGCCCCTGAGCGCCATCAGGTTGCGGGGATCGAAGCGCTGGGCATGGCCGCAGCCCCGGCACAGCACCCAAAGGAGCCGCCCCGCCTCGACCGCGTGGCCGAGGGTCTCGATCGGTCCGAGCCGCCTGCGCACCATGAGAACAATTAGAGAACATGGGCCAGCCCGGAGTCGAGTCCGGAGAAATCGCCGGCTCCTAGGCCGCTTCCCTCAGGTCGCTGTCCTCGGGCGCCACTCGACGATGCGGACCGGCGTCGGATTCCAGCCGTTGCAGGGGTTGTAGCGCTGCGGGCAATTCGAGATCGCTACCAGCACGTCGCGCTCGGCGCGGAGGTCCACGAAATCGCCGGGCTCGGAGCGTCCCTCGACGATCTCGGTCGAGCCGTCGGGCTTCACCGGCACGTACATGAACCAGTTGATGTTCGCGGGGATGTCGCGCGCCTCCATGCCGTGCTCGGCAAGCGCCGCGATGAAATTGGCGCGGCAGCTCTCCGTCCCCTTGATGCCGTAGCGCGCGTAGTTGCTCTCGGCGCTGCAGCAGCCGCCGATGGTGTCGTGATAGCCGACGGTGTCCTCGGCCACCGTCATGAGCACGTCGCCGAGATCGGAGTAGAGCTTGAATCCCGCGCCGACGTAGATCGACCGGTTGAGCTTGATCGTGTTCGCGGCGTTGTAGCGGTTGGCGTGGTTCGCGGCGTCGTAGACCAGGAAATCGACCGCCTGCTGTCCCTCGAGGTCGATGATGCGGAGATGATCGCCCGCGCGGACGACGCGGGAATAGGGGCCCGGCTCCAGCACGCGGTCGCCCAGCGCCGTGCCCGGGAACTGCAGCGCGCGGCCGAGCTTCGTATTGCCGACGCGGGCCTTCACCTCCGCCATCCGCTTCATTGCCTGCGCGCGCTTTTCCGAGGCGATGGCGCGCGAGCGCTCGGCGCGCTGCTCGTCGGTGACGCCGGCGCCCTCCAGCACGATCCCTGCCATGTCGAGGCCCTCCCTCTGTCGCTCCGGACCCCGAGCCTAGGGTCTCGAAGGCCCGCTCGCAATCGCCTGCCGGACCCGCGGGCGTCGCCGCTCGGCCGCGGATCCGGCTTCCGGCCGATGCCGCTCGGCGCCTGCGGCTTCTCTTATTTGTGCTTAGGGGCGAGCGCGACGCGGAAAGCCTCCGGCACGGTCATCTGCGGCTTGGACTCGCATTGCTGCATGACCTTGTGGAGATTGTCCGAGATCTTGGTGACGTCGATGACCTTGAGGCCGTGCTTGGCGGCGAGATAGCCGTAATAGAACATCGCCGCCGAGGCGCGGTCGTCGTCGGCGGCGTTGAGAAGGTCGGCGCACCGCACGCGCGTCACGTCCCACTTCCCCGGCGCTACCTGGGCATCCGAGGGCGATGCCGAGGCGGCAACAGCCGGCTCAAAGGCATAGGCCGCGACGAAAAGGGCGGCCAGCGCGGCGAGGGTTGGCTTGCTCGTCATGGTCGATCTCCTTCCTGAATTCGGCGTTTCCATCGGAATTCGCGCGGGCCTCAGTAGCATTGTCCCGAGGACCGGGCGGAGCCGTTGCGCGCTGCCCTGCCCACGCCACCGACCGCGGCTCCGATCGCCGCGCCCTTGCCCGCATTTCCCGCAACGGCCCCGATCACGGCGCCGCCGGCGGCGCCCCGGGCGGCGCCGCGAACCGCGCTCGGGCAGGGCGGAGGAGGTGGGGACGGGGGCGGCATCGGCTGCGCTGCCGCCGGCGGCGGCTGCGGAGGCGGCGCTTGCGCGTACTCGGTCGCGGCGAGCGCCGGTCCTACCAGGAGCAAGGACGCGGCAAAAGCAAGAAGGGCGAGACGCGGCATGCTGCGGCTCCTCTTGGTTTGGCGTCGACGCCGGCATCGTCCCCCGCGGATCGTCATCCCGACCCCGACGGGCGAGCGGAAGCTCGACGCGGCCACGCGACTGCAGGGCCCCCGGATGGTTCCCCTCTCCAAATGTCTCTCGGGTAAGGAGATAGTGCCGTTCCGCCGCCGCATCAATGCGCCGCGGCGAAGAGAGGGTGCCGCGAGGCGGACGAGCGCACTTGAGGGTCATTGCGGAGGCCTCGCCCATCGGCGACAAGGGACGCGATCGATTGCAGTCGCATCGGCGCTGACGCCGCCGCGACGGCGCGATAGGGGGACCCGATGAGCTTGCCGCTCGCTCCAGCGATCGCCTTGGCGGTTTTCGCGGCCGTGATCCTGGCCATCGCATCGAACCGCATGCACATGACGGTCGCGGCGTCGCTGGGCGCGGTGATCCTGCTGATGACGGGCGTGCTTTCCGCGCAGCAGACCAGCGAGACCATCAATCCCGGCGAGGATACGATCGCATTGTTCTTCGGCGGCATGGTCGTGGCGCGCACGCTGATACCGACCGGCCTCTTCGACTATCTCGGGGGAATCGCGCTGCGCCTGGTTCGAGGCGAGGGCAGGCGGCTGCTCATCGCGATCATCGCGATCGCCGCCCCGATCTGCGCGGTCCTGCCCAACGCGACGGTCGTGATTCTCCTGGCGCCGCTGATCGTCAGGCTCTGCCAAAGAATGGAATTGGACTTCGTGCCGCCGGTGATGTTTCTCGTCTTCGTCGCGAACAGCTCGGGACTCCTCACGCTGGTGGGCGATCCCGCGACCTTCATCGTGGGCAACTCGATCGGCCTGTCCTTCACCGAGTACCTGCACCTCCTCAGCCCCGGCGGTCTCCTCGCGCTCCTCGGACTGGTGGCGGTCCTGCCGCTCACGTTCCGGTCGATCTGGCGCTTCCGGATACCCGATACCGGGCCCGCCGCTCTCCCGCGCATCGAGCGCCCGCTGGTGATGGCCGCCTGCCTCGCAGTGCTCGGCGTCATGATCGCGCTCTTCGTGGTCGGCGAGAGCCTTCCGAACCCGATCGCGCCGCCCGCGGTCGCCATCGTCGGATCCACTCTGGTGCTGCTGATCGCCTATTGGACCGGGCTCGACGACGTCGGCGAGATTCTCCGCGACGTGGATTGGGAGTCGCTCCTGTTCTTCGTCTTCATTTTCGTGCTGGTCGGAGCGCTCGAGAAGACGGGGGTCATCGAAGCGCTCGGGAGCGCGATGGGGACGGTCTTCGGCGCCCACGTGACGATCGCGAGCATTCTGCTGCTGTTCGCGATCGGATTCCTCTCGAGCGTCATTCCCAACATCGCGCTGGTGGTGGCAATGGTGCCGCTCGTGAAGGAATTCGCGGTGGGCGCGGGCCTGACCTCGGAGGCGGCGCTGGAGGGCGGCTATGGCGTCATGCCGGCGTCCGTCGCATGCCTGTTCTTCGCCATGTGCTTCGGCGCGACGCTCGGCGGCAATGCTACTCTCCTCGGGGCCTCGTCGAACATCGTCGCGACCGGCATCTGCGCCCGGGCCGGAAGTCCGATAAGCTTCATCCGGTTTCTGCGCTACGGGGTGCCGGTCACCGTGGCCCAGCTCCTGATCGCGGCGGCCTACGTCTGGCTGCGGTTCATGTGAGCGCGGCGCGAGCTGCGGCACCAGCGCTTTCCTGGAGACGGCACGCGGGAATGAGGGTTCCATGCTCTTCAACAAGCCCCATCTAGAATTTCACCCCATCGACATGGAGGCCGGCTGGGAAACGCCTCCGGGCTATCCATCGGGGATCCAGCAGAAAATCCTCGCGAGCGATATCGACGAGAAGCGCAAGAAGGGCAGCCGTACCCGGCTCCTGCGCTTCGCGCCGGGCGCCTACACCATTGCCCCCTTCGTCCACGATCACTGGGAGGAGGTCTATCTCGTCGCGGGCGATCTGACCGTCGGCAGCGACGCCCGCGGCTCGGGCGGCAGGTCCTTCAGCGCGCCGACCTATGCGTGCCGGCCGCCCGGCGTCCGGCACGGACCGTTCAAATCCGAGCGCGGCTGCCTGCTGTACGAATTTCACTACTACGACGAAGGAAAGCGCTGAGGCCGCCGGCCGCGATCCGCCCGCGAGGCGCGCATGGCTAATCGAGGGTGAACATAACTCAGAATGCGCAGGATATTGTTAGAAAATACTTCGTTGATTCTATCTAATACTCGAATCATCCGAGCGTAAAAAAGAAAAAAATTAACCGAGTACTTTAGATACTCACGCCGTGCCGCTCGCTCGCCTCCGAGGAGTCCGCTCATGTCCGAGCCCGCTTCCGCCGTTCCCGTCCTGCTGCGCTCCGCCGATCTGCGCAGGCTCTGGGAATATTGGGAGGGGCGGCGCGGCGGGCGGCGGATGCCCGCGCGCGCGGACATCGACCCCGCGGAATTCAAGCCGTTGATCGGCCGCGTCTCCGTCATCGACGTCATCGGCGAGGATCGCCTGAGCTTCCGCTTCCGCCTGGCGGCGACGCCCTTTTGCCTCGCGCTGGGCCGGGAGATGACGGGCAAGATGCTCGATGATCTGCCTGGGCCCGAGACCCGCGCCTTCCTCGAGGCGAATTACATCGAGGTCGTGCGGACCGCGCGGCCGCTTGCGCTCGCCGGCGCGATCCGTCTCGACGAGCGCGACTGGATGGGCGAGAGCCTGATCCTGCCCCTATCGGCGGAGGGCGATCGCGTCGAGCGCCTCCTCGCCGCGCGCGAGGTCTCGCTCCGGCGCGGCGACCGCTACGTCCCGGTGGCGCCGCTCCGCTGACGCCGCGCGCGGTCCTTCAGGGGATCTTCTTGGCGAGATCGATCGCCTCGTCGACGAGGGTCAGAAAATTCGTGAGGGTATTGACGAGATCGATCGCCTTGCGGATCGCACCGATCGAGGCGGCGAGGCCGGCGTTCGCGGTCTTGACGTCCTTGACCGCGTCCGCGATGTCGTTGCTGGCGGCGGTGAACAGCAGGCTCTGCACGAGGTCGATCCGGTGCACGACCTCGCGCATCTCCGTCACGATCTTGTCCGCGAAGTCGGGATCGGTGACATCGTCGAGCTTGGCATTAAGCGCCTGGTTCGCGTCGATGAGCATCTTGTGCAGCGCGACGAGGTCGTCGTTCCGTTGCGTCGCTTGAGTGCTTCCGGCCATGTTTGCGGCTCCTCCACGCTCGAATTCACTTGGTCGTCTTGGCGCCCGTCTTCAGGGACGTGAAGAAATCCGACAGGGACCGGGTCGCGTCGAGCTCCTGCTGGATCATCGCGATCGCGCCGGCGAGATCGACGCCGGACCCGCGCGCCAATGCGGAATGCGCGGCCGCGAGATCGAGGATGCTCTGCCGGAGCAACGAGAGCTGAAGGTCCTGCACGTCGCGTCCGTTCCGGAGCTTGATGTATTCGAGGACGATCTGCCGGCGCGCCTCGCCCTTGGCGCGAAGGAAGGCCGCCCTCTGCTGCGCCATTCGGAGCGTCCAGTGCTGCGCGACGGTGCCGCGAACCCCCGCTTCGTTGCTCTCGCCGATCACCGCCGCCATCTCCGTGAAGATCTTCTGGATGCCCGGATCGGCCGTGCGGGCGGCGGCGAGCGCGTCGGACTGCGCCTTCGCCTCGATCAGGAGGCGCCCAAGCTCGGCGAACGCGGTGGCGACCGGGCCGAACTTGTCCGAGGCCAGCGCCTTCGGCGCCACCTGCTGCAGCTCCGTCGCGAGCTTCTCGGTCGCATCCGTGAAGCGCTTCGCATTGTCCGGCGAGAGCAGCAAGGTCAGGTTCGCGACGTACTGGTCGATGTACGAGAACGCCGTATCCCATTTTGCGATGTCCTGCTGCTTGAAGACGACGGGGACGTCCTCGTCCGTCAGCTTCGGCAGATTGACGGCGCGATCGACCTCGTCGTCGGTGATGAACTCGTTGATCGAGGCGAAGGTCGTGTCGAGCTGGGTATGGACCTTGCCGACGCCCTCGCCGAACGCCGCGACCCGCGCGGGCTCCACCGTCCGCACGGAGCTGCATGCGGAGACCGCGATCAGGAGCGCGGCGGCGAGGATCGAAAGCCCCGGGAGACGCCTTCTAGCGTGCATGACCGCTCCGTCCGTTGGCTTCTGCGGCATCCCCCCGCGCTCGCGCGGACCCCCGCGACGCTGCGCCCTGAATTGGGGAGATGCCGACCGCAATCGATATAAGTGCGGGCGACGCGGCGGCAAGCGGGGGAGCCGGAACATTCGGGGTAAACCCGAGACGATCGCGCGGCCCCGATGCCGTCGCCCGGCTCTCGCCCCGGCGGCGGAACGCGCCGCGCCCTCCCGCATCAGGTCGCGCAGGCCGAGGCGGTCGCGGCCTTCCGCAACGCCGAAGGCAAGCCCGATCCCGCCTCGCGCCGCAAACCGGCGCCGGACTTACCGCCGCACCACGCGCTCGGACCGGATCGCCTGAGCGCCCTTCCGCGCATCCGGCCCTGCCCAGACGGCCCTCGCAAACCCGCGCTTTCCCGTTTCTCCCAAAGGAGCTATGATTTCAATCGTTAGGGGGACTGCTCGCGCCTGCTTCAGGCCGAAGCCATAGAATCCGAGGAGATTCGCTCCCCCGGCTGCCATTGCGGAGCGATGCTCTTGCGGGTCCTTCACCTCGTCGCCGGCGCGCCGTTCGGGGGCGCGGAAACCTTCTCCCAGGACGCGATCCTCGCGCTCGCGGAGCACGGCATCGAGCAGACCGTGATCTGCCGGCCGCATCCGGGCGTCCTCGAGCGCTACGCGGCCAAGGGCGTTCGCGTGCTTCCGCTGGCCTTCTCGTTGAGCGAGCGTCTCGGCGGCATCCGCTCCTGGGTCCGGCGCCAGGCGCGCGAGCTCGAGGCCGACATCGTCCACGCCTGGATGGGACGCGCCGCCTCCTTCGTCCCCGCGCGGATGCCGTGCCCGGTCCTGGGCTGGCTCGGCGGCTATTACAACCTCGACCGCTACCGGACCGCCGATTTCCTCATGGGCATCACGCCGCACATGACGCGGCATCTCCTCGAGCGGGGATCGCCGCCGCACCGGACCTTCCTCGTCCATCCCTTCGGCACGGTCCCGGACGCGCCGCCGGTCGAGCGTGCGGCGCTCGACACGCCGGCGGACGCTCCGGTCGTCCTGGTGCTCTCGCGGCTCCACCGGAAGAAGGGGATCGACACGATCCTCCAGGCCGCCGCGCTGTTGCCCGGCGTCCATCTCTGGCTCGCGGGCGAGGGGCCGGAGCGGCGGAAATACGAGCGCCTCGCCGCGGAGCTCGGGCTCGGCGCGAGGGTGCGCTTCCTCGGCTGGCGCAACGACCGCCGCGCGCTCATCGAGGCCGCGGACGTGGTCGCGCTGCCGAGCCGGCACGAGCCCTTCGGCACGGTGATCGCCGAGGCCTGGGCGATGTCGCGACCGCTCGTCGCGACCCGCGCGTTGGGCGCGGCGCAATTCGTCGAGGACGGCGTCGACGGCCTCCTCGCGCCCGTCGACGATCCCGAGGCGCTTGCGCGGTGCCTCGCGCGGGTGCTCGGAGACGAGGCTCTGCGCCGGCGCCTCTCGGAGAACGGTGCGCGCAAATTCGCGGCGGGCTTCAGCAAGGAAGCCGTGACGGCGCGCCTCTTGGCGGCCTATGAGAGCATGCTCGCCGTGGGCAAGCGCCGCGACGACGTCTACGTCGCGGCCGACGATCTCGAGGGTCGCTTCGCCGCGGAGATCGCCGGCCGCCTCGCGCTCGAGTTCCCGCGGTTTCAAGAGCGCGATCTGCTGGCGGCCGTGCTGACCGCGCTCGCCTATCTGACGCAGGACGAGCGGCCTTATTCCGACGGCGCGGATGCGGCCTTCGCCTTGACGCTCTCCGGGGCCTGCTCGTTCCTCAGCCGAGGCTTGCTCGGAGAGCGGATCCTCGCGCTCAATTCGGCGGGCCTCGCGGCGGCGGAGCAGCATTTCGACATCGACAAGGCCTCCTCCACGATCGAGCCGGTGCTGGAGCGCTTCCACCGGCTGCGTCTCGCGACGGAGCCGGGGGCGATGCCGCGCCGCGGCGTCGAGCGGGCGGCGGCCGGATCGGGTTGCTAGACCTCCTGCTCCGAGGGCGGTTCCACCGCGCGGGAAATCGCGCGCCGGTCCGGCGCCGCGGTTCCCTGCCGCGAGCTCCGGTATTATCTTCCCGCGAGCGAACCCCCAGGTGCAGGTGCGATGCAGTCCGCGGATAGCGCAGAGACGGGCGTCAAGACCTATCGGCTCGGCACGCATCGGACGGTGCCGCCTCACGAGACGATCGAGCGCCTCCGGCCGTTCCTGGACGCATTCGGCATCACCCGCGTCGCGAACCTCACCGGGCTCGATCGCGCCGGCGTCCCCGTCGTCATGGTGTGCCGGCCCAATGCGAGGTCGAGCGCGGTATTCCACGGAAAGGGCATCGATCTCGACGCGGCCAAGGCCTCCGGCCTCATGGAGGCGGTCGAGACATGGCACGCGGAGCACGCGGAGCTGCCCCTGCGCTTCGGC
>Ga0335085_10001727_pt1 | contig 44269 bp, 43 predicted proteins | sample Lox_Sample_45_FD_206712 | JGI IMG/M metagenome (GOLD analysis project Ga0335085, IMG submission 206712) | Soil microbial communities from Loxahatchee National Wildlife Refuge, Florida, United States - Lox_Sample_4.5 | ecosystem: Environmental > Terrestrial > Soil > Wetlands | place: USA... | reverse complement strand
AATGTCAACCGTAACCAGCCGCTTGATTCCCACTGACCGCATTAGACGGCCTAGTACACCGAGCGTTACCACTTCGCCTGGCAAGAATTCTCTGTCCTGCCTCGCATAGCCGAGGTATGGAACGGCTGCGAAAACGTCTGCACCGTCCTCGCTGAGTTTGTGCGCGAGGACTAGAAGCTGCATGATGTGCTTGTCCACCGGAGGATAGGTGCTCTGGACAAGGATTACTCGCTTGTTACGGACATCGTCGCCGATCCGAATTTTGGACTCCCCGTCCGGGAAATCCGTTACTTCAACCGGGAGCAATTTTGCGCCAAGCTTAACGGAGAGATTAGTCGCAAGCTCGACTGAAGCTGGCCCGGGAGCAACTGTCCAGTCCAAAGTACTTAACGACCTTCCAAAATTTTCGCGCATTATAAAAATCGTTAGCGCGAATGCGGTGTACTACTGCTCAAAGATCTGAGCCGCGACCTGTGAGTAAGACCGGAGGATTTCAGCTATGCTCCAGGCCTGTGAGATGCATCCACGTGATAGGTTCGGCGGATCCCCATCGTAGATTTCCGAGATCGTTGCGATGCCTGCCTCGGTCATCCTCTTTTTGAATGGCGAGTAAAGTTGTTGCACAAACGAGAGGTTCTTTGAATCCGGGGAGAAAACGCGGAGATAAGCAGTAACGTACGAGCCAAACAACCAGGGCCAGACGGTACCTTGGTGATACGCAGTATCCCTCGCTGTTGCCTCGCCTGTGCACTGTCCCCAGTAATCTTTGTCAAACGGTGACAGAGACCTGAGCCCGACCGGAGTAAGTAGCTCTGCTTCGACGGTCCTCAATACCGCTCGCCATTTTGCCTTATCTGACTCGTCAAGTACCGGGAAAGGTAGGGAAAGTGCAAAGATTTGATTCGGCCGAGTCTTCTTGTCCCCTCGGTCGCCATCCTGCAGGACATCGAAGAGACATTCATGCTCAGCGTCCCAGAATTTTTCCTTGAAGGAAACCTTCGTCTTCTCAGCCCCCGCATGGTACTCCGCCTCGTCGGATTCGATACCAAGATCCTTCGAAAAACGCTCCATTGCCCTAAGTCCATTATACCACAAAGCCGACACTTCGACGGGCTTCCCATTTCGTGGAGTAACGGGCTTCCCATCAACCCAGGCATCCATCCAGGTGAGTGCGGTACTTTCCGTTCCACCGCGAACCAGACCGTCGTCATCCAACCTTATTCCGAAATCAGTCCCTTGCGTGTAAGCTCCGACGATCTCTTGCAGCTTTGGATAGACCTCCCGAATGAAATCCAGAGAACCAGTGCTATAGTAAACAGAATAGACCGCATTGATCAGCCAAAGGGCCGCATCTATCGTCGAGTAGTCCGGCTTGTTCATGCTGTCGGGCAGGGTGTTAGGTATGAGCCCGTTTTTCAGGTAACCCAGGAAGGTCTTTATGATCTCCTTCCCTTCATCCTCCCGTTTTGTTACGATTGTAAGTCCGGGGATGCTGATCATCGCATCTCGGCCCCAGTCTCCAAACCAATGATATCCCGCGACAATCGACTTTGTCCCAGTAGATTTTCGCTTTACGATGAAGGTATCAGCTGCGTCGGTAAGCTGAAGAAAGAAAGAGTCTGCTTGGGCGATCCTTGCACCGAGTTTGCGCAGTCGCTGCATCTCCCGGTAGCGCAGCCCTTCGGTTGAAAACGTCTGCTGGTTTCTAAGAGAAGCAAGGATCGAAACCTGGTAGCCCTGCTCTAACTTCGTCGCAAAAAATCCCGGGTTATATTGATCTTCGCTTTCGGGCTCGCCCCTTTCCGCGGAGGTTTCATAAACAAAATTCTTGTACCACGTCCCCGTTGGCGTGTAGGGGGCTATGTCCGATTGGAGGTACATCGTGGTAGCGCCGGAAAACGCCCTAATTTCGACACCCTTTGGATTCATCGACTGCGTAAAGTTCCACCTTGAATCTTCCCGGGTTCTGGAATGAACATCGCGGTGGTTGATTAAAGGTGAAATCGTAATTTTTACGGGAGAATCGCTTTCGATCAATTTGTAAGTAGTGAGAGTCGTGTTGTCACCGTACGGGATGAATATGGTTTTTTCGAGGATCGCAGTTCCGAGTCTGTAGACAAAGACCGGGTACCGTTCGAAACGAAACTGTTCCAGGTGAAGATGTCCCTGTGGGTAGATCGTTCCCGGATATTTGTTGACTGCAAGGAGGTACTTCCTCCCGCCTGCCTCTACTTCTTCTTCAAACTTTGAAAGAAACAGCACTCGGCGCACGGGTGGATCAAGTGACGCAACGAGCAACCCGTGATAACCGCGGGTGTTTAACCCGATTATCGTGCTGGAAGCATACGATCCCAGACCGTTCGTAATGATCCATTCGCGCGACTTGGCTATCTCATACTTCTTGGTTACCGAAGAATCAAAGACTGTTTGCAATGGGCAGTTCCTGTCAGACTAAGACTGATGTTTTCTTCAAGCCAAACAATAGAAAGAAAAAATAGACTCTGGGGAAATAACACGATTGCACAAATTCAATTTAAGGTTTCATAGCTTTTTCCAGAAAATAGAGCCAAGATTAGATTTCAAAACCATCCGTCGCTGATCTGTTACAATTTCTCGACGATGGTTGCAATTCCTTGTCCTACCCCGATGCAGGCAGTCGCTAGTCCGCGCTCCAAGCCTCTCCTTTCCATTTCATGAAGAAGAGTGGTCATAATCCTAGCCCCCGAACAGCCGATGGGATGACCAAGCGCTATCGCTCCGCCGTTCACGTTCATTCTGCCTCCGTCAAAGTCCAGAAATTTCAGGCAGGACAGAATCTGAGCCGCAAAAGCTTCGTTGATTTCAACGAGATCTATTTGATCCAACTTTAATTTCCCCCGCTTCAGCGCTTTTCTCGTAGCGGGAACTGGTCCCAGCCCCATGTACTTTGGATGGACGCCAGCGACCGCCGTTGAAACAATTCGTGCCTTTGGAGTTAGTCCCAGTTTTTTCGCTCGGTGCTCGCTCATGATTAGTACGGCCGCCGCACCGTCGTTGATTCCGCTGGAATTTCCCGCGGTTACCGTTCCGCCTTCCCTGAAGGCAGGTTTGAGCCGGGAGAGTTTTTCAAGTGAAGTATCCGCTCTCGGACCCTCATCTTTTTCCACGAGAACCTCTTTTCCGTCAGAATCTACCGTAGGAACCGAGACAATCTCCTTTCGAAAAATGCCTTCGCAGGTCGCCCGAACCGCCCGCTCGTGGCTTTTGAGAGCTAGGTGATCTTGTTCTTCTCTTGGAATCGAATATCTGCTCGCGAGATTTTCGGCCGTCTGCCCCATGCTGTATGGATAGAATTTTTCAGCCAGTTTAGGATTGGTAAACCGCCATCCGATCGTCGTATCGTAAATCTTCGAATCTCTGGAAAATGGTGTCTGGCCCTTGGGCATCGCAAATGGCGCGCGACTCATGCTCTCGACTCCCCCGGCGACGTAAACTCCGCCGTTCCCCACCATGATCGAGTGCGCAGCCTGATTGATAGCCTCCAGTCCCGAGCCGCAGAGCCTGTTTACCGTGCAACCTGCGACTTTGATCGGCAGTCCAGCAATGAGCAACGCCATTCGAGCAACATCTCTGTTATCTTCGCCAGCTTGGTTCCCGTCTCCCATGATGACATTCTCGATCTCGTTCGGGTCGACGTGATTTCGTTCAAGGAGGCCGCGGATAACCAGCGCAGCAAGATCATCCGGCCTGACTGAAGACAGCGCTCCTCCGTACTTTCCGATCGGCGTACGGACGCTATCGACGATGACAGCTTCCTCCAGAGTACGTGGCATTTTCTTCGATTGGCTAGAAGGTGGGCATCATAGAGTTCTCGTCAAACTCCACTTCCTTTCCTGTAATCCCGATTTCGGGAAGCGCGGGAAACTCTATATCGAAATCGTCCATTCGCCGCTTTACCTCCAGGATTGCATTTTTCCAGCACTGCCTCTTTTCATCAAGAGAGAGAACTCCCAGACCGGCGCCGCGGGCGATTTCCTCCATTTTATTTTGAACGTCGATAAAGTTTGGCGGCAGCTTCCAGAATTCTTTCGGCGGTTCATAGAGGATCATCGAAAGAAACGTAAAACCCGCCCGAAGCTGCTTCGTTATCGTTTTCTTGTCCTCCTCCGAGATCTTCGAGGCAACGCTCTCGAGTCCAAGCCAGGTAAACGCGAGGTGCCGGGACTCGTCCTTTGCGATATTCTTCAGTGCTTCGGTGAACGCGGGATGTTTGGAGTGCTTGCTCATTTCGCTGAAGAGCGTGGCTGCGCATCTTTCCCCCAGCATGAACGAGGAGAAGATTATCGGCCAGGAGTGTTTCATGTAAGCCGTGCTGTATCCGCGCCAGTAGCGTGCTCCGTTATAGTACACCCACTTTATGTTTCGAAGCGCATCTTCGTCAAACCCGCTTTTTGGTTTCCATCCCTGCAAAAAATTTGGGCAGACGCGGTTGCAGGCTCTCATACAGCACTCGTCATGCCTGCACTCGTCCATGACAATCGAGGCAAACATCTTCTTCACCGGATCCTGCTCGTGAATTTCGAAAGTGTGGATCATCGCCTTCGCAAATACCGGCGGTCCAGAATTTTCAAAGTTCGCAAGCAGTGCCCACCAGTAAGCCATTGCAGTCTTTTGCCTATCGTCATAATCCTTCGGATCAACAGAATCCCAATTAATTGAAGAAGGATTCCAGACCTCCCTCTTTGCCCGCTCGTAAAGATCTCCGAGCTTTGGAGTATCAACTGTCCATTCAACCGGGTAAATATTGGGCAGCTCGATCGGAGGAGGATCTTTTGAATAGTCCGGATTGCTCTCTGCCATTATCCCAGTCGGGATGAGAAAATCTGCCCCAATGAGATAAAAGTATTTACTGAATTTGATCCTGATCCTGAATAGATTTTCCGGTGGAAATGATGACGGACTCTTCGTATAAAGCTGACAATCTCATTTTCCGGTAAATTTCGGAGGCCGCTTCTCCAAGAATGCCCTAATTCCTTCTTCGTGATCCTCACTCATGCCGGCGATCTGTTGCACTTGGGCTTCGTAATCCAATGCACCATCAAAGTCTAGGGTCAGCGCGCGATGAATCGCACGTTTTGTCAAACCGATGCCTCTCGGTCCTTCAGCCAGTTTTTCGGCGAGAGTTCTCGTTTCAGTTTCAAGTAAGGAAGCCGGGACAACTTTTGTGGCAACTCCGAGCCTTTCAGCTTCCTTGGCATCAATTCCCTCGCCTGAAAATGCGAGCTCAATTGCCCTTGTCAGCCCCAAAAGACGGGGCATCGTGTAAGTCGCTCCGGAATCCGGTATTAGTCCAACTTTGGCAAACGCTTCCACGAATTTTGCTGTCTCGCTCATGATCCGAATATCGCAGGCAAACGCAATTCCCATGCCAGCCCCGGCTGCAACGCCGTTCACCATTGCGATAACTGGCTTGTCCATGTTGAATATCCTCGAAGCAACCGGATTAAAGCCCTCGCGCAGGTCATCGTGGAGTGAAATCTTGCCGCTTTGTCTTCTATTCCTGATCGCCTGCAGGTCTGCACCCGCGCAGAATGCACGTCCTCTGCCAGTAATCACAACGCAGCGAATTGATTTATCGGCTTCAACTTCTTTCAATATGGAGGCAAGTTTCTTCAACGTCGGAATGTCGCAGGCATTCAAGACTTCTGGTCTGTTGAGTGTGATCCACGCAACTCCATTTTCCTTCCGCAGGAGGATTGATTCTTCTTTTGAACTCAAGGAAACATCATTTGCCCGTATAGGAAGGTTTTCTCTTTTCTAGGAAGGCTTTCATGCCTTCCTGCTTGTCCTCGCTGGACATCATCAGGTAAAAGTTGTGTCGTTCAAACTCTATTCCTTCCCGGAGCGTAGATTCGCCTGCTTTCAAAACGCACTCCTTTGCTATGCTCAGTGCGAGGGGTGATTTCGAAGCGATTTCATGAGCCAGCCGTTTTGCCTCTTCAAGATAGATCTCGCTGGGCACAATCCGGCTAACCAATCCGCGGGCAAAGGCCTCTCTCGCTGTGATTGGATTTCCGGTAAGAATCATTTCCATAGCCTTGCTTTTGCCAACGGCTCGCGTAAGGCGCTGTGTCCCACCTGCGCCCGGAAAAACTCCAATGTTTATCTCAGGCTGACCGAATCGCGCATCATCAGCAGCAACGATAACATCGCAGGCCATCGCAAGCTCCAATCCACCGCCGAGAGCATATCCACTGACCGCCGCTATCAAGGGCTTTGTGATCTTTCGTAGCTCATCAAAGCGAGACAAGGGATTTTGACTAACAGCTTCCGCAGTCGTCCAGTTAGCCATCTCCTTGATGTCTGCACCCGCGGAAAACATCCGGTCGCCTCCGGTGATAACGATGCAGCCAATTCTCGTGTCCTCTTGAAATTGATGAAGAGCTGAGAGAAGTTCGCTCATCAGTCCCGTAGAGAGTGCGTTTAGGGCAGCAGATCTGTTCAGGAAAACGATTCCAACGTTTTCATCGATCTCGAACCGAATATTTTCGTACTCGGAAGAAGATTCGCTAGACAAACAGCAAGACCCTCACGATGAAATTCTCAGCTCGAAAGATCGTCTTCACCGAGTGGCGAGCGCATTCTGTAAAAGACTTCTCCACTGGGATCTGGATTTGAGTCAAGAAATCCGAGGGAGGCAAGTTTCTTGCAGGCTTCTTCCACAACATCGGGGTCGAGATTGACTTTGAACTCTGATTCAATTTCCTGTTCAATTTCAAAGATTCCCTTTTCCTGCATGTCACCGAGTATGTGGAGAACCTTCCCCTCAAGAGTTTCAATCGAGGGAGCCGGTGAGGACGGCTTTTGCACTTTGATCATACCATCCCTCAAGCCGAGGATGACTTTTGCCCAGTTCTTGAGATCCTTCTTTCGGCCGCCGATCAGCTCTTCTGTGAAAACTGCATGGACCTCTCCACCGCCGGATAACTTCCAGGAAATCCTTAGCTCGGGCGGATGAAACAATCCCTCGGAACCGGAAGCAGAACTGACAGATTTCAACGGGATCTCGATATTGTTGGGGTTCGAAGTGATTTCGCTCAAGTCATCAACGTCGGCATAACGAAAAGTGGAGAATCTCTTTGAAAGAATGCCACTTCCAATGTCGTAATCTTCCTCCTTGTTTGCTTCGACAAACATTACCCGCTGCTCGGTCAAAAGGAGCGTTCCGACGATGTTTTTCATCTTGCCGGGAATGTTGTCTTTTACGGTGACATCCTGTTCCTGCGCAAGGATGATTTCGTTGCTCGCTGACAATTAAGAATCCTACCGTGATCTTCGCTCCCGCCGATTTAAGGGAGATGCCGATCTGTACTAAGCGACAATCCCTTTTTTCCGCAGTTCGACCAGCTTGGTTTTCCTCAATCCCAGAATCGAACGCAGAATCTCGTCGGAATCCTGACCTAGCGCAGGAGGATTTCCTGCAGCGAAGGGGCGATTCCCGTCTATAAGCGTCGGGTTCACAGTCGTCCTGAATTCTTTTCCTTCTAAGTTGAAAGTCTTCAGAATCCCCCTCCCAAGAAAGTGAGCGTCTTTCAAAAGCGATGCAACTGTGTTGAATACGCCAAAGGGAACGCCGGAATCACGCAGTTTCAACTCGACTACCGCAGTTTCCAGTTCAGCTAAGAGTTGTGCGACTTGCTGCTCAAGTTCGGTTTTCAACCGCACTCGATCCAAAGCCCTTTGATAATTTTTCTTCTCCAGGAGAGCTGTAAAGTTTAGGCTGTTGCAGAAGGCGGTCCAGTGGCTATCGCTTGCGATCGAAACGTACACATAACCATCCTTTGTCTTGAACAGGTTGTAGGGGCTGCCGAAGATATGTCCAGAACCTAGAGGGGAAGTGTCCCTGCCCATGAGGTCGTACATTGCGATCCAGTAAGACATGAAGTATGAAGCAGCATCGTAGAGAGAGATCCTGAGTTCGCCGCCGCGTCGGGTCTTAACTCTTCTGAAAAGTAGCGATAGTATTCCCGAAGCTGCCTGAAGACCGGTGCTCATGTCCACTATCGAGACACCTGCCCTTGCGTATTTGTCGGGTGGGAATCCCGTTGTGGACATTATTCCAACCGCGGCCTGGAGAATAGGGTCGAACGCCGGACTCTTTTCATAGGGACCGCTTCCAAAACTCTCGATCTTGCAGTAAATGGCTCTCGGATTTGCTTTGCGGGTTTTAGAGTATGAAACTCCAAGCTCTTCTGCGACTCCCGGACCCAGATTTTCAATCACGATATCTGATTTCTTTACGAGCTCGTAAAATAGTGAAAGACCTTCCTTAGTCTTCAGGTCAAGCGCAAGGCTCCTCTTCCCTCGATTGACTGCGAGAAACATTGTAGGTCCCATGCCTGGTACGTTTCGAAAAATATCCCCCTGACCGGGGCGCTCTATCTTGATTACCTCGGCTCCGTAGTCGGCGAGGACCTGCGCTGCGGTTGGACCTGCAATTGCGTGACTCACCTCGAGAACCCTGATTGAATCCAGCGTTTTCTTCATCTTTCAGAAGGCCTCTGCAAATTGAAATACTCATAGTATCCGCCCAAACTGCCTGGCTTCGATTTTGGATCTCCCAGATAGCCCTGACGAACGAGCTTTCTCAATAATTTAGGCGGTCGGAATCTTGGGTCCTTGGTTTGGTCGTAAAGTGCTTTCATGTTTCGAAGCCTCGCATCCAGTCCAACGAGATCGCCTAACTCAAACGGGCCCATCGGATAGCCGTACCCGAGCCTCATGGTAACATCGATATCCCGAACGCCTGCGACTCCTTTTTCCAAAAGCTTGCTGGCTTCGGCAAATACCGAGATTCCAATCCGATTCGCAACAAAACCCGGATAATCCTTTACAACAACTGGAGTTTTGCCTAAACGCGATGCTAGCGCATTTATCGATGAAATGGTATCCTCTGACGTTTGCTTCGTTTTGACAACTTCCACCAATTTCATGAGCTGCGGCGGATTGAAAAAATGCATGCCCGCGAGTCTTGATCTTCCTTTTGGTTCTAGGGCGGCACCAATTTGGGAAATGCTCAGCGTAGAGGTATTCGTCGCCAAAACCGCGGAGGGCTCAGCAAGTCGCGTTGCATTTCTGAATATCTTCATCTTTACTGGAAGATTCTCGACTGCGGCTTCGAGCACAAATTGAGCGTGATCAAGGGCATTTTCTAGCGAAGTTGTTGTCGAAATTCTCGAAAGAATCTCATCGGCGGCTCCGCGTGTTATTCGCGACTTCGAAACTGAACTTTCCAGCCCGTACTTGCCGTTCTTGATAAGGTCAAGCCCCCTTGAAAGAAGATCCTCGCTTAGGTCAAAAGCGCTGACACGAATTCCAGAAGCTGCAACTAACTGCGAAATCTGCGCGCCCATAATCCCAAAGCCGAGCACCGTTACTCGGTCAGGTGTCTTTTCCGGATACTGCACAATAGAATTTCTGCGAATCTAGACAGACCTCTTAAAGAGATCTATCATCGCGAAGCCATCGTTCCAGTTCGGCTTCTGAAGTTGCCCCAATCTTGCTAGAGGCAGGCGTCGAATCATTGAACATTACGTACGCAGGTATTGAAGAGATGTGAAATCTGTTTGCGATCTCCTGGTTTTCATCGACATCCACATTTATTTTGGCAAATGTGATCGACGAGTGACGGTCGGCAAGTTTCTCTACGACTGGATTCATTTTCATGCATGGAACGCACCACGGCGCCCAGAAATCTACAAATAATTTTTTCGACGATCTCAGTATTTTATCAAAATTCTTGGAGGATAGTTCAATTACTCTCGGCATCGCGGCAGGTAGGCTGGCTCCAGTTTTTAACATTAGAGGTCGACTAGAAAACGCATCGTCACGAGTGAATCTTTTTCTGTGAAGATCATATCGTGAAATGTTGGAGATTTTACTGCAGTTTTTTGCTCGTGCCTCGAAGGATCGAATTTTTCACCGAATAACTTTGCGATAAGAATGTACTTTTCTGCATTTATCTTGTCGATTCTGCACTCGAATCTGGAAAACAAGAGTCCCTCGTTGTCCTGCAAAGCAATCAGCGCCTCGATCCAATCGTAAAGCAACGCGCCAAGATCGTGGGCCTCAATCTTCAGTTCCTTAGTTTCAATCGGCCTGATTGATGATAGATCAACCATGAGGTCTTCAACCGCTTTCGCGGCATTTTCAAAAGCCTCGTCAATATCCAGCCCGTAGGCCTCTATTTCTGCATCGGTCATGTGATCCAGGAATCTAAAGCCGCGAGGATTTTCAGTCAAATTTGTGAACATTTGTCCGGGAGTTAATAGGACTGATTTCGGCTGACAAACGATTTTAAGCTCGCGTTCAGACCTTGTGTCGAAGCATGCCGGGATGACAGGCTTTCATCTTGCTTGCCTGCCGGGATTTCCTTCGTGAGAAACCCGAAGGCAGAGTGGACTATTGCGCGGTTTCGAGCGTAGCTTTTCAGCTCCTTGAAGCGTAGGCCTTGAGTTCCAGATGGTGTAAAGGACAGCCCGTGGCCGTTCTACGGCCTCGTCGGTTCGAATCCGGCTCCCGGCGCTTTCTCTTTCACTCGTGATCTTCTTCAAACTTAGTATCGAATGCACTACCCATAGCCTAGCTGTAGATATTGAAGCAGATCTCTAACCTTGAGCATACTTGAGTTAATTCTTGGGGCATTATCGCTGGAATCAACTTGCTAGTCGCACGATCCTCCCTTACTAGTTCAATATGAAAGAGGGGGCAATGGATGTACATCGCTCAAATTGATCTTGGAATTCTGCGCCATTTTTGTCCCTCGGGAGCGTCTTGGACTTCAATGCCGCGAGACCGCAGCTCCGCTCGGAGGTCGTCCGAAGTCTTCCAATCCTTGGCTTTCCGCGCAGCTTCCCTTCGCTGAAGTAGTGAGGAATCTATAGAATCGAGCGCTTCATTCGCTCGAGATTGAACCACCCCGAAAACGGAACCAAAATCGACATTCATGAATTGAGCCAGTGCTTGAATTCCATTTTTTCCCGCTTCGCCTTTATCCAAAAGTCGATTTCCTTCAGAAATCAGCTCAAAGACAGCTGCTAAGGCTGATGGTGAATCCAGATCGTTGTCCATCGCGTTGACAAATTTCTCCCTTGTCTTTTCCACGAGTTTGACAACTTCAAAATCTGAACCGGCAGCTGACTTTGAATCCTCGAGGCGCAAGACAAACTCGTTAATCCTCTTGACTGAAGCAGCAGCCTGGTCAAGTGAATAATCGGTAAAGTTGAGCTGCGACCGATAATGGCCCGAAAGCAAGAAATATCTGAGTGAAAGTCCATCGACGCCTCTGCTCCTGAGATCGCGAATGGTGACAAAGTTGCCAAGTCGTTTTGCCATCTTAGTTTCATTGATGAGGAGGTGCTCGCAGTGCAGCCAGTAATTCACGAATTTCTTGCCGGTATAACCCTCTGACTGGGCAACCTCGTTTTCGTGATGTGGGAATATGTTATCCACCCCGCCAGTGTGGATGTCAAAGTGCTCTCCCAAGAGTTTCATCGACATCGCAGAGCACTCGATATGCCAGCCTGGCCTGCCCTTTCCAAGTTCAGTCTCCCAGAAAATCGCACCATCCTGTTCATCCCACGCCTTCCAGAGGGCGAAATCTTCGGCAGAGTCCTTTCCGTAGTCATCTACGCGGACCCTCGCACCCACTTTGAGTTCGTCCTTTTTTATACCTGAAAGCTCGCCGTACTTCGGGAATTTTGCTATGGAATAGTAAATCGAGCCGTCATCCACGCGGTACGCGATGCCCTTATCCATTAGGCCCTGGATTATGGCAACCATTTCAGGAATGTAGTCGGTCGCTCTCGGGTAATAGTCCGCCCTTTCAACCCCCAGGAAATCGAGATCTTCGAAAAAGGCCTTCTCATAGGTCTCTGTGAACTCTCTAAGACCAACTCGTCTTTCAGTGCTGACTTTGATGATCCTATCGTCCACATCGGTCAGGTTCATGACCTGGGTAACGCGAAATCCCCTGAATTTCAGATATCGCTTCAGCAGGTCCTCAAAAAGAAAAGTCCGATAGTTTCCAATGTGTGGATAATTCCAGACTGTTGGGCCGCAGGTATAGAGCTTGACTTCGTTTTGTCTTATGGGGACAAACCGCTCTAACTTGTGCCCCAGAGTATTTGTGAACCGGATCAAGAGAACTTTACCCGCTCCAGGAATTTCCTAAACTAAGACCAAGAAAGAAAATGGAGACCTGATGAAATCTTTAGGGCAGTGTTTGGCTATTCGGAAAAAGAAGTTAAACTCAATTTCCGAGTCTACTAAAAATAACAGACATTCATCGAGTTACTTAGATATCATGTTCCGGCTTGTGATGCTCCGGTACTCTTCCTGAGTCAGTACCTGAAGAGCAAGTTGATGCTGAGTAACGTAAACAGGCAGACCCGAGGGATCGCTCTGGTTTGTCTTCAACAGCTTGGTAAGAACGACGCGAACTCCTAGAACAAAACCATCATCGATAGAGTAATAATTCCATTCCTCAGCGAGTGGCTTGAATCCGACTGCTTTCGAAGGAGGCATCTGGGGCTGCATGGTTTCTACGCCTAGAATGATCGCGATTTGTCGTCTTAAAAGTTTGCTAACGATCACGAACAAAATCAGGGATGAAAAAAGTACAACCACAAACGCCAAAAGGTAAATGAAAAAAAATGAAGGAGGAAGAGAAGAAAAAAATTTCTTCCTACCAAGCTCGGATTGGGAAGTTGGGAGGCTCTAACTCATCGAGCCAATTTTGTACATCTTAGTTCCGCACACGGGACAAGTTCCAGTAACTGCAGGGCGACCGTTCTTCATCTTGACCTGTTTTGGATTTTTCATCTCGCGCGACTTTTTACATTTGACGCAGTAACCCGTCACCATTGCTGTTTCAAAGCGCGTTTCCTACTCGATTTGTATTTAAGTCAAGCGCGGAAAACAATTTCCTTGTTTTGCGGTTTAAATATGAAACTCTTGAAAGTTTAGAGCGGGGACATTGTAATTGACCCGCCGTCTCAATGCTCCCTTTTTTGGAAAGAGGTACGTTGGAGACTCTGATACGAAAATACTCCACGATCTCGACAAAGAAACGCAAGAGTGCAAGGTCGAGTCGATACCAAAGACCCGGATCCAGATGTTCGAGTGGTTAAACATTCCTTCAGATCTAAAGTACTCCGGCTGCAAGTTCTGCATGGCTGACTTTAAGCCGACGCCCACCAAAATTTCGATGCGATAGCGTCTTAGTAGCGCTCGGAGGGAATGTGTGGATTGGCTCGTATTGACGGTAGCGGCTCGTTGATCAAGTGGTTTATCCCTTACGTGCTCGTCGCCTCTCTTCAATACCAATTTACGAAGAACGGACTGCTTTATGCCTCACCGTTTGTTCTCATGACCTTCCGGTACTTGCTTGTCGGAACCGTGTTTTATTTTCTCGGGGGAAGAAAACTGAGGCTAGACCGGGATACGATCAGGATTGCGGTCTTCGCGTCTATCAGTACGGGCCTATGGGCGGCGGGACTGCAGTACGTTTCTCCTGGAGATTCTGCGGTGCTGAGCTATACGATGCCGCTCTTTTCCATACCGATTTCCTATCTGGCGATCGGGGAGAAGGCGAAGTTGAGGGAAATCGCGGGAGCAATCGTGGGCTTCAGCGGAGTAATTCTTTACTCGATGACACTGAACCACGGCTCGGTGTTGGTTGGGGCGATCTTTACCGTCTTGAACGCGGTCTTCTGGGCAGCCTACAGCGTACTTTACAGGAAACTGCGCAACAGCGAGCCCATCCCTGTTCTGACAACTCAGTTTGTAGTAGGATCGATACCATTTGTTGTCGGAACATTTCTCTTTCCCAGATTTGATCCCACGTCCAGCCTTTTCATCGATCTCATCTACGTCGTTGTTTTTACTGGTTTGATTCAATACTATCTGTGGAATGGGTTGCTGCGCCGCGGTCGGGTCGGAAGAATAACCACGATGGCTTTTGCCGTCCCAGCCACATCCATCATCATTGACAGCATCCTTTCCTCGACAATTCCCGGCGATCTCGCTATCGTGGGAGCGACTGTGATGTTCTTCGGAATTTTCATCTCGAGCTGGACTGAGGACAGAGGAGTTAGCAAAGAATCCGGTTTGCCGGAATCTAAGAATGAGCCTTCATCGGCATCTAAAAGTTAGGACTAAACAGAAGGACCGGAAGAGTTTCCGCCGGGATAATTGTCGTCTTCATTTTCCGGGCTTGCTGGCTTTTCAGTACTTGTAAGCCCCGGCTTCTTCAATTTTGAATTGAGGAACTGTTTAAGATCCATTCCAAGCTGCTCATTTGTTGGGTTTTTCCCGATAATCAATGGTCTCCTCTGTCCCGTTACGCTCAAGGCTATTTGCTGGGTGCCCCGCCTGCTGGGAAAATCCAACATTGTGACCTCCGAGTACGGGTATTCAGAGTCACCCCCAATCGTCTTGTGGACCTTGAGAGAATCATCGTAAAATTCGAACCGACGCGGAGTTGTGAGTGCCGGGACAACGGCAACTATAAGGAAAAAGAGAACGAGTACGAGAGAATAAAGACTGAAACCCGAAAACGATCCAAGAGCAATTATCGCAACGAGGTAGACTAGGCTTGGAACTATGGTTCCGAGAAGAGATTTGCCTACGGCGAAAACGGGCGAACCTCCTGGTGAAGTGGAAGAAGTAATGTTGGAAGACGAATTCTGCACATCAGGAACTGTATTGAGCTCGCCTGACGTAGAAAGGCTAGAGTTTGCAGTTAGCAAATCACTCGAACTGCCACTTGCGCCCGTCCCGAAGTTTTCAAAGAGATAACCGCAGAATGAACAGGATTGCGCGGTTTGGTCGTTCAGCGTCCCGCACATTGGACATTTTTTGCTCTTTGCCGTAATTCGCGCCGATACTTCCTCCTGTTGGCGGTTCAAATAAACGTTCTTTCAGTTTTGCTGAGGTGAAGAAGGAGGGGGTGGGAATCGAACCCACTTATTTACGTCTCAACAACCGGAGAATCCGCTGACTGCTTGCAGGACTGCAGGCGGACGCGTTACCACTCCGCCACCCCTCCGCGAGTTCAGTTGAATTCGGGCAAGGTGCCTTTTTCTGCTTTTTCAAACGTTCGAACGTCTAGGCGATCAGAGCCAAAACGACAATCGCAGAAACGAACACGATTGAAATAGTGTTGAGCACTTTGATCAGCGAATTGATCGCAGGACCCGCAGTGTCCTTGAACGGATCTCCTACAGTGTCGCCCATCACGGCCGCCGTGTGCGCAGGACTCTTTTTCCCACCATACTGGCCAGTCTCGATGTATTTCTTCGCATTGTCCCACGCGGCTCCGCCGTTCGTCATCATGAAGGCAAGGAAAACTCCAGAAACCACGCTCCCAATAAGCAAGCCACCAAGAGCCAGAGGACCCAAGATGAAACCAACTAGTATTGGACTTAGAACCGCGAGTAATGCCGGAGCGGCTAGCTCTTTTAGGGCAGCCTGCGTGCTGATGTCGACTGCCTTTGCGTAGTCAGGCTTCGCAGTACCCTCCATGATGCCCGGTATCTCCTTGAACTGCCTTCTGACCTCGTTGACCATCTTGAAGGCGGCTCGCTGAACCGCTCCGATAAGAAAGCTCGAGAAAAAGAACGGAAGCAATCCTCCAATGAAAAGTCCTACGATGACCAAGGGATCGGTGAGAACGAAGGTCAAAGTTCCTCCTTGAGCCAGCCCATACTTTGCATATAGGTTATGCATGGCAATCTGTTTGTTCACCTCGTTTTGGAACGCTTCGAAAATTGAAATCGCAGCAAGAGCGGCCGACATTACCGCGAACGCCTTTGTTGTTGCTTTAGTAGTATTACCGATAGCGTCAAGCTCGTCAGTTACTTCTCGGACATTTTCCTCAAGGCCCGCCATCTCCACGATCCCATTGGCGTTATCGGTGATCGGCCCAAAGGCATCAATCGACATCACAACGCCGGTCAAAGAAAGCATGGACATTGTCGCAATCGCGGTGCTATAGACCCCCATGAGAGCGTTGGAACCCGAACCCACGTACCCCAGATAGTACGAGACAAGGATTGCAACTACCAAGACCAGCGCAGAAGGAGCAGTGCTTTGCAATCCAACCGTATAGCCAGCTAGAAAGTTTGTCGCAGCGCTAGTCTGACTGGCTTCCGCGATCGTTCTTACAGGCGGATACCTGTAAGAGGTGAAATAATCAGCGACCCGCTCGATAACTATGACAACTATTATGCCAACTATCGCACTTGCAAGCAAAGAGTAACCAAGTTTGCTAGTTCCAAAAAGAGAGTTGATGAAAACGAAATCCACGATCACAGTGATTACCGCAGCAATAATTAGAGCAATATTCAAGGCACCGAGAGGATCCTTCTTGATCGAGTTTCTGATGTAAAGACCACCAAGAATAGCCCCGACTATGCCTGACACACCCAGTAGCAATGGAAGTTCCAGGAGCTGGTTCCCACTGGTAAGAGAAGCCAGATTGCTCGGTACTCCGATAAGGGCGGCGAGAATTAGAGCGGCTATCGCGGTTACAACGAATGATTCGTAAACGTCCGCACCCATTCCCGCACAGTCTCCGACATTGTCGCCAACATTGTCAGCGATAACTGCGGGGTTTCGCGGATCGTCTTCGGGAATGCCAGCTTCGGTTTTTCCGACAATGTCAGCACCCACGTCAGCAGCCTTTGTGTAAATACCACCGGAGACCCTCATGAACATTGCAATGAGAGAGGCACCAAAACCCAGTCCCGCAACAACAGCTGGCGTGGTTGTGATAGTCTTTTCGAAAATAAGGTAAAACACCGAAACTCCCAGCAGTCCGAATCCAACTACGGCCATCCCCATGACGCCACCGCCACGGAAGGCCAAGTTGAGGGCACTGCCAAGACCCTTCTTTGCAGCTTGAGCGGTTCTGGAGCTTGTTCTGACGGTGACTGCCATTCCAATGTAACCCGCGATTGCAGATAGCGCTGCCCCGATTGCAAAGCCCACAGCGGTCGCACCATGTGTACCTAGTGGCAAGTCTATGAAGACGTAGATCAGAATTACAATTACAACTGCGAAGGGGGCAATGACACGGTATTCTCTATTCAGAAACGCGTCGGCACCTTGTCTCACTGCGGTCGCAATTTCGACCATTCTGGAAGAGCCCGGATCCTGACGCCTCACAAAACCAAAAAGCACTACTGCGTACAGAAGCGCAAGTATCGCACCAGCGACGCCAATTAGACCGTAATCAATACTCATTTTTCAAATCAGACTCCTACAGGCAAGTTCGAAAACGACGATTAAAGCAGGAATGAAAAAGGCTTCCACTGAAATCGAGTTATAAGTTTTACATTGTGCTCTAATATTTAGAGGCGAGTCGCTGAATTAGAGCGGTCACCACAAAAGGGAGTAGCGAAGTTACTTCTCCAAAAACAGTGACTTGCTTTGCCTTTGGAGCGACCTTTCCCCAGGAAATAGCTTCTCTGAGTTGCGCACCTGAAAGACTTCCGTCCTGCTCTGTTGCTGACGTAATGTAGACGGCGTAGTCCAGCCCACCGCGGAATTGATTCCACCATATCGTATGATGCTTTGAGATCCCGCCTCCCATCATGAAAGCACCGCTCCTCTTTGCAGAGTAGACAATTTCAGAAATTGCCTGTTCGTCTGCGAGTAGATCTAACCTGAAATCTCGGTGCGTCTGGCAAAATAACCAGCATTGACTTCCAACTGCTCCGTCCGTTATTCCCGGAACGAAAATTGGAATGTTATTCTTGGCAGCCCAGTGCAGAATGGATTTTTCATCCGCGATTGACTCACCAAGCCGTTGGCAGAGCATTCGGGAAGATGGAGCTTTTTCATCACGATCATACATAGCAGATAGGACTTTCTGGATCTTCTCCTCGACCAGTGGGCCGTAGTTCTCCGTAGATATGAGAACGTTTCCCAACCTGTGATAGCCCTTCTTTTCAAGAAGAATGTCGTCCATAGTGAATTCACCGCCCGACTGGTAGTACTTGTAACTTCTGGCAACGTCGTGGTCAAGCGTCCCGCAGGTAGTGATCACTGCGTCACACAGTTTTCTTTTCACCATCTCTTTTATGACACCTCTCGCCCCTGTCGAGATTATTGCAGCAGGAAACGACAGGAATTTGGTGCACTCTTTGTCTCTCTCCATGGATTCCAAGATGTCAACGGCCTCCGCGAGATATCTAGCTTGAAATCCACCGGAATTCCCCATCATGGTGAGGATATCACTCACGCTCGAGTTCTCGCTCACTTGAATATCTTCAACCGGTGGAAACTCTGGGGGAACCTTTTTCCGGCGAGCCACAGATGATCTAGGCATCGTTCTCAAAATTCAACTTCTGCAGTTTCATCTTTTATAGTTGGTTCCAACTTTTGAAGAAAGTGCAAGCCATTTGTCTGATTACATCGAAACTTCTGATGATCTCCTATTCAGGGTGATACCACCTAGAAAGATCGATTCTCATAAAGGTGACAACGGTGTCGTTTGCATTGTCGGTGGAAGCAGGCTTTTTCATGGTGCTCCTTTTTTTGCCTCCATGTCTTCGCTCAGGACTGGAGCTGACCTGGCTTATCTCGCGGTCCCGAAATTGATCGCAGTATCCGTTAGATCGCTCAGCCCAGATTTGATCGTATTTCCGATAGCCGACGCAAAGCTGACAACTGGTGCTGTTGATGCATTGCTAAAGTGGCTGCCCGAAATTGATTCTCTAGTCATAGGTCCAGGAATGGGGAGACAGAACCTCGAAGGAGTGAAAAAGCTGGTCAGAGAGATTTGTCTTGAGCGCAAAATCAAGCTGGTCATAGACGCTGAGGCTCAGAACCTAGAGGTCTACAAATTTGTCAAAGAAAAAGGATGCATCACGACCCCTCACCCCGGTGAATTCAAGCGAGTCTTCGGGATTGATGCGGGAAATAGTCTCGATGAAAAAATCTCCAACGTGAGATCAAAAGCCAACGAGTTTGGAATTACCATAGTTCTGAAAGGTGCGGAGACAGTGATATCCGATGGAGTTGTAACTTTTGTTAATAGAGTCGGCAGTCCAGGAATGACGTGTGGTGGAATAGGAGATACTCTTTCAGGCGTAATCGGAGCACTTTTGGCGAAACGAAGAGCGAGTGACCTAAAATCGGTTGAGATCGCCGCTGCTGGTTCTTACATTGTAGGACTCGCTGGAAGGAACGCGGTCTCTGAAAAAGGATTTCATATCGTTGCCTCAGACATCATTGATCAGATTCCTACAGTTTTGAAGCCTTTCGACAGGATCGCCTAGATTGACACAAGCGGACGAAACCTCAGAGTTCGGTCTGAAGGAGGACTGGACCTCAGTCCAGACCGTGCTCGAGCAAATAATACCGGTGTACGATAAGACAAACCGGTATATCTCACTTGGGACGGATCTAAAGTTGAGAAATCGAGGGATTAGCCTCTTGATATCAGGTTTTGCTCAAAGAAATTTCTCACTGGTAGATCTTGGAGCAGGAACGGGAACGATGACAAAGTTGCTCAAGGATGTAACAACCGAAAACCAAGTTCAGATCTTGCTAGTTGACCCACTTTCAAAGATGATGCAGGTGGCGGCAGCGCGAACCCATGAAAACGGTCTACTAGCCGTTTACGAATGTCTCCCGTTTAGAGGCGGTGCAATCGACTCGGCCATGGCCGGATTTTCACTTCGAGATGCACGAAACCTTTCAGAGGCACTGAGACAGATCAGTCGCATGTTAAAGGACGAAGGCAAGTTTCTGATTGTGGACCTCTCAAAACCGGATTCGGCGACGAAAGGCGCGCTAATCTCGGCATACTGGCAGTTCCTTGCCCCGGCAATAGCCTTCCTCTCGTCTGGGAGGCTGGGACTAAAGTTCGGGGCCCTCGCCAGAACCTATCAAAAGCTGCCAAAAATTTCGGAATTCAAGCGAATTGCAGCCGAACAGGGATTCATCGTATCCAACGCAGAATTCTCGATGCTTGGGGGCGCCGGAGTGATGCTGTTGACCAAGATTCCGCGATGAGTAGAAGTTCACTTTTTTTCATAATTATTGTTTTTATGTTGAAGAAGTTCTTGAAGTTGCTACTGGCATGCCTAAAAACGACAGCGAGGTCTTTGCGCCGAAGGGTCTTCTTAAGATGCTCATTCTCAAATTTGCTTCGACGAAGCCGATTACCGGCGTCGAGATCATGGCGGACGTTCCCAAGATGACCGAAGAGTTGTGGTCTCCCAGCCCCGGTTCGGTTTACTACCTGCTCGGTGAGATGGAAAAAGATGGGCTGCTCCTGCACGTGCCAACGGGAGAGCCTGGCATCAAAAGGTACGTTTCCTCGGAAAAAGGAAAATTAACCTTCGATAACTTCAAACTGGACGTGAAAAAAAATCTCTACCGCCAGCTGGTAATGATGCGGGTGCTTTCTGATCTATCCGAGAACAATTCTCTTTCCGATTCAATATCGGCGATCGCGAGAAAAATTGTTGCGCATTGAGATAAAGCTCGGATAATTTATCCCAACGGTCTAGTTTTTCCTCAAAGAACTCTTAAAAGATTGAAACCAACGGTGGTGCCCCGGCGTTGCAAGAAGCAGGAGTCGTTCTTCATCTCGCGAGAAGCGGCCGTTTGATTTTGAAGGCCACTCAACCTGCAGTTCGCGAGGGATCAATTCTGGTGGATGAAGATGGTCGAAGAACGGGCAAGGTCATGGAATTGATTGGACCTGCCAGCGCTCCGTATCTCTCGGTTCAGCCATTTACGGACAGAATCGAGAGGATCGCAGGATCAAAACTGTTTTTGGGTGAAGACGAGCCTCACCAGTTAGGGCGGAGGAGACCAGGCGGCCGCGAACGACGTTCTTTTCCACCGCGCTCAGGTTCTCGCCGTTCATCATTTTCGCGATCAGATAGGAATCCCAAGAGGAGATAGAAATGCTACCAGCCAGAAAAGAAGCCGGTTTGAACGAGTGTCCGAACTGCCGAAATACATTGATTGGAGACCAAGAACGGGGTGAAATCCTCTGCTCCCGCTGTGGCTTTGTGGCGACAGATCAGGGGATTGATGCGGGAAACGAGTTTAGGCAATTCGATTTTGAGGAACGGTCCAAGAGAATGCGGGTTGGTCAGCCAGCTTCGATTGCGATTCATGACTACGGATTATCGACGGAGATATCTGGCGACAGCCGCGATTCACACGGCAGATTCCTCGATCCCTACAACCGCCAAAACGCCCAGAGGATGCAAAAGTGGCAGCGGCGGATACGAACCTCTGCACAAGGTGAGAGGAGTCTTGCCAACGCGCTGACAAAAATTTCCGAGGCTGCAGGGCAGCTGAGATTACCGGATGCGATTGTTGAGGAAGCTTCCCATATTTTCCGCAAGTCTGCTAAGCAGAGCGTATCGAAAAGCAAGTCAATTGCGGGGATGGCGGCCGCTTCTCTCTATCTTGCGTGCCGAAGAAAGACGGTCAACAGGTCATTGAAGGAGATAGCCAAGGCGACCGGTACTCAGGAAAGGGCCGCTGCAAGGTACTACCGCTTACTTGTCAGCGAAGTAGAAGTTCACTACTTGCCACCACCAAGCGTTCAAAAATATATTTCGAAGCTCGTAAACAAGGAAAAGATTAATCCCAGGGTGGAAAGACTCGCACTAGATCTTGCAGACAGAGCTACCGAGAGCGAAATCTCCAGCGGAAAAACTCCCGCCGGATTGGCCGCCGCTTATGTTTACATTGCTTCAGTGCTCTGCAGTGAACACATTCCGCAGCGTGAAATTGCAGAGATTGCCGAAGTAACAGAAGTTACTGTACGAAACAGATGCCGCGAAATACTTGAGAAGTTCACGATAAGGCACAAACCGAAAGCGATCCTGCCTTAACGTTTGAAAGCTTCTAATAGTACTTCGAACATATTACTATTCTATAATATTCTCGGTGAATATGGTGGCGGCTCCAAGCAATTTTAGAGAGGATGATGATGTTCTGTTTGATCTCACCTCCAAAGTGTACAAGCTGGTTGTCGAACACGGCAGTGATGGCGTTCTTCAAAGCGAGCTCTGGAAAGAACTCATTCTGACTAGCAGGGATGGCTCAAGGCTGGCTATTCGATTGGAAAGAAGAGGAATGATTCGCCGGGAAAAAGTTCTTGACGGCGGGAGGTGGACATACAAGCTTACCCCGCTTAGAATGCCTGTGCAGATTCGATCTATTGAAGAGGCTCCATGCCTTACGTGTCCTTATGAAGCCAAATGTTCGCTTACTGGCGTTGTCAGTCCGCTTTCCTGTCCCTGGATTTCCGAGTGGGTGGTGAAAGAGTTCCGAGAGCTTCAGGCGCCTGTAGAACTTTCTGCAGCTCCGATGAAGCGAATGGCAACTGCGACTGCTAGATAATCCAGTTTCTAAACTGAAAGGGCTATCAGCGATAGTCCCGAATTGAACTTTTTTCTTGCGAACGCGAAGTTATTTCTCTTGATTTATCCTTGAAAAATGTGATATCGTTTTGAGACTGGACGAAGCAAAGCGCGATTATTATCGAAAAAGAGCGAAGGAGGAAGGATATCGCAGCAGAGCAGCCTACAAACTGCTCCAGATGAATCAAAAGTACCGCTTTATCAGAACCGGGGATCGCGTCATCGACGTCGGTTCGGCTCCCGGTGGTTGGCTCGAAGTTGCCTCAAAGGAAGTAGGACCGACGGGTCTGGTTATCGGCGTAGATTTGGTTCGGGTAAAACCTGTCGGCAAAAACGTGAAAATCTTGATGGAAGACATTTCTTCTCCAGATTTTCCTGACAAATTGCATCTTGCCCTCGGAAAGGGAAACGCGGACAGCGTACTCGCGGACCTTTCCCCCAAGGTTTCTGGAATCTGGGACATGGATCAATTTAGGCAAATTGAGCTCTCTCACAAAGTTGTTGATCTTCTCCCTTCCATTCTGGTCCGCGGAGGAACTACTGTGACGAAGGCGTTTCAGGGCAACGAGCTCGATTTGCTTGTAAAGCGCCTGAAAAAGTCCTTCTCTCGCGTGGAGTTATCAAAGCCCAATGCGAGTCGTAGCGTAAGCAGCGAAATTTATCTGGTTGCTATGGATTTCAGCGGGAAAGTCGAGCCACGATTTTTTGAACCTCTCGAAGATGAGCTTCCGTCCGTACCGCCGTCGGGTTCAGCCGAGTCCGAGTTGCAGAGTGACCGGATAGTTCCAACTCCTTCATGACGTCCGAGATCTTCGGAGTCCTCGTTTCCAAATTGTCGGAAATTTCCGATAGATCGTAATATAACGGAATATCTGATTCAGGTTCAAAGATCGAGAGTTCGCTTATCTGAGCACATTTTTCAACGAAATCTTTCGATTGTATCTTGCCAACCCACATAGGTCCTCCTATTTTCATGATGCTTTCACACTCGGGGCATTTCGACTGATTCTCAAAATCTAAAAGAAAAACTTCTCTTTTCATTACATTCCGGAAGCCGCACTTGAAGCAGTGCAAGACATAACCAATATCATTTTCATTCTGTCTTGAATAGTTGTTTCCTACTTCCACGAGACAGTACGCTCTAAAATAATGCATGTCGTGATGACAAAAGACGGGCTTTATCGAAGATTCAAGGCGCATCGCGTCCATCGCCAGGAGACCAAAAATCAGGCGCATCCCGATCTCGTGGGAATACTCGGTTCTTAGCGGCAATCCAAGATATTTTCTTTGAGCGACTTTTGGATACACTCCGCAGAGCACCGCGGTATCCGTTGCTGAGACCGAGAGCAGACCTTGATGTTTGATTGCGCGCAATGCGCAGTCCACAAATGGACTCGGGGTTCCAAAGGGATCGATATCTACGACATCGAACCTGTCCCCGGAATTTCCTTTTCTGGTCAGCATAAATCCGCATGATTCTTCATTTGAAAGAAAGCAGCGTTCCTTCGCATGATTTTCTCTAGCGGATCTCGCGGCGAGTTCCACTGATGTGGAACTTATGTCGTTCAAAAAGACTTTCCCATAGTGATCGCTCAGCTCATTTGCGACTCTGATTCCCCTCGCACCTGTTCCGCAAAGACAATCGGCAAAACTCAAGCATTCTCCAGTCTCGCCTGATTTCTCTTTCATAGATGAGAAAGCTTTGTAGCACACTATTGATACATCGCGCACGAACTTGCCCCTTGAGTTGAAGAATGATGGATATTTTGATGGCTCGTCATTTTCGGGAACAACCAGCTTTGTCAGTCCCTCGGTAATGATTCGGGTTTTTATCGCACCAGACAACAGTTTCTATCCCAAAGATGGAGTTTCAGTTTTTCTTCCGAAGCTGAATCAGCTTTTCAAGACTGTATAGGAAGCTTTCTATCTCGCTGATGTGGGTAAAGGCACGATTTACGTTTCCCTTGACAAAGCGCATCTGGCTTCTAACCGGCGACCCTGCCATTGGCAAATCAACGGCAGTATCCAAAATATTGCTTGAAGTCAGAACCGCGGGTTTTGCACCGGGAGGAGTTCTGACGAGAGAAATCAGAAGTCATGGTGAGCGAGAAGGATTTCAGATCGTGGACATTTCCTCTGATCGAGTTGATTTGCTCGCTTCAATCAGAGGAATCACGGGTCCGCGTCTCGGAAAATACAGAGTAAATCTCATGGCGCTCGCGAATATCGGCGTAGCCGCACTTCAGCACGCCGTCACTTATTCAGACCTTATAGCCGTTGATGAGGTGGGGCCCATGGAACTTTTGAGTCCTGATTTTCGTCGGGCAATTCATGCGGCTGTGCTCGAATCGAAAAAACCAGCAGTTTGCGCCGTGCACAGACGCTATGAGGATCCGCTAATAGAAGAGCTCAGAAAATCGCCTGATGCAATCGAGCAGGAAATCACTTTTGAAAACAGAGAGATGTTACCGGCCGAAGTCGCGAAAGATATAATTCAATTCTTGAGAGGAAAAAAGCGCGAGAGCGGCATTAAACCGGGGTGATCTTCGTAGGGGTGGACGAGGCGGGCCGCGGATCCGTTCTCGGACCGTTAGTAGTTGCCGGTGTCTGGATTGAAGAGTCAAAGATACCGGAGCTTGTCAAGCTAGGTGTCAAAGATTCGAAGATGCTTTTGCCGAAAAAGCGAAGGCATCTCTTCAGGAAAATCAAAAAACTTGCATCTGCAGTTCACTACGAAAAGATCCTTCCGAGAGAAATCGATGAAGTGGTCTTCAGGGGCGAGAGACTTTTTCGGTTGAATTACCTTGAAGCAAAAACAATCTCATCAATTCTAGATCATTCGAATTTTGATCGCGCTTTCGTCGATTGCTGCGATACAAATCAGACGCGCTTTGGGCAACTAATTTCAGATCTCATCGCTGAGAGGCGCGGATGGATGTTTACTTTAGGGGAAAAAAATCCACTGGATGAAAAAATTGTCAGCGAGCATCACGCCGACAGGAATCATCCCGTCGTTTCCGCAGCTTCGATAATAGCCAAAGTCACGCGCGATGCTTTCATCAAGAGCCTTCAAAAGCGTCACGGCGAATTCGGTAGTGGCTATCCTTCCGACCCGTACACGATTTCTTATTTAAAACGCTGCTACGAGACCTCAAATCAATTTCCTGAAATCACCCGCCTTTCCTGGGTAACTGTCCAGCGAATTCGGGGAAACATAATCGAGGAGGACAAAATGCTTCAAGCTGTACTTGATGAATGAGTATCATTCAGATTTTCTGGAAACCAGCATCGCGTGATTTCTGTCAAACGGCTCTAGATCAATTTTCTCTAGCAACTCGAATTTGGCTTGCTTCAAAATTTCTACTTGATCGGAGAAGACCTGATTTTTCGGTTTCAGTGCATCAATGCTGCTAGCTTTCACGACCAGGAAAAGTATACCGCTTTTTTGTAAGTATTCGGTGCAATTTCTAATTGCAATCTCTGTTTGATCAGGCTGAGCAATGTCGCAGTAGAGAACTGTGATATTGCCATAGACAGAACCGTACTTTTCCGGATGTTTTGCATCTGCTACAATTGGGAGGACATTCTTCCTGTATTTTACAACGTTCTCCATGAGCTCCCGCGCGACTCTGGGCGCGACCTCGACCGCAAAGATTCTACCACTTGAACCTACAATGTCAGAGAGATGGGAAACAGTCGTTCCGGTCGACGCGCCTAGATACAAACACTTCGTTCCTTGGGCGAATGGAAAGCTCCTCAACCGATTCAAAATGGCTGCAGCGAGCTTGCTCCTGAATGGATCCCAGGATCGTAATTCAATTTTCTGTCCGTCGAGCGATTGATGGATCAGGGACTCCCCATAGATTGACTTTCCGGGAGTCAGGTTAACCGTGGCAATAATTTTCTTGTTTGGATTGCGTGGGTCGGGTGTGAGATAGACACCGTCGTAGAGGCGAACCGGCCGCCTATCTTCGCTCATGGCGTTGCTGCTGTCCGGGCTTTCCGAAGCGTTTCGGTCCCTTGTTTCTAGGAGGGAATCTTTCTCTTCGGTCTCTTCCGCCACGTTCGTTTCTGGGACCCTCACGCTTCCTTCGATCAAACCCTCCCACCGGCCTCGGAGTGTACTCTTTTTGCTCAGTCGGGGGTTCCTTGTATTTCACCCGGATTTCATCCAGCCGCTGTTGAAGTGAGTTCAAAATTGAATCGTCTTTGGTTCCCCGGAAAGAGTCTATCCTCGCCGCGATGACGAGCTTGCCTGCAACTGATCTCGCAACCTTGCCGCGCTGCCATTTGGGCGCGCTGTGAACTGCATCATGCTGAAACAATATTCCGTGCTTTGGTGGTCTTGCGCCACTTTTCAGCGCGCGGTAAAGCGCTTTTTCCGCGCCGAGGATCTGTATCGTACTTGCAGGTAGGATCGAAAGTTTTCGTAACCCCCCTGCCTTTGCGATCAGACGGGCTCCTATCGTGGCGCCTGCCACTTCAGTCAAGTTTGGTGCAACTTCACGCATCGTCTTCTCCACGTGGGAAGCAAGTTTGTCCCGCAATGAAAAGAGTCGCTGGCATTCCTCCGCCAGCTGGATTATTCTTGCGAGGTCTTCCTCGCGCAGATCTGCCCCGCGGGAGTTCTTTGCAGAGCTTTCGATAGCACCGCTCTTTGCCTTTGAATAACCCATTTGCTCAAGAAGGTCGGCTTCATAGTTGTCCCTCGATCTGAAATTCAGAACGAGTTTGGTCAGCGAGATGTTGTCATCGATCATGGAGGTCAGTTCCGGAAAGTGGAGCCCATACCACTCTCGCAATCTTGAGCTCAGAATGTTGGCTGTCTTGTCGACCTCGTCCAGCGCCTGAACACTTTCCATCGCCTGCAGATCGGGGTTGGAGGACATTTCCTTGATTCGAAGCGAAGAAAGAGCGACTGATACCTCCCTGATCGCCTCCTCGGCTTCTTCCTCGCAGGCTACGAGTCCAGATTGAACAGCAATGGAGATCTGGTTTTTCCTGATTTCTCGCTGATCCGCTTCGCTGATCGGCTGAACATCGAAAGAAAGTTCCTTTGCTCCCTGAAGCACTGCAGAGTCGGATACAACAACATCACCGTGTTTGAGATTTTCTCTCAGCCAAATCGCTTCGTCTGGTGAAAAAACACCAGAGCTTGCGTCGAGGAATCTTTTTGCCCGCTCCTCCTTTGGAAATGCAAACTTGGAGGCCGGCATTTTTCTATCGTCCAAGAGCAGCAAACCTAGCTCGCTCACGATCAAAAATTTCTTCAATTGAGAATTGATGCTCTGAAAGGACACAAATCCAATCGTCAGTCTTAAAGGGTTTGGTGAAATTTCTAAACAATTTAGAAATTACAGTGGAAGGGAAGAGAGGCAGGAGACGGAAAGAAAATTCTGCGCCCCTTCCCGTGGAGTTTTGTGCCATTCGATTGGAACATCCAACGATGCTCGCTTCTGGAGTACTAGGAATATCTTTTGATCTCTTTCCTCGAATAATATCCAGCGGCTGCGGGGCAGTTGTCACAAAGTCGATCGGTCTAGAACCTCGTGAAGGGTACACAAATCCTACCATGACTGGAGTAGAAGCCGGGTATCTCAACGCGATTGGGCTTGCAAATCCGGGAGTTCAGATTTTTTCTGAGGAGTTGAAGGAGTTCAACTCTCTGGATGCGTCACGTTCCACGCCAATTGTAGTTAGCGTCTTTGGCGATACTCCGGAGAACTTTGCTCGACTCGTTCGAATGATTGATTCAGTTGGGAATTTTCTTGCGTTTGAGCTGAACTTGTCCTGCCCTCACGTCGAAGAAGTCGGATCCGAGATAGGAAGCGACATTGACCTTTCAAGGCAGGTGATCGAGGCGGCGAAAGCGGAAACCGACAAACCGGTATTTGCGAAAATGCCAGCTAGTCTTCCGAACGTTCCGGTCTGGGGTCGGGAGATTGAGAAAGCGGGGGCCGACGCGATTGTCGCAATAAACACAATTAGGGCAATGGCGATAGACATCACTGCAAGAAAGCCAATCCTTTCGAACAAGATCGGCGGGTTGTCCGGCAGTGCCATCAAACCGGTTGGGGTCCGAGCAGTTTACGAGCTTTTTGAATCGGTCGAGATTCCCATTATCGGCGTCGGTGGAATTTTGAGCTCGAAAGAAGCCATAGAATACTTTCTAGCTGGAGCAGCCTGTGTTCAGGTCGGCAGCGCGGTAGCGCTTAATTTTCTGGATACCTTTGGAGAGATTAATGAAGGAGTGGCCCGGTACATGAAAGAATCTGGCTACTCTACTGTCAAGGAGATGGTCGGCGCTGCGCACAATTGATCACGTTCGCACAACTAGGATTGAAAAGGTAATTCAAGAGTCATCCAACATTCGTTCGCTCATCTTTGAAGATAGAGAGTCATTGAATGCCGAGGCGGGTCAATTTGTAATGATCTGGCTCCCGGAAGTCGGCGAGTTCCCGATGAGCGTCTCGCTCACTTACTCAAAAAAGTCAAGCATAGTGGTCAAAGGAATTGGAAAGGGATCGCAAGCACTGTACGACTCTGAGGTCGGGAATAAGATCGGAGTTCGCGGTCCTTACGGAAATGGGTTTACGATAGGCAGGGACACACGGAAAATTCTACTGGTAGGAGGTGGAACCGGCATCGCGCCAATTTTGAAGATGGCTGAACGCCTGACTAAGACTTCTGCAAATAAGGTTAGGGCGGATGTAGTTATGGGCGCAAGAACGGGCAGCGAACTTGCATTTCTGCCATTGCTGGGAAAAATGCTGGGCAAGAAAAAAGTACACGCTTCAACCGATGACGGAAGTGTCGGATTCAAAGGGTTTGCACACGAGCTCGTTCAGAACCTAGTTGATGAGAAGGATTTTGATGCCATCTACTGCTGTGGTCCAGAAGCAATGATGCTGAGGGTCTCCGAGATTACCTTCAAGCAAAAAATTCCAGCTCAGTTCAGTCTTGAGAGAATAATGAAGTGCGGAATCGCAATCTGTGGAAGCTGCTGCATCCAAGATGTGGTTTTATGTCGTGATGGTCCGGTTCTGGATGACGTGAGTCTCAGACGTATCGGGAATGAGTTCGGAAAATCTGAGAGAGACAAGACAGGAGCGTTGGTTGCAAAATTCACACGCAAAAACGCTTATAGCGCGGAAGTCAATACAAGTATCGAGTGAAATAATTGCCAACCCACGGTTCTCTTACTAAAGCCGGAAAGGTTAGAGGACAGACTCCAAAAATTCAAGGAAGAACCCGAGTAGGCGACATTCCGAAACGAAGAAACAGACGGACTTTTGTCAAGAGATACGAAGAGAAGAGAAAACCAGGTCAAAACTGGATTAACGTCTAAGGACATTATTCTCAGAAATCACCGATCGTTTACCTGTAACTAGAGCAGTCACGAGACGGATTTTTATTCACAGAACCTACCCGGTTCTGTCGTAGTGTGCTTCCTGGGCTCTGGGAGGTCGTTTGCTCTGAGCACGGCTGTTGACATTTTTGCTCCTAGCGGAGCCTTCGGTTAATTTTCACGTAAACTCTTGCACAAATCAAACTCCACAAGATTAGACCGGCTGAGCATGATCAAGAAAACGCCGGATGGGATAAGACAAATGATTCAGCAAAAAGAGCAATGAATTCCAAATCCGGCGCGGAATCATGGCGACCGGACCAGAATCAAATCAGAAAAGCTGGATGATTATCCGTGCCGAGTCTACAAGCTGATCTTCCCAACGGCAAACTGATCGTCGAATTTCGCCTTAACGGCCATTTCGTCCAGCGGCCCTTTACTGAAGAGATTTTGGACAAGTTTTCTGACTGCTCTGCGATCCTTCTTTCTCGAAATTTCTTCCCCAGAGATGTCGCCCAGTTTTTCGAGAATTCCTTCGTTATTGGACTGCTGCTAGCCCGGGATCATTGAAATCGTGTTGTTTGAGTATGTCCCAGAAAGCAAGGAAAGTTTCGATTTGCTCTTCTGATGTCAGGCTGGCATCTGTAGCTAACGAGAGCCAGACGGCTGCGAAAGCCCTTGAGAAATTTATAAGGGGACGGAATTGTTCAGCAAACTCATTTCAGAATGATAGTCTTTTCCCGATTATTTTCTGGAAGTTCTTATCCGGCGCGAAAGGAGAATGGCGACATGAGAATCTCGGTTCTACTCCTTTCTCTGATGCTGCTGTCGATGAGTTTTTTCGCAAGTCATGTCGTCGCAGTGGCGACTCCTCTCCATTTCAATCACATCGTTATCATTATGCAGGAGAATCATTCCTTCGACAATATGTTTGGAACTTTTCCTAATCTTCCCGCGGGTTATGGGTTGAATCTAGCTACATGTATCCCACTTTCCACCTCTCAAAGACATATTACGCCCTGTGATAAACCGTGGAATGCAGACTCTCAGGCGGCAACCGTTCAGGGGCAGGATATCTCTCATACCCGACCCTCCGCACTAAAAGCCTACAACAACGGTAAAATGAATGGATTCATCGCCAACGCGCCATCCTGCTGCAAAAATACACGATGGCATATTACGATGGCGTTGAGCTCCCATACTATTGGGATTATGCGAGTTATTTTACTCTCAACGATCTGATGATGTCCAGCAGCCTGAGTAACAGTCTTCCCAATCATGTGTTCGCGGTTGCGGCGCAGGCGGGAACCCTCGGCACCTGCACTCGAAATTGTAATCCTTTGTACGACCTCGCATTCCCTCAGATCGGGCAGACCCTAACGAGCGCAGGAATCTCCTGGGCGTATTACCAATACAACTGGCCGGATTCTTTAGACTGCACTGGACCCTACACGAGCAGTACGGCCTTTCCGTCATCAACTTTGTTGGATACCAAATGGACCGGCCTCGCAGATTTTACTCAGGTGCAAACCACTCCAATAGAGTGCAGCAGTCTTTTGAACTATAATGATTTGCAGACAGCGATTCAGACGAACAGCCTTCCCAATGTGACTTGGGTCATCCCTTCTCCCTCAGTGAGCGAGCATCCCGCACAGGGCACTTGGACTGATGGGCAGCTGTATGTTTCTTCCATAATCAATTCGATCGAAGCGAGCCCTGCCTGGTTGTCAACGGCCATTTTCCTGATGTGGGACGACTGGGGCGGGTTCTATGACCACATCGTGCCTACCCAAATCGATCCAGCCGGGGAGGGCTTTCGAGTACCCTTGATCGCGATTTCGCCTTACTCCATTTCAGGCGGGATCGTACAGGGACCGTCCTACACCGCAAACGGAAAGCATACCACTCAGGAAGACTTTTCTTCGCTTCTCTCGACCATAGAGTCCAGCTGGAATCTCCCATCCCTCGGTCAGAGGGATTCGTATGAGCCTCCCTTGTGGACATGTTCAACTTTGCACAAGCGGCTCTATCTCCCTTGTACTTGGCGAGCTCAGGTGTGGTCTATCCGCTGTCCAGTTGCACGGTTGCCTGTTCTCACGTGGCCACCTCGCCGCTATTGTATGAGTCGCATACCTACGTCGCCCCACCTTACAACAACTCTGAATCATTGAACCAATCCCTCGCTTTCAGCGGTGATGGCGATCCTGGTGACTGACGGCCTAATCATGCGACTTCTTGATTTCACTATTCTCGTTGATATGCTTTGGAGAAGGAGCTCACTTCGCATACTTCTCCGGAAGGGGTAAGCTGAGAGCTGTACCAGATTCTCATCAATCAGCTGCCTCGTGTCCCGTCGAAGATCGTTCGGTCACGGTTTCATGTAACGAAGTGCAACACATCCTGATCTAAAAATCTTTGATTCAACGAGTTTTAATTGTAATTTCTCCTGGAGACTAACACCTTCCAGCAACCGCCTCCCCTCTCCTGCAATGATTGGCTGAACGACAAAATGAAATTCATCCACCAAGCCAAGCTCTATGAGTTGTGAAGGGAGCGCAACACCCCCGAGCAAGATATTTTTGCCTTGTTCCTGTTTCAGCTTCATTATCTCATCTCCTGCCTTCGTGGCCACAATTCTCGTTTTCACTTCAGCGAAGTCTAGCGACCGCGAAAAAACAATTTTGTTCTTGGAATCAAATGTTCGAGCAAATTCGTTAATTGCTTTCGTCTGAGACTGGTCTTTTGCGGCATCCGGCCAAAAAGGAACCATCAATTGGTAGGTTTTACGCCCAAAGACAAGCAGGTCAACGTCTTGCATGAGGAGGGTAAAATATTCATGTATTTCTTCATCGGCTATCATCTTGCTGTGGTCGCAGCAGCCATCTAAAGTAATGTTGATTGCGAAGATCACTTTTCTCATTCGTTTGCCTTCTGTAGATTAATCGCCAAAGTTCTTCGCGGTTCACTTCTTGCGTTCAAGCAGTTCTATCCATATGCCATTTGGGTCTTTGACAAATGCCTCCTTCCAACCAATAGAAGACCCGATAGAAAATGGTTCGGCAATTATTTCGATTCCTTTCCTTCTGAGCTCTTCAACGGTATTTTGAAGATTTTCGACATCAAATGCAAGATGATCCAGTTCTTCTCCATTCTTGTATTCAGAACCAAACCGACTTCCTTCTTCATAGTAGTTGAGTTCAAGCAGCTGGTCAGAGTCGGGGCTTTTTGGGACCAAGAAAGGCGAGACATTTAGAAGAATCGGCAACCTCTCCAGCTCCTCCATTCTAAGGTCATTTTAGAAGAGGTCCGGAAGTTCGAGGACATGTCGATCAGAAAACAGAAACAATTTCGCTCAAATGCCGCAACGCGTCGGACATTCTCGCACCAGCTTTTCATGAAAAAGGGTTTCTTCGGGCAAGGGACGCCCGATCAACTACCGAGATTACTGCTTTTTGAAGACCGGCCTTACTTCCTTTTCAAAGACCTTCATGAACTTCTCTTGACTGGGACTCGAGCTGGTGATGTGGACACCAGTAAAACCTAGACGAATGTATCTTTCGATAGCCTTCACGATCGGCTCGCTTGATGTGGAAACGACCCATATCTTTGCGAGCTCCCTGTCTCCGACGAAAAGGCCGTGTTCCTCGATTACTCGTGGATCGGAAACGCCCAGATTGAAGAAGATCGGCATGACGTTTCCCGCCCACGGCCGGACAGATTTGATAGCTGCCTCGTAATCCTCGTCGTACGAAACCTGCAGTTCGATGTGTTTTTCGAAATGCGTTGAACCTTCTCTTCCGGATAGTTTGAGACCCCGATTCATTGCTGGAAAGATAGTATCCTTGTAGTATGAATCGTCGGGATTGGGGACTGTAAGCAGTCCATCGCCAACGCGGCCTGAAAGTTCCGCAGCTTTCGGACCCGAAGCTGCGACGTAAATCGGAATCTTTTGCCTGGGAGGAGTGTAGAGCTTTGCCTTTCTCAAACGGTAGAAAGTTCCTTTGAAGGAAATCAGGTCGCCAGTCCATAGTTTGCGAATCACTTCGATAGCCTCCTCCAATCTTTTTAGGCGCTCACCATGCTGGGGCCAGTCGTATCCGAGTGGCATTTCGTTTAGCGCTTCGCCAGTCCCGAGAGAGATAAAGATCCGGCCGGGATACATGTAATCCAGAGTGGCAAAGGCCTGCGCTACGAGCCCCGGATGATAACGAAAAGTGGGACAAGTCAACCCCGTTCCGAATTTGATCGTCTTTGTAGCCTGTGCAGCCGCCCCGAGCCAGCTCCATGCAAATGCGGTCGAAGCGTTAGTGTGATACCACGGTAAGAAATGGTCGCTTGCCCAGATGGACTCAAAACCATATTTTTCTGCTAGAATCGCATGTTGTAGCGCGACGTCGGGCTGAAACTGCTCTAGTGACATCTGGTATCCAATTTCGATGTTGTCCAATTTTTCGTCAATCTACCTAGTAGTCTGGTTCGAGTCGTCAGTCCGTCCCATCCAGTAATAAGCGCAACGGGAAGGAGTTTCATTTTCTTGCGTTTGGCAAAAGAGATTTCTATTTCGGGATCTCATTTTTACCTTAGGCGACTCTGGGATACCAGCATGTCCCAAGTGCGGCAAGTTAATCAGTGTAAAGAAAATCACAAGGCGTATTTGAAGATGCGGAACCTCTCATAAACGAGAGCCGCGACCGTTCAAGCAGACGACGATGTGGTAACTCCGAGCGACTCAGCGACGCCCATTCTTCTGGGTCTTCGTAAGATTATCGCAACGGCTCCAACACTTACGATAGAAAGAACGATCCCGGCAACGAGCGCGCGGTGATCAGATTTGAATAACTTTCAGCGTCGATTATGGTTAGGATGAGAATTGTCGAAAAAATATAACCAGTCGAAAATGTCCCCGCAGATAGTCAGATAAAATCCGTGAGCTACATAATTTCTAACGTTTTTCGGGAGAAGGTTCAGCTAAGCGAGAGATCTTAGTGACAATTTTCTCATGTTTTACCTCATCAGTATCTATCCACTCTAGAAGAAGCCGAGCTACCGGGTGTGTAGTCTTTACATTCGTCGTAAGTTTTACCTCTTTGGCAGAATCTTCAAGAGAGATCAGCTCTTTGAGCATCTCCTGTTCAGGAGCTTGAAATTGCGTCGCGCGCCCTCCGACTTCAAGCCAAGATATGAGTTGCGTGACAATATCTCCGTGCTTAATGCTGTCTGATGCTATCAATCGCAAAAGCAGTTGCGTATGTTCGTCAGATGTTTTATTTCCAAGCTCCAGATATTTTTCTGCGGCAGCCAATTCAAGCTGTAATCTTTCCTTGAGCAAATTCAAGGATTCTGTGTCTCTAGAAGGTTCACGACCCGGTATGGATACGATCGTCGACATTGATCTCGCTTTGTTGATTACCATCAATTGGCGAGCAGTTTCAACAAGCTCGACTGTCTCCAATCCTCCATGACCCGATCGCATCTTCTTGGCTAGTTTTGCCGCCAGCGGGTTAACGATTTCATCAATGTGTTTAATCGCTGCAACATCTTTACCTCTCTTTCGTTTGAGATACTGAGTGACCGCAGGCCGTGTAACGTACAATCCGTCTGCGATCTCTCTTACACGAAAGCCCTCGGCAAACAACTTCGCAGCTAAATGAGCTCGTACTAGAGGTACTAAGCGCTCCTCACTTACTATTTTGTTTGTTTCATTCATCGAAAAACGCCCCACTTTTCACGCATGCGTCAAAGAAGACTGTTAATAACAGTGTTACTCATTTTCGTTAACATCGTGATTATTAAATATGCCGTATGGCATAGTTTGAATTCGTATCAGCTTTCAAATTAAGTGACCAAGCAAACGAACACGAAAAATGCCGCTATTCCGACCGGCTCGGTTTCTCAAGGCCCTTCGCATGAGTTAATGCTCGGGAAGTGGACGAAGGGCGTTGTCGTAGTGATCGCCGCAGTAATGGTTGCCGCGGTGCTCGTCTGGCAGGGGATCACTGCGGCAGGGAATCCGAATCCAACCGCTCCTCACACGACACTCACTTCGGGCGCGCTCGACATTGCGGTGCTAGTTTTTCGCGAGGGCTTGGAATCTATTCTGGTACTCGCCGCCGTCTTGGCTGGATTCAGAGGCAAGAAGCAAATCTATAACCGCCCCATCCAAGCGGGGATCGGTCTGGGTGTAATCGCTGGGGTGATAACTTGGTTTGTCGCGATCTCAATCGCAAGCGACCTAGTGCAAAATTTTGGGGCACTTACTGTTCAAGCCGCCACCGGCATCCCCGCCATCATTGTGCTGCTCATAGTGATGAACTGGTTTTTCCACAACGTTTACTGGTCGGGCTGGATCGGAATGCACGTTCGAAAGGAAAAATCGTTGATTGTCCAGGCAAGCGTAGACGAAGTAACCGGAAACCAAAATATGCGGCGTTTGCTTTTTGGTCTGGGAGTTCTGGGTTTTGCCTCTGTCTATCGTGAGGCCGTCGAAATCGTACTTTTTCTTCAAAGCTACTATCTCCAGTTAGGAAGTACGGTGGTTTATTACGGGGCGGTGGGAGGTTTAGTGCTTACCGCTGCTGCCGGCTATCTGACTCTAGTTTCACACAATCGACTCCCCTACAAGAAGATGCTCGTTGCGACTGGGATCCTCCTTACGGGTGTATTGTTTGTCATGGTCGGAGAAGAGATCAATGAGATGCAACTTGCAAATTGGATCGGGACCACGAACATACTTTGGCTCCAAAGCACGCCTGATTGGGCAGGAACTTGGTTCTCGATTTTTCCCAATCTGCAAACAATTGTAGCTCAGGTGGTTGCAATTGTTCTCGTCGTGGGAAGTTATTTTCTTGCCAGATCCAGAACCCTCTCGAGGTCTATTGTACCGAGAAATGGAAGCCGTTAATTAGGACAAAAGTGCGATCTCAAAGGTTTCCCACCCTTTTCCACTTATTTGGTCGATAGTATACAATATTGCCGTACGAAGATATTCCTGAAGGCGAGCTGACATAGAAGGATAGCGTAATACCTCGATTAGAGCAAAAAGCGATTCAGTTCCCGGTCGAAGGTGACGTCCCTAAAAGATAATTTTTTGATTATTTGATTTAGCCCGGCTTAGTCCTGTTTGTATCTCCCATCCACGCGGGCACCCAGCTCTGCACGTTCGCAGCAAAAGTCTGATCTACCCAGCTCTCGTTTGGGTAAGAATATGGTTCCAGCATCTGGAGTGCTTTGAGTTCGAAATATTTGTTGAAAATTCCGTACGGTTTCACTGAATCGTTTGCGACAAAAGTCTTGATTGCTCCTGCCGAAATCAAAAAGTCGTTTGTGTTGTTGTACTTAATTTGCAGACTTTCGTTTCCTAGAAGATTGTATTGCCCGTAGGGCCAGTAAGCAAGCTGAGCTGGATAAAATGTCGAAGCAAATTGAATTTCCACAGGGCTAGTTTCAGGCAGTTGCCGCTCTGCGAAGCTATCAAATTGACTAGGATTCGAGATGAAATAGCGTTGAGCTTGATATATCGCCGCGAGGAACCTTTCGAGAGTCACCTGATTTGCTGGATTGCTCAACCAATCGTCTCTTACCGCGTAGCAGCTGTTGTAGATGTCCGCAGGAGCGTAGAACAACACGTGAAAAGGTCCGTTGTGAGAACTATTATTGACGCTTGGACTCTGGAGATCCGCGAGAATGAAATCGTCCGCCACAATTTCCTGTGCTTGACCGGATTCGAGATCGTGTATCGTTTCTATGTCCGGGCCCGCAGCCTCGAGATAAATTGAGCTAGGATTTGGACCTACGATATTGACCGCGATTCCCGCCTTAGCAAACCAGTGGTCGTTCAAATCTCTCATGATCGAGCCGGGCCCAAAGTCAGCAGCTGTCTTTCCGAGTAACTGTGTGGGTGAGGTGATGTTGTCTCCAGAAATAGCAAGAAAGTCCCCACCTGATTGATAGCCACCTACACAGGTCGTATTCTGTCCCGAAGTTAATGAGCCCATAGTTTCGTCGAAGATGATATCCTCTCCCCCTGTCAGGAGAGCTCTGTAGGCGAGAGGGGGATTCTGATAAAAGGTCGAGTAGGTCACTTGTATCCCCTCTGATGCCAGAAGCTGGAAAGCATATTGATCTGTAACATCACTTTCATCAATTTCTTCTGAATACCCGATTCTAAGCGATACAGAAGAATGGGAGCTAGGTAATATAGTTAGGGCGTAAGTCGTTATCGTTATTGTCAAAACCAGTGTCATTATGACAAGTAGTAAAATTCTGTTTAGCCTCAACTGTCAGACTTCCAAAAAGTACTAACATCTCTCCAAGATCTCAAAAACTGAATGATATACCGTATGCGGATCACTTTCTGAAACTCTCTTCACATATCTTACATGAATCATGTGTCTGAATTTCAGAGCAGTACGCAAAGCACACTGGATTGATATTTAGTACTGAGGTAATCAATCACAGCAAAACCTTCCCCTTGTCTCGACTCGCTTCTTCCCAAAATCCCTCGGATGCAAGAAGCGGGAAGGTCCGGACAAATGAGAAAGGGTGGCGACAATGGGGGAGATCGTTACTAATCATGAGCATAGCACTGATAACAGCAGCAGTACTCATTTGGCAAGGTATCACGGTTGCGGGAAATCCCATCCCCACGTCTGCCATGCCCCTACCGATAGCTGCACTCGACATTGCGATCCTCGTGAGCCGAGAGGGTCTCGAAATTATTCTAGTTCTGGCTGCTTTGGTTGGAGGCTTGAAGGTGAAAGGCGAGGGCTACCAGCGCCCGATACGTCTCGGCGCAATTTTGGGTGTATTTGCTCTTATTGCAACCTGGTTTGTGAGCATAACTGTTGTTGGCAATTTGGCTGTGAGCTACGGTAGCCTTTATGTCCAAGCTGCCACCGGGATGCTTGCCGTCGTCATAATCCTCATTGAGATGGACTGGTTCTTCCATGGTGTTTACTGGTCCGGCTGGATCAGCATGCAGAATCGAAAGAAACGAACTCTCATCGCCAACGCGGATCGGTTGGGGAAAAGATACCATCGTGTTATTCTGGGGCTTATGCTGATCGGCTTTGCAACAGTGTACCGAGATGGGTTTGAGATCATCCTCTTCCTGCAGAGCTTTTACCTAGAAATGGGGGCCGACGTCGTTTATTATGGAGCAGCTGCAGGACTGGCACTGACACTCGCAATTGGTTACCTGACATTCTTAGGGCAACGTCGCCTGCCTTACATGAGGATGCTCGTCTTGACAGGAATTCTTCTGACGGGTGTCGTACTTGTAATGGTGGGCGAAGAGATCAATGAGATGCAGCTCGCCGGATGGATTGGAACTACAAACATTCCCTGGCTCCAAGGAATTCCCGTATGGATGGAACGATGATTTTCAATCTTTCCGAACGTTCAGACCTTTGTAGCGCAAGGACTTGCACTTCTGATAATTGCCGGGAGCTTTATCTTTCTAAGATATCGCATGTGGAAACAGATTCAAGAATCCAAAAACGTAACAGAGACCCCCAGTCTGAAATTCGTAAGCAAGGATAGTTAATTCCTGCAGTAACATATTACGAGTCATTTTGAAAAGGGAAAACTCCGAGGATAGCCCCCTGGGCGATTTTCCTAAGAAACAAGATGTGTATTCAGTATAGATTCTATAGAAATAAAATCTATTACGATTGCAACAGTTATTTCCTTCGAGATTCAATTCCATGGCGGCTGTACCTGGTTTGAAAATAGAAATTTTTACGCCGTCATTTGGGAAGATTTTGATGTGCACTAAAAGGAATGCGAGTGCAAAGGTGCGTTAAAAATGGTTGAAGAAGACTCTGACGCGATCCTTTCCCATTTCAAGGAAGAGAATCCGGTCTCTTCCCAACGGTCCTCGAAATCTTTTCCGATTCAGATATCCGGCGTGGCTTTTGGAAATCTTGTTGAGATATTGAGAGATGCCAGGGAGAAATTAGCAAATCTCGATGATAATGAGGATCCAATCAATTCCTTGGAACAGATTGAGAATTCGATGAATTCGGCGTTGAAATTGTTGGCAACCGTCGTTAAAGAGAACGGTTTGAAAGAAGATCGGGACAGTGTATCTTTGGGAATTTTGCCCGATGATGCCGAGATAGATGAAGAACTCTGAAACTGATCCGGGTACTCTGCCAATCTCTTCCGATGCGCCCACATCCACCTGGTCTAGATTCGATGGGGATAACTTTTCTTGTTCGTTCGAAGATAGTTTTTCTTCGGACTAGTACTAGAAAGTGGAATGCAACAAGCGCATGATCCATCCCAAGAAAGAGATCGAAACCCTGCCTAGCCAATGGTTAGTACGACTTAACTCTAAGTTCCTTGGTTACGTTTAAGCCCGCCTAACGAGACTAATTAGGGCAATAATCAAGAATGCGATGCCGCCATAAAAGAAATTCCCTGTAAGGAACCAAACTATAATTCCTACAATTACTGCCGGGAGTAGAAATATGATCGCCCCGGCTATCAATATTATGACTAAAACCCCGATGATGACGAGAATGAAAGCGCCAATAATGGCGACAATGCCCCCTATAATTGCTAGAAAGGACTGCTGCAAGAGTGGAGACAAAATTAGCAGTGTTTGAATTACGAGTACGTCTGGCTGCGGCAGAAACATGTTAACCCTACCTGTTGATAGTCTGAGCCATCTGTGAATATAGTCTGAGCTATCGAATAGTACCTAAGACAAATCCGGAAAATAGACGTTTTACCTTAAATTGAAAGTGCGATTTCATTGAATTTTGATTTTACTAAAATCCAAAGTTCGTATAGATATCCATGATTCTGATTATTTCTTCAATCTTTTTTTTGAGGCACACTCTGTACCCCATTTTTCCACTGAATGTTATCGCAGAGGTTGAACTAGGGTGTGAGAACAGCTCTGCCAGTTATCCCTCCCCTCTAGAGCCGTGTCAGGACTTCGCTAGCCTCTGATAATGGAAAACTCTTTGACTTCACCTTGACTTTTCCAGTAGCTGCTATCTTGAGAGTATCCAGCATGTCGCTGCGTGTACCGATCACGCTTGCCACTACTGTGTATTCTCTCGGGAATACCACGGAAAGATTCCCCATCACCGCCATGAGAACAATGCCACCGGTTTTGATCGATCTGAAAGCTTGGTCTATGGCGGGCTGGGCTGGCGTGTGCAAAAAGATTGTGTCCGGTGCACCGTGCTTGGCCAAGTATTCATCCAGTTCAGTTGGTGAAAGAGCAACATCGGCTCCGAGCTCTAATGCTAACTTCATAGCACTCTGGGATGGGTCAACCGCGATCACCTCGGCCCCCGCCAACTTTGCGAACTGGAGTGACAAGTGACCAACGCCGCCAATACCCATTACAACTACCTTATCTCCCATACGAACTCCAGCCCTTTTAACCGCGCGATATGCCGTGACCCCTGGACAGAACAGTGGGGCTGCTTCTTCGCAAGTAAGATTTTCAGGAACTGCGTAAATGTAGTCAGCAGGAGCGGCGATCAGCTGAGCGTAACCGCCGTCTACAGTTTCGCCAGTGACTTTCTTGTTAGGGCAAAGATGCTCCCTGCTAGTTAGGCAGAATTCGCAGGTTCCGCAAGCACTGTAAAGCACCTGAACGCCGACTCGTTGACCCAAGTGCCACTTTTTAACATCCGCTCCAATATCCTCGACGATCCCACAGATCTCATGGCCCGGAATTATAGGCAGTTTTGACGGTACCCCGAAGATCCTGAACTCTCCTTCAATCATATGGAGATTCGAGTGACAGACTCCGCAAGCTTTGATCTTGATTAGAACGTCATCGGGCCTCATCTTCGGGTCGTCGACGGAGGAAAATTGCAGAGGACCATCCTCTATCGGCGCAATTCTTTGCAGTACTTGCGCTTTCATTCAATTCAGCGGCAGTTCGTTGAAGACCATAAAAGGATAATGTGAATCTCAGTTGATTTCAAGGGGCAGATTTTTTATCAGAATTGACGACGCGCCTGATCACTTTTGATGTATTTTGGTTCACAGCTTCGCGAATAAGCTCACTTAACGCAACTTCATCTACCGTGTCAGCTTCGTGAAAGTCAATTGCGCGAACTGATTTGCTATCCAGTCGCGTGTTGAAGAGCTTATTTGGATCCTTTATCAGAGCACCTTTAGGGAATGTCAGCCTCACCGCGGTCTTGAGCGCTTCTCCTATGCACACTATACCATTATGAGACCAGACCGGGACCCCCATTGGGTTGCTGGGTTTTTTCCATTTCACTTCTTCGATTAACTCTGTGTCAGAATTCTTGATCAAATTCCGAAGGTTTGATAATCTCTTACCTCGCCAATCATCTGACTTTTTGATTATTGCATCTATTTGTTTAGAAACGGAGTTGCCTTTCGCGGCAGAAGTTGTTCTTGCCGTTCGGCTGGATTCTTTCTTCGGTATTTTCGATTCCCTCATTTAGTTTCAGCGACTATTTGGGTACTCGTTGTGTCGCTTGAACCAGCCCCTGACGCCTCTTTGCAAGCTCGTCACTTCGATGTGTTAATTCCTTCTCAGATTTCAAGAGTTCCAGCCGGGCCGCAAGCCACTCTTCCCAAGTTCCTGTCTTGTGAGTTGACATGAGGTCTCTTTCTTCCTTGCTCGAGGCAAAATGTGCATTCGTCTATTTCGAGTTTTTGCCTTCAATGATAGAACCCAATGCTTCGATGCAAGAGATTGGATCTCATCTACCCAGTACACATCTTAATAGGCATGGTCTGTCCGAATTCCTGTCTAGAGATTATTGTCATCCTATCGCAAACGTGCCGAGCAGAAGAAAATCGTAGAGGAGGAAGAAAAGGGACACAATCACCCAATCAACGATAAATGTGGTTCGCATTGCCCACGAAACGAGCATTACAAAGGACCGGTTAAGAAATTAGGCTTTCCGAGTAGGAAAAAGTAGCTTCGTCCCGATGACAGACTAGTGGCTGAGCCAAGTCCCCAGTGTCACTATCACGGCGAAGATGACCCCAAGATATCCCAGATCTCTCACCCTTTGTTGAGGGTTTGCATGAACATTTGATTAAGTCCATCAGCGCTACGGCTGCTTTTGATTGAAATAAACTGGAGACAGCATGTTGAACCGTTTAGACAGGTTCATTCATGATTCAGGGATCGATTTCTAAACCGTGACTTACGCCCCCGGAAGCCTAACAACGGCCAGAACAAAATTTCAGTGCGCAGGAGTCCCACATTCCACATTCGGAATTTACTAGCAAAGATTGAGTCTACCTGGATTAGCCAAGATTGTACAAGCCTTTGATAATGCTCTCTCGGAAAATCCTGCCTTCGCTGGTTGCTGTATATGCATAAATGAAAACCGCTATGTTCCTGAGAACCGGGATGTTTGGGCAATGAGCTGGAAATATACCGATGAGTACTACACTGAGTACACCCGCACAACGTGGAACGAAACTGCGATTCCATACATCAAATTGATGGAGCGTATGGCTCCGTTTACGGACGAGCTCCTAAAGAGAGTAAAGATAGTTAATGGCATGAAAATCCTCGATATCGGAACCGGACCCGGAGAGCCGGCTATGACACTCTCCGGTAGAGTAGGATACGACGGTAATGTCACGGGTATAGATCTCTCGGAAAAAATGATCGATCTAGCGAAGGAAGCTGCCAAGCAAAATGGTGTGCAGAATGTCTCTTTCTTGGTCATGAATGCAGAGGATCTAAAATTTCCGCAGGGGTCGTTTGATCTAGTTCTTAGTCGTTTTGGGTTTCAGATCTTTACCAATCCCGAAAAAGCTGCTGTGGAAGCTTGCAAAGTACTCAGAAAGGGAGGAGAACTAGGGGTCGTTGTCTGGAGTACTGGAGATAAGGTGCCTGCTCTGCACGTTTTGGTAGAACCGATGATGGAGGATGTCACGCCAGATGAAACGGGCTACATACCTACTCCGTATGAATTAGGCGGTCCAGGTGAGTTAGTCCAGTTATTCTTGAGTTCTGGTTTTGCGAGTGCGACTGAAGATCGGATTACAAAGACATTGTATTTTAGAGATTCGGAAGACTATTTCGAACTTTACCTCAAAGGCACACCTTTAGGGCACTCACTCAGTGAAGAGGAAGAGAGTGTACAGAAAGAAATCCTCAGAAAGGCAAGACTCAATCTTGAGAGATGGAAAACTGACGATGGATTTGCGATCCCAGCTGAAGTCGTAATTGTAATCGCTCGCAAATGATGAATGCTGTGCAGCAAGTCCACGGTAGAAAGTGAATGGTGAGCGTTCGAGCCATGATCATAACTACCACGGCGGTTGACCCATCTCCTATAGGGAAAGTACTTCCTCTAGTTTTTGTTTTTCAATAGAGATTTTTCCTAAAGTAGAGGTGCAGTAGTTTCACCACTTTCGACTCCAACCATCGGGGTCTTCCCCTCACCCACACTCAATGTGAACCTCTGACCGAAAGCTTCGACTCCCTCCAGCTTGATAGGCTCGCGGA
>Ga0335085_10001726_pt1 | contig 44280 bp, 42 predicted proteins | sample Lox_Sample_45_FD_206712 | JGI IMG/M metagenome (GOLD analysis project Ga0335085, IMG submission 206712) | Soil microbial communities from Loxahatchee National Wildlife Refuge, Florida, United States - Lox_Sample_4.5 | ecosystem: Environmental > Terrestrial > Soil > Wetlands | place: USA... | reverse complement strand
TGTGGATCCTGATCGCAAAAGGCTATACCGACATTGAACTTGACTATCGAGTCTCAAAGCGCGATTGGCTAGAAGCGCAGGACATCGCAAAGAGCCTGGGCGAAAGCCAATGGGTCACGCGCGCGTCGGGCGAATTGGGCCTCATTGCGTTTTTAGAGGGGAACCCAGGGCGAGCGGCCAGACTTCTTGGCGGCGCTCTCCTGCAGACCATGACGAATGGCGACACTGCCGGCCAAGTACGCTTTTTAGAATTGCTCGGGAGAGGCTTTGAAGAAGTCAATCGTAACGCGGAGGCGCTGAGATTCTTCGAAAGAGCTATCAAGCTAGCCGAGGCTGATCCTGACTGTGGACTTCCGTTCATGGGATATGAGGGAAAAGCGCAGGCTCTGATCTCGCTTGGCAAAACGGAAGAGGCGAGGTCGGTGCTTCAAAGTGCACTCGCCAAAGCGCAGTTGCAAGAGAAGCGCGGCCACCAGGCGGAGTTGCTTGTTCGTCTCGGAAGACTGGCGGCACAAACAGGAAACCGACAACAGGCTCTGACGTATTTGGAAGATGCTGGCCAATTCGCAACCAAAGTGCAGTTTTACAGAATCGAAGCCGACGCCATGTACGAACTCGCGCAACTCTATCGCGATGCCGGAGATCTATCCACAGCGGACGCGCGTGCCACTCAGGGCGTGACCGCAAGCCAGCAGGTTGGTGATCGTTATTATGTACCTCGAAATTTGACGCTCCTCGCTGATCTGAAAGCACGCCGTGGTCGCTATGCCGAAGCAAAGGCTCTCTACGATCAAGCAGAAGACGTGATTGAAGGAATGTTGACCAGCGTGGATGAGCCGTATTGGAACAGTTCGGTTGTCGCCGCGCAGAGTCAGACCTACGTGCAGCACTTCGAACTCGTAACTCGCGGCGGAGATGTGCCCGAAGCGTTCCGTGTGTTGGAGCGCGTACGCGGAAGAACCCTCGCTTGGGCTCTCGACGATCGAAAAGCATTCCCAACCGCGGAATCAGAACAGACCGCGTCGTTGGAAACGGATGTGGCTGGACTCCAAGCTCGATTGATGCAGAGCAACAGCGCCACCGAACGCGAGCAACTCCTGGACAAGCTCGTCGAGTACGAGCGCCGTCTCGGCCTAGCGTGGACAAGGGGAGATGAAGTAAACACACGACTGCCTGCCCAGCCTGCACCTTTGAAAATCGTGCAGAATGACCTAAAGCCGGATGAAGTGCTCTTGGAGTACGTTCTTGATGACCCCAAGTCCTATTGCGTTTCGATATCGCGCAAAGGCGCTGCTGTGCGGGTGCTTCCGACCGGGCGCAAGGAGATCGAGAAGTTGGCGCAGCAATATATTGGTGAAATCCATGGCAAGGCATCGGGAGCGGAGACAGGGAAGCAACTCTATGAACGGCTATTAAAGCCGATTCCCGAAATCTCCAACGCTGACCATATTCTTGTTGCCCCGGATGGCATATTGCATCTGCTGCCATTCGAAGCCCTCCCAGATGACGGAGGCCAATACCTTCTGAAATCGCACACTATTAGTTACGTTCCCTCCGGCACGATTTTGGACACGCTACGCCGCAGCCAAAAGCACGAACCCGCGCCGAAGCCGCTCTTGGCGGTGGGAGATGTCGCCTACGAGAACCAGGGCGGCGCAGGCAAGAGATTGCCGACTCCAACCTCTGTGCGCGGACGGATCGAACGTGGCATCGCAGACTTGTCAGGCGTCGCCCTCAGTGATCTTCCGCAGACGCGCGAAGAGGTTGAGGAAATCGGTAAAATTGTAGGGCCGAACGCGGTCATCCTTCTCGCCAAGGACGCGACCGAGACCGCCTTCAAAAAAGAACCGCTCGATCAGTTTCGTGTTTTGCATTTAGCGGTCCACGGGTTCGCCGACACGCAGTATCCGGAACGATCAGCGCTTGTCCTGGGGGCCGATCCCAAATCTGGCGATGACGGTTTACTGCAGGTGCGCGAAATCATCCGGCTGCGGCTGAACGCGGAACTAACGACACTGTCCGCATGCGATACCGGAGTGGGAAAATTGCAGGGGCAAGAGGGCATCAGCAATTTGGTGGAAGCGTTTCTGGTAGCCGGCTCGAAATCAGTTGTCGCAAGCCTCTGGAGTGCTGACGACACTTCCGCGAGCGCACTCATGGAGCGCTTCTATCAGCGATTGGCCAAAGGTGAAAGCACCAGTTCGGCTCTGCGGAATGCCAAGCTCGATATGCTGGCGAAATATGGAGATCAGTTGAGCCCGTTCTATTGGGCGGCGTTCATCACCGTTGGAGAGACTTCAACCCCGATTGGAATTAAACAGCAATGAATTTGACTCTTGACGAGCGCACGAAGATTTTCGACAAGGTCTGCCGACTGGTAGCGACCAAACACTTCGATCCCGGAATGAATGGCGTGGATTGGAATGATTTGGTTCGGGATCGCCGCGACCAGGTCCTAGCGAGCACGGATGCAGAAGCCTTCGAGAAGGAGGTCCACAAATTAGTAGCAGAACTCAAAACTAGTCACACGGGCTTTCGCCATGCGGGGATGCGCAACATTCCCGCTCGTCACGCCATCAACGCGACCCTCCAGCGGATCGGTGTCAACGGAAGCGAGCGCTGGATGTTCCAAGACGTACATCAAGGGGGACCAGCATTCGCGGCCGGCATACGGCCGGGTGATCTTTTGCTCGAATGCGGTGGACGGGAGGTTCGTCCCCCAAACGACCTGACGTTCTCAGTTGGCGAATCTGCGAGCCTTCTGATTGAAAAGCTCCACGGAGAAGTGCAGAAGGTCAACGTTCAATTGCCCATGCCCAAGTCCCAGAAGCACCCTGTTACGGCGCCGCAGGCGGTTACTACTGAAAGGCTCAGCGATGAAATCGGATTGCTGAGAGTCGCGATGTTTCCGGGCGCCATCGGAATCGACGTAGCGAAAGATATCGACCGCGGCATCGCCGCACTCCACGGGTGCAGTCGGCTCATCGTCGATCTACGCGGCAATACGGGCGGAGGAATCGGCGGGCTACGCCTGATGAGCTATTTGACACCCGGAAAACTTGAGGTCGGCTACAGCCTCACGCGAAAACGTCGCGAGCGCGGTTACCGACGCGAGGAACTCACCCGATTCGGACGGATTCCTTCCCACAAAGCGACTCTCATATGGTTGGCGGCCCGATATGCTTTCGTTGAAAAATCTATCCTCGTAGTCACTGAAGGATTCGGGCAGCAACGATTTCACGGTCGTATCGTATTGCTAGTAAATGAGCACACAGCCAGCGCTGGCGAAATGGTCTCTGCTTTCGCGGAGGAAAACAATCTCGCTACCATCGTCGGAACGAAGACGCCTGGCCGCCTCCTCAGTGGCACCGCATACAAGGTTGGTCACGGCTACATTCTTGGCCTGCCGGTTGCTGCCTACCTGACGTGGCAGGGGCGCATGCTGGAGAACAACGGCATCATCCCGGAGGTTTCTGTGGAATTGTCACGAGAAAAGCTGCTAGAAGGTCGAGACTCCCAGCTAGAAATGGCTCTGCAAGCGGTGACGGTGCTGTAACTATAGTTTTCTTTTCAGGGATTCGCTCATGCTGCGTTCCTGCTCCTCTGAAAACCGGCGCCATTTACCTTTCCGCGCCAGTACACTTCGCTTAACTGTGACGTGATCCAGTTTTGAGACGTCATGCTCATCATGTGGCACAACTTCCGGGTTTTCATCGTCGGCAAATTTGTTGATCTCTTCAACAAGTTTTTGCTGATGCTCTGGGGTGTCGAGATTCGGCATGTCCTTATGCGCTCGCCACAGAGGAAGGTATTTGTCCCATAGCCGGGTGATCAGAAAGTCTCTGTCTTCTGGGGGCACAAGGGCAAAAGTCCACAGCCCCTGTTTGCGCACCTCATCCGGCATGTTTGAGTAATGCTGGTCGAGCTTCTGTAGATCTTCCTTCAACTCGATGCCATTCACGAAGGTCTGGTGCTCAGTCATGAACAATGGCGCAACCTGCGCGTGAAAGCGGTCCTTGGACGTGAAGACGGAACAGAACGGTAGATAATAAAGATAGGCGAGATCGATCTGATGGCTTGGCTTCACATCTCGGAGCAATTGGGTCTGAATGACCAGTGTGAAGAAGATATTGATGGAAAGCATGTGCGTTAAATACGGTAGATACTGCCGGATTGGCGGCTTGCGTTTGCTGGCCCAATCGTTGCGGACCCATGAGATTGCCCGTTGAGCATCCGGCACATCGAACAGTTCGATGCTAAATCCGATCAGCCATTCCGGGTCCATATTATCGATGATGTAATCCGCCATCTGCTTGGCGTCGGCAAGGGACGTGGGTTTCCGCCAGTGTCCAATCCCTGCCATTACAGTCTTTACCAGATCATCGTGATTGATCCTGAGAATCGAATTGCGCCAGTTCTTCGCGAAGACACGCTCAACCTGGAGAAATTCGCGGCGCGACCATCTCTGTAGCGCTTCCTCCTCCGGGCTGCGCTGAAAAATAATCCCCTTCTTGTCACCGAGTTGCACAGGCTTACCGCCGCCCAGCAGTGGCCGCTCCAAAACAGTACTCAGGTCGAATTGCCGCGTGAGTTCGCCTTGAAGAATTGTTTGGTGGTGAATGTTGGCGCAGGCCTGCGCCTCGGGGGTTCTGGTTGCCAAAGATCCGACGAGCTGTTCCGGCGTGCTTCTGCTCTTCTTGATGGCCTTTTCGAGGTCGGCCAGGCACTCAACGAAAAACAGCGGCGTGATATTCGACATATAGAAATTGTCGAGCAACACCGCCTCGTCTAGATTGAGGCTCTCCAGCGAGGATTTGTCGAAAATCAGGATCGGGCCTTGTGCCATATCTCAATCCTTTCGCTCTTGAATCAGCGGCCAAGGCGGCGCAATTCTTCGAGCGTCGGAGTCATCGCGTTTGTCAGCTCCGAAGGGGCCACCGGGCAGGGAAAGTTCTTGCCCTTCACCCATAGCTTTACTTCTTCCGATTCTTCGGGCGTAGCCCACGGCGATAAGCGAACCTCAGTCACTAGGGCTTTAAGATCAACGCGACGCCGCTTGCATTCATGAACCCATGCATGCAGTGGATTTAGATCGTCCAACGGTTCACGATTAGGAAAATTATTCAAGTTGTAATGCCGATTGGTGCCGCCCACCGGGTCGTAGCACGAAAGGACCACGCGAAGTTCGCGTTCCTTCTCGAACTGATGCTGTTTCGTGTAGAGGAACCGGATAAGGTTGTAGCCCGTCATGTCTTTCTCGCCGTATCGAACCATGCCCACCAAAATGTTGTCCAGCATAGGTACGAGCTGAGATTTCAGCAGCTCGAAGCGGGAAAAGATCGCAACGCCATTGCCGTAGGTCTTCCACATGTCGAGTGTTTCACCTTCGAAGATCTGCCAGCAGTTTATGAAGTGTGACTCACTGACCTGACGAGCGAATGCCAAGTCGTTGTTCAGGGCGAGTTCATCATGAAGATCGTATCTTTCGAGGCGAAGTATCCGTCTGGCATATTCGTCGGAAGGCAGCGCTTCATTGGGGTCTGTTTCTTTGAACAGATCGGTTCGGCGAAAGTAGAGTTCTTCATTGGCGAAAAGGTCCCTGAATTTCGGGAGGTCCATAAACCGACAGATGGGCGTATTGGCTGGCGGCTCTGTACAGGCGTCATGCGGGATGATAGGCATCGGATGCTTCATATTAGAGTACGGTCGCGCGATTCCGCTGTAAGCCAAATCTGCAAAAGAGTCCTGACCGCCCTGGGCGCTGGACGGGCCACCCTCAATGGCGAACAAAAGGCGAATATGCTACCATTTTACGTGTGGTTCTCCGAACGTGCACAGTTGCGGTGAAGGATGTCCAAGACGTTGAGCACTCAATAGAGGTCACGGCGGAGACACTCTATGAGGCAATCGCTACTGCTCTTGCGGCCTTGCAGCAAGACAACTGGGTAGGAGAGATCGGCCAGGGATTCACAGCCGTGACGGTTGTTGTCCAGCAGCCGCCCGTGAAACACGAAGTCAAAATGAAGGACTTTGTCTCATGGCTAGGACGCCAAGGACGTTCTCCCGCAGAGGTCATGCTGAAGCAAAAGCTGGAGAAGATATTAGGCAAGGTAAATCACGCGCGGACCTGATCGAACAGGCTAAGCGGGCAAATTAGGGGAAGGAGGTCTCCACAGCCTTATTTACTCGGAGTCCGAGCCGCCTTGTTGGAGTGCTTAGGTTGTTTCCCCGATTGCGCAGCGCCCGTTTTCGCCGCTGCAGGCTGCGTGATGGTCGTACCTGGCGCGAAGGGGTCCTTTCCTTGAAGCACCGATGATGCAACGAAACCAAACAATATCATCGCGCTCAGCAATCCCCACACGAGAACGACTGGCTTCCAGGGAACGAGAATCTGCATGGCAGAACCTCCGCGGGCGAAGAGCGCAGTTTACAACTTCCCTCTATTTTACTGCGAAGAACTCCAAACTTATTTCGCAAAATATCTTTGTTGTTCGTGATTGTCGCCTCTAGAACTCCAGGTGGGCGCGGAGCGAAGGGACGAGCACTGGCCCGCGGTCACGGTTGTAGCCGGGATTGTTGATATGCTGCACGCCTGGCGCGACGTAAACGCCGCGCCACACGTGCAGCGTGTAGTAGCTCTCGACGATGTTTTCACGGCCGTAGTTCAGAGCTCCGTCGCCAAGCAGGAACCCATAGCCGCCATCGGCAAGGTAAGTCTGGTGATCCTTCGAAATCGCGTTGCTCACCAGCGCCAATCCCGCGCGATCATGGCGGCGGTGCCACAAGGCGCCATTTGCACCTAGGCCTCCCGCACAAGTCTGGCCCACTTCGGTGAAGGCGAAGGATTCCATTTTGTCATTGTTCCATCCAAAACGTCCGAAAGCCGTTAGATTGCGCGTGAGGTTCTGCTCCACATTGATGCCGAAACCATACTTCCGTGTGATCTTCCAGGGATGACTGGTAATGTCAGGCCGGGTAACCAAGCCTTCTTCAAACTGCGCCACCGCTTCGCGGTAAATCCCCATGTTCGCGTAATTCGTGTATGCCAGCAGCCGAACTGCGCCCGCTTTCTTGGGAATCAATCCGCGGCGCAGTTCGTATTGCCAGTTCTCCGCATGTACTTGCCATGGCTTCCATACCAGATCAATTCCGTTGGCGACTTTGGGCATGAGTGCTTCCGCGAAACGAAACCCCCAATTGCGGTCCTCATAGTCCGCCGTGATCCCAACCGTGTAGCCGCGAGTATCGGCAGCAAAGTCCCATGAGCCATTCTGGTCAACGGTCCAGTTTGTGAATTGGAAATGACTATCAGAGCCGACGGAATTCTGGTCGAAGAAGTCGGCCAGGCTGAACTTGCCAAAGCGGACTTCTAGCCGGCGTCGGGGCAACTCCTCAAACAAAGAGAGGGCATTACGGTCGTTTTCAATCTTGTCTTTGCTCAATGCAAACACTTTGTGAATCATTCCGCGCGCCAGATAAGGAGCAGTGCTCAGCGGCGAGCCTTGGCCGGGAATGCGGACTACATCCAAATTAGTAATTCCACCTAAACCGAGGGCGTTGCTCAATCCGCCGCCGGCGGCGTCTTCCACATCCACCAGCAGTTCCGTCGAATTGTTCAGCCGTACTCCGGTGTAGAGAGTGAGCACGCGAGACGTGGCCTTTTCATAATTGGTCCGCAAACTATTCTTTCCAGTGTAGGCAGCGTGAAATGACGGGTGCGTCTGAAAGATGAAATTGGCCTGACCTGAGAGCCAGAATCGCGTGTCCGAGAGGCGAGGGAACATCGCTTCTACAGGCTGATCGGAGGAGCTAGCGGGTGGGTCGCTAAGATCGGACACGGGCGCGGGAGCGTTCGCAGATGACTCGGAATTTGTGCCAACCACCGCGATCGCGCGCTGAGCTGGTGACTCCTGGCTCTTCGCCGGCGATGCACACAACAGCGCGACGAGGAGCCATAAAGCGGTACGTGTCGCGATGCAGCTGTGATCAACGACGCAGTTTGCGAATGTGTGTTTCCGACTTGGCATTTCGCAACTCGCTTTCTGCCCTGAGCGCATGAGGTCAGGCATTCGCACGGTTAGTCCAACATGCGGTGCTTGAGGTTCATGACGTCGCGATAGGGGACAACACCCAGGATTTCTTTGTTGGCGTCAGTGACCGGAAGCGCACGGAAGCCGTAGCGGATGAATGCGTCCGCGGCCTGCTTCATCGTGCTTTCAGGGTTAAGACTGATGACATGTTCAACCATTAGGTTCTTCAACAGGTCATCATCCTCAGCCATAAACAGCTCCTTAATATCAATCACTCCGAGGAACTTGTTGTTCTCGTCCACAACGTAGAAGTACATCACCACGTCCATGGATCTTGCGGCCTCGCGAAATGTTCGTCGTGCCTGCTTAACGGCCATGTCAGGCGGGCATTTGATGAACTTATTCGTAGTGAAGGTCAGAATGTTGGTTTCGTGCTTCTCCAGAATCTCTTCGATCTTTGCAACCTTGGCTGGTTCGAGCAGCTCCAAGATCGCCCTCTTCTCGGCTGCAGGCAGAACCGCCAGGATGTCAGCTGCCTGCCCCGAAGTCATCTCACCGATGAGCTGAGCCACACGTTCTTTCCGTAGCGAGAATACGATGTCGCGTTGAACGGCCGGATCAATCTCCTCCAGCGTGTCCGAGGCGTGTTCGGTATCGAGACCCTCAAGAATGCTCACGCGTTGGCCGCTGTCTAACTTCTCCACGATGTCAGCCAAGTCCGCGGGGTGAATTTCAGAGAGCTCTTCCTTCACGATGTTCAACTTCACGCTCCCGTGGAGCGCCCCCAATTGCGGTGAAAGAGGTTGAACATAGGACCAGGGAATGAGCTTCTTCTTCGCTTCATCCGCTCGCTTGTAAAAATGGTCGGCTAGACTTCGAAATCCGATCTGGCGAAGCAAACCGTAGCGGCTGATGTCCACGTCGCTAACATAGAGGCTGCCGTTCGTGCGGACCAGCCGGATGTCGTAGACAACTTCAACTTCCCGGTCTTCTGTGTCCAGCACCTTCTTGTCGATCAAGTAGTCCCGCAGCGGGACTTCTTCCGGACGCAACTCGCGCACGTAGGTGCTAGGATCTCCGTTGTTCACGGTAATCTCGCGGGGACTGAACGAGCGCACTTTCGAAAACGGAACCAGCAAGGCCGCTTCGCCGAATGGGCGAGCGATCTGGAAATGAGTGACTTCTGCCACGTTGCCCTGGTCGAGCGCGATCACATCCTTCAGCTTTCCGACCTTCCGGTCGTTGAAGTAAGCGTGGGCTCCCAGAAGGTCGGTGAGGAAGAAGATCTCTTCTACGGAGGGCTTGATGCCGGTTGTTCCGTTCATAAGGCACCTCGATCTAGTGCAGCAAAGTGATGAACTTGTAGATCATGATTCCGACCAAGAGCAACAGATAGAAACGGAGCGCACCGAGAGAGAAACGGACCCAGCGCGTCATCTTGATGTGAGGCTTTGCGTATTTTTGGTTGATGTCCCTGACGGCTCCGGCCGTGTTACGAAAGAAGTCAAAAATCATTGTTCTCTCCAGACTGTTGCTAACCACCGAGAATCTTCGGAAAAATTGCGCTGATCCCATACAGAGTCGAAATGACAATGATCACTACGACAATTCCGACATTGGCGACGTTCTGAAACAAGGTGTTCTTGTACTCGCCCATGGTCTCCTCGTTGTTGAGGAGCAGGATGAGAAAGACCAACGCCGCGGGCAGCAGCGTCACGGCGATGACTTGGACGAACAAAGTGATGAGCACCAAAGGTGCACGAGGTATCAAAACAACCGTCCCGGCCAGCAACAGATCGAAGAAGTAGTAGGCATAGAACCAGGGCGCTTCTTTCACCTTGTGGTTCAGCGAGTGCGCCCATCCGAAAACTTCACCGAAGGCCCATGAACTCGCCAATGAAATGCAGATTGCGCCCAAGAAGCCGGCATCGAACAGGCCAATCGCAAGAAGAGCTCCCACGTAATGGTTGATCGGCATGAAGCGGAAAGCCGCGGTGGCCGCATCGTTGATGATCTGGCCCGGCAGAAGCGTAGCGGTCAAGATTACACAGCCTCCGGCCACAATCACCGTCAGCAATGAGCCGACCGCAGTGTCGATCTTCCCCCACAGCATGTCTTTTTCCTGCATGCCCTTGTCCACGACCGCGCTCTGCTGAAAAAAAATCATCCAGGGAGCGATGGTTGTGCCGATGTTTGCCATCAGGAGAAAAAACAGAGCATTCGTGAATCCTCCCGGTGGGAGCTGTGGGATGAAGCTGCCATGAAGGATCTTGTCAACCGGAGGGTTGATCATTAGAGCTGCTGGAATGTAAATGAGGTTCAATCCGCAGAACACCAGCGCGGCCTTCTCCCATGTCCAGTACCGCCCCTGCAGGACCATGGTTCCCATGAGAATCCATCCGACAACCACAGTTACGATCGGCGGCACGCCGAAGATGCTCATGGCTGCCGTCATGCCGATGAATTCAGTGATCATCGTCAGCCAGTCCAAGAAGACCAGATCCACAAGAGAGAACCAGCCCCAGAAAGAGCCGAAGGAATGGAAGATGGCCTCAGCGTGACCGCGCTTGGTGACTGCTCCGAGCCGTACAGTCATCTCCTGAACGTAATAAGCCACGGGCCCAAGCAAGATCAGGAACCAGATCAGATGGAAGCTATACTGCGCGCCGGTCGCGGTGTAGGTGGTGATTCCCCCTGCGTCGTTATCGGCAACCATGACGATAATGCCGGGACCGGCGATGATGAGGTACAGCCTGATCGTTTTCAGGATCTTCTTGTACCGATAGTAAAAACTGGAAAGAATATTCACGTGCCTGGCCTCGACGAAATTAAGAAATCGCTACTCGTGCCTCCGGGCCGGGAGTTGGATCTCTGCCCGGCCCATCGCAGGTTGAACGCATTGTGATGTCGATGAACGAAAGGTGGGAGGGACGGGGGACCGCGCACCAGTCCAGCGCATTTGGAGCCGCCGTTTGCCATGCTCGTCGGTGACCACAACCCATTTCATGCTCAACTGCCGCTTACGAGCCTCGCTATGTTCCGCGCGCATGACATTGAAGTCCTGGTAGCAGACGGCATTGATAAACCGCTTCGTCATCCTCATTTCTGGCGCGACTAAGATGGTGCACATTGTCGGTTTCCTCCTTTCTTCCGATTCTCCTTAAGTCGTCCCTCTTATCTTTTCTTTCGATCGTGCGCCTGGTTTCGGGGGGACATTCCGCGGTGAAGCTTGGAGTCCCCGCGCAGCCGGTCAAGCAATACGCTAGCGACTGCAGCCCAAAACGGAATCAGGACAAAAACAAACCAGAACTTTGCCAGCCAATGCACGGGGATCTCCCGTCAGACGGACTGCGATGGTTTCCCTCGCCGCCAGCTCTATGCGGGGCCGAAGGAATCGTCCAGTTCGCGCGCTTCTATTTGTTTGTGGAAGGAAGGAGTGTGCCTTGTGGCACGGGCCTCAGTCCCTCGCATTCTTCAGTTGTCGGTCGGAAGAATCAGAGGTGAGGCGGTAGGCAGGATACAGACGCTTATCGGGACACCTGAGCGTTTCTTCTACACCGGAATGCCGCCGACCGTTCTCGGAGGCTTATATCCACTACTTGTTTTCATACGTCCTTTGCCAGTCTGGGCGGGAGGCCTAGCCTTTCCGCCTAAACTGTTATATAGTACCCCCCTAGGGTACATGTCAAGGGAAAAGTGCGGGGAACTTACTAAAGTTATGAAAGATAAATTGCCGGAAATCTCGAAAGAGAAACAGAAACTTCTTTCTCGAATCAAACGCCTCGCCGGACAAATGACGGCCGTCGAGCACTCGGTGACTGACGGAGACGAATGCGCAGACATCCTGATGTTGCTGGCGGCGATTCGAGGGGGCGTCAACAGCCTGATGGCGGAGATACTGGAAGACCACATCCGACTGCACATCACGCATCCGAATACCCGAACAGAATCCCCGGAAGAGTTAACTGAGGATCTGATTGCGCTTGTGCGCGCCTATCTGAAGTAAGCCCAATAAGACGGGAACCCTGGAGGGTTTGCTCAAGGCAGAGTCGAACTATTGGCCTGCTGATAAAGGCTCTGCTGGGAAACTTCTAGTGCTGGTGTTCCGCTTCCTCATTGTGGTGGTGCGAGTGATGCCTTCTGACTCTGAAAGCTCCAGTAGCGAGGGCGACCGTGACCAACCACCACCCGAAGAGGACGGCGAGTATCAGGGACAAGGAAGAGATGTCCATAGGCCGTCTCCTGCATGAAAGACTATGGCGAAGCTCGAACCGCTTGGCAGTGACCCAAATCACAAATGGCTGAGAGGTACCGGACGTTCTTTTCGTTCGCGTTGGCTTTTCGAGGGATTCAAGCTCTCTACCTTCCGAAGAGCAGTCGTTCGAGTACCGGACCGAGGGCCAAGGCAGGAAGATAGCTCAGAGCCACCATTACTATCAGGCAGGTCGTTAGTAGCACCCCGAACACAAAAGAATGGGTCGGAAGGGTTCCCGACGAAGAAGGCGTGTTCCGCTGACGACCAAACAGTGCGGCAAACGCCAATGCAGGAATGGCCAAGCCGAACCTGCCCACCATCATCGCCACCGCTGTCGTCAGGTTGTAGAACGGAGTGTTCGCACTCAGGCCGGCAAAACTTTGGCCATTGTTGGCGAAGCATGAAGTGTAAGCAAACAGAATTCCCGTTAAACCATGTGGGCCGGTGTTGACCGTCAACCCGGACAGTCCCAGCCTGGTGCTCACCGCAATCGCGGTTAGTGGCAGGACGACTAGCGGCGCGGCCAAAGCATAGAGCATGATCATTTTGTTCTCCGCTGGCCCTATCTTTTTCCCCAGGTATTCCGGGGTGCGCCCAACCATCAGTCCCGCGAGAAACACGGCGATGGCAGCGGCCATGACCATGCTGTACAGACCAGTTCCCAGGCCTCCGAATACGAGCTCCCCAAGCAGCATGTTTACGAGCAAAACCATGCCGCCGAGCGAGGTGTAGCTATCGTCCATTGAATTGTTTGATCCCGTGGCCGTATTGGATGTAACGACCGCAGTGAGAGTGGAACTACCAATGCCGAAGCGGACCTCCTTGCCTTCCATGTTTCCGCCAGACTGGACGTGACTCGTTCGGAAACCCACATTTCCGATCTGGGGTATCCCCCGTTGTTCAAAGCGATGTACGAAGACCAGTCCGCAGACGAAGAGAAACACCATCACGCAGTAGAAAAGCCATCCCTGTCGAGGCTGGCCAACCATCCTGCCGAAGGTGTTCGTCAATGCTGCTGGCAGGAGCACGATCGCCAACATTTCGAGGAAGTTCGTAAGGGGCGTTGGGTTCTCATACGGATGGGCCCCATTCGTGTTGAAGAAGCCGCCGCCGTTCGTGCCGAGATTCTTAATGATCTCCAGGGCTGCTACAGGACCCTGCGGTATGACCTGCTTTGCACCCTCGACGGCAGTGGCGACGGTGTAGGGGCGGAAGTTCATCGGAACGCCTTGCCATACGAGCAGCACTGCGCCAAGCAATGCTCCCGGCAACAAAACCCAGAGCAGGGCACGTGTCAGGTCAACCCAAAAATTGCCGAGAGTGTCGGACAGTTGTCGGGAAAGGCCGCGGATAAAGGCGATGCCAACGGCTAAGCCCGCGGCGCCTGCTGAAATCAACGGTAGGATCCAACCGCGGTAACGCGATAGATAAGGCGCTCAACAGGAAGAAATAAACGATCAAGTGCAGTTCGTTTCCTGGAAAAGACGCGTTCCATGTACCCGCCCAAGGGTTTCACTAGGACGGTGACGATGGTCAAGAACAACAGATATTGAATTAAGCTGTAGAGATCCACTACTCCTCAGGAGCAGGCTGGGCAAGAGTGATCAGATGTTCGGAAAGCCACCGACCACCGGTATTCCATGGCGCTGCTGAGAGCATTCTAGTGCTGCCTTCGGTGCGTTTGAAAGCGAAGAAGTTGCGACGAGGCGACGCCGAGGGCTGCGCCTAACAACTTGTAATGGGCTTGCTTTCGATTGGAGAGCAGCCCTCATTTGACTGTCTCTCACGCAGCGCGAGTCACCGGTCTTTTCGACTGCTGCAGTTCGGCAATCGTGTCTTCACCAGAGTCAAGTCGTAGACGCACCCAATAACCAATGCCGCGGGGCTTGCACTCCTTGCATAGCGCAACCAAAAATCGCACATAGAATGCGGCACTCGCTGTGCACAGCACGATCACTGCCGGCATCACAAACATTGCCGCCTCCTGATTCAAACCCAGCGTGTGCGCTACTAGCTGGGTTCACTAAGATCATTGGAGACGAAGGTCCATAAAACTCGAATAAAAAAACCATAGTTTTTTCGTAAACACTTACCGCTGTTCGCGACACTCGGATAGCGTCTGTACACTGGGAGCCGACGGAGCAAGGATGGTTACTTTTCACACTTCTCGGCGCCTGTGAATTCCTTCACGACCTGACTGCGTTTCCAGGCTTCGAGTTGTTCACGCGCATCTCGTACGAGCTTTGTGAAGCGGCGCGCCAATTCGTGAATGCGCTGCGATTGCCTTCTTTGGATTGACTCGGTGGGAATCAACTCCGTTCCAACCCCGATAGCGGTCGCGCCCGACAGAATGAAACTTGCTGCAGTCTGTTGATTCACTCCTCCCGCGGCAATCAATGGCACCTGGGGTAAGGAGGCGTGCAGAGCTTTGATATATCGATCCCCACCAACCGGACCGCACGGAAAGACTTTGACGAAATCAGCGCCGGCGCTCCACGCGGTGACCACTTCGGTCGGTGTCAATGCACCGGGCAAGACGGCGATGTTTTGCTTGGCTGCGAATTCCATGATCGTGGGATTCAGGGACGGCGCAGTGACGAAACCAACGCCTGCGTCTATGCACAAACGTGCCGTGTCGGTATCGAGCACGGTGCCTGCGCCGACAATAATTTTTGGGTCGGAACGAACCAGGTGGGCCATCAATTCCACCGCTCCGGGTACGGTCATCGTGATTTCCACGATGGGTATCCCGCCCCGCATAACGGCCTCCGCCGCGAAGTGTGCGTCATCACCCGACGACACCCGAATGGCGGGGATGATAGCGATTTCACGAATTCGGGAACAGACTTGATCTTTCGTCATTTATCAGAATCCTTCCAGAGCTCCACATGGCTCAAAGAGATGACTTACACGGCATCGCCAGTGTCGGCAGACGGCAGCCGATCGTCGGGACCGGCAAACCACGCATACAACGTCGGTAGCAGGATCACACTGATGATCAAGTCCGCAATGAGGCCGCCAACGATCACGATGGCAAAGGGACGCTGCGAATCGGATCCAATGCCGTGGGAGAGCGCCGCCGGCAACAGCCCTAGAGTTGCAACCAACATGGTCATCATGATCGGCCGGAGCCGTAAGACTGCGCCTTCCACGGCAGCTTCCTCAATGTCGTACCCGCGGGCTCGAAGTTGATTGATGTATTCCACCATGATCACGCCGATCTGGACAGATACTCCAAATAGCGCGAGAAACCCGACGCCAGACGACACGCTGAAGTTCGTACCTGTCACTAGGAGTGCGAGCAGCCCCCCGATGGGGGCCATGGCGATGTTCGTCAGAATCAAAAGAGCCCATTTCGTGGACTTGAACATGGTGTACAAAAGGATGTAGATGAGCAGGATCGTGAGGGGCAACACGATCAGGAGCCGTCGTTGAGATCGCTTTGCGCTCTCATATTCGCCCGCCCAATCTAGGGTGTAGCCTGTGGGAAGTTTAACCGCGGCGTTGACCTTCTTGATTGCCTCGTCGACGGTACTGCCTAAATCTCTGCCTCGCACGCTGAACTTAACGGCTACGTATCGGGAATTTTCTTCGCGGTAGATCTCAGAACCACCATCGAGCACTTTTATCTTGGTTAGCTGTGCGAGTGAAACTCGCTCGCCGGAAGGTGCCAGCAGCCGAATCTTCTCAATCGCCTCCTTCGTGTCTCGATATGGCGGCAAGTAGCGGAGGACCAGATCGTAACGCTGTTCTCCGATTAGTACCTGGCTGAGGGCGTTGCCGCCAACGGCAGTCTGAATTGCGTCCTGCACGTCGGAAACATTGATGCCATAACGCGAGGCCTGATCGCGATCGACGGTGAAATTGAGATTGGGTTGGCCGATGATCCGGAACACCCCAAGATCCTCGACACCCCGAATAGGCCGCATGACCGCGACAATCTCATCTGCCTTTGCTTCCAGGGTTTTGAGATCGTCACCGTAGATCTTGACTGCCAGCGCACCTTTCACACCGCTCACTGCTTCTTCCAGATTGTCGGAGATCGGCTGCGAGAAGCCCCAAAGCACACCGGGAATCTTCTCCAGTTCGCGGTCCATTGCCGCAATCAGGCGTTCTTTGTCCTGATGAAAGACCGGACGCCATTTCTCTTTGGGCAGAAGATCGACAAAGAATTCTGTATCGAAAAAGCCCGTCGTGTCAGTTCCGTCGTCCGGACGCCCGATTTGGTTGACGACCTGGGGAACTTCCGGAAAGGAGGCCAGGATCTCACGAGCGCGCTCCGCAACGCGAGCGCTCTCCGTCGGCCCAGTGCTGGGAGCCAGAGTCCCACGGACCCAGATCGCGCCTTCGTCCAGATGCGGGAGAAATTCCGACCCGATCACACCGCTGAAGGCAAGAAATGCTGAAATCAGGAGCGCTACGACTGCTCCACCAACCGTTACCGAGCGGTGGCGGATCGCCCAGTGAACGTTTGTTCTGTAATGCTTGATCAGAAATGTCATTACTGGGTTCTGCCATTGCTTTGCATCGCCTCGAAAAAGCAGGCTTGCCAATGCTGGCGCAATCAGCATGGAGAAAATCAGAGCGCCAAGCAAGGCGAAGGCCACGGTCCACGCCATGGGCTTGAACAGCTTTCCTTCAACGCGTTGCAGAGTAAAGATCGGAAGGTACGCCGTAACAATGATGGCGATGGCATAAAAGACAGGCCGTTGTACCTCGTGGGCAGCTTTGCGGATTCGGTCCACCAGCGAAAGCGGAGCTTCTTCGGGACGATTTAGATGGCGCACGATATTTTCGACCATGACGACCGCGCCATCCACGACCATGCCGAAGTCCAACGCTCCCAAGGAGAGCAGATTCGCCGAGATATGCCGCAGGTCGAGACAAATCGAGGCAAAGAGGAGGGCAAAAGGAATGGTGAGGGAAACGATAATCGCACCGCGAACATTCCCCAAGAAAATGAAAAGGATAATGACGACCAGAATCATGCCTTCCGCGAGGTTGTGCAGGACAGTGTGAGTCGTGTAGTGCACCAGATCGTCGCGGTCGAGATAGGGGACGATCTTCACGCCGGGAGGCAAAATGTGATCATTGAGCTTGTTGACCATGGCGTGAAGGCCTTCCAACATGGTCGCAGTGTCCGCACCTTTGCGGAGAAAAACGATTCCTTCGACTACGTCGTTATCATCCTCAACGACTCCGTCGTTGCGATGGTAGGCTCTCCCAATCTGGCCCAAGCGGATTTTTGGCCCTTGAGTAACAACCGCGATATCTCTTATTCGCAGCGGAGTTCCGTTTTGAGCCTTAATCACCGTTTTTTCGATGTCACGAACGTCGGTGACCAAACCCACGCCGCGCACGTTGATCTGTTGTGAACCTTGTTCGATAAAACTGCCGCCCACGTTTGCGTTGGCGTTCGTCAGTTGTTGCTCGACCTGAGCCAGGCTCAGCCCATACGAGATCAACTTCTCCGGATCGACGCGAACCTGGTATTCGCGAGTTACTCCGCCGAACGACGAATCGTCGACCACGTCCGGAACCGAGCGGATGTACTTGCTGATGACCCAGTCCTGCAGAGACTTCAGGTCCATCAAGTCGTACGCCGGATTGGTGCTCTTCAGCGTGTACCAGTACACGGAGCCGATCGGACTAAAATCAGGCCCAATCCCTCCGGCGACACCTGGAGGCAGCGTGACTTGCGAGAGGCGCTCCAGCGCTTTCTGGCGATCCCAATCGTTATCGGAATTGTCATCGAAAATGAGATTGACCACAGAAAGTCCAGCTAACGAGGCTGACCGCACATGTTGAAGATGCGGGATGCCGTTCATCTGGATTTCGATGGGAATCGTGACTTGCTGCTCGACCTCCTCCGCGGCTCGTCCCGGCCACTGGGTAATCACCTGTACCCAGGTGTTCGCGACATCTGGATAGGCTTCGACGGGCAGGTTGTGGAAAGAGATGATTCCCCAAATGAAGAGGAGAATCGCCATACTGAGGACGACGAAGCGGCTGTTCAGCGCGAAATCGACGATGGCGCGAATCATTGCTGCTCCGCCGAGTTCTGGAATTCAAGAGCATTGCCCACGACTTGCTGGCCGGGTGTTAGGCCGGAAATGATCTCTTGCATTCCACCGGAAAGCATGTCGCCGCCCACAACTTCTGCCCTCCGAAACTGATTGCCTTTCACCGGCACGTAGACCCAATCACGATCATGTAGGTGCAATACCGCGGTTGCCGGGACGGCGGCTCGCTTCTGTTTTTCTCGACCGTGGAAAGTCGCACTCACGAACATGCCGGGTCGCATCAAGCCAGGATTCCGCATTTCGATGCGGACCTTGGCGGTGCGAATATTCGGGTCGAGCACCGGTCCAACGTTGCTGATGGTCCCCGTGAAAACCTGGTCGGGATATGCGTTCAGACGAATGTCGGCCTTTTCGCCAAGACGGACGTTGACCAGGTCATTTTCGTAGACGTCGCACAAAACCCAGACATAGCTGAGGTCCGAAATCGTGAAGGGACTTGGCGAAGAGAGCCCGGCGACCCCAGCGCCATTTGTAACCTGCTGATCGGTAATTACTCCGGAAGTGGGAGCATGAATTTCGATCAGGCCGCTGGGACGATCAAGCGTAGGACTGCCTAGCACGCGAAGCTTCTCGGCGGTATTCGAGACGTCTACCTTGGCTTTGTCTTCAGCATTTTGTGCGATCTGGAGATCGTTCTGGGAGATCGCACCTTTGTCGTAAAGCAATTTTGCGCGCTCCAACTGAGTCCGGGCCAACTGTTCATCTGCCACGGCTTTCTGGTAGTCGGAAAAGGCACCGGAGATGTCAGCACTCTGCACCTTCAGCAACAGTTGGCCTTTCTTGACGGTGTCACCTAGCCGAGCGTGTATCTCGACAACGCGTCCAACGGCCAATGAGATAACAGGAACCGCTCTTGAAATGTCCGGATTCACCGTGCCAGTGACTCGGAGCTGGGGCAAGGCAATGTGTTCTGTCGCCTGAGCCAAATCAAACCGTTCGGGGTGGTCCACTTGAAACACATTGCGGTCCTCAACTTTTTCCACCCGGAGCGGCGGCGGCGCTTCGGCCTGGGGATCACTCTTCCCTCCGCTGCAGCCCACAGACAACAGGACCGCTATCAGAGCCGAGGACAAGATCGCGAAAGCCCTGCGGTTCATTGGATCACCTCGCGTCCTACGGCAAGATTCAACTGGCTGGCCGCACTTAAATAAGAGGCGACCAGATTTAAGTAGTTCACTTGTACGCTCCTGTAGTCAGCCTGAGCGTTGAGAAAATCGAGCAGTGATGCCGCGCCGTGCTGGTATGAAAATGAGATGGTGTCCCTTACGCTTGAAGCCTCTTCCAGGTATTGGTCCTTATAAGGTTTTAGAAGAATCACTGCGCTATTCACCGTCGCATAGGCGGAATCGACATCGTTGAAAACCTGTGCCCGTGTTGCCGCTGCGAGCCTGTCATTGCGATCGATATCCAATTGCGTGCGGCGTTTTTCACCCTGATTGCGATCGAAGATACGTAGCGGAATGCTCACGCTGAAACCAACGTACGTGTCGATAGGAGGATTTCTCCCGACATCAAGACCCAGGATGGGATCGGTCGACCCATTGGCTACGGCGAGCCGATAGTCGGTCTTTGCCTTATCGACGGACTGCAACGCTGCCCTCAAATCAGGGCGCGTATCGAGAGCGGCTTGCCGAACGTCGTTGAGGGAAGGAAGCTGCTCAGCGAAATCAAACGGGCCAATGACATCAAACTGCTCCACCGGAGTCTGGTCATTCAACAACATAAGGAGCTGGATCTTCGCAACGCGGAGATTCACCTCCGCGGTTTGCAGGTCGGACATGTACTGAACCCGCTGCAATTCAAGGCGTTTCAAATCGACCTGGGCAATTCCGCCGGCTTTGTAGCGCTCGCGATTCACGTCCAAAACATGGTCGTAGTAAGCGAGATTTTCCTTGGCCAAACTTAGGATGGCCTTTTCCTGTAGCGCTTGGACGAATGCGCCTCGGAGATTGAACAACAGATTCCGCTCTAAATCGGCTTGCCCGGAAGTTGTAATTGAAGTCGCCTTTTGTGCGCTCTCCAAACGCAGCCCTCGTTTGTGCTGCCGTTCCCATAGTTGGCTCACAGTTCCCGTGGACAAGAGGTACGCGAAAGGCCCATGAGGCGGACCGCCGTTGAAAGGATCGATCTGGTCGGCAAGGATGGTTAGGTTAGGGTTGGGGCGGAGATTCGCCGTGATCTCTTGGGCTCGTGATTCATCGATGCCAATTTGTCCAGCTCGTAGAGTTGGGTTTGCGGCTTCGAACTTGTCACGAATTTCCTGCCACGTCAGCGCCTTTTGGGCGAAACCGCTGTCTGCTGAGACGGCTATTAGCAACAGCCCCAGGCACAACCGTCTGACAACCCGTTGCATGGACCCTCCTTGCCTCGTTCCGACAGCGCTTGACTGACCTGCGAGCGCACTTGTCGCGACTAGATTGCAAATCCTTTGCAAACTGCATTAGCTAAGACTTCTGACTTAGAATTCAGCCGGCCTGGCCTGAGAAATCTGTGCGTGTTTCATTGAATGCCAGACCTATTGGGACGGCACACTTTTTTGCACCACTGTAACAACTCCACCGCAACGTCATGTGAATAGAATGTTAATGAGAAGCCATTGACCGCCTCTGACACCGTGCCACGTCGGCAGTCGAGGACCGCGTCATCATTCCGCAGGTGCGTAGTATCCCCTCTTTGCGTAAACGCGAAGCCGGGGAATATTTTGCAGCGGGGTTAACCGCACACTAATCCTGTGCCACCTTCCATCGTTCACGAGGTCGCTCGGGCGATAGGCAATTACATATTGATTGCGCAGCTCAATCGCAAGCTCACTCGTTGCGGCCCCGATTTTCTTGAGACTGTGGATCGGAAAGACCCTGCCGCCGGTGACATTACTAAGGGCGCGTAGAAGATCTGGGCCCCAGCGCTCCGCATTTGTTCTTGGGGCTTCGTCAAAAATGCCCATCGTGTAGATCTGGATCCCGGCTTCCTCCACAACCGACCAGACGTCCTTGATGTTGTATCGACTGTGATTTTCTCCGCCATCGGAGACGATCAGCAGAACCTTCCTCTCATTGCGAGCCCGCCGCATTGTGTCGAGGCCTAGATAAACCGCGTCCAGTAGTGCAGTTCTGCCCTCCGGCGTTACTCTAGAAATCCCATCTTGGATGTCCTCGGCAGAACTCGTAAAGTCCACCAGCAGTTCCGGGCGATCAGCAAAACCGATCAAGAAGAATTCGTCGCTAGGGTTTGCAGTGCGGAGAAACTGAACGACTGCTTGGCTGGATCGTTCGATCTTCCCGTACATGCTGCTACTGGTGTCAAAAATTATGCCGAGCGAAATAGGCGCGTCCTCATTAGAGAGGTTGCGTATGACCTGCCGCTCCTGACCGTCAAATACGCTGAAATTGTCCCTCTCCAGGCCGATGACCAAATGGTCTTTCTTATCTGTCACAGTGACCGGAACCAGCACCAGACTCGCATGGGAATTGAAACGCTCGGTGACTCCGTTTCGCGGCTGCACTTCCCTCCGCGCAGAGGTGCGGATAGATCGCGGCGTGATATGAACGTCCGTTCCGTTGGCTTGACCGAAACAGAGCGGGAATACACCAGCAAGAAGGAATGCTCCGATCAAAAGTTGTGCGGAACGCAGTGGGTGACGACTTACTGTTGGAATGAGAGCGTTCGCCATGATTTCCTCCGTTGAGACACGTACCCCGCAGTTCACGTTCCGGATAGGGTCCGGTGTCACCGTAGTTGGTCCCAACAAATTGGTTTAGGAGGAGTGACTCTGGCAGTTCACGCAGATTCGCTCGCTCACGTCACAAGTCAATTGCCGCGAGGAGCCAGAGGAGATCAACGTACAGATCGCCGCATCCTTCCAACATGCTCTTCGCAGCACAAGACAACCCTCGTGCTACCCGGAGGGGTCTTGCGCAGATTCAAGGTTCATTATTCGTTCAAGAATTCCCCGTCGAGTCCCCACTCAGAATCTCGATGCAAAATCGTATATCATACCCCCCTAGGCTATTGTCAAGGAGAAAGAGGCGCCTTTTGGCCCAAAAAACGACCCCGAAGGATCGCCATGCTTTTTAACAAGGAAAACATACTACCATACCCGGTATGGTATTATGCATAGGACATGAGCCACACGACCAAAGATAAGCAGAATCTCATTCTCAGGGCCAAACGTATTCAAGGACAGGTTGAAGCTCTGGTTCGTGCTCTTACCGACGAGCGCGATTGCTCTGACGTCCTGCAACTCATGAGTGCGGCCCGCGGAGCCATGAACAGTCTTATGTCCGAACTCCTGGAGGGCCACATCAGGAGTCACGTGCTTAACGGAAAACACAAGCCCACATCGCAGCAAGTGACCGCAGCCGACGAAGTGATTGAGATGGTGAAGTCGTACCTGAAATAACCAGGTTCGCAATATGGAGAGGCGCCTGATATGAATCCCTCGCCCACAATCGACAGGTCTCATGCTCGACCATCCGAGTTCGAGGAGAAAGGGCAGTCTTCGAAATTGGACCAACCTGATCTTGGCACGGAGCACGAAGGACACGAGCACGGAGTGGACTGGGCTGAGCTTGCCCGCATTGCTTTTGTGGCTGTGTCCGCGGCTGCGGTTTGGTTCCGACTTTGGGAACCGTTCGCACACGTCAGCGTGATCGGTATCGCAGCTACCCTCATCGGCGGATATCCCATTTTCAAGGAAGCATTCGAGAACATCGTCGAACGCAAGATGACGATGGAACTCTCGATGACGATTGCTTTGGTGTCAGCCTTGGCGATTGGAGAGTTCTTCACTGCCTTGGTAATCACTGGCTTCGTCCTGGCCGCAGAGGTTTTGGAGGGTCTCACAGTTGGGAGAGGCCGGCGGGCTATCCAGAGTCTTCTCGATTTTCTCCCGAGAACCGTCGCAGTCCGCCGTGATGGTCGGGTGATTGAAGTACCGTCCGATCAGGTTCAAGTAGACGAAACGGTGATCGTAAAGCCGGGCGGGCACATCCCGGTGGATGGAATTGTCCTTAGTGGCCGCTCGTTCGTGGAACAAGCGGCGATCACCGGCGAAGCCATGCCAGTCGAGAAAGCGCAGGGAGATACGGTCTACGCTGGCACGATTAATCAGTCGGGCGCCCTGGAAATTGGCGCTCAGAAACTCGGCCGTGACACGACGTTCGGAAGAATCATCGAGGCCGTCGAACGCGCCGAGAAGTCGCGGGCTCCCATCCAGAAGACCGCGGATCGCCTGGCCGGATACCTTGTCTATTTTGCCTTGGGGGCGGCGATTCTGACCTTCATCATCACGCACAATGTCAGGTCAACCATTTCGGTTGTGATCGTTGCTGGGGCGTGCGGCATTGCAGCTGGAACTCCTCTTGCGATCCTCGGAGCCATCGGCCGCGCGGCACATCAGGGAGCCATCATTAAAGGGGGGCTGTACCTGGAAGCGCTGGCCGCCGTGGACACCGTGCTCTTGGACAAGACGGGCACGTTAACGTTCGGTACTCCGCAGATCAGGGAAGTCGTTTCCGCCAATGGCTTCGGGGAACAGCAGATCATCGCCGCTGCCAGCATCGCGGAGCGCAAATCCGAACATCCTCTTGCCAAGGCAGTGGTGGCGCGGGCAACAGAACTCGCCATTCCACTCGTCGACCCCGATGAATTCTCGTACACACCTGGGAAGGGAGTCAGGGTGAGCTATGAGGGCGAGGACATCGTTGTAGGTAGTCTGGCCCTTCTCGTGGAACACGGTATGACGAGGGGGTTGCCCGGAAGCAGTAACGGTGCGGACGGGGCATCGGAAGTCTACGTCGCCCGAGCGGGACAAGTTCTCGGCAGCATCCGAATTGCTGACGTTTTGCGTCCGGAAGCCAAGAATGCGATTGCAGCGATGCGGCAAATGGGGTTGAAAACGGTTCTCTTGAGTGGGGATACGCAGGCTGCAACTGCGTCTGTAGGCCGCGGCCTCGGCGTGGACGAAGCCGTGGGAGGACTCCTACCAGAGCAAAAAGCAAAGTGGGTGACGGAGCTGCGTAGCAAGGGTCGTAACGTCGCGATGGTCGGCGACGGAATCAATGACGCTCCAGCCCTCGTGGAGGCCAACGTCGGTATCGCCATGGGCTCGGGAACGGATGTAGCGCGGGAGAGCGCGGATGTGATCTTGATTGGAAGTGATCTATCGAAATTGGTCGAAGCTCTGCGGGTTGCGCGCCGTTGCCGCGGCATCATCATGCAGAACTTTGTCGGCACCTTAGTGGTGGACAGCATCGGCGTGGGAATGGCAGCCCTTGGTTATCTGAACCCTTTGCTCGCAGCTTTCATTCATGTCACGTCTGAGTTGGCGTTCATTCTCAACTCGACGAGGCTTCTGCCGCGGACTTCCGATGCTCAGCGATGATTTAGGCTTCATTTGAGATCGGGCTTTTTAGGTGAGTGCAGTTATGCTTCTGGCTCAATATCGCGCACGCCGAGGGATTGTCGTGATGAGCGTCGCAATCCTTAGCCTAACCATCGCAGCCCTGGACCTCGCATGGGTCCAGTCTCACGCACAGTTTAGACAGGATGATCTGTACTGGGTGTTGGATTGAAGGATTCAATAGCTTCGTGACTGTAATGAATTGGTGAACTGGTGAAGCCAGAACTGGATTGCGGGCTCGAAACGAAACGCGTCGTGGTCGGACAACTCACGATTTGTCGAGGGTGTTGTTGCGGCAATACGGAACGCGGGTTGCCTGAAGTTCCGGTCGAGTGGCTTAAGAGTGAGTGGCGAAAGCGTGGTTTGTTGAAACAGGTGCAGCTCACAATCAGCGGCTGCGTTGGACCCTGTGACGTGCCCAATGTAGTGGTAGTAACAAGCTCCTCCGGCACAGAGTGGGTTGGGAATATTGACCGTTTCGAAGAATATCGAAGCTTGGTCGAATGGGCTGTTCGTTGCAAAGACGCAGGTGAAATGCAGGACCTTCCAAAAGAGTTTCGCGCGCGCAGAATCAATCCGTTCATCCGGTGACCACTACAGTTTTCATTCTCATACGTCAAAGCAATCAAGGAGAGGACCGTATGCCTCAGACGCGACGAGGTTTCCTGCAGAGGGCGTCCTTTGGCCGCCAGCCTGAACGCTGATCCTCGTTTCTCAGTTCGTTGCCTTTGCCTTGGATTGTAAGCACACCGTCACCGGCATGAATATCCGTTGCATCCAGCCGAACCAATTCGGACCGCCGCAACCCAAAGCCATAAAGAAGCCCCACGATCGCAACGTCGCGGATACCCGCGCTACGAATCCCCCCTCGATAAAAACCAGTTTCGTTGCGAGAGCGCGGCTTGTTCGGAACCTGTACCAACTCTAATTGCCTCTGCTACAATTCAGTCACAGAGCATGGACAGATGCTCGGCGTTGCGATAGTCTGCGGACGGTTTTTGGCAGTTTTTCATACTGTCCATTTACTGTCCATTTCGTACCGAAAACTGGTTATATTCGGTGGAACGGATTGAAGCAGGCGAAACGGTTGACAGCAAGAGTAGACAGTAAACATGCGGGTTTGCCCCTAACCGTATGAAAAGCAAGAGGGGACGTAGTTCAGTTGGTTAGAACGCTGCCCTGTCACCGATTCCGACTTTCACCGGACGTCCTTTCTCCCGCGGCAAGTTGCAGCTAATCTTTTTTATTCAACGTTACGATCCGGACTCCAATTGATTCTCGGGCGATACCTCGATTCTCCCCATCTGGACGCGAGTTCGAAATCTTTGCATGCGCATTCCAGCCCTAATTCAGAAGCTGATTGAAGCAGTTGCCGGTGAATCGCTCAAGAGCGATCCGGTCCTGTAATGACAGATCTGTGTAGGGCAGCCTATTGGTCCAGCAGCACTCCCATCGAGTCCTTCTCCGCCCCAGGCCTTTACATATTGCGCTTTCCCGATTGTTCCAGGGCCGTTCGGGCCCATCTCATAGTAGACTTTCGTCTCTGAAGGGAATCGTTTCAGGGCTTTTATCAATTCTTTTGCGGTCCACAACGTGCTCTCCATATTTCCTCTTTTACCCATCCAAATTAGACTCCGAGCTTCGTTTCACGTCGGGCGCTAGTGCTCTTACTCCTGTAAGTAGCTCTGCATTGAGTTGGGCACCGATTAAGATCACGAAGCCGGTCCAGTAAAGCCAGATGCTGAACGCAAGCGCCACTCCCAGGCTGCCATAACCCTTGCTGTACGCTGAGAAATACTGAAAGTAAATTCCAAGCAGATAAGACAGCCCGATCCATCCGCCAACCGCGATTAGCGACCCGGGCACCGTGTTCAAGAATCGTTGCTTCACATTCGGCGCAACGAAGTAGAGAAGCTCGACCGCGAGAATCGTGCAGCACACGGCTACCGCCCAGCGAATGTAGGGCCAGAGATTGCGCAGTCCGACAGTTTCGGTCAACCACGCACCCACGCTAGATCCGACGAGCACCATTCCGAGAGCAACGACGAGCAGACATCCAACCGAGAAGGTAAGGAGGATAGCAAGACCGCGAGTTTTCCAATAACGTCTCGTCTCAGGCACATCATAGGCCGTGTTGAGAGCATCGATCAGCGCCGTGAACCCACTCGAGGCTGACCACAGGGTGAACAAAATGCCGAAGGTGAGCAGACGGCTGTGCCTCGACAAGATAGTATCCTTCATCAAATTTCTAAGCGGGCCCATATTAGCGGCGGGAACGACTCGCGCGATCAACTCCATGACCTGGGTAAAGAAATCCGGAAAAGGCAGATAGGCGACGACCGCGGAAAGAAAGATTAGAAAGGGGAACAAGGCTACGACGAAGTAGTACGACAACGCCGCCGCGAACGCCATGGTGTGGTTCTTTTCCATGTCGCGAACAACACTGACTGCCGCGTTCTTGAGGTGAAGTAACGGCACAGGGGTTCATCGTCCGGGGCCGCTTGCTACGGTCGGCACCGGCGCCACGGACTTTAACTGCTCCAGTTCAGTCAGCACGTATTGCCAGTGAACCGGGTTCTTCTTCGTCTCGATAGGGAGCGAGAGGTCGGAATAGAACTGTAGGATGTTATCGCGCAGCGCCGGCGACGTCTGATCGAACTTGCGCTCTGACAACTGAGCCAGCAAACCTGCATAGGTGTCGTCCGTCAGCGAATATTCCGCAGCTTTGGTTACATTGCCGCTATCCAGATCACAATTGGGAAGCGCCAGCGAATCGGTGCGCACTTCTTCAAGAAATGCGCGATAGTGGTCGACTGTCGTGTTGACGCTTTTAAAATACAGATCCTCAGTTAGGGGAGTTGGGTTATTGAACGCCATGCCTCTGAAGGGACCGATTTTCGGCATGTATCGTAAGAGCGTGGACAAAATCCAGGTACCTGCGCCCGGCTTTACGTAATCCTTTCCCCATTGCCTTTCGTAGTCAGAGCGCGAAAGACGGTATAGGAACTTCCGTTTCGAAAAATTCGGGGTCTCGCGCATCAGATCCTTTTTATGGGTTTGCAACGCAACCTGGGTTATTTCCGGGATAATGCGACTAACCGCAAAACGATACGAACCCACGGCCAGATCCTCGTGAGTAAGCACGTCCTTCAGTTCAACTCCGTACACGACGGGGAAAACTCGCTCCAGCAGTGGCTTGGACACTTGGAATCCGATGAAATCGTGGTACTGCTGCGACGCGTAACGATTCTTCGCCACCTGCACCGTGTCGAACCCAAACTCGGTTTTCAAGTGCGCTGTCTTGTCCTGAGCATATCGCACGGACTTGCCAAACTTCGCTCGCAGCTTCGGATATTCGATTGCGACGGATTGGTTGACGGCGGGGTGGCCGGCGATATCGGCCGCATAGTGCGACAGGGCGCCCAGCGCGAAGGCGTACTCGTTGGTGTCCTGGCTTTCAAGCAGCAACTCTCGGACAAAGTCTCCGCTACGGACATAGTGAACGAGGTTGCTGAATTCTTTGCTGCCGAAGGGGTAGTAGCCCAGATCTTGGATGACGGCTCCTCCGTAGGCATATGCGTGCGCTTCTTTAAGTTGGTCTTCCGACAGTCCGGGATATCGCTGAAGCAGCAGTGGCCGGATTTCATCGGTCCAGAGCAGATCGACAATTTCCTCATGTGTCAGAACCGAGTACGCGGCCGAACCACCGCTGCACATGAGAATAACGAGAAAAAGTGTCGTCGCGCGCACAGAAAGCGGCCGCCACATCCTGGCGGCGGCGCCTGATGTTTGCGGCGACTCATGGTTCAAATGCGCCCCAGAACCAGCAGAATGACCACGACAAGAAGAACGAGTCCTAAGCCTCCGGTCGGGGCGTAGCCCCAGTTTCGACTATGCGACCACCGCGGTAACGCTCCCACCAGTGCTAAAACCAGGATCACGATCAATATGGTTCCAAGCATGTTTGCACCCTTTTCCTTTCCTTGCGATGAAGGAGAAGCGCGAACCGATAGCGGCCCGCGCGTCGTTAACTCTGACGAGCTACATCGTCACGCTGAGCATAATATTCACGCCCGGATAATTCACGTTGCATAGGTAGTACGCGCCGTCAATCTCGACAACATAAACGTCCTGCGTGTACAGCCAGTTGCTTGGCCAGGCGCCCTCAAATCCGAACCAGTAGCCGCCGTACTGAAAGCGGCGATTGCTGTAGTCGGCTTGGCTGACGCGGAACCGATGCTCCTGTCCGAAATTGGCCTTGTAACGGTCGGCGGGAATGCGGCCACCGCCATTATTGCTGGCGTGCTGAACCGGCTGTTCGGTCTGAGCCCGCTGTGTGTGTTGCTCTTGCGCGGTTTTCTCTTGTTTGGTGTTCTCTTGCCGCGCATTCTTCTCTTCCGGTTTGGCGCTCTTCTCTTCCGGTTTGGCGCTCTTCTCTTCCTGCTGCGCGTTCTTCTCTTCTCCCTTTGCGGGTTTCTCTGGTTGCGCTTTATTCTCGTCCTGGGGTGGTTTGGCTTTCTGTTCCTCCTGTTGATCGTGCTGCTCTTGTTGTGCGTATGCGGGAATACCGACTCCCAGCGTGAAAGAGAGAACTGCGATGCTTACAGCTCCTACGAGTTTCATAAAGTGTTGCCTCCATGATCGAATTGCTCGTTAATTGTTGCCTTACTGCAAGCCACCTGTGGTTGCATCGACCGGGCTACCGATTGCGTCGCCCGACACGAGAAGTTCTACTCTGCGATTCTGCTGGCGGCCCGCTGAGTTATTGTTAGAAGCTATCGGTAAGGAATTGCCGAAGCCCTTGACCGGCTCTACGGGGTCAGTAACGTTCCGACGTGGATCCGGGACAGCGAGTGAAAGAGCCCGAATACATTCAGAAGCCACAACACAACGGCAATGACGACAACACCGTTGAGAATTGATTTGATGGATGACTGCATGGGGATGAAGCGATTTACAAGCCACAGGAGAACACCCACCACAACTAGAACTTCGAGCACTTGAATTAGAGGCATGATGTTTGACCTTCCTTCTTTCTTGGGCTGGGCCCTCATCCATCCGGAGGTTGCCGCCCTTGTTTCGATTACGCGAGAACGGTTAGGGTCGAGCCGCGATTGGCTGTATGTGGCCGATCACCGGTGCGATTCAAGCGACTCTCTTAGGCCTTGTATAGACCCACGCAATACGCGCCCGTCCATTTAGTTCCGAGGGCGCTCTTCGGCTTTAGGCGCTTCTTTCGCAGGATGCGGGGCAGACTGCGCATGAGCTGTTGTTGTCGGATGAGGAGCAGCCTGCGCACGCGGCGCGGTTTGAGCCCGGGGTGCAGTCTGCTGGCGCGGAGCCGGCTGTGCATGCGCCGCAGTCGGCTTGGACTCACTGGGCGCGCGAGCCTCACGGGGCTGGGCTGCCTTATTCTCGGCTGCGTTGTTTTCGTTCGTTCGTGTCGCCGCTGCTTTATTCTCAGCCGCCTTGTTCTCATTCGAGCGGGCTGCGGTTGCTTTATTCTCGGCCGCTCTGTTTTCGTTCGTGCGAGTTGCAGCAACTTTATTCTGCGTCGCTTTGCTCTCGTTCGATCGGGTTGCGGCGGTTTTGCTCTCGGCAGCTTTGTAAGGTGCTCCCGCCTGCCTGGCCGCCACTACGCCCTGACCGCTAAACTCCGCAGGCTTGGCAGTGGCGGCGATTGCCGGCCTGCCATGATTCACGGACGCCAATAGTTCGTGGTTTTTGCCAGCGGCCTGTTTGTGTTCTGTTTGTGCGGAGGTTGCCGCAGTGTGTTGCTCACGTGATGCAGTTTCTTCCGCTGCCGTTGGGCGAGCGTTAACCCCACCGTTGCCGCCGTTATAGCTGACGTGGTTGTACGCGGTGTTGTTGGTTACGGTCTTGTTATAAACATTGTGAATGTTGGTGATGTTCACGTTATTCACCGAGCGGTTGTAGTAGAAGCCGCCGTTTCTCCAATATCCACCTTGATAACCAACGCCTCCGTAGCCGAAGCCATAGTTGACGCCGCCGTAAAAGCCGACGTTCGTACCCCAATAGCCTTCATTCCAAGCGTAAGCATTGCCTCCCCAGCCCCAATAACCAGGCGTCCAGAGCAAGCCAACCTCGGGAGCCATCACCCACGTACCGGGTACCCAGAAGTAGCCTTCTTCTCCGTAAGCCCAGTAGCCGGGTGTCCACAAATAACCGTCAGCGGGAGCCATCGGTTGGGCGTAGATCGGTAGCGCGGGCGGAGCGATCGTGATCGCCACGCCCAATTGCGCGAACGAGGCAGCTGGTATGGCCAGTATCAGAAGTGTAAGCAACAGCAAACGGATGGTACGCATTTCGATTCACCTTGCCAGATCATCCTTCGATCGCCCGATGGACTTTGGTGCCGCGGGCTGCGTGGAGTGAGAGGCGACGTCTCAAGCGTCATAGACAAGAATTGCACGGACGCGCTGTCGAGTCTGTGCAGTACGGCTCACTTTCGGGAAAATCGCAATTAAAGCGGCTAAGTCAACTTTTTTGGAAAGCGTTTGCAGGTGTCAACAAGAAAAACGGCGCGAGTCCAGAAGAAAATGAACCCGCGCCGGTCCATAGTTGTCTCTTAGGCTGCGCTCTTTTTTGGCCCCGATTGCGCGGAGGCCGGCGTAACCGGTCTGGCACATTCCTCGGCGTGTAGCTTCGCTGCCTCGGTCTCATGATGAACTGCATCCTGACTATGACCATGAGCCAGGTACGCGTGGTGCGCCGCCTTTTCGTGCTCCTCGGCCTGGTCATATTTCACAGCCTCTTTGTGATGGTAAGCCGCTTCCTCATGATGACGAGCGGCGTGATGGTAATGCTCCCAAGTGTTTGACATGTGGTTCTCCTTTATTTGGAAACGTTCGGAAACGGGTTCGGATGCTGAGAGACCGCTGCCAAGCTACTCCACGTTTCCTGCCTGAACCTGAACCACTTAAGATCAACTAAGAGTTCGCCGTCCGCTCACCAAATTAATGACCAGAACGACCAACCCCACAACCAGAAGCAAGTGGATGAAGGCCCCGCCGATATGCAAACTGAAACCCAGAAGCCACAAGATCAAGAGCACAACAAGAACTGTCCACAGCATGACAATCTCCTTCCAGGATCCGCGAATGAATCTCATCACCCGCGTCAGAAGTCTGTCGCGCGAACGAATCCGCAGAAATTCAAAGGCAACGAGATCATCTGCACCTTAGCAACTAGGCGGAAACATCGTCTGAGCAATTGTGCTCAGGGTGGCAGATTCTCAGCCCAGGGCGATGTCAAGGAAATGCGACAGACTCTTCAGGAAGCCATCGAGGCGAAGGCGACCCGTCATTGATCCGGTGGTTTGACTGAGGACCGAGGGACCGGCCCCTCTTGTGGCACTAACAGACTCGCTCATTTTCCGCTGCGAATAGTGTATTGAATGGCTCAGAACGTTCGGATTTATTCGCCGCTCAGAACGGATTGGAAGGCAAGACCGTGCAGAGTTCGCTTATTGGTAGGCTGGAACGTGCGGACAAGTTCACGTCAGTCAATCACCAACTCTCGTTTGTGGCAAGCCCGCTAATCCGTGGCTGCCGGATTCTTGGGCGAGTCGGCGCGCCAAACGTACAGATATTTCTCATCGCTCGACGTTTCTACGGGGATATTTTTCTCGCGCGTTACGCGGTTCAAAGCAGATCGGAGATTCTGCATCTTCTCTCCGTTTAAACTGCTCAGCGGAATCTTGACCGCTTGCTGGGCGCTCAGCTTCGAAAGATCACCCAGAATGTCCGCGACCGCCTTCCGATGTTTTCCTTTACGACCATGCGGAACATCGGACCGATTCACCGCCGCATAGTGAGTATCGCTTCCATTTCCGTTCCGTCCCATGGCCGCTCCCTCTACGGGTATCGTACCCCTAACCCCGAAATCGTACCGTGAAGAATCGTATCCTGCAACTAAGAATCCATGCGAGACCTGACGATCGCGGCGTATCTCCCCTTTGAGGTACGCTAACCCTAATATTCTCAAAGAGATGCTACGTCTGCATTCAACCAAGACGCACTAAGACTTCACCCGTACGAACGGAAAAGCGCTACCGTAATCTCACCCGTGGGTACTCGAAGCACTATGAGGAAGAGCGCGCCAAGACTGCCCGATGCCCCTGGGACTTCTGAGAAGAGAGATCACAAACATGGCCCGGATTGCTGCGGCGAAGAATGAGCGCGAGTTCGACCCCGACATTTTCCTCGCGACAATCGGCGAGGGCAGGAAGATTGTGGCGGTTCTGAAAAAACAAACGATCTATACACAAGGGGATCGAGCGGATGCTGTCTTCTATGTTCAGAGAGGCAAAGTGAGGCTCACGGTCGTATCCAAGTCGGGCAAGGAAGCGACGATTGGCATCGTGAGCGAGAGAAATTTTTTTGGCGAGGGAGCGCTAGCGGGGCAACTCTTGCGCATGGGATCCGCCGCAGCCATGACAGACTGCGAGCTTCTGCGGGTGGACAAGAAAGTGATGATGGGTGTGCTTCACCGCGAACACACGTTTTCCGACCTGTTTGTGGCGTATTTGTTGGCGCGCAACATCCGTTATGAAGAAGATCTCGTCGACCAGCTATTCAACTCCAGTGAAAAGAGACTCGGTCGGATTTTGCTACTGCTCGCTCATTTCGGCAAGGAGACCATTCCTGATGCCGTTGTCCCCCAGATCAGCCAGGAAACTCTGGCCGAGATGATTGGCACTACCCGCTCGCGCGTTAGCTTCTTCATGAACCGGTTCAGAAAGCTGGGCTTCATTGAATACAACGGCGGCCTGAAGGTACATAGCTCTCTGCTCAATGTGGTCCTGCACGATTAGCTGCTCTCCTCGAAAGCAGGCGGGGTGAGCAATCTTGGACAGCCTCACATGCGTTTCATCGTTGACGATATGGATCTGATTGAGGTGAACCATGCCCCCTGCCGTTTATCCGCTGCTCGCCGGCGGAGTAGTTCTCTGCATCGACTATAACCACGACGTGCTGGAATGCGAAAGAGCATTCCTCGAGGCCTTCGGCTATACCGTTCTCACCGCTCCCAGCGGCAGCAAGGGTCTGGAGCTGGCTTCCATCTTTTCGGTTGACGTCGTGATCCTCGACGACTTCATGCCCACCATGAACGGGCAAGCGGTCGCCCGGGAACTGAGGCGGCTCAGGCCAAAAGCACCAATTATCCTGGTGACCGAAGCGGCGGATATTCCCGAGCCGACGTTGAATCTAGTTGACGCCCTGATTGCCAAGGATCGTTTGGCCAGCCAGTTGTTGCCCACAGTCGCCTGCTTGCTCGGAAGCGGGACATCTTCCGTCGCATGTCTCTGACACATAGGAAAAGCGGAGCAAGACGCAAGCATCCTCTGGGCAAGGATGGCAACAACTTCATAACGTGAGTGACCGTCTGCACTCGCTGGCGGAACAACGCCCCATCGTCTCCGGCGCAGTCATCAGCATTTCGGGGAGCGTTCGCAATACAGCGACTCTTTTGGAAGTGCTAGTTGCAACGAAAATGGGGTCGCTCGACGAACTAGACCCACCAGACGCTTGACCTGCTCGGGGAGGTGCTTCTTTTGTGTGGGATGGACAGGCTAATCGTGGAGCACAATGTTCAGCAGCGAGCTATGAACCTTGAGTCCACTGCCGCCGTAGTCAAGGAAGCCTAATTTTCGGAACCGGTTCATGAAAAAACTGACTCGTGACCGGGTGGTCCCAATCATCTCGGCCAGAGTATCCTGACTGATCTTGGGGATTACAGTCTCGGGCACTCCTTCCTTGCCGAAGTGCGCCAGCAGCAGCAGAAGGCGCGCGAGTCTCTTTTCGCTGGAGTTGAACAGTTGGTCGACAAGATCCTCTTCATACCGAATATTTCTTGCCAACAGGTAGGCTACGAATAAATCAGAAAACTTATGTTCCCGGTGAAGTGCAAGCATCATGGCTTTCTTGTCAATGCGCAAAAGATCGCAGTCTGTCATTGCCGTTGCGGATCCCATTCGTAGAGCCTGTCCAGCCAGGCTGCCCTCTCCGAAAAACTGTTTCTTGTTCAATATACCGAGGGTCGCTTCCTTGCCAATCTTTGATACGACGGTAAGTCGCACCTTTCCTTTCTGGATGTAGAAAATCGCGTCAGCCCGGTCCCCCTGCGCAAAGATTGTTTGTCTCTTACGAAACGCCACGACTTTTCTACCCTCACCGATTGTGGCAAGAAAGGCCTTTGGGTCGAAATCGTGCTCTTTTGTCGCCAATATCGCTGGTGCCGTCAAGGAATTTCTCCGCGTAGGATAACCTGCTCTCATTGTGCCAGAATCTTGATCGTCGAGATGGTCGGTTTTGCTCACAGACTGGCGAGGATCAACTAGCGCAGTCACAGCCGCAACCTGACGTGCCTGAGTTGCTGCGAATGAGCAGTATTGAGCATTTTTCACCCTCGAAAAGGTTGCACCATAGGCTGGTGAAGACCAAGGAACTCACGCTGAAACAAATATTACTCGTGCGCTGTCCTACTTGCGGGGCTGCGACCAAGGAAGTGTGTGAACTGCATATGGGCGCTCCGCGCACCGGACCACACCAAGATCGAGAGTTCTCCGCCGCCGAGGCTGTGGAAGCAAAAGCCAAAAAACAATCGGGCCGGCAACGCAAGGCACGCCACCTACCCTCGCAGATACTCGAGCCAGCCTAAGAACGTCTTCCCAAAGCACATCACATGCACCGCGAGCAATGAGTGACCAGTAATCGCCATCCTCATGCTCGATACTCGTCACTCGAACAACTGTCCACGATTCTGCCAAAAAAAAGCAAAACTCTCCGGTTATAAATGCCTTGCCAAACCGACAAGTTAGGGAGTTCTTGTTGCACAAACAGCAAGCATTAACGACCCACGACAAAACCTGGGAAGTTGCACCTGGGTAGATATGCGCTGGAAGCAGATCATCTATGTCGACTCAAGGGTTTCCCCAAGTCCCGACTGACGCAACTCAAGCGGAGACAATTCGAGACGAGATTGCAGACTCTGAACCGAAAGATTGTTGATCTGTTCGACCTATTCCTGAAAAGTAGAAGAACTTGCAGTGCTCACTATTGACCAGTAATGACCCGTTAGGAGCGCTTAACATTCAGTCTGTGGGGGCCCGCCGTTGGCAGCAGAAAAGAAATGAAGACGATCAAATCCCGTATGCGCTGATTTGCGTTGGAGCGACTTGCACTTCGGCAAACCGACACGTTTCTGCCCTAAGGTGGAGCGAGCCCAGCTTTTAGCGAGTTCAAACTTGAATGGAGATCACAATGTTGAAACGTATTTTGGCGGTAACGACTTTGATAGCGATCGCAACTCTGACCGCCGTCGCCTCAGACCGAGATGACGACGTGAATCGCACGCAGAAAGCTGCCCAGGTCTTCAAAGAGATCATGGACACTCCGGATCAGGGCATTCCCTCGAATCTTCTGGAGTCGGCGAAGTGTATCGCCATCATTCCCGGGGATAAGAAGTTTGCTTTTATATTCGGTGGCAGCTACGGCAGGGGACTAGCAACCTGTCGCACGGAACATGGGTGGAGCGCTCCCATGTTTGTGGCGGTCGATAGTGGAAGTGTGGGTTATCAGATCGGGGGCTCTTCCACCGACATCGTGATGCTCTTCATGAACGATCATGCTCTGCAAAGCCTGATGAGCGACAAATTCAAGCTTGGAGCTGACGCTTCTGTAGCGGCGGGGCCGGTGGGCCGAAGCGCCGCAGCTGGCACTGACCTTAAATTGAATGCGGAGATTCTGTCTTACTCGCGGGCCAAGGGTATTTTTGCCGGCGTGAGCCTGGATGGTGCCGTAATGCAAGCCGACAAAAACGGAGACAAAGCCATGTATGGCCACGCCGTAACCCGTCGTGAAATTCTTGACGGCAAAGTCGCCGTACCTGCATCGGCGCGAGGTCTGGTGGAAGAACTTGGTGGATACGTCCACGAGGCTAAAGCTGAATAATGGCTCCCCAGTGATGAAATCGCTGGCACCTTCGTGACAACTTAGATTGGAGAACAATATGGCAAAAACTGCGGTGGGTTTGTTCGAGAACTCAGAAGTGGCCGACGAGGTCGTTCGCGACCTCGTGGCCAACGGTTTTCTCAAGAATGATGTCCGGGTTCTAGGGGAGCCGCGGGAGATGGCGGGCAGTGGACTCATGAGTACACCACATACCGATTTTGAAGTGCAGTTGACTCGGGATCTGATTGTGTTCGGGGTCCTCGAAGCCGAGGCGAAAGACTACGTTCAAGGAGTACGGCGCGGAGGAGTCATGGTCTTTGCAACTGGCGCGGGCGACAGGGCTCAGGCCGCAACTGAGATTATGAACAGCCACGGTGCTGTCGAGATCGAAAAGATCAGCGCCGCGCGGCCGGAACTCCCCAGAGCCGACCAGGGCGAGGAACTTCCCGTCCACGATCCTTCTGTCCAAACTGGAAGATTCCGCTCGCCAGGCTCCGGTGCTCGATTGTTCGTCTGGTAGGGCTTTTCGCAAACAACGACGGGCCCGGGAGTCGCGTGCGTTGTACGCCAATTTTGTCCGTGTGCCTGGGCACGGGACGAGGAGCACTGCGCGGTAGTGGTCATTCCAAAGAATGCCGCCGGCATGCCGAAACCACAATTCCAAATTTTGAGCCTGGGGTGACTTTTGTACGTTCCGCATTCCTACACATCCGCGCTGGCTCTCATGCTGGTCAGCATGCTGTGTTGGGGTAGCTGGGCGAATACGCAAAAGATTGACAGACGGTGGCGCTTCGAACTCTTTTACTGGGATTACATCTGGGGTCTTCTAGCTTGCGCCCTGTTGTTCGGTCTGACCTTCGGAAATAGGAATACACCCTCTGCGGACAGTTTTTTTCACAATCTAGGAAGCGCCAGTCCTCGCAGCATCCTTGAGGCATTCTTCGGGGGCGTCATTTTTAATCTCGGGAACCTCCTGCTTGTGGCAGCGATATCCGTGGCGGGCATGGCGGTAGCATTCCCGATCGGCGCTGGCTTGGCGCTAGTGATTGGGGCGGTCATCAACTACACTATCTCGCCTAAGGGCAACCCAGTTCTCTTGTTTGGCGGCATCGGACTGATCTGCCTTGCTATTGTTCTCGATGCGCTGGCATATCGAGGACTGTCTCGGGGGGCAAAGGCGAGTACAAAGGGCGTTGCGTTAAGCCTCGCCTGTGGAGTTGCGGTTGGACTGTTCTATCCGTTAGTTGCTAAAGCCATCACAGGCCCAAACCACCTGGGGCCCTACACCGTCTATTTCGTCTTTGCCTTGGGTGCCGTTGTTTCCAACTTCCCCATGAACTACGGCTTGATGCGCCGGCCCGTAGGTGGCAATCCGCTTCGAATGAAAGACTATTTTGACGGAACGATGAGCGCGCATGCGTGGGGAATATTAGGAGGAGGCATCTGGGGCATCGGCACAATCGCCAACTTCGTAGCATGTTATGTGCCTATGATCGGGCCCGCTACCTCATTTTCTCTTGGTGAAGGCAACACGATGATTTCTGCGATATGGGGAATTGTTGTGTGGAAGGAATTTCACGGCGCGGGAAACCGAGTGAAGGGCTTGCTCGCCACCATGTTTTTGTTTTTTGTATTGGGACTAACCAGTATCGCTCTCGCTCCGTTGATCCACTAGCAGGACAACAGGCGGAGCCAGAGAAGAGAATCACATGATGACGTCAAACGGCAGCAATAATAACGATGCATTTGGACACCCCGGGATCCATCCTCGATGGACGCACGGCGACAAAGACGGAGTCGGAACTGCATATGCGGCTTCCAGCCAAGTCTGGTTTACGCTTTGGAACGGGATCATTACCGAGGTTTATTATCCGACGGTGGATCGCCCCCAAGTCCGAGATCTTCAATACCTGATTACCGACGGCGGAAGTTTCTTTCATGACGAGAAGCGCCTCAAATCGAAAACCGAACGATTGTCTGATCACGCTTTGGGATATCGCTGTACAAACTCTGATCCAGATGGCCGCTACGCGATCGTTAAGGAAATTATCACGTCTCCTCATTTGGCCTGCATTCTTCAGCGCACAAGACTGACGGGAGACGAATCGTTTATTTCGAAGCTCCAACTTTACGCGCTATGCGCCCCTCATTTGGAGGTGGGGGGATGGCGAAACAACGGCTATGTCTCCGAGGTGAGTGGCCGCAAGATTCTTATGGCACAGAAAGACGGCACGTGGTTGGCGCTCGCAGCCACAGAGCCTTTTTCTCGTACCTCTTGTGGCTATGTCGGACGCAGCGACGGATGGACCGATTTAGCTCAGGACTTTCAAATGGACTGGGAGTTCAACCAGGCGAATGACGGCAACATTGCACTCACCGGGGCCCTAGACCTGAAGCACCGCGAATTCACTCTCGGGCTCGCTTTTGGCGACACCCAGCACCATGCGATTGCGACGCTCTTTCAAGCACTAGGAACGCCTTTCAAAGAACATCACAAAAGATACACAGAACAGTGGGATCGCACTTCCTCGCGCCAGCTTCCCTTAGAAAAAGGTTCGAGTGACAAGGGAAACCTCTACCACAGCAGTTGCAGCTTGATTCTAGCTCACGAAGACAAGTCGTATCCGGGAGCTTTGATTGCCTCTCTCGCGATCCCATGGGGAGAAGCAAGGGGAGACAAAGATCAGGGTGGATATCACCTGGTTTGGACACGAGATATGGTCAACAGTGCTTCCGCCCTGCTCGCATCCGGTGAGACTGCAACACCTTTGCGCGCGCTGATCTATCTCGCAGTTTCCCAGCAAGAAGACGGGGGGTTTGCTCAGAACTTCTGGGTCAATGGAAATCCGTACTGGAGGGGAATTCAATTAGACGAGGTAGCATTTCCGATATTGCTAGCCTTGCGACTCAGCCAACAGAATGCCCTTCAGGACTTTGATCCCTATCCGATGGTCCTGAAAGCCGCCGCCTACTTGCTTCGGCACGGACCGGTGACTCAACAAGAACGATGGGAGGAAGCCAGCGGCTATTCCCCGTCCACCCTGGCTTCCAATATCGCGGGGTTGATTGGTGCGGCTTGTTTTTGCCGGCAGCGAGCGGATAAAGCCACCGCCCAGTTTCTCGAGCAGTATGCCGACTTTCTGGAGTCGCACGTCGATGCATGGACGGTCACAACCGAGGGGACTCTAGTCCCGGGCATTCGCCGCCACTACATCCGAATCCTTCCAGACGCCGTAGACAACCCTGACCCTGAGGAAGATCCGAACTCGGGAATCCTTAAAATCGCAAACCTTGCGGCGGGTGCCCAAAATTCGTTTCCGGCGAAGGAGATTGTGGATGCCGGATTTTTAGAATTAGTTCGATATGGCATAAGAAAGCCCGACGATCCAATAATTGCTGATTCACTGAAAGTCATCGATGCGGTACTGAAGGTGGATACCCCGGTGGGGCCAGTTTGGCATCGATACAATCACGACGGTTATGGCCAGCGGGAGGATGGAAGCCCTTACGGAGGATGGGGAAAGGGACGTGCCTGGCCGCTTCTGACGGGTGAGCGGGCACACTTCGAACTGGCAGCGGGACGAGACGTGAAGCCGTTTGTACGTGCCATCGAAGGGTTCGCCTCGGGCACGGGGTTACTGCCGGAGCAAGTATGGGATGAGCCGGACCGGCCAAACATTTTTATGTTCCTTGGAAGGCCAACCGGTTCGGCCATGCCTCTCATGTGGGCTCATGCGGAGTACGTCAAGCTGCTGCGCTCCGTATCCGACGGCCGTGTTTTCGATCTGATTCCTGATGTTGCAGAGCGCTACCTAGGTGATCGCAAAGCGTGTCAGTCATTCGAGATTTGGAAAACAAATCGTCGGGTTCGCGCCGTGAAAAGGGGCTATACATTGCGAGTTCAGGCTTCAAATTCCTTTCGTCTCCATTGGACGGCCGACGAGTGGACTACGGTCCAAGATACTCCGTCCTCAGCGACCGCTCTTGGAATTGAATTCGTCGATATCCCGATCGTTGCGGCACAACGTGCGCCAATTCGATTTACGTTCCTTTGGACCAAAAGCAATTCATGGGAGGGCCGGGACTACGTGGTCGCGATTAAACAATAGAAATTGCCTTCTGCTTTCTCCAAATTGCTCATCCTAGGAATGGCGGAAACCGAAAGTTAATGCAAGAAAGGTGACACTGTGCCGCAAGAGAATCATTTTGACATCATCATCATTGGTACAGGGGCCGGGGGAGGAACGCTCGCCTACCATCTCGCTCCATCCGGCAAACGCATTTTGCTCCTGGAACGCGGCGACTACCTGCCGAGAGAAAAAGACAACTGGGATGCCCGTGCGGTGTTTCTCGAAGCGAAGTATCAGGCCAAGGAAATCTGGTACGACAAGGACGGAAACACGTTCCATCCAGGTATTCAGTACTACGTCGGCGGCAATACAAAGGTGTACGGCGCGGCTTTGCTGAGATTTCGCAAAGAGGATTTTGGAGAAGTCCGGCATTATGGCGGTATCTCACCTGCTTGGCCGCTGAGCTACGAGGACTTCGAACCTTATTACACCAAAGCGGAAAATCTGTATCACGTTCATGGAGAACACGGGATCGATCCAACGGAAGGTCCAGCGAGTGCTCCTTATCGTCACCCGCCAGTGAGCCACTCACCGCGCATTCAGCAACTCTACGATGACATGAAACTGCAGGGTTATCATCCGTTTCCGTTGCCGCTCGGCATATTGCTCGAGGAACAAGATGGGAAGGCCCTTCACACGAGTGCTTGCGTACGGTGTGCTGCATTCGACGGATTTCCGTGCCTAGTCAATGGCAAGGCGGATGCGCAGGTGATTTGTGTGGATCCGGCTCTCAATCACTCGAATGTCACTCTTCTCACGGGAGCCTACGTCAAGCGTCTGGAAACAGATCCGTCCGGTCGCGTGGTAACAAAGGTGCTGGTCGAACGCGAGGGACAACCCGAGGAATATTCGGGGGACATCGTGGTCGCTTCCTGCGGAGCCATCAACTCGGCGGCGCTTCTGCTGCGTTCTGCGAACGACAGGCACCCGAGTGGGCTCGCGAACAGTTCTGATGTGGTCGGGAGACACTACATGCGGCATAACAATTCCGCCTTTATGGCCTTGTCCAGACAACCAAATCCAACCATGTTTCAGAAAACCCTGGGCTTGAACGATTACTACTTCCGCTCCGATGACTGGGAATTTCCTTTGGGCGGAATCCAGATGCTGGGCAAGACCGATGGCGAAATGCTCAAGGGAGAAGCGCCGGGCTGGGCCCTCTGGAAGCCCGGCTTCGCTTTGGATTACATGGCGGAGCACTCGATCGATTTCTGGGTGCAGTCCGAAGACTTGCCCCATCCCGATAATCGCGTCACGCTGAACCCGGATGGAACGATCACACTAACATTGCAAGAGGTCAACACGGAGGGCCATCAACGTCTGATCGCAAAGCTCAAGAGCATGCTCAACGATCTTGATCTGCATGAACATTTGATGTCCCGGTCATTGTATCTGGGCAAGAATATTCCAATTGGCGGCACTGCTCATCAGGCCGGAACGGTGCGTTTCGGCCCTGATCCCAAAACGTCGGCGCTTGATCTGAACTGCAAGGCCCACGATTTGGACAATCTCTATGTTGTCGACGCCAGTTTCTTCGTGTCGATTGCGGCAGTGAATCCCAGCTTGACCATAATTGCGAATTCAATACGAGTAGGCGACCATCTTCTGGAGCGGTTGCGCTGATCCTGAACTCACAACTTTATCGTTCTCCGGCAGGAAAAGGAGAGAGCTGAAAAGAGGAAGACATTGATGAAAGCAATTGCGATTGTTCCGGGTATAGCTGGTTCGCGTATCGTAGACCGGCCCGAACCCGGCATTACGGGCTCCGATGAAGTAAAGGTCAAAGTCAAACGTGTGGGTATCTGCGGCACAGACAGGGAGGAATTGTCGGGAGGGCGTGCGGATGCCCCGGATGGCCAGAAAGAACTCGTCATCGGCCACGAGATGTTTGGCCAGGTGATCGAGACAGGTTCCTCGGTCGCTCGCGTGAAGGTAGGAGATTTTGCCGTCTTCACCGTTCGACGCGGTTGCGGCCAATGCGCACCATGCATGATGGGACGCTCTGATATGTGCCAGACCGGCCACTACAAAGAAAGAGGGATTCGCGGATTAGATGGCTACCAAACAGAATTTGTAGTTGATAAGGAACAGTACATCGTCTCCGTGCCGAATGAACTGGAAGCTGTTGGCGTTTTGATGGAGCCACTTTCTATCGTCGAGAAAGGACTCGAAGAAGCACTGCGCTTGCAAGCCGTCCGTTCCCCCGAAGCCGCCATCACTCCTGCGTGGATTGTCGGACGCCGTTGCCTCGTTGCTGGATTAGGCCCCGTTGGTTTGTTGGCCTGCATGGTCTTGCGACTTCGAGGAGCTGACGTTTACGGCTTGGATGTGGTCGATTCTACTAGCGCTCGCCCGAAGTGGCTTGATGTGATTGGCGGGCACTATGTGGATGGACGGAAGGTGCCTGCCGACCAGGTCGGGAAAACGATCGGTCCCATGGATTTAGTCGTCGATGCCAGCGGAATTGCGCCGCTGGAGTTCAATTTGCTCGATGCTCTAGCCCGTAACGGAGTCTATGTCATCACCGGCATTCCCGGCGGCGATCATCCATTGCAAATTCAGGGGGCGGAACTGGTCCGCCAACTTGTCCTTGATAATCAGGTGATGCTCGGCAGCGTCAACGCTGCGCGTGGCCATTTTCAAATGGGAGCGGATGATTTATTTCAGGCTCATCATCGTTGGGGAGAGCACATCGCCGCGTTGATCACCAATCGTTATCCGTACAGCCAATTCGCGGCGTCGGTGAGCCATCATTCGGCTGAGACCATCAAGGAAGTCATAGAGTGGGCTTAAGAGATAGTGCCACAAGATCGCACCCCGGGTGGAAAGGGCGCCTTAAATCAGAGTCTCCCCAACAATCCTCTCCGGAGCAGCGGTAAAATTAGGACTAGTTGGTTGCTGCGCGACACTCCGCCTCAATCTGATTAGCGCATTGATCTTTCCTTCCGGTATCAGATTTCAATCCTGTCGAAGTCATGCAACGCGCATGGATCGAATTCCATTTTCTCTTACTCCCCGGGTCTCCGACAGACTACTGTTTTTCCCTTTCGAAGAGGGCCAGATTTGAATTCATTCAGAGAATCGGTAAACGCGGAGCACGATCCATCGCGACGCTGCGCAAGTTTCCCGCAATAGGCAGAAGAGCTGAAATTATCGTGTCATCTCTCGAAATGTTCGGCATGCCTCAATCAGATCAGACTGCATCTTGATCCATTCATGATCCACGAAGCGTTTCTATACCTTACTGAAACTGCTTTCGGAAGCCATCCGTGTCGCGTAGTTTCAATAACTTACCGTCCACTGCGGCCCTTTCACGGCGGTAACACGGGTTCAAATCCCGTCGGGGACGCCAACGTTACCAACCCGGTCCAGAAAGCGCCAAACCATCTCAGTTATCACGGTGTTAC
>Ga0335085_10001725_pt1 | contig 44281 bp, 35 predicted proteins | sample Lox_Sample_45_FD_206712 | JGI IMG/M metagenome (GOLD analysis project Ga0335085, IMG submission 206712) | Soil microbial communities from Loxahatchee National Wildlife Refuge, Florida, United States - Lox_Sample_4.5 | ecosystem: Environmental > Terrestrial > Soil > Wetlands | place: USA... | reverse complement strand
ACCTACCCCACCCGGCGTTGTCATCCGGAGAAGGTCGCTGCGGCGACCGACGAGGGATCTGCGGTTGTCTTTTCCGATCTCACCCCAGCACAAAAAATGGGTGCCCCGTCCTAACTTGTTAGGGCGGGATAGCAAGAACCTACCCCACCCGGCGCTGTCATCCCGAGGAGGTCGCTACGGCGACCGACGAGGGATCTGCGGTTGCCTTTTCCGATCTCACTCCGGCTCAAAAAACGGGTGCCCCGTCCTAACTTGTTAGGGCGGGATAGCAAGAACCTGCCCCACCCTGCGTTGTCATCCCGAGGAGGTCGCTACGGCGACCGACGAGGGATCTGTGGTTGTCTTTTCCGATCTCACTTCGACTCAAAAAACGGCTGCCCCACCCTAGGAGCTGGTCCCTGCCTTCAACAGCCTGTCCCGTATCGCCGCGCCAATCCCTTCGGCCGCCGGCATTGGACACAGGATCACCGTGCATCCCGCGGCATCGAGCGCCCGCAGTCCCGCATAGAGCTCAGCCGCCAGCGTCTCCGGTACATCCCACCTGCCCCACGAAAAGATCTCTGCGCCGGCAAACTTCTGCGGCGTCAGCAATCCCTCCGGCAACATCACTCCAACACGCTCGCCACGCTCAGCCCCTGCCGCTCCAATCAGCCGCGCGCCCAACTCTTCGCCTCGCCCCTCTACCAGCACCAGCCGCGCACGCGGCGCATAGTGTTTCAGCCCCACGCCCGGCGATGGCAACGCCGCCTTCGGCATCTCGCGCAACGGCTCGCCGCTCCTGAATTCCTGCACCGGCCCCGCGATCTCCGCAATCTGCTCCGCCGTCACTGCGCCCGGCCGGTAGATCGTCATCGGACGAGTAGACGGATCAAGCACCGTCGACTCCACGCCGCGCAGTGTTGGTCCCGAATCGAGTATCGCGTCGATGCGCCCGTCCAAGTCGTCGAGCACGTGTTCGGCCGTCGTTGGGCTCACGTGCCCAAAGCGATTCGCGCTCGGCGCCGCCACCGGCACTCCCGCGCGCCGAATCAATTCAAGCGCCACCGGATGCGCCGGCATCCGTACACCCACCAGCGGCCTTCCCGCCGTCACCGCATCCGGCACCGAGCTCGTACGCTTCAGCAGCAGCGTCAGCGGCCCCGGCCAAAACGCGCCCATCAGGCGTCGCGCCGCCTCCGGAATCTCCTCGACCACCTCGTCAAGCATCGTTCCCGGCGCAACATGCACAATCACCGGGTCCCATGCCGGCCTGGACTTTGCCGCAAAGATCCGCTCCACTGCCGTCCGGTCCAGCGCATTCGCCCCCAGCCCGTACACAGTCTCCGTCGGCAGCGCCACCAGCCCACCGCCGCGCAGAATCTCCGCAGCGCGCTTCAGCGCTTCCTGCGCCTCAGCAGTCTCCAGATTGTTCGCGTTCACCTTGAGCCGCAGCGTCTTCACTCTCCTATTCTCGCCGTCATCACCGCCTTCTTGCCAGCGCGTGCCGAAAAGAGCAGCGGTCATGAAGGCACGAATCACGACCCACGATTCGCGGCTCTCGCTCTATACTCACCTTGTCCCATGCCCATCGAAACCGAGATCAAATTCCGCGTCGCCGATCTCTCCGCTCTCGCCGAGCGGCTCCAGTCCGCAGGCTTTCGCCTGGAAACTCCGCGCAGCTTCGAGTCCAACATCCTCTATGACACGCCCGACCGCCAGATGCGCGCCCGCACCGAGATCCTGCGCATCCGCAACTACGCTGGCCATTGGACCCTCACCCACAAATCTCTCCCCAGCCCGGGAACTCCGGGCATCGGCATCCCGGAAATCGATCGCCACAAGCGTCGCGTTGAAACTGAAACCTCGGTCGCGCACGGCGACGCGCTCGCCGAGCTCTTTCTCGCGCTGGGCCTCGTGGCTGCCTTCCGCTATGAAAAATGGCGAACTGAGTGGACCGACGGCCAGGGCCACTGCGTCATCGACGAAACGCCCATCGGCAACTACGCCGAGCTCGAAGGCTCCTCCGATTGGATCGATCGCGTGGCCCAGCGTCTTGGCGTCGATCCCGATGCCTACATTACCCTCAGCTACGGCCGCCTCTTCGACCAGTGGCGTTTCGAGCGCCGCAGCACGGTCGAAGACCTCACTTTCTCAGCCATCGCCGCCTCCGCAAAATAGCGCCCCATGGCTCCCCCTCCCGGTCCTGCTCATTTGATCGGAGTTACACAGCATGGTTCTCCCGCACCCGGACCGGCCGTTCCTCCCGTTACCCCCATCTCCCTCAATCGCTTAGCGATTTCCTCCCGCGTCCATCCTTGCGCACTCCCCCGAAAGCGTTATAGCAAGTCCCATATCTGCAATGAGATCGCTTAAAATAGACCTTTGGGAGCCGTTTCTTTGCTATGCTGCAAGCCTCGAGGGATACTGCCATCCCGGATGTCACCAATCTGAACGTTGCGCTTCTCGGACCCGACGAACCACGCCGCAAGGTTGTCGCCAGCGCAATCTCCAAGCATCCGGGTCTAAAGCTCCACGAATTTTCGTCCTTCCCCCCCAGGCTTGACGATCTGCCCCAGAGGCTCGCGCAGGCCTACGAAATCGTCGTCATCGACGTGGATAGCGAACCGGATTACGCCTACGCTCTCGTCGAAAGCCTCTGCGCCAGTGGCCGCACCTACGTCATGGCCTATTCGGCAAACGCCGATATGAAGCGGGCGGTTCAATTCATGCGCGCCGGCGTGCGCGAATTCTTTACTCTGCCCCTTGATCCCAACGAAGTCTCCGCCGCTCTCACCCGCGCCTCTTCGCACCGCGCCGCGCCACCACCGCCTGACGATAATGGCAGGAAGATCGGCAAATTATTTGTCTTCCTCGGCTCCAAAGGCGGATGCGGCGTCACCACGCTGGCCTCGAATTTTGCCCTCGCGCTGGCTCAGGAGAGTGACAGCACTACGCTGCTCATTGACCTGGGCTTGCCCCTTGGCGACGTGGCCATCAACCTCGGCATCAAGACGGAGTACTCCGTTGTAACCGCTCTTGAGAATCCCGCTCGTGTGGATGCGAATCTGCTCTCCACGCTTGTGTCCAAGCATAGCTCCGGACTGTCGGTCCTCCCCGCGCCGACCGATCTGGCTGACGTGCGAGCCACGAAGGAGGCCGTTGACAAACTCCTGAAGGTCACGCGCGAAATCTACGACTATGTCGTCGTCGATATTGGATCGAGGATCGATCTGATGGACTCAACTTTGTTTGAGGAATCTTCCACAGTCCTTCTCGTCACCCAGGTGGGCATCTCTGAAATGCGCACCGCCAACCGCATGATCCTGAAGTATTTTTCCAAGCGCGATGACAACCTGCAGATCGTCATCAACCGCTACAAAACGAGCGACTCGCTCTTTGACGAAGGCCAGATCATGAAGGCTTTGACCCGGCCCGCCCAGTGGAAAATTCCCGATGACTATGCTGCCGCGCGCAGAACCCGCGAAACCGCGACTCCCATGGTCATGGTCGACTCCACCATCTCGCAAACCATCCGCACCATGGCTAAATCAGCCGCCGGACTGCTCTCTGAGAAGAACGAAAAGAGAGGCTTCTTCAGCTTCCTGCGCTAAGTTTTCTCAGTGAAGAAAAGCAGTTCCGCCTGAACCAGGAACGTGGCGCCTCTGCTCTCTTCTCTCTGTTCTCTGTTCTCTGTTCTCTGCTCTCTGTTCTCTTCTCTCTGTTCTCTGTTCTCTTCTCTCTGTTCTCTGCTCTCACGCCCCGTGGCACTTTTTGTATTTCTTGCCGCTGCCGCACGGGCAGGGATCGTTGCGTCCCGGCGTTTTGCCCGTTCTGCGCTGCGTGGCCTCCGCGCCATCTCCGCCGCCCTGCCGGCTCGCCGCGGCAAGCTCTCTTTCCTTCTTGCGGTGGAACTCCTTCTCCAGTTCGTCGATGGTCGTCGAGGGCTGGCGCGTGTGAATCGCGACCTCCCGCGGCGCGCCATCTGCATGGATGGGCCGCGCGGCGCTGGCAACCGGCGGCGCAGGAGGCACCGGCCGGCGTGGGCTTGGCACGGCGCCGTCAAGCGGCTGTCCATCCGGCCCCAGAATCTGCATCCGGAAGAGGAATCGCGCGGTGTCTTCCTGAAACTTCGCCATCATCGCTTCAAACATTTCAAACGACTCGCGCTTGTACTCCACCAGCGGGTCTTTCTGCGCATACCCGCGCAGATTGATTCCCTCTTTCAGGTGATCCATCGAGAGCAGGTGGTCCTTCCACAGCCCGTCGATCACGCTCAGCATCACCATGCGCTCGTGGTGGCGCATTGTGGCCGCGCCCAGAATCTTCTCCTTCGCTTCATACGCTTCGCTTAACTTGGCAAAGATCTCCTCGCCCAGTTCGTGCCGGCTCAGAGTCTCCGGCTTGATGCCCGATGCGGCCAGGTTGAATCCGAAATGGTCGACGAGCTTCTCGCCCAGCCCTTTGTAGTCCCACTGATCCTGCCGCACTTTTTCGCCGGCATACTCATCGAGCAGGCCGCTCAGAATTCCGCCGACGTAGTCCTCCAGAATCATCTCCCGCTGCTCGACGCCTTCCAGCAGCTGCCGGCGCAATCCGTAAACTGCTTCGCGCTGCTTGTTCATCACGTCGTCGTATTCCAGCAGGTGCTTGCGCGCTTCAAAATTCTGCGCTTCCACTGCCTTCTGCGCGCCCTCGATGCGCTTGGTGATCATCCGGGACTCGATCGCCTCGTCCTCAACCATCACCTTCTGCATCACGGTTCCCGCAAATCCGCGCGCGAAGATGCGGATCAGGTCGTCTTCAAGCGACAGATAGAATCGCGATTCGCCGGGATCGCCCTGGCGTCCGGCGCGCCCGCGCAGCTGGTTGTCGATGCGCCGCGATTCATGCCGCTCCGTGCCCAGAATGAACAATCCGCCGGCCTCGATCACCGCATCATGTTCCTTTTGCGCCGCATCCGCGTGCGCCGCATTGGCCTCCGCCCAGTCGCCGTCTGAAACCTCAAACTCCTGGCCCTGGTAATAGAAGCGCTGGGACCCCGCCGGCGCCATGGGATTGATCGCTCCCTCGGCAACGCTGATTGCCCGCACCTTGTTCTTTTTCACCAACTCCTGCCGGGTCATGAACTCCGCGTTGCCGCCCAGCAGAATATCCGTGCCGCGTCCGGCCATGTTGGTGGCAATCGTCACCATCCCGCGACGCCCCGCCTGCGCCACAATCTCCGCCTCGCGCTCGTGGAACTTGGCGTTCAGCACCACATGCTTCACGCCTTTCTTCTGCAAAATCGCTGACAGCCGCTCCGACTTTTCAATGGACGTGGTGCCAACCAGCGCCGGCTGCCCCTTCGCATGCAACTCCGCGATGTTCTCCGCAACGGCCTTGTACTTTTCCTTCTCCGTGCGGAAAACCACGTCTGGATTTTCCAACCGCAGCAGCGGCTTGTTGGTAGGAATCACTACGATCTCGAGTTTGTAAATCTTCTCGAACTCAGCAGCCTCGGTCTCTGCGGTTCCCGTCATGCCGCTCAGCTTTTGGTAGAGGCGGAAATAATTCTGGAACGTGATCGTGGCCAGCGTCTGATCTTCCTTGCGGATGTTCACGCCCTCCTTGGCCTCGATTGACTGGTGCAGTCCATCGCTCCAGCGCCGTCCCGGCATCAGCCGGCCGGTGAACGTGTCCACGATGATGACTTCGCCGTCCTTCACCACGTATTCCACGTCGCGCTTGTAGAGCGCGTGCGCCTTGATGCCCGTCTCCACGTAGTGCTTCAGTTCCCAGTTCTCCGCGTCGGCAATGTTTCCGATCCCCAGCGCCTTCTCGATCGTCTCCCAACCGGAATCCGTCACGCCGATCGTGCGCTGCTTCTCGTCGACGAAATAATCGCCGCTCATGTACTTCTCGCCTTCGGCAAGCCGGATGCCCAACTCCTGCTGGCGTTGCGTGTCGCTCCACTCCACCTCTTCGCCCATCTCCAGAGCAGGAATGATGTGCCGCACGCGCGCGTATTTATCCGTGGTCTGCTCCGTCGGCCCTGAAATGATGAGCGGCGTCCGCGCCTCGTCGATCAAAATCGAGTCCACTTCGTCCACGATGGCGTAGTAATGCCCGCGCTGCACGCAATCCTTGATCTCGAACTTCATGTTGTCGCGCAGGTAGTCAAAGCCGAACTCGTTGTTCGTGCCGTACGTAATGTCCGCGCCATAGGCTGCGCGGCGCTGATTGTCGTCCAGGTCGTGGACGATCACGCCGACCGTCAACCCCAGGAACTCGTAGATCTTGCCCATCCATTCGGCGTCGCGCTTGGCCAGGTAATCGTTCACCGTCACCACGTGCACGCCGTGCGCGGCCAATGCGTTTAGATAGCAGGCGAGCGTAGCCACCAGCGTCTTGCCTTCGCCGGTCTTCATCTCCGAAATCTTGCCCTGGTGCAGCACCATGCCGCCAATCAGCTGCACATCGAAGTGCCGCATCTGCACCGCGCGCCAGCCCGCCTCGCGCACCACCGCGAAGGCCTCGGGAAGTATCTCGTCGAGCGCTTCCTTCTCGGCTTCCTTTTTCTCGTCTGCGTCGGTAATGCCTTCGAGTCTTGCCGCAATCCGCGCCTTGAACTCGGCCGTTTTTGCTCTTAGCTCTTCATCCGAGAGCTTCTTGGTCTCCGGCTCCAGCGCATTGATCTGGCCCACAATCGGCGTCAACCGCTTGATGGCCCGCTCGTTCGCCGTACCGAAGATTTTTGCTAACCATTTATCAAAAAACACAGGGTTCTCCGCTTTCTAGTCTAAATGGCGAGGGTTAATCCGCGATAAGCATCGGCCCGGGCTCGCCGCCGCATTCATGCCAGCAAAAGTAAGCCCCCGGCGATTTCGCCAGGGGCTTTTGGTTTCGATCGGATCGCCGCTCAGTTGCTGAACAGCAGCACTCCCGCCGCCTTCTCCTCGCTGACCGTCTCGTCCGCGCTTACCGGCCGATAGAACAATTGGTTCGCATCGAGATAAACCTCGAGGAAAGCCGGCCGCTCTTGAATCTGCCCTGCGATCAGCGCCTCTGAAAGCGGATCTTCGATGTACCGCTGCAACGCGCGCCGCAACGGACGTGCACCGTAGCTGCGATCGACCAGCGTCTTGTCGAGAATCCACTTCTTCGCATCGTCGTTCACTGAGATCGTGATCGACTTTTGCGCCAGGTTGGCGTTGAGTTGCTGTACCAGCAACTCCACAATCTGGATCAGGTCGGCATCGTTGAGCGACTGGAAGAGAATCACTTCGTCGAGCCGGTTCAGGAACTCGGGGTTGAAGGTCTTCTTCACCTCGTTCCTCACCAGTTCCTCGACCTTCTCGCTGACGATGTCTTCCCGCTCGCTCTGGAAGCCCAGCCCCTGCTTCTTCTGCAGGTGCCGCGCGCCGATGTTCGAAGTCATGATGACGATGGTGTTCTTGAAGTCGACGGTATTGCCCAGCCCGTCGGTCAATTGCCCATCCTCAAACACCTGCAACAGAATGTTGAACACATCCGGGTGCGCCTTCTCAATCTCGTCGAGCAGCACCACCGAGTACGGCGAGCGCTTCACACGCTCCGTCAACTGTCCGCCCTCCTCGTAGCCCACGTAGCCCGGAGGCGAGCCGATCAGCTTCGACACCGAGTGCTTCTCCATGAACTCCGACATATCGAACCGGATGAGCGCCTTATCCGAACCGAAGAGGAAGTTGGCCAGCGTGCGCGCCATCTCCGTCTTTCCCACGCCCGTTGGTCCGAGAAAAAGAAAAGAACCAATCGGCCGATGCGGAGATTTCAATCCCGCTCTCGACCGCCGGATCGCCCGCGCCAGCGCTGAAATCGCCTTCTCCTGCGAAATCACGCGCTTGTGCAGCTCTTCTTCCACGCGCAACAGCTTCTGCGTTTCTTCTTCCTTGATGCTGGTCACGGGCACGCCCGTCCACCGGCTCACCACATCCTCAATATCTTCGCGGCCCACGATGCCCGCCGCCGAATCGTCGAGGTGGTACTTGTCGCGCAGCGCGCGCAGGTTCTCGCGCTCCTTGCGCTCCTCATCGGAATAGAATCGCGCCTTCTCGAACTCGTGATTCGCAATCGCCGAATCCATGCGGTGCACAATGAACTTGATCCGCTTCTGAACTTCGGTGATCTCTTCCGGCAGCGAAGTCTGCCGCAGTTTCACCCGCGCCCCCGCTTCATCGATCAGGTCGATTGCTTTATCGGGAAGGAACCGATCCGGAATGTAGCGGTTCGAATGCGAAACGGCGAATTCCACCGCTGCATCCGTATAGCTGACCGCATGAAACTTTTCGTAGCGATCCTTGATGCCCATGATGATCTTGATCGCCTCCGCCTCGTTCGGCGGCGGCACCTTGACGGCCTGGAAGCGCCGCTCCAAAGACCGATCCTTCTCAATCGACTTGCGGTATTCCGCCGGAGTTGTCGCACCGATGCACTGAATCTCGCCGCGCGATAGCGCCGGCTTTAGAATGTTCGCCGCATCGAGCGATCCCTCTGCCGATCCCGCGCCCACCAGCGTATGCAGCTCATCGATAAACACGATCGAGTTTTGGCTTTCCATCAGCTCTTTCATGATGGTCTTCAGCCGTTCCTCAAACTGCCCGCGATACTTGGTTCCGGCCACGATCAGCGAAAGATCCAGCGCCAGCACCCGCTTGTCGGCGAGGAAGCTCGGCACTTCGCCGTCTGCGATGCGCTGCGCCAATCCTTCGACAATCGCCGTCTTGCCTACGCCCGGCTCACCAATCAGTACCGGGTTGTTCTTCGTGCGCCGGCACAGAATCTGTATCGAGCGCTCCAGTTCGCCTTCGCGCCCTACCAGCGGGTCAAGCTGCCCGTCCATCGCGGCTTGCGTCAGGTCACGGCTGAACTCCGCCAGCAAACTCGATTCGCGTTGCCGCTGCTGCGGCGGCGCCTTCTCCTGCGTCACGCGCGCCAACTCGTCGCGAATCTGCGTCAGCTTCAGCCCGCGCTCCTGCAAGATCTCCGAAGCAAAGCACTTCTCTTCCCGCAGCAATCCCAGCAGCAGATGTTCCGTTCCAATATGTTTATGTCCCAGCCGCTCGGCTTCCTCCGCGGCATACGCCAGCACCCGCTTGCACTCGTTCGAAAGCGGCAGGTCGACGCTCGTCGATACTTTCTCGCGGATGGTGGTGTGCGCTTCGATTTGCTTCCGGATCGACTCCACCGAGGCGTGCGAACGCAGGAAGCGGTTGGTTAACGCCTTGTCTTCGCGTAGCAGCCCCAGCAGTAAATGCTCGGTCTCGATATAAGGCGAGCCGAACTGGCTGGCCTCGTACCGCGCGAAGAAGATCACGCGCCGCGCCTTCTCCGTATACCGTTCGAACATGATGTACTCCCTGATCTGGATGTCCGCTTGCAGCAACCGTCCGGTCGTTTCCCGGCCTCAGCCCAACTCGCGTTCACCCTTCCGTTGCTTCGCCGCCGGAGCCTCTTGAAAAATATCGCCGTGCTCCGAACAGCTCTTTTGGATGGTCTCGTGCTCCCATCGAACCCTGCGTCAACCGGCTCTCTTTCCGCCCGCTGACTCCCACCCCGACCTCTCAAAGCCTGAACTGGAGAAACTGCTTTTCAGGCCCGTACCTATAAGACTCAAAACCCTGCAAAAGTGCTGCTTTTTCTAGCCAATATGTCCAGCTTGCGGTGCCTTGGGCCCGGCGTCTGTGACCTGGATCAGCCTTCCGTTTTCGAGCTTCAACGTCCGCCCGCATCGCTTCGCCAAATCCATGTTGTGCGTGACCACAATCGATGTCAGTCCGTGACTCCCGTGCAAACGCTCAATCAGGTCAAATACCCGCGCCGCCGTCACTCCGTCCAGGTCGCCAGTCGGCTCATCGGCCAGCAACAGCCTCGGCCCGCAAACCAGCGCTCGTGCCAGCGCCACCCGCTGCTGCTCGCCGCCTGAAAGCTCCCCCGGCCGATGGTCGCCGCGATCCTCCAATCCCACTTCGCTCAGCCACTTTTCCGCCGTCCGCATTGCTTCATTTTTCCGCTCGCCTCGAGCCATGAGCGGCATCGCTACATTCTCCAGCGCCGTAAACTCCGGCAGCAAATAATGGAACTGCCAGACGTATCCAATCTCGCGATTTCGAAATGCTGCAGCCTCTTTCGCGCTCAACTTCGACACGTTGATTGAGGCGCAGTATACAGTCCCCGTGGAAGGCGCATCAAGCGCGCCCAGAATGTGCAAAAGAGTGCTCTTTCCTGCGCCCGATTGGCCGACAATCGCCACCATTTCCCCAGCCGCAACTTCGAGGTTGAGATCGTGGAACAAATCGAGCGCACCACGCGCCGTCTGGTAGGTCTTGCTTAGGCCCTGAACTTGAATCACCGCAGATTTGTTGGCGTTTGATCCGCCCACTCGCGACTCCGGGTCCCGCGTTGCACGGGATGCCTGGGGAGCAGCCGCTGAAGGGGTTTGCATCATCCGGTTACTCCCTCCATTTTACAGGACTCCGGCCGCCCGCGGCACATCCCCCAAACCGGGAATAATCGGGGTACCAGTGATGCCACCAGGAGAGTTACTTTCGGGTTCCGTTTGCAGCCGGCCCTGACCGCTCTGATGCGGAAATCGCCGCCAAAGACAATAAAACGGGAGCCGCTTTGCGAGAACTTACTCGACTCCGCTAACCCCGCCGGCTCGGCTGGCTTTCCTTGCTATCATCGAAACAATGGCCGTCGCGTCCTCGCTCGCGACGCTATCATTCCTCTTCCCGATGACCAGTGCCTCCCAAGCCGCCTCGACTTCCAGCCTCGCTGTCAATCCCGCGCCGCACACGCTTCATGCGCCGGCTCCCGGCGTCACAGCCACTCTCATCCACGACCTGCGCGAGTTCTTCAAAGTCAAAGTTGTTGGCCTCGTTCTCGTCACCGGATGGGGCGGCTTCTATCTGGGATCGATGCAGTCCGGCATCTCTACACTGCAGCGCGGCCTGCTCGACACGCTCCTCGGCATTGGCCTCCTCTCCGCCGGCGCCGGCGCTCTTAACCAGGCGCTCGAGCGCTCTTCTGACGCGCGCATGAAGCGCACCGCCGATCGTCCCCTCGCATCGGGCCGTTGGCCGCTCTCCGTTGGAATTCTCGGCGGCCTTGCCACAGTGGCTCTTGGTGCAGTCTGGCTCGCGCTGCGCACCAACCTGCTCACCGTCTCGCTCGCGCTTCTCACTGCCTTCACCTACGTCGCCATCTATACGCCGCTCAAGCGCGTCACCAGCATGGCGACTTTCGTCGGCGCATTTCCGGGCGCCATGGGCCCCCTGCTCGGCTGGACCGCCGCTCGCGGCCGCATCGAGTGGCCCGGCGTCGCACTCTTCGCCATCCTTTTCGTCTGGCAGTTCCCGCATTTCATGTCCATTGCATGGTTGTACCGCGACGACTACGCCCGCGCCGGCATTCGCATGTTGCCCGTCGTCCAGCCCGACGGTTGGTCCACCGTCGTCGAAGCCCTCTTCTATGCCGTGCTCATGATTCCCGTCGCGCTTGCCCCCTGGTGGCTCGGCATGACCGTCTCCATCTATCCCTTCGTCGCCACGGCGCTAAGCCTCGTTTACCTCGCCTACACCATTCGCTTCGCCCGCATCCTTCGCGCCAAGTCTGAAGATGAAAGCCGCAAGCTGGCCCGCGATCTGCTCAAGGTGAGCGTGATCTACCTGCCGCTGCTCTTCACCACGCTCATGCTCTGCGCCCGCGCCAAGAGCTAACGCCGGATCTAGAGACGGCGTGTTGCCAGGAATTCGATGAGTCGTCGAGAAAGAGAGAGAATGAAGAGGATGTCATCCTAAGCGAACGGGGCCCCAAACGTCCCCGGGGTCCCCAAAGAGCGATTTCGCTCTTCGGGGTGGAGGATGGGGGCGGTGAGTCGAAGGATCTGCTGTTGCCTTTCTTCGACCCGCACCGCATCTGCTCGCTAGTTTGGTGACTTGCTAACTCGCTAACTTGCTGACTCGCTAACTTGCCAACTCGCTGACTTGCTAACTCGCTAGAGAAAATGACCACCGCCGCTCCCACCTCCGCTTCGCGCTCCTCCACCGGCCCCGCCATTGCCGCCATCATCGCCATCAGCGCTGCCGCCACGCTTTTTCTTTTCTGGCTCATCTACATTCATCCCGCCGCGGCCGCCAGCTCTCAATACGCCTTCCTTCCCGCCATGAACGCAGTCTTCAACGGCCTCGCCGCTACTGCGCTCCTCATCGGCTACACCTTCGTCCGCGCGCACAAAATCAAGCAGCACCGCGCATCCATGATCACGGCCTTTGTCTTTTCGACACTCTTTCTCGTCGGCTACATTGCCCATCACGCGTTGCACGGCGACGTCCGCTATCCCCTCCACGCCGCTTTCCGCACGTTCTATCTCTCGCTGCTCGCCAGCCACATCATTCTGGCCGTCGTCGCACTGCCCCTTATCCTGGTCACGTTTTTCTTCTCGCTCTCCGGCCGCATCCCGCAACACCGCCGCATCGCGCGCTGGACGTTTCCCATCTGGCTCTACGTCTCCGTCACCGGCGTCATCACCTACGTCATGCTCCGCCTCGCTCTCGGAAGTTAGAGCCCTTATGCGCTCTGCAAATTATTTGATCTCGGAAAGCCCGCGTAGCGGGCAAAAGAAGATAGCCCCAGGCGCAAGCCTGGGGAATTCATGACCCTGCGCGCCGTTAGTCCGCGAAGCGGGCGTAAGAGCCACGCCGTTCCATTAGCATGGAACTAAATCCATGCCTTCAATCCCGCCGACCTCCGAATCGAATCAACCCGCCCAGCCCAACGACGGCACGCGCCAGCTTCTTCAGTGGGGAGGCTCCATGGTTGGCACGGGCCTGCTCTGCGTACTTCTGCTGGTCACGGTCCTCGGCGGCTACTCCCGCCTCGGCGCCAGCACCAACACCGGCTGGTTCGCGCTCATTGTCGCCCTCATGTGCATTCCCTTCGGCCTCATGCTTCTCGCCCTTGGCCTCGCCAAGTGGCTCAAGAACCGCCGCGAGTCACGCGCGACGCGCTAGCTCCGCCCGCTCCAGGGCCCGCGAGCGATAATCAACGCAGAGCAATCACGGTCGCGAGCCTGTCGCTCTTCGATCGGGACGATCGAGCCCTCGTCCTTTTGCCGGAAAGGCTCCTTGAAAATCTCCCCCGCGTACTGGCTTCCCAAAACGCTCAACGAGGCTTCGCGCCTCTTCGGGCCTGCTGTCATCGCACTTGCTCTCGCCGCCTTCGCGCCCCACGCGCCCGCCCAATCATCTTCGTCCGAATCGTCGCTTTCTCCTGCGCATTCCCCTCAACCCGCGCCGCCCGCGATCGATTCCGATCACGATGGCATCAGCGACGGCCTTGAGCAGTCTCTGCTCATCCAATTCGCTCCCAAGTTTCTCGTCGGCTCGCACGATTGCTCCAATATTCCCGCTGAGTTTCAGCCCGGCATTTCCGGTGCGGTCGTCGAGTCGGAAAATGGAACCATCTACGGCCAGGTGTTTCCCGCAAGGGATCCCATCGACGGCGAGCCGGCAGCGGAGATTCACTACTACCATCTCTGGCGCATCGACTGCGGACCGCATGGCCACCCCCTCGACACCGAGCACGTCTCCGTCCTCGTCCGCGCCTCCAGCCCCGATCTCGCCTCCGCCACCTGGACGGCTCTTTACTGGTACGCCGCCGCCCATGAAGACACGGTTTGCGACGTGAGTCAGATCGCGCACGCATCCACCCTGCATGCCGAGCACGCCGGCCCCAGCGTCTGGATCTCTCCCGGCAAGCACGCTTCCTACCTCAATCAGGCGCTCTGTGAAAAAGGGTGCGGCGCCGATCGCTGCGAAAACATGACCGCCCTTGCGCCCGCAAAGTTCATCAACCTCGGCGAGCCCGGCCATCCCATGAACGGCTCCAAGTTCATCGGCTCATCCGCGTGGCCGCTCTTAGCCAAAATGTCTGCCACAAATTTCCCGCCAGCGGCTCTGGCGCGGCTCGGCGAACTTCCTGACTCCGAGATTGCGTGGTTCAATCAGGGCAAACATCCCACGCAAGGTGTCATCGCCATCAGCGGCACAACCGCACAAGCCATCGCAGGCGGCGGCCGCGACACATTGTCAGGAATCTCCACCGCCGAGGACTCCAGCGGCAACGCGCTTCACAAGAGTTATCGCCACACGCGCCACGCGCTCGGAGCTTCCGTTCACAACGTCGGCAAAGCCCTCGGCATCGCTCCGCACACCGCCCCGCCCAAACCGCCGCCTGAAACCAACACTCCTTAGCTCTTGAAGAACGCCAGCAGGTCCGCGTTGATCGTCTCCGCTTGCGTTGTGATCATGCCGTGTGGAAAGTTCTTGTACGTTTTCAGCGTTCCATTCTTCAGCAACTTTGCGGTCAGCGGCCCGGACGCGACATAAGGAACGATCTGATCGTCTTCGCTATGCATCACCAGCACAGGCACCGTGATCTTCTTCAGGTCCTCTGTGAAATCGGTCTGCGAGAAGGCCACGATCCCGTCATAATGCGCCTTCGCGCCGCCCATCATTCCCTGGCGCCACCAGTTTTGAATGTTGCCCTCCAGCGATTTCACGCCGGGCCGGTTGAAACCGTAGAAGGGCCCACTGGGCAGGTCGCGATAGAACTGTGCGCGGTTCGCCGCCAGCTGCGCCTGCAGTCCGTCGAACACCTCCTTCGGCAATCCCAGCGGGTTAGCCGCCGTCTTCATCATCAGCGGAGGCACCGCGCTGATCAGCGCCGCCTTGGCCACGCGACTCTCGCCATGCCTCGCCAGATAGCGTGTCACCTCGCCGCCGCCGGTCGAGTGCCCAACATGAATTGCGTTTTTCAAATCGAGGTGAGCTGTAACCGCCGCCAGGTCGTCGGCGTAATGATCCAGATCGTGTCCATCAGCTGTCTGCGTCGACCGCCCATGACCGCGCCGGTCATGCGCAATCACGCGATAGCCGTGCTGCAAAAAGAACAGCATCTGCGTGTCCCAGTCATCGGCTGACAGCGGCCATCCATGGCTGAACACAATAGGCTGGCCACTTCCCCAGTCCTTGTAGAAAATTTCCAGGCCCTCTTTCGTTTTGACGGTAGGCATGCAACCTCCTCTGAGATGGGGATCGAACGTCACTCATTAAACCACAACCAATTTAATAGGATTTCAATGGAGTGCGGCTTCGCATGGAGCAACCGCGCCATCCTCACAAGACCGCTAGTCAGACTAGCCGCCCGTCTTGTTCAGCGCCGCGGCGGCGCGAATCAGACTCTTCATCGCCTTTTCATTCACCTTCTCGCCTTCTTTAATGTCAATCGCGCGGCGCAATCTGCCTTCGAGGCTCGAATTAAACAACCCATCCGGATCGTCCAGAAATGCGCCCTTGGCGAAGGTCATCTTCACAGCCTTCTTGTAGGTCTCGCCGGTGCAGATGATCCCGTCGTGCGACCACACCGGATTTCCCCACTTCCACTCTTCAACGACCTTGGGATCGGCTTGCTTGATCAGAGCGCGCAGTCGCGCCAGCATCTCTCCGCGCCAGTCGCCCAGCTCCTCAATTCTCAAGTCGATCAATCTCGCGGCAGACTCCACGCTCGCAGCATCGACTCTCTTGGAACCGCTCTTTTTGACCATGCCCTCGCACCTCCTTTTTGCGATGCTAACGCAACATAGCTCTCGTCTTCGCTTCAGCCCGCTTGTCCAATCCGCTCCACCCGCTCGCGCAGGTATTCTTTCCAGCTCTCCGGGAACGCCTCCACCGCGAAAGTCTTTTCAAGAGTCGCCACATCCGCGCTGCTATATCGTTTCGCGATATACAGACGAACAATCTCTGAAATCGACACGGCATTTGGGTCGCGGCTTATCACCTTCATCGCATCGCCCACGCCCACCTCTCCTTCGCGCGTCACCGCCAGGTAGAACCCCGTGCGGCCGCTCGCCAGGAACCGCCTCACCATATCGTCGGATTCAAATCGTATCCCGAGTTTGTAGCAAGGCAGCCGTGGCTGCGTCACCACCACCTCCGCTGAACCCACTTCAAATCTGTCGCCCAGATGCACGCGGTCCTCCGGTAAACCTCGCTCTCCCATCTCGCCCGCGTCTGCTTGCGAGCTTCCTGTTCCCGGCCCAATGTCGAGCGTGAAGTTTTCCCCAAACATACCCATCGGCAACTCTCGATCCGGCAACTCTTTCTTCCAGTAGTCGTAATGTTCCAGCGGATAGCAGTACACGGCCTTGTATTCTCCGCCGTGAACCGTCAGGTCCGCCTGGCCGTCTCCCTCCAGGTTCAGCTTGCGCAGGGCGATCCGTCCCGCCACCGGCTCCTTAAAGATTCCCGTGGACACGCTCGTCCCGTTCCAGCTCACCTGGCGCGGAAGCCCGACGTTCAGTGACACCACTCTCATCGTGCCATCCTCCTCGACCGCGGCGTCGCCATCTCTCCACACCATTCACCCAGCTCCTTTCCGCGATGCTAAATCAAGAAACTCAGAGATGAGATTGAAATGAAGCGGCGGCGAAGGGTGTGATTTTTCCGTGGCCGGTTTAAAGTGGCTCCATTCCGACAGGAGCAATAATGACGAACGTCCGAGAGCCCTAAATTGACATTCTTCATTTAGGACTTATATACTTCGAGACGCCAATAAAGTCGCTCCGCAAGCTGCAATATATACAGAGCGAGGATGCGGCGTTCTTCCCCAAATCTGAAATTTGATCAGCGCTTTGCGTCTCAGGGAACGCGGGTCTTGGAATATGAAAGCCGCGTCGGTGCGGCAAGAGATCGCGTCGAACGTTTTTGACGACAGAAAGAGCACCAATAGATTCCTGAAGCGGTTAGCCAGGGTAGCCACAGCCTGTTCTCAATGCTGCATCGCAGCGGAGAATTCAAATCCTGGAGGTAACATGACCGCAGAAAATCGGTTCGATTCGGCAAGAGTGCGTACGCGTGGCGTCAAACTCACCAACAACCGATGCTTCACGTACACGCAACCTGTAACTTGGCTGTCTGCCTTGTTTTGTTTGTCTATCGCCACCGCTCTTTTATTTTGTCCCGAGGCAACAGCCCAATCCCTGTATGGTTCGCTAACAGGCACCGTGACTGATCCCAGCGGCGCGGCGATCACCGGTGCTCAGGTCATGATAAAAGGCGCTACGACGGGCGTCGAACAAACAGCCGTCACCAACTCCAGTGGTATCTACCGATTCGGGAACCTGTTGCCGGCAACCTACAGCGCAACCGTTTCCGCCAGCGGTTTTGAAACCCAGACGACTCCGGATGTGGCGGTTGTGGTCAATGGCGTCGCCGAGTTGAATGTGAAGCTCAAGGTGGGAACGGCATCGCAAACCGTCACCGTTACCACTGCCGCCCCGCTTCTGCAAACCGAAACCGCCGACGTGCAATCGGACATCTCGAGCCAGCAAATTGAAAACCTCCCCATCTTCGGCACCGAAGGAACGAACTTCCAGTCTTTGCTTCGAGAAATCCCCGGCTCGGGACTCACTTCGGAGACCAACTCGGGGGCCGGTAATCCGCAACGGGCCATCAATACCAATTTCAATGGCCAGTCTTATCAATCGATCGACACTCGAGTGGACGGTGTGCCGGACCTGTATCCGTACCTTCCGGCCAACGTATCCTACGTTCCGCCCTTTGACGCAATCCAAACTGTGAACGTAGTCACCAACTCCTTCACTGCGCAACAGGGCATTGCCGGCGGCGCGGCCGTGAATGTGGAGATCAAGTCCGGCGCCAACAGCTTCCATGGCGACGCCCACGAACTCCATACCGACCAGAACTTCGCGGCGCGAAACTACTTCCAGACCGACCCCAAGATCTTTCCCAAAAAGAACCGCAACAACCAGAACGAGTACGGCGGCGCTGTCGGCGGTCCCGTCTTGAGGAGAAAACTTTTCTTCTTCTTCGATTTCGACCGCACCACGCAGCGGCAATTGGCGGGGCCAGACACGCGCACCTTGCCGACAGCCGCCATGGCCAGCGGCGATTTCAGCGGCCTGCCGGGAGCCCCAGTCATTTACGACCCGGCCACGGGAGACGCGACGGGGGCTGGGAAGACGCAGATCTCCTGCAACGGCGTGCCGAATATGATCTGCCCCACCCGCATCGATCCCGCCGCGCAGACAATGATCCAGTTGATGCAACCGCTGTTTGCAAAAGAAGCGGCGACCACCAACGGCTTGCTCAATTGGACAGGCAGCGGCACCGCTCTGATGAACCGCAACGACAGCGACTCGAAGGTTGACTGGGTCCCGAATCAAAACACTCTCGTATGGGGGCGCTACAGCTTTTCAAAGAGCCTGTTTTATGACCCGCCTCTGCTGGGACCCGCGATCGGCGACGCGACCAACGGCGGACAGCTTGGCCAAGCGCCCGGCTTGGTGCAGGTGGCGGGGTTGGGCGTATCGCACACGTTCACCCCCAGCCTGTTGTTCGATTGGAACTTCGGTTATACCCGGCAAAACCTGGGGTCAACCTTCGATCTCACCTCGCCTCGCGGCGTAGACCAGTTGAAGATTCCTGGAACCAACAACACGGGAGCACCGGGGAGTCCGACCTTGTATTACGGCTGGCCGGGCTTCACCTTTACGACGCCCGGTGATTTGAACATCGGCAACGCGCAAGTCGCCAACCCGTTCCTGTTCCGCGACAACCAATTCGTTACCGACGCCGACTTGAGCTGGACCAAGGGAAAACACAACTTCAAAGGCGGTGTCGAGTGGTATCACGCGGATATCAACCACTTCCAGGCGCAGGGAGGCACATTCCAGAACGCACGCGGCCAGTTCCAGTTCAACGGCTACGCCACTTCTCAATACGGAACTACACCCACGTGGTTCAACGAATGGGCTGATTTCCTTCTTGGGTTGCCGCAGGAAACCGGCAAGGCGAGACAGCTGTTCAACCCCAATGCGGAGCGCTGGGGAAATTGGGCGTGGTACGTGCAGGACCAATGGCAGATGACGCCTAAACTGTCGGTGACTTACGGCCTGCGCTGGGAATACTACCCCTTCGGATACGCCGACCAGGGCAAAGGTCTCCGCTTGTTGAATCTGCAAACCGGTCTCATCTCGGTCGGCGGATATGGGAGCATTCCCCAGAACGACGGCGCCGATGTTGGGAAAGGGCAATATCTTCCGCGCGTGGGAGTCGCCTATTCGATCTGGCCGTCGACCGTCCTTCGCGTCGGTTATGGGTTGAGCGCCGATCCATACGACCCCTATCACGTTCTCCTCAATGCCTATCCGTCCGTGCTTCTCGATACCAACCTGCCGGCGAACACCGCAAATTTCGTTCCCGTGGCAAGCCTGACCGGCCTGAACGGCACCGGGCTCGGCAGCGGGAGCTACTCCGTCCCCACTGGCATCACACTCATCCCTGTGCCGAATCTGAGCAGCGGTCAGATCGCATTGCCAACCAGCGCCGGCACCACGACCGTTCCCAACCCCTACCACCGTGGATACATCAGCTCCTATAACCTGTCGGTGGAGCAACAGTTCAGCAGGGACCTGGCACTCAACATCGGCTATATCGGCGATTACGATGACCATCCGACCATCAACATGAATGCCAATCCTTCGGCGCCGGGCACCGGCAGCGCCGGCGGCATCCTGAGCCAAAGGTATGGCGCGAACTACACCGGAACCATCAACCAGCTGAATCCCTTCGAATTCACCCGCTACGATTCGTTGCAGACCCAGTTGAAGTACAACTTTGCAGGTGGCTCGAACGTGACCGCCGTCTATACCTGGTCCAAGGCGATGAGCTTTGCTGACAATCAGGACCTCGGATCTCTCCTCATTCCGTACGCGCCCGATTACTACAAGGACTATGCGCCGGCCGCATTCGACCGAACCAACAACTTCGAAATCTACAGCGTTGCGGCGCTGCCGTTTGGTCAAGGAGAGCCGTGGTTGAAGAGCGATATTGGCGGCCAAATCCTCGGCGGCTGGCTCGTGGACCCGGTCGTCAGCGTCATGAGCGGGCTACCGTTCACCGTAACCGCGGGCGGCAGCCTGAATGCGAACGGCTCTACACAGACAGCCGATCTCGTCGCTCCACTTAAGTTGACACACGGCAGGCCTCCGCGCACCGGCGTCACCTGCGCAGTGGGCGATCCTACATGCTCGTATTTCGCCCCCAGTTCGTTCGCCGCCCCGCTAATCACCTCTCCTGCGACTGCGCACTTCGGCAATACCAACCGCGATGAGTTCCGCGGTCCGAAGTATTTCGACATGGACCTCAGCGTCGTGCGCGATTTCAAAATCAGGGAGAAGGCCACAATCGAGGTACGAGGGGATGCGATGGGCCTCACCAATTCGCCTCACTTCGCCGCCCCCAACGCCTCCTGCCCCAGCAACGCAACAACTCCTGGTCCGGTGATGGGAAGCGGACAATTGTGCAATACGGGCACCAACAACAATTTCGGCGTCATTACCGGCTTCGTCGAACCGGGCGGCTACTTTGGCCAGGAGCCCGGCAACAGGATCATCTGGGCCGGAGCAGAAGTAAAGTTCTGATCATCTCAGGCGGGCGCGCCGAACCTGGTGCCCCGCACTCATTAAAACGTATTACGATCTCTTGCCTCGCACGGGTCTCGATGGCTTGCTCCATGACCGAGATGCGCTCAGCGCAGCTCACTGAGCTGCCCCGCGGTTTCTCTCAAAAACACTGTGCCTCACTCGTTATGTCCCCCGACTCCCGAGTGAGGCACTTTGTTGTCCCAGGTCTCTAAATCGGAGTCTCCTCCCCCCGAAGCAGGCCCCGACTTTTCGAGCCGTCTGGCAGCTACGGCCTTTTACCTCTGTCTCACGAAATCGGCTCCTCGTTCCACCTGCCCGTGAGGCATTGGGACAACGGTCCCGGCATTCTCCCGCCGTTGTTGCAATTGCTGCAGGCAATGCATTGTAGGAGACGATGGAAGTCGGAGCTTTGTTGCAAACCGGCGCGGCAAATTCAAAGTGCTCGACGCAGGCTCTCGTGTTCAGCGCAAAAACAACTCCGGCCCCACCGACGAAACTCTGTCGATAGGGCCGGAGATCGCGGCGCGCAGCAGTGATTCCAATGACGATCGTTACGCGCTAAACCTTACTCTCCGTTTTGCGAGCTCTGATCCGGATGCACCACGAGGAAGCTCTCGCCACCGTTGGCCCACACCAGAAGCAGGACGTCTTTTCCTGCCGGTTCGGAGTGAAGCTGGTTCACGAAGCTGTCCGCGTCGTCCACCGGATGACGATCGACTCCGAGAATCACATCGCCGGGGGTGAGGCCCGCATCTTCAGCGGCGCTGCCCGGGCGAACCGATTGGATGACCGCGCCCTTCACGCGATCCGGCACGTTGAATTGCTGGCGAAGATCGGGACTGAGATTGCCCACAGTCAATCCCAACCGGCCGCGCTGTGCCCCGCCCTGCTCGTCGTTGCTCGCCACTTCGCTGTTGTTGTGGAACTCGCCCACCGTGACGTGCAGCGTCTGCGGCTTACCGTCACGCAGAATTCCCAGCGTGATCGGCGTGCCCGGAGTCATCTCGCTCACCGTAACCTGCAGCATGCTGCCGTTGGAGATCTTCTTGCCATCCACGTCGCGCAGCACATCGCCGCTCTCCAGGCCTGCTTTGCTGGCCGGCGAATCCGGCGTGACCTGGCTGACGATGGCGCCCGTTGCATCTGGCAAGTTGAAGAAGCTTGAGTTGTCGGGCGTCACGTCGTTCATGCTGATGCCCAGGTAGCCGTGGTGCACAGTTCCGTTCTTGATGATCTCCTGCGCGGAGGATTCGGCAATCTGCGATGGAATTGCAAATCCGGCGCCGGCAAACGATCCGCTGCCCGAGATGATGAAGGTGTTGATGCCGATCACTTCGCCGTATGCATTTACCAGCGGTCCGCCGGAGTTGCCCGGGTTGATGGCCGCATCGGTCTGGATAAAGTCGCCTGGCTTGCGCGGATCGTCACGGTAAGGATTGGGGCGATCGAGCCCGCTGATGATGCCGCGCGTGACGGTAAAGGGAAAGTCGCCGAAGGGATTGCCGAAAGCCAGCACAGTCTCGCCCGGCTTCACCTTGTTCGAGTCGCCCCAGGGCACGCTGGTCAGGTCGTGCGCGTCGATTTTGATCACCGCCAGGTCGTTGAGTTTGTCCACGCCGATGAGCTTGGCGGTAAACACGCGCCGATCATTTAACGTGACGCGAATCTGGGTCGCGCCGTCGACCACGTGGTCGTTGGTTACGATGTATCCATCCGGGCTGATGATGATTCCACTGCCGATGCCATGTTCAAACTGGGGCTGCGGCTTCATCTGCGGGCCACCCTGGCCGAAGAAGAACTGCCGAAATCCGGGCGGCAGATCCTGCGGGTTGATGCCGCCGGATCCCTGGCCGCCGTCCTCGGAGTTCTGATCGTCCTGCGAAACGCGCGAAGTGACCGCGACGTTAACCACCGCAGGCGTGACGCGCGCGGCAACGGCTTCCACCGCGTTGTTGAGTGCAACTAGAGACGACACGCTGCTCTCTTCGAGCGGGCCGGCGGCAGCGGCGTGCGCTTGACTGCGGTCGAAGAAAAATGCAAGCGAAAACAGAATCGTGGCGAGGATGCCCGCGGGAACTGCGAGCTTCTTCACCATTGCTACTAATGAATTAGTTGTCATAGGCATTGCTTCATCTCCATGGGTGTTGAATTGCATGTTTAGAGTTGGAAGAACAACCAGCCGCCATCAAATGCCGATGGGGTCGGCCGATGGGAACGTGAACCTGTTGCGCGCGCCGGTTTCGTGCTTGTCGCCGCGCTCGCCGGAGAGCCTGACGTCGGGCTTGCCGGATAAACAAGCAGAATCAGCCGCGTGAAGGTGATCTGCGCGCGTGTTGTGTTGGGTTGGGCGCCCGGGGCATCCGTTTGCTCCGCGGTGTTCGCGCCGGTTTCATAGTCGGCAACTTCTCTGCCAGTTGCTCCATTCGATTGCGGCGCAGACGTCTGGACCTCTTCCCATGCTGTGAGAACAACGAATTCCGGATTCTGTGTGGAAGCCACCGGAATTGATCCTGCCGCGTGTACCGGTACCGGTCGTTGCGCGTTGTCGTGATCCGTCATCGCTGTCTCTGCTATTTCATCGCCGCCGGCTGATCGATCAGCAACCGCCGCCGCCGCGCTGCGACTTGCTGGGGTCACCGACTTTGTCTCAATTGCCCGATACCGCCTGGAAGGGTGGAACACAGCATCGTCTGCCGCCGGGCTCGGCCCAGTGGTTCGCGTATCGGAAAGCCGAGCGATGCGTGGAGCATTTGGCTGCGCAAGCATAGCCGTCTGTGTATCGGACCTCTGCGCGGCCACAAATGCGACCAGCTGCGGACTGCGCGAGAGCTCAACAGCTCCAACCAGCAATCCACATCCAACCACACCAACCAGCGCGCCGGCCGCGAGCGGATGAAGCACCTGCCTGCGCCGCAAAATGCTGTCGACGCGATGAATCAGTTCCGGCCTGCGCTCGAATGCCCCCAGCGAGAGCGCATGAGCGCGCCGCAGAAGCTCACGCCGTTCGACGTCCCTGCGCTCCAGTCCCCGCTCGGCAAGCGTAGTGAGGCAGGCCGCATAGGTGCGGGGAGCCTGCGTCCTCTCGACCACTCCCTCGTCGCACGCCATCTCGCGTTCGCGGCAAAGCCGCCGCTCCATCCAGGCCAGCGCAGGATTCAGCGGAAATGCAACCAGAGAAAGCTTCTGCAGCAGATTCGTCCAGTCGTCGCGACGGCGCAGATGCTCGGCTTCATGCAAGACCACTTGCTCAAGCTCGCCCGGCGTCAGCCGCGGATAGAGCCACTCGGGAATGAGAATCCGTGGTGCGAGAAAGCCGATGACGCTCGGCCGGTCAAGGTCGGGAGTGGTGCAAATTTCAATGCGCCGCGCCGGCAAAGTAGCGGCAAGCAGCAATCGAAGGCTCCCGTCGACTTCTACCGGCATTGCGCCACGCCAAAGTTTGCGCAGCCGGAGGGAATGGAAAACCAGCTCCGCGCCGCGCAAGGCTGAAGCAGCCAACCAGAGAGCGGCGATCGCGAATCCCCACCGGCTGTCCAACTCTAGCCAGGGCCTTGCAGTGACTCCGCCGCTTGGCGTTGCGGCAATTGCCGCACCGGAGCGCTGGAGCAAGGGCAAAAACGGCAAAAGCGCAGCGATCGCAAATCCCGCGGCCCAAACCACAAATCGGTGCGCTGCAGAGACCCGGAGCACAAATCGCAGGCAAAGAATCACGGCAAGCGCAACCAGCGCGTCTTGCCAAAGCGCCGCCACGGCCGCCGGCGCTGCGGCGTGCGCAAAACCGGCGAATCCCGCCAGAATCGAATCCGACATGTGCATCAAGGGCATCTTTATCTCCCGCCCTTCTTATTGGCGATTCCGCTGTCGGGCGCTGAGCTGCGGATTGCTTCTCTCAACCGGGCGAGCTCCTCAGGGGAGATTTCTTCATCGCCCAACAGGCTCAACACCAGCTTTTCGCGCGAGTTGCCAAAGAAGCGGTTCAGAACGTTGCGCACCTCTGAACGGCTCGCCTCATTCTCTTGGATGCAGGGCCAGTAAACGAAGGCCCGCCCTTCCTGGCGATGCGCGACGTAGCCCTTTTGCTCCAGGATTCGGATCGTAGTGAGCACCGAGTTGTAGGCCAGTTGCTCCCCCGCCGGCAGCGCGCCCACCAGGTCAGTAACGGCAGACTCGCCGCGCCGCCAAAGAATCTTCATCAGCCTCAGCTCGGCTTCAGTCAACGTGTTGGATTTCCTTGGTGGCATCGCTAACTTATTGATCGCTGGTGGTTAAATCTTCCGAAGCATCGCGTTTCGACACTCGTTGGACGAACAACTAAAGTATTAGTTACCAGAAATCAAAAGATTTTTCAAGTGCCCGCGCCAAACGCCTGATTCTTGGCGGAAACTGCCGGCTCGAATTCTCCGGCCTGTGCTACGATCCGTGGAAGCGTTCACGCGACTGCATTTTTGCACGAAAACTTTGGACTGTGCCAGTGGTTTCTCCCGGCGCAAAGAGGCGTTAACGGCGGCACCGAGGTTGCAATGAACAACCAGCTTAGGCCGATGGCTCTCGGCGAGATTCTTGACCGGACCGCTGAGCTCTATCGAACTCATTTTCTGCTTTTTGCTGGAATCTCTTCCATCTTTGCCGTCATCATGCTCGCCGTCCAGCTGTTGTATCTGCGCTCACTTGTTCTGCTGGGATATCCCAACCTCATGGCGCATTGGCGATGGGGAACTGCCTCGATCGCCGTGGTTGAAGCGCTCGTGGTCCTGATGCTGGCCGGGCTGTCCATTGCCGCTATCAATCGAGCCGTCGCATGGGTATACCTGGACAAGCCAGCGACCATTCGTGCCGCCGCGAAGAGCGTGCTGCCCCGGCTCCGGACTTACTTGTGGCTCATGACCATCGCAGCATTTCGCGCGTGGAGTCCATTCGCGGGCCTGTATGTCGCTTTCATTGGCATTGCGTTTGCGGTTCTTCCCCACGATTTTATGACCAACCCAACGGCGATACAGGGTGCGGCTCAACACAACCCGGGCGCGATCATGGCTGCGGGCCTCAGTATGCTCGTTCTCATGCCGTTTCTTGCATTGGCTCTCGCGTATGGCGTGTGGATGACGCTGCGCTACTCGCTCGCCGTGCCGGCCTGCGTCGTGGAAGATTTGCCGGCCACAGGCGCAATCAAGCGCAGCATCGGCCTCAGCGAAGGCTCGCGCGGGCGCATCTTCGTTCTCGGACTCCTGGTGTACGCGGTGCACATGCTTCTGGCACTTCTATTCGGATTCCCGATGATCGCCCTCGCTCTAAAACACCCTGGCCAGCCGCTCCCCCTGCTGTGGATGGTTGTCGCCCAAATCGGCAGCTTCCTCAGCAGCGCATTGATCGGCCCTATTTACTCCACCGGCCTCACGCTCTTTTATTACGACCAACGCATTCGCAAGGAAGGCTTCGATATCGAGTGGATGATGCAGGCCGCGGGGCTCACGCCGCGAAGTGAGTTGCCGTCGCCACAAAATCCATAGGCCAGCGAGGATTCCATGAGCGAGACATTTCGGCCTTCTACACTCGGGGAGATTCTCGATCGCACGGCGCAGCTCTATCGCCGCAACTTCTGGCTTTTTGCCGGCGTGGCAGCTTTGCCCATCGGCGCCGTCTTCGCCTTAACGGCTGTTGGAGGGGTTTTGTTTGGGACCGCGCTGGTGGCGTTCAGATCTGGCAACCTGGCCAGTCCCGCCGCGATCGGACTCCTCATTCTGATCATTTTGATTGCTGCGCCCATCTACATTGCAGCGGCAGTTTTCTCCTCCGTCGGGCTCACGGAGGCTGCGGCGAGCGCGACTCGTGGCGAAAAGATCACGATTCGCGGCGCGTTAAAGAAGGTGACGCCACGATTCTGGCGCTACCTGTGGTTCATCTTTCTCCAGGGCATGATCGTGGCTTTTATTCCGGCGGCGATCGCGGCCGCGACGATCGGAGTTCTCGTATTTCTTGGGACGCTTGCTGGGGCTGGCACTACCACTGCCGTCGCCGTGGGATTCCTGGTGTTTATCGTCATTGCGGCGGCAGCGGTCGTTATTCTCTTGCTCGTATTGGGCTATTCCATCAGCCTCCCCGTTTGCGTCCTGGAGCAAAAGTCAGCATGGGACTCGCTCCAGCGCGGATGGAGTTTAAGCAAGGGCACGCGCGGGCGCATTTTCGTCATGTTTCTGCTGGTCATGGCATTGGCTATGGCTGTGTCAATGATCTCGGCAATTCCATCAATCATCATCATCTTCACATCCGCGGCTGGCGGATCGCAGCCCGCCACTGGATCGATTGCATTCGTCATTGCTGAAATCACAAGAGCCATCCTGAATCTCATATTGCAGGTTGCGCTCGCGCCCATCTCCGCGATCGCGCTCGTGCTCTTTTATTACGATCAACGCATCCGCAAGGAAGGCTTCGACATCGAGTGGATGATGCAGCAGGCCGGGCTTTCGCAGCCCGCACCCAATGCGGCGGCCGTCCCAGCCTTAGGCATTTCCGCGCCGGTTGCGCCCCCTGATACCGTGAAAGAACTATGAATTTGGGTCGACCGGATTCAGGTTGGCAAGCCGCTCCGCGTTTGGCGTCGGCTCTCGCGCTGTTTGTTCTGCTTGCTGCCGTGCCGACGCTCGCGCGCGCGCTGGAGTTACCGGCCGATCCAGGCTGGCGCGACGTGACCGTCGCCGAATACCAGCAGCACCTCAACAATCTCGACGCGATTGTCTCCGCCTGCCAGAAGCAGCGGTCTGGAGCTGGCGCGGCACAGACCAGTTTTCCAGCTTGCGACCCGGCGCAAACTGGGCCCAACGATCGCGTTCACGGCTTCGCCGCTTCGCCCACGCAGGCGCGCGAGGTCCGCTATGACTGGTTGCGCTCGGTTCTGGAGCGTGCCGCCAAAAAGGACGGCACTGAACAAAAGACGATTTTCGGCGCGATTCCTCGCCCCAACAACAAGCCCGTCTCGCTTGATTCGCTGCTCGCTGACGCGCGCCAGAGACTTGAGGGCGATGCGGCGCAAGCGGGAGCGCCTCTTGCGACTCCTCCAGACTTTAGCGACGAGCGAAAATCCTTGAAGGCCATCCTCTCGCAACGCGCTTATCAAGGAGTAACGCAGGTTTCGACCATGGATCGTCTTCGCGAATGGTTTGATAATCTGCTCGACAGATTCTTTTCCGGGCTGGTGCGCTTTGGCGCGCATGCGCCGTGGATCGTGTGGCTGCTGCGCATCCTCTTGATCGTTGCCGCTTGCACCGCGCTTGTCTGGTTCCTCCTGCGCATCGAGCGGCGCTCGCGCCTCCGCGTGGTTCCCGAAATCGAGGTTGCGGCTGGTGCGCCTTCTGCGCGCGAATGGCAACTGTGGTACCAGGACGCCGGCGCCATGGCGGCCGAGGGCCGGTGGCGAGAGGCGATTCACTTTCTATACTGGGCTTCGATCTCCCTGCTGGAATCCCGGCGGTTATGGCCTGCCGATCGCGCTCGCACTCCACGTGAGTATTTGAGATTGTTAGGCGCGACCGATCCGCGCAGGTCAAACCTCTCCGCACTTACGAGGAGCTTCGAGCGCACCTGGTACGGTGGCCGCGAAGCGACTGCCTCCGATTTCAACGCGGCTCTTGATCTGGTTCGCGGGCTGGGGGTGACGGCGGAATGAAGCTCTTCCCCTCACTCGACGCGAAAGACCGCAGGCTGCTCGTCGGCTGCATGATCGCGGTCATTGTTCTCGCATTCGTGACCGCATTCATGTCGCGTGATGAAAACGACGACAACAACACTGTGCCCAGCTCCTATCTGACAGGCAAGCACGGCGCGCGCGCCGCCTACGAATTGTTAGAGGCAAGCGGTTACAACGTGCGGCGCTGGGAGCAGCCTTTAAGCGACCTGGCCGAGCGTGCCGACTCGCAAACTGTGGTTATCTTCGCCGAGCCCGACCAGGGTGACGTCGCCGTGGAAGATCTGAAAGCGGTGCGCGACATCGTTACCAAGGGCGGCCGGGTTCTGGTCACCGGATGGACAGGCGGAATGATTGCGCCTGACAGCAACTCCCAGCCTCCGTCGCAATTTCAAGTGGCTTGCAAGCTAACGCCGCAAGGGCTCGATCCGCTTGCCGGCTCTGGCGAGGTGTGGATGGTTCCGGAAGCCGGTTGGGGATTCAACCATCCGCTCGATCGGGTGCAGTACAACTGTGCAGGTTCGCCGGCCGTCGTGGAGTACTCCGATGGCAAAGGCAAGGTGATCTGGTGGGCAAGCTCGACGCCGCTCGAAAACAGCACCATCAGCCGCGCCAATAACATGGATTTGTTCCTGAGTTCGCTGGGCTCGCGCGAAGGCCATGACTTCTATTGGGATGAATCGCTGCACGGGGAGACGCGCACGGAGTGGTTCTATGCGAATGGACCGGCAATTTGGCTATTGCGGGGCGCGCTCGTTGCGATCGGATTGCTGATTCTCTTCAGCTTCAGCCGGCGCCGCGGGCCCGTGCGCGACTTGCCGGCCCCGGTGCGCGCTTCACCCGTCGAATTCCTTGAGGCGCTCGGATCGCTTTACGCTGAGGCGCGCGCCTCCGCAACCGCAGTTGATCTTGCGTATGAGCGATTCCGCCGCCGCATGGGCGATCTGTGCGGATTGAAGGGCGCAAAGATGAACGCAGAGGAGTTGGCCGCCGCGTTGCGCCGCCGATTCCCACAGGCTTCGCCGGAACTCGAGAAGGATCTGGCTGATTGCGAAGCAGCCGCGGCCAATGACAAGCTGCCTGCCAAGAGCGCGCTGGCGCTCGTGCAGGTGCTGAATCGGCATAGCGAGTTACTAACCGCGGCGCGCGCGGGTCCGGCGCGTCGATAAGAATGAAGCGCCGAAAACGAAACGTGCTGGGAAGATCAAACCATTGAAGCAACGAGCAAGGAGATCGGAATGACCGAAGAAACGAATCAGGAGCAGGGCCCGCAGGCGCCCACGACGGCGCTGCCCGCGACGCAACAATTGCTGGCCGCGTCGCGCGCGGAGCTGGGGCGCGTGATCGCGGGACAAAGCGAAGTGATCGGCGAAGTTCTGGTTGCGGTGTTGACGCAAGGTCACGCGCTGCTTGAGGGTGTGCCGGGTATTGCCAAAACGCTCATTGTCAAATCGGTCGGCCGCCTGCTCGGTCTCGGCTTCCAGCGCGTTCAGGGCACGCCGGACCTGATGCCCGCTGACATTCTGGGAACCACAATGTTTCGTCCCGGCACCGATACGTTTGCTTTCCATGCAGGCCCGGTTTTCACCGATCTGCTGCTCGTGGACGAGATCAACCGCATGCCGCCGCGGACGCAAGCCGCGCTGCTCGAATGCATGGAAGAGCGCCAGGTGACGAGCGATGGCGTTCAGCGGCCGCTCCCGCCGTGGTTCACGGTCTTCGCAACCGAGAATCCGATCGATTTTGAGGGTACATATCCGCTACCCGAGGCGCAGCTCGATCGGTTTCTGCTCAAAATCAAAGTGGGCTACCCGGCTCCGGAGGACGAACGGCAGATGCTTGAGCGTCATCATGGTGCATCGGGCGGAAACCTGCTCGAAGATGCGAAGATCCAGCCGCTCTCCGCGCAGCTTCTCGCCACAGCGCGCGATGAGATTCGCGGCATCCGCGTTGAGAGCGATCTTTACGGCTACATTCTCGAACTTGTCCGGCGCACGCGCGAGTGGCCCATGCTCGCGCTTGGAGCCAGCCCTCGCGCCGCAATTTGCCTGCTGCGCGTGTCGCAGGCGTTCGCAGCTTTTGAAGACCGCGACTACATCATTCCCGACGATGTGAAGCGCGCCGTTCTGCCTGTCATGCGGCATCGCATCCTGCTCAAGCCGGAGGCGGAGCTTGAGGGCTTCGATGCCGATCGCGTGCTGAACGATGTGGTGGCGGCGGTAGCGGTGCCCCGCGGATGATCTCTTCTTCTCTCCATCCCGAGCCGATTCGCGCCACTTGCAAGCCGCGCGGCCGCTTGGCGTTTGGACTCACATCGCGCACCATCTGGCTGCTTGCCGCCGGACTCTTGCTCGCGCTGCCGGGATTCTTCCGCGCGAACTGGGGTTACGGCATGCTGGCATGGGATGCGCTGGTGCTGCTCGCGGCGCTACTGGATGGAATGCGATTGCCGCTCGCGCAGCAAATTACGATCGAGCGCTCGTGGAGCAACGCCCCCGCACTTGAGAGTGAAACCGAAATCCAACTCGAACTCGATCACAGCGCCGAGACGATTCTCGAGTGCCACCTCGTCGACGACTTGCCGGACGCGCTCGTGGCAGCGCCGGCCACGCACTTTCTTCGCGCCTTTCCACGCGTGCGCGCAACGCTGCGGTACAAGATCGAGCCCCGCGATCGCGGTGATGTGCGCGCCGGAGCGGTTTACATTCGCTACGCTTCGCCGCTCGGGCTGGTGGAGCGCTGGGCGATGGCGCCCCTCGAGCAGCCCGTCCGGGTGTATCCGGCATTGCGGCAGGGCGAGGATCAGGAGATCTTTCTTGCACGCGGGCGCCAGGTCGATCTTCAGCTACGGCGCGCGAGAGAGCGTGGCCTGGGGCGGGATTTCGAGAGCCTCCGCGAATATCTTGAGGGCGACGACCTGCGCGACGTTTGCTGGACAGCGACTGCGCGCCGCGGACAGTTGATCACCCGCCGCTATCAGACCGAGCGCAGCCAGGCGGTTTGGATTGTCCTCGACGCCGGTAGACTGCTGCGCGGCAGAATCCTTGACGACGCCGGGAATCCGGATCGCCGGGGCCACTCCAAGCTCGACTACGCATGCTCTACCGCCGTGGCCCTGGCGCAACTGGCGCTCTTCTCCGGCGATCGTGTGGGCCTCCTCGTCTACGGACAGAATGTTCAGCAGCGCGTGCTGCCCGGCCGCGGCCACGCGCATCTGCGGCAAATCGTTGAAGCACTCGCGCAGGCGCGCGCCGAGATGAGCGAGGCCGATCATCTGCGCGCCACAGCCACACTGAATCGCTGGCAACCGCGGCGGGCGCTGATCCTATGGATCACCGATCTGGCCGAAACCGCCATGCGCCCTGAAGTGATCGACGGCGCCATGCAGCTGCTGCATCGTCACGTACTGCTGTTTGTGGCCATGGCTCAGCCAGACGTGGTTGCCATTGCCAACGCGCGGCCCAGGAACGTGGAAGAAATGTTTCGCGCTTCCGCCGCGCAGGAGCTGACCACTCGCCGCGAGCTGTTGCTTGCTCGCCTGCGCGACCAGGGTGCGCTCACTCTCGATCTCGATCCGGCTCGGCTGACTTCGGCGGTTCTGAACCAGTATCTGAAGGTGAAAGAGCGGGCAATGGTGTAGCTCGCATTTCGAACATCAATGTTGACTGCTGGTCTGCTTAACTCCATCTTGAATTGCCGCCTTAAGCACGTCGATTCTTATATCCGCTAGCGTTTTGAATTTAATGCAATACCCCGTGACGCTTGCCTTGCCGAGTTCCCGCCCAAATGTCCGGGGCAGGTACTTCTTGTCATTCAGTCCCATCACGTAGACGGAAATGCCGGTTGTATTCGCACTGAGACCGATTTGATAGAACTCCCTGGTTTTTCCGTTGGCATATCGAGTGGTTTGAGAACCATATCCAATGTTTGGATTGGAAACGGTCTTTCCTTTTTCGTCCTTTCCGTCCAGGAACCACAATTTACACGCCGGCATCAACGCCAGAATCATGCGATGCAACCGTTGCATTTCGCTGCGTTTTGGTTCCGGCTGAGCAGCAATGTACTCCTTGATTTGCTTCTGCGGGTTCATCGAGATCTCCTTCGCTTAGCGGCGCTTATCCGATTCTCCGGGAACCGCGGGATCGGAGCCTGATTGCCAGACTGCGTAAATTGACCAGAATGATACCGGATTCTGTTTCCTCACTGCCAGCGCTCTCGGAATCGGAGGCCGACCATCGCGAACGGATGCCGGGGTTGGGTCATTGGGTATCCCCGCTCCGTACGTCCCGGTGGATGAGGGACCGGGGGCGCCCCCATTGCCTTAACGTCCTAGGATCGAATTGTGCCTGGATTGCCGGCAATGCGTGCGCATCGTTTCGTAGCCATCGCGTCGGTTTTCTTATTCGGCATGGCAATCGCCACTCAGGTGCAGAGGATTGCCCATGCGCAGGACGTAGCCGCGCATCCATCGTTCGAAATCCTCACGCATCGGATGGACGTCGACGTGGATGGGGCTCCAAACGCCTACGGGCCGGCGGACAAAGAGACGCTCGACACGTTGCTCGATGCGCACAACTCGAATCGCGCCGATGAGCCGATTGTCGGGTATCTAACCGACGAGCACGGACGGCCGGTTCTGCAAGGGCCAACCGATCCGTTCCCCGGCTATTACGTTTCTCAGACGGCCTTCAGCGACGCTCAGAACCCGAATGAACGCGATCCGCGGCGCTACGTGGACGCGCGCAAGATCAACTACGTGGTTCGTGGAAATCGAGCGAAGCGCCGCGGCGTGAAGGTGGGTGACTTTGCGGCAGTCTACTCGAAACGTACGCACAAGAGCGTTTTCGCGATCGTCGGCGATACAGGCAATCCCAGCGGCAACGAAGGATCGCTGCACTTATTGCAGGATCTGGGGTACCCATTTCAAGACGGGATCAGCGACTCGGTTGAGAAGCCTGAAATCGTGATCCGGTTCTATCCCAACTCGAACCCAGAGCATCTATTTTTCTTCACGCAGGCCGCACTGGACCGAGCCGCGACGAAGCTCGGCCTGAGCCGGGATTTCTCCGGCAGTCCCACCGCCAACCACTAAAGAGAACCAGGGGCGAAGAAGAAAGAGCAGGCCCCGGACTGTGCCCGAAGCGATGCTCTTTCTCCCCTTCAAGTGGCCGTACTACTGCCCGCGCTCGGCGCGTTCGACCGCGTGATTGATCGTGCGAAGGAACTCCGCGGCGTCTCCCTGACCGGAAGCGTGAACGTGGCCGTCGAGGATGCTGTTGAAGGCGGCGTCACGGCCATAGAGCTGCCGGGTGGCGTCGTGATCCTGGTTGAGTTCGGTGCCGTTGAGCGTTGCACCGGCATAAGCGCCCTTGGCGCGTGAGTAGCTGAGCAGAGCGGCGCCGCGCCATCCGGCCGAGGCTGAAGCATCGCGGCCCACGGGTCCGGCAGCAGCGTTGACGCCAACGCCCACTTTAAAGTGGCCGGACATAAGTGCCTGCATTCCCTGGTCGTTCATGGCCAGCATGATGTAGCTGACTTCTTCTCCGCCAAGCTGGAGGCCGAAGCTGCCACCGGTCATGCTGAAGGGAGCGGGCGCGCTCCAACGTCCATCCGCGAGCTTGCAAGTGGCGACGCCGTTGCCGTGTTCGCCGCCGATCCCGATGCCGGCCTTGATGAGCTTGGGAACGACTGCGATGCATTTGGAGTCGCGAAGAACATCGTTGGGAATTCCTGAAGTCTGTTGCGGGCCTGTCATTTCCTGAATGATATGCGTGGCTTGGGTGAGTTCGTCGTCAACCTTGTCCTGAGCCAGCGCGGGGATGGAGACGGAGGCGGCGGCGAGAACGGTGAGTACCGCGAAAGCGCTTTTCATAGTGTGAGCTCCTGGCTTGCACAGAAATTGCTTGCACATGGTTCCTGACACGTTGGAGCGAGAGCCGTGCGGAGTGCGGGGTTCGAGGATTCGCGATGAACAACCGAGCCGCTCCAAGGCACGCCAAGACCCGTGTACTAGGACGTCGCGGCACGCATCGGGGTTGTTTGCGCAACGCCTCGCGGTTGTAGCAGGGTCAATCGGAAGCCGTGAAGAGCGGCGCCGAACCTGAAGGAATTGCGGGCGATCGAGAGATGCCGGCAGAGCCGTGACAAACTCGCCCGAAAACAGAAAGGGCAGACCGCCGAAGCGGACTGCCCTTGATGATCCCAGGAGTTTTGTTTTGCGAGGCGTTCGGTCGCCGGTTCAACACCGGCGACCAATTGCCAGCGGTTATTGCGCGTGGTGCGCGGGTGAAGGCTTCACGGTGTGGTGCACCGGGCCAGCCTTCTTTTCCGGCTGGAGGAACCCGTCCGTGAGGACAATCTGCGCAGACGCGGCCGTTGTTCCAGCGGCAGCGGTATGCGTGTAGGTGTCATAGGTGCCGTCCAGCTCAGCTGCGGGCTGCAGTCCAAGCGCGGAGTTGGGCGCAGGAGCATCCTTGCAGGAGAGCGGGTCCTTGAGGTTCACGGTAAAGTCGGCGGTGTGCGCGTCCTTCGCGTCCTGCGTCACGGCCACATTGATGGTGGAAACGGAGGGATCGATGACGATCTTGTGGATGTGCGCGGGAGAATCCGTGAGGATGTCACCCATGGCATCGGTATCGGCCTTGACGCCGTTGGCCAGGATGTACGCCTGAGCGTCAGCGATCTTGAGGTCGGTGGGCGGAGGCGGAACAGCGGAGCAAGCGACGGGATTCGTGAGCTTGACCACGAATTCCTTGGGCTTGACTGAAGCTGTGGTGGTAGCAGTGATGTGCAATTCCGATGCTGGATCGGAGATGACGATGCCTGGAACCGGAGTGGGCTGGCCTTTCAGCAGGGCCCAGAGACCGGTGGCGTCGGCATCAGATCCGTTGGCCAGGATGTATTCCTTGTCCTCGAGACTCAAGGCCTTTGGATCGCCGCTGGTATAAGCGTGATGAGCGAGGTCCGCAGGAGTGGGAGCGGGCGCGATGGTGAATCCGGCGGGCGGAAAGAGCGTGGCCTGCGCCTGGGTTTTGATGGCATTGATCTGCTGAGTGATGGCTGCATCGCCATCGAGCGTGCCGTGATAGCGCTTGTACCAATAGTCGAGCTGGGGCTCGATCTGCGCCTTGTATGCCGGGGGCGCGTAGTCCCATGCGCGAGCGTAAAACCAGACAGCCTTGATTTCATCTTTGTCTGGACCGGGCTTGGCATAGGCCTGAGCCAACTGAAGCGTGTCCGCAAGGCAAGCGCCCGGTTGCGTGCAGGCCTGGGGCGGATACAGCATCAGCTCGGCAGTGTATTCCTTGATGGCGTCTGCGTAGTCCTTCTTTGAAACCAGGTCGTCATAGGCAATGGCACTGTGAAAGACCGGGTAGGCGGCAGACGTCAATTTCTTCCAATCGTCGTCTGACGTGGCGGCGGGCTTGGGTGCGACAAGGCCCTTTTGCGCCAGGGCAGCGGCATCGTCGCAAGTTTGCGGATCGGTGGCAACGCCGGATGCGTCAATGTGCGAACTGCAAAGCTGCTTCTTCAAATAGACCGAGGCGAAGATGGCCTTCATATTATTGGGGTCGATCTGAAGCAGGCGGTTCGCAGCATCGATGGCCTTTTCGGGCTGGTTGAGCTGGCTGTACACGTCGATCAGGTTATCGAGGATCGTGGTTTTGACGGGGCTCTGCGGATAAGCCTGCAGAAATCCCTCAAGCGCCGCAGCCTTCTGCGCAGGGTCAGTCTGCGTCATTGCGTTTTGATAGGAGTTGAATTGATCCGGCGGAAGACTAATCTGACCGGAATCCTGAGCTCGCAACGCTGGCGTGGAAACAAGGCTTATGCTTGCCAATGCCATCGCAGATGCAAAGACTAACTTGTTCATGCAGTGCTCCTGGGAAATGCCGAAATAGAAATCAAGAATCACTCTTTCGCCAGCGAACGAGCCAACCTGGGCGGCGGCGGAGTCAAGGGGGCGACGGATATAAAGATACCACGGCCACCAATGCTTCTTGCGAGGATTATAAGAAGCCAACATGCCAGTGACAAGCGAAGCGCGAGGGCGGGCGCAGGCAGCGCAGCACGGTGGTAACCGGCTGGTTCGGTTCATGCGCGGCCGAGCCAAAGGGCGGCGGGTGAGGGTCGCAATTCCGGCCAAAAAATCGACTACTGGAGCAGGCGGACGAGTTCGACTTGCTCGGCGAGAAAAGCGTCGTGGCCGTGAGCGCTCTTCATTTCGCGGTAGTCGGCCTGAGCCCCGGCGGCACGAATGGACTCGGCAAAGCGGCGCACATCGTCGGCGGGAAAAAGCCAGTCAGAGTTGATGCCGATAAAGCTGAGGCGCGCCTTGATGCGGCCAAAGGCTTCTTCAGGAGAGGCGTATCCGCGCAGAGGATCCCAGGTGTCCATGGCGCGCAGGATGGCGAGATAGGCATTGGCATCGAAGCGTTCGATGAACCGGTTGCCCTGCAGATCGAGGTAGCCGGCGATGTCAAAACGCTCGCCGATGAGGCCGCTGCCGTGACCATTTGCAGCCCAGGGATCTTCGCCGCTGCGGTTAGGATTGCGGCCGAAACGCTCATCGAACAAGGGCGCCGATTTGTAACTGATCATGGCGATTTTGCGCGCCAGCGCCAAGCCGCTTCGGGGTGGGCGCTGCGGCAGATAACGGCCGCCGGCCCACTCCGGGTCGTGCTGGATGGCCTGCCGCTGAAGATGATTGAGGGCCAGCCCCATGGCCGAGAGCGGAGTGACGCCGATGATGAGCGCGCGATCGACGCGATCGGGATGGAGGATGGTCCAATCCAGCGCCTGCATGCCGCCGATGGAGCCGCCAAGAACCAGGCGAAGGCGGCGGATGCCGAGCGAATCAAGGAGACGGGCCTGCGCGCGAACGTTGTCGCGGACGCCGACCAGAGGAAAGTCAGGCCCGTAGATTTGGCCTGTTTCAGGATTGACGGCTCCGGGCCCCGTGGAGCCGTAACAGGAGCCGAGCATGTTGATGCAAATGACGAAATCGTGCTCCAGCGAAAGGACCGCGCCGGGAGCAAAGATCTCAGGCCACCACGAGCCGACAAGAGCGGAGCCCGAGAGCGCGTGGCAAACCAGAACGGCATTATCTTTCGCCGCATTCAGCCGGCCGTAGACGGCGTAATGCAGCGTAGGACAGATGAGGGAGTGCCCGCACTCAAGCGGCAGAGAGCCGTCGAGCACGAAGTCGCCTTCGTAGGTGGGCTCTACGGTCTTTGATGCGGGCGGCGAAGCGCCGCTGCGGCTGTAGCTATCGGTCATATTCAGCTTCTGGCTCCCAGCTTCTAGCTCCTGGCTGGAAGCTAGAGGCTACGAGCTGCCTTTCTTATTTTGCCGCAACGGCGCGGGTTGAGCCGGCAAACTTGTGGCCATTGGCGGCTTCGATTGCCTGATCGAGGTCGGCGAGGATGTCGCGGATGTCTTCAATGCCGACGGATAGCCGCACCATCTCCGGCGTGACGCCCGTGGCCGCCTGCTCCTCTGTTGAAAGCTGCTGATGCGTTGTGGAGGCGGGGTGAATCACGAGCGACTTGGCGTCGCCGATGTTGGCCAGAAGCGAAAACAGCTCGAGTGTGTTGATGAGCTTTTTGCCCGCGTCGTAACCGCCTCCCGCAGATCCAGCCTTGATGCCGAAGGTCACGAGCGCACCGGCGCCGTTGGGCAGATACTTTTTCGTCCGCGCGTAGTACGGGCTTGTCGAGAGGCCTGGATAGTTGACCCAATCCACGCCAGGATGCTCGGCCAGGTGTTTGGCGACGGCCAGAGCGTTCTGCGAGTGGCGCTCCATGCGCAAGTGGAGTGTCTCAATGCCCTGAAGCAGCAGAAACGCATTAAACGGCGACAGCGCCGCGCCGGTGTCGCGCAAGCCCTGCACGCGGGCCTTAAGGATGAACGAGAGGGGGCCAAAGGCCTCGGTGTATTTAAGGCCGTGATAGGAGGGATCGTGCTCGGTGAAGTCTTTGAAGCGGCCCGAAGCTGCCCAGTCAAATTTTCCCGCGTCGACAATGACTCCGCCGATCGCCGTGCCATGACCGCCGAGGAATTTGGTGGCCGAGTTGACGACAATGTCGGCACCCCACTCGATGGGACGGACGAGAGCCGGCGAGGCCGAAGTGTTGTCGATGATGAGCGGGAGCTTGTGCTCATGGGCGATGGAGGCGAGCTGCTCAATGTCGGCAATGTCGAGCTTGGGATTGCCAAGGGTCTCGGTATAGACGGCGCGCGTTTTGTCGTTAATGAGAGCGCGCAGGCCGGCGAAGTCGTCGGCATCAACGAACTTGACCTTGATGCCCAGCTTGGGCAGCGTGTAGTGGAAAAGATTGTAGGTGCCACCGTAGAGAGAAGTGGTGGAGACGATCTCGTCGCCGGCAGAGGCGAGGGTGAGGATTGCCAGCGTTTCGGCCGCCTGTCCCGAGGCCGTGGCAAGAGCCGCAGCTCCGCCTTCGAGAGCGGCGACGCGCTTCTCAAAGACATCGGTGGTGGGGTTCATGATGCGGGTGTAGATGTTGCCAAACTCCTGGAGCGCGAACAGCCGCCCTGCGTGGTCGGCGTCCTGGAAAAGGTACGAAGTGGTCTGATAAATGGGGACGGCGCGCGAGCCTGTAGCGGGGTCTGGCAACTGGCCCGCGTGGACGGCCTGTGTGGCGAGTTGCTGCGGTTTTGGTTCCGGCATGATGATCTCCTTCGGTTTCGTGACTTCGACGATTCGGGGAAAGCGGGGCGACTGCGGACCGATCCATTCTAAAGGGCAGCACCAATGAAAACGGCCCGCATCCTATTCGGGACCGGGCCGCCTGACTTAAGAATCGGTTGCGCTTAGCGCATTCGCCGTTCAAGGGCCGGACGGAAAGGTCCCGTGACCATACACATGCACATGGCCATCACCCAAATTCCGTAAGCCCATGAAATCGACATGGAGGCAGTATCAGGGGGCGAAGGCGCGGGTGTCAAGCACACTTTCGTGGATCGTGATTCGTGGGTCATTGCTGCCTGTTCGCCTGGCCACTGATCACTGACCACTGTCCACTCCTCACTTGTCAGCCTTCCACACATAGGCGCCCGGTTGCGGCAACCCCACATGCGCCAGCACCCTGAACGCAAATTGGCGGGCCATCTCTTCGGAGCCTTCGGGATGATTGTAGAAAGCCGGAATACAAGGAAAAATCGTCGCGCCAGCTTCGGCGGCCAGCGTCATGTTGCGTAAATGAATTCGATTGAAAGGGGTCTCGCGCACGCAGAGGATCAGTGGCCGCCGTTCCTTGAGCGTGACATCGGCGGCGCGTCCAATGAGGGAATTGGCGAGGCCGTGCGCGATCGCGGCCAGCGTTCCCATCGAACACGGCAGAATAATCATGCCGTCCGATGGATGGCTGCCGCTCGCAATCGGCGCGCCTATATCGGAGTCGGCCAGTTGAACGATCTTCTTCGGGGCCGCGCCGAGAAGCTTCTTCAGCAGATTCGTCCGCCCCGAAATTTCAAGCTCTTCGGCCAGCACCCGCAGTGAGTTTTCCGAGGCAACAAAATGCACGCGGGCGACGCGGCCGTCGGCTTCGAGGGCGCGGAGTGCCTCGCGGGCGAGAATCGCGCCGGATGCGCCGGTGATGGCGAGGGTGAGTTGCGCGCCTTCCATCTTAGCTTCCCAGCACCCGCTTGAAGATCGCGTCGACGTTGCCCAACTGCCGCGAATAATCAAACGTTGCGTCGAGCTTTTCCTTGCTGAGCAGCTTGGCAATTGCCGGGTCGCGCGCCACTTCGTCGCGGAAGTTCAGATCCTCTTTCCAGGCGCGCATGGCATGGGACTGGACAAGCTTATACGCGTCCTCGCGCAACATGCCGGCTTCGGCCAGATCGAGCAGCAACTGGCCCGAAAAAATCAGTCCGCCGGTCGATTCGAGGTTCTTCTTCATCCGCTCGGGGTAAACCAGCAGTCGGTCGATGAGGTCCGCCGTTTTGGCCAGCAAATAATCTGCCAAAATCGTCGAATCCGGAAAAATCACGCGCTCAACCGATGAATGCGAGATGTCGCGCTCGTGCCACAGCGGAATGTCTTCCATAGCCGCCTGCGCATTGCCGCGGAGTACCCGCGCCAGCCCCGAAATCTGCTCGCTCGTAATCGGGTTCTTTTTGTGCGGCATGGCCGAGGAGCCTTTTTGCTTCTCGGAAAAATACTCCTGCGCCTCGCGCACTTCGGTGCGTTGCAAGTGCCGCACCTCTACGGCGATCTTGTCCAGCGTGCTGCCAATGATGGCGAGCGTGGCGATGTAGGCCGCGTGACGGTCGCGCTGGATGACCTGCGTGGCTACCGGTGCTGGCTTTAATCCCAATCGCGCGCAAATGCGTTCCTCATGCTCGGGCTTCAGGTGACCAAAGGTGCCCACAGCGCCGGAAAGCTTGCCGACGCGCATATCCTCTGCGGCAGCGGCAAAGCGAGCTGCATTGCGCTCCATTTCGGCGTACCAGTTGAGCAGCTTGAGCCCAAATGTGGTGGGCTCGGCGTGAATGCCGTGGGTGCGGCCGATGGTGGGCGTGTTCTTGAACTCGATGGCTCGGCGCTTGAGCACGCCGAGCAGAACGGCGATGCCGTCGCGGATGAGCGCAGAAGCTTCCTTGATCTGCAGGGCCTGGGCCGTGTCGACAATATCGTTCGACGTGAGGCCGTAGTGCAGCCAGCGGGACTCTGCGTCGAGACCCTGGGCCTTGAGCGATTCTGCGACCGCCGTTGTGAACGCGATGACGTCGTGCTTGACTTCTGACTCGATCTCGGCGACGCGCGCCGCCGAGACGGTCGCCTTGGTGGCGATGGCTTTAGCGGATGCTGCAGGAATGACGCCGTCCTCTGCGAGGACCGTGCTGGCCGCCGCTTCAACCTGGAGCCAGCAGCGATATTTGTTTTCGTCCGTCCAGAGGGCGCCCATCGCAGGGCGCGTGTAGCGATCGATCAAAAGAAGCTCCTAGCTGCTAGCTTCTGGCTGCTAGCTCCATTACGGTCCCTCAAACGCAACCTGTACGCACGAAGAGAGGCGCAAAAAGCCCGCCCTCACACATCCGGTTTCAGCGCTTATGCCAACTCTTGATTGTATTAGGGGGCAGTGGCTATCCGCGAGGAATTCCGAGGCGGCGCATCAGCTCGTCGATGAGCAGGCCGCGGCCGGGGATGTACGGCTGGAACCACTCCCCATCGATGACCAGTTGCGGGACGGCGCGCTTGCCGACGCGGCTCAGGACCTCGGCGGAGGCAGCGGGGTCCGCATCGACATTGACCTCGGTGTACGCGACGCCATGCTCGTCGAGAAACTGCTTGGCGGCTCGGCAGTCGCGGCACCAGGAGGTGGTGTAAACCTGCACGATCATAAGGAAAGTCTACTCAAATCGCGATGCTACGATCTGTGATCAGAAGCACCTGGGAGATTCGATGACCGCCGACGAGATTAAGTCGCTTTTACATCTTGAGCCGCATCCGGTGGAGGGTGGATGGTTTCGCCGGACGTATACCTCGCCGGGTAGCGTGGAGCTGCCGCGTGGTGTGCGGGCGCAGGGCACGGCCATTTATTACCTGCTCGAAGCCGGGACATTCTCAGAGATGCATGTGCTGGCTTCGGATGAGATTTTTCACTTCTACCTTGGCGACCCAGTAGAAATGCTGCAACTAAATCCCGACGGGCGCTCCGCGCTCTTCACTCTCGGCCCCGATCTCGCAGCCGGTCAGCATCCGCAGCTCGTCGTTCCCGCCGGCGTCTGGCAGGGGACGCGATTGGTTGAGGGCGGAAAGGTGGCGCTGCTGGGCTGCACCGTCACGCCGGGCTTCGATTTTGCGGATTACCGCAGCGGCAGCTACGCGGAGTTGGCGGCGAAGTGGCCGGCAGAAGTGGAGCGGATTCGCGCGCTCACGCGGGGATAGAACTGCCCACATAAATCCGGTTTTGAAAGGGCACGGCTTGAGCCCTACCGCTCGCGGCGCTTGCACAGAGGGCTTCACCAGTCGGAGAGGACTCAATCGAAGGGGCCTTGTAACAAGGGCACGGCTTTAGCCGGGCCAATACGTTCAGCCGAATGAATGGGGCTTTAGCCCCTGAGGGATTGCGATTTCGTTCTGACTCATCATCTCCGCTCCCGAAAAAATCCCCGCAGCAACTCCGCCGATTCTTCCGCGCCAATTCCCTGCTCTACCTGCATCTGGTGGTTGAGCTGGGGATGGTTCAACACCGGCAGCACCGATCCGCATGCGCCGGCCTTTGGATCGGCCGCGCCATACACCAGGCGGTCCAACCGTGCGTGGATCATGGCTCCGGCGCACATGGCGCAAGGCTCGAGCGTCACGTAGAGGGTGCAGCCGGCGAGGCGATAATTTCCCAGCGCCTTAGCCGCCGTGCGCAGCGCAAGGATTTCAGCATGAGCGGTCGGATCCACGTGACGAATCACGCAATTCTGCGCGTGCGCGATGATTTCGCCCTGGTACACCATGACCGCGCCGATGGGCACTTCGCCGGCCTCGGCAGCCAGTCGCGCCTGGGCGAGCGCGGCCTGCATGGCTTCACGATCGTCGATCATGGCTTCGATGTTACGGCTGCCGGCTGCTGTTGCGTCATGCAGTGCAGCGCGCCCAGACCCCAGATTAAGTCAACACAATGGACGCCGATGATTTCGCGGCCGGGAAAGAGCTCGGCCAGCGTGTTGAGCGCGACGCGGTCGTTGGGATCATGAAAGGTGGGAACGAGAACGAGGTCGTTGGCAATGTAGAAGTTTGCATAGCTGGCCGGCAGACGCTGGCCGCGGAAGATGATAGGACGCGGCATGGGCAGCTCGACGACGGTGAACTGTTTGCCCTCAAGAGTGCGCGCGGATTTGAGGCTCGCGAGATTTTCGGCCAGCGGCGCGTGGTTCGCATCTCGCCGATCCGCCTCAACCGCCGCAACAATCGTGGCCGGCGCCGCAAAGCGGGCAATATCGTCAATGTGGCCGTGGGTATCGTCGCCCACGATGCCGCGACCGAGCCAGATGGTCTGGTCGACGCCGAGATAGTCGTGGAAAACCTGCTCGAGCTGCTCGCGGCTCACACCCGGGTTGCGCTGCTGCACATCGCTTAGATGACATTCTTCAGTGGTGAGCAACAATCCTGCGCCGTTCACATCAATCGATCCGCCCTCCAGCACCACACGGCGCTCCGATCCGTTCTCATCGGTGACCGTCGGTTCCCACTCCGGAATTCCCAGCAGTTTTTCCACGCGCCCGGGCAATTTATCGTCGAGCTTCCAGTCGTCATACTTGGCCCAGGCGTTGAAGCGCCAATCCGTCAGTGCGATTTTGCCGGTGGCATTGCGCACAAAAATGGGTCCGGAGTCCCGCGTCCAGCCGCGATCGGTAGGCCAAATGTAGAAGCTCACTTGATCGAGGTTCGCTGCGGCGCGTTGAAGCATGGAGATCACGCGCTTTTTCGACGTTGCATTTTCGACGATCAGATGCACGCGCTCGCGCGCCGCAAGCAGGCGCACGATCTCCGCATAGAGCCAGGGGATGGATTGGAATTTTCCGGGCCAGTCCTCGGGATTGTGCGGCCATGCGAGCCATGTGGCTTCGTGCGGCTCCCACTCGGCGGGCATGCGGTAGCCGAGGGCGCGAGGGGTCTTCTCTGGCGGCCGAGCGGGCATGGCTACTTGTGCTCTTTGTGCGCGGCGCCCGTGTGTTTCACTGCCGGCTGCGCGGGATCCAGAAAGCGCTGCGTGATCGGCGCATAGGCGTCGACGCGACGGTCGCGCAAGAAGGGCCAGTTGCGGCGCGTTTCTTCAATCAGCGAACCATCGATTTCGCCGAGGATGATTTCTTCGGCTTCGTGACCGGCTTTGGCAATGACGCGGCCAAAAGGATCGGCCAGAAAGCTCCCGCCCCAGAACTCAAGACCCGGACCCGGAGCGCGATTACCCAAAATGTCACCATGCTCTGGCCCCACGCGATTAACAGCTGCAACGTAGACTCCGTTGGCGATGGCGTGCGCGCGTTGGATAGTCTTCCACGCGTCATATTGTGCGGCGCCGAACTCCTCCTTCTCTGCCGGATGCCAGCCGATGGCCGTGGGATAGAACAGCACCTCG
>Ga0335085_10001724_pt1 | contig 44296 bp, 47 predicted proteins | sample Lox_Sample_45_FD_206712 | JGI IMG/M metagenome (GOLD analysis project Ga0335085, IMG submission 206712) | Soil microbial communities from Loxahatchee National Wildlife Refuge, Florida, United States - Lox_Sample_4.5 | ecosystem: Environmental > Terrestrial > Soil > Wetlands | place: USA... | reverse complement strand
TGCCAGCTTCGTTCGGTCGGTCATGCGCGAATTTCGCCCTGCTCGCGCAGTGCTGCAAGCAGCGAAATCAGTGGCAGGCCGAGGATCGTGAAGTAGTCGCCGTCGATCTTCTCGAACAGCTGGGCGCCGATGCCCTCGAGGTGGTAGCAACCCACACTTGCCAGGATCGCCTCGCCTTCCCGCTCGAGATACGTCGACAGGAATTCGTCGCTGAAGGGGCGCATTGTTAGAACCGCAGCGTCGGCTTGTTGCCAGACGACCTTGCCATTGCGCGCCAGTGCGGCGGCTGAAATCAGCCGGTGGGCCCGGCCCCGCAATTGCTCAAGCAATGACGATGCTTCAGCCATGTTGCTGGACTTGCTCACCAAATCGCCGTCAAGCTCCAGCACTTGATCGGCACCCACGACCAAGGCCTGCGGATAGCGATTTGAACCGGAAAGGGCCTTCGCTTCCGCCAAACGCTGCGCAATGGCCGCCGGCGCCTGACCCGCGGCAAGCAAACCCTTCTTGATCGCGTCTTCATCCACAGGTGCAGACACAATCTCGAATGCGACTCCGGCCTCGTGCAGCAATCGTGCTCGCACGGGACTCTGCGAGGCAAGGACGATCATGGCGAGGCATCGCGGCGCTCCGCGAGCAGGTTCATCACGGCGGCGGCCGTTTCTTCCACAGAGCGGCGCGACACATCGATGGCAGGCCAACCGTGATCCTCGAACAGTCTTCGCGTCGCCGCCACCTCGGCCCGGACGGCCTCAAGGTCGACGTAGGACGTGTCGCGCACCTCACCCAGCACCGCGAGGCGATTGCGGCGAACCTGGATGAGCCGATCGGGTGATGCCCACAGGCCAACGACCAACGGTCTGGTCGCCACAAGAAGCTGCGCCGGCAGGGCAATGCCGGGAACTACCGGCACATTCGCGACGCGCACACCGCGGATGGCGAGATAGACGCTGGTCGGCGTTTTCGATGTGCGGCTCGCTCCAACGAGAACGACCTGTGCATCGTCCAGCATCTGCTGGGACTGTCCGTCATCATGCGCAATGGCGAAATTCAACGCTTCGATCCGGTCGAGGTAGCGCTGGTCCAGCTCATGCTGTCCGCCGACGCGATGCGTTTCGGCAGCACCGCCGAAGAACTGCTTGAGAGTTGCGATCGGACCCTCAAGAACACCCTGGCAAGGAACGCCGATTTCCTTGCATCGTTGCAGGAGCATCCGGCGCAAATCCGGATTGACCACCGTGAAAAATACAAGCCCGGGTTCTTCGCGCACGTGCTCCATCACGCGCGCCAACTGCCGTTCGCTGCGTACAAGCGCGTAGAAGTGCTCCTGAACCTCCACACCTTCGAACTGCGCCGACGCTGCCTTCACGATGGCATTGAGCGTCTCGCCGGTCGCATCGGAGATCTGGTGGATATGGAAAACCTTGCTCACAAAGCGCTCGCCACTTCTCCACACAAAGGGCCAGGAAACACACCAGTCACGGGTACATCCCGACTATCCCGGTGTCCATTCCTGGCTGTCCCGCCACGATCCCCAGCCGCTGTGACCCATTCCATTCCGCATACGGAACAGCCTTTGCCTTGTACCAGAACGTCTTGGCGCTTACACACCCATCGATGCGGCACTCAATCCACAAACTCACAGACCAAACATCATCTTCATCATTCTAGGAGTCCTTTAGTATTGAAGACGATGGATGAAAAACCGCTGTTGGCGGTTTTGAGCGGAAAAGCTGTTTGGCCGCCGCCGATCTGGCTGATGCGGCAGGCTGGACGCTATCTGCCGGAATACCGGGCACTGCGAGCGAAGGCGGGTTCTTTCTGGACCATGTGCATGGATCCGGTGATGGCGACCGAGATCACACTGCAGCCGATCCGGCGGTTTGGGTTCGATGGGGCGATTGTGTTTTCCGACATCCTGACCGTTCCCTATGCGCTCGGTTGTGATGTGACATTCACCGAAGGTGAAGGTCCGTCGATGGCGCCGGTGAATAGTACCAGCGGCCTGGCATTCGATCTGAAGAAACTTGCGCCTACTTACGAGACATTACACCGCGTGCGAACTCAGCTTTCCGGTGAAATCGCGTTGATCGGCTTCGCCGGCGCGCCATGGACCTTGGCGACCTACATGGCCGCCGGCCGCGGTGGTGATGAACAACGGGCCGCCAAACTGTGGGGCAATCGCGATGCTGGTGGGTTTGGCCAATTGCTTGACTTGCTTGGGGATTGTGTAGCGCGCCACCTGACTGCCCAGCTCGATGCTGGGGCAGATGCCGTGCAGATTTTCGACAGCTGGGCCGGCGGCTTGTCGGCACCCGAGTTTACACGATGGGTCATCGAGCCAACCAAACGGATTGTGGAGAGCGTTCGCGCCGCCAAGCCGGACGCGAAGATCATAGGCTTTCCACGCGCCGCGACACTGGCCGGTTATGCACAGTGTGCCCGCGAAACTGGCGTCAATGCGATCTCGCTCGACAGCAGTGCGCCGATGGATTGGGCAGCGCGGGAATTGCCGCCAGCGGCCATCCAGGGAAATCTCGATCCAGTCGCTCTGCTGGGTGGCGGAGACGCGCTTCGACAGGCGACAGACTCGATCCTCAAATCCATGCGCGGCAAACCGTTTATCTTCAACCTCGGCCATGGCGTTCTGCCAGAAACGCCGCTGGAACACGTTGCTCAGCTGGTCGCGCACGTGAAAGGCGCCGCGTGAGGATCGGCGTCGTCCTGTTTAACCTCGGCGGGCCCGATTCGCTCGAAGCAGTTGAGCCCTTCCTCACAAACCTGTTTTCGGATCCGGCGATCATCACGTTGCCCGGCTTCGTTCGGCGGCCATTGGCGCGGAGGATCGCGAGGCGCCGTGCTCCTATCGCGCGCGAGATCTACGCCAAAATCGGCGGCCGCTCGCCGATTGCGGAGGAAACGGAGAAGCAGGCGCGCGCGCTTGAGACAGCGCTGGTAAGCCGCGGACACGAAGCAAAGGCGGTGATCGCCATGCGGGCGTGGAAGCCGTTCGCGCCACAGGCGTCGGCCGAATTGCGTGCGTGGAAGCCGGAGCGGATCGTCCTGCTGCCGCTCTATCCGCAGTTCTCCACAACCACGACGGCATCTTCGCTGGAGGATTGGTCAAAGGCCGCAAAGCGCGCGGGGCTCGCCGCGCCGCATGCGCGGGTGTGTTGCTATCCGTGGGATGACGGCTTCGTTGCCGCTGAAATTGATCTCATCCGGCAGGCTTGGGGGAAGCGGAAGCCGGGTGTGGATTATCGCCTGTTGCTATCTGCCCATGGATTGCCCAAACGCATGATTTCACGGGGTGATCCGTATCAGTGGCAAGTGGAGAAAACAGCCGCAACGATTGTGGAGAAGCTGGGGATTGGTGACCTCGACTGGTCGCTTTGCTATCAAAGCCGCGTCGGGCCGCTCGAATGGATCGGGCCGGCGACCGATGCCGAAGTGCGCCGCGCCGGCGCCGACGGCAAAGGGATCGTCATCGTGCCGATCGCCTTTGTCTCCGAACATTCCGAAACGCTCGTCGAGCTCGACATCGAATACGCGAAGCTGGCACGCGATACCGGCGTGCCCGATTACATCCGCGTCCCGACGGTCGGCACGCATCCGGCGTTCATCGAAGGATTGGCGAAACTGGTCGTTCGCGCTGTGGAAAGTGGACCTGTCGTCACTTGCGCGACCGGGCGCATCTGCCCCAAACAGTGGCGCGCCTGCGGATACGAAGCGGCCTATGGCTGATCTCAGAACCTACCTGTCCAACTACATCGACTGGATCAAAGCCTTCCACGTGATTGCCGTGATCGCCTGGATGAGCGGGCTGCTCTATCTGCCGCGCCTTTTCGTGTACCACACCGAGACAGTGCCGGGTTCGGCGGAATCCGAGCGGTTCAAGGTGATGGAGCGCAAGCTTTTGCGCGTCATCATGAACCCGGCGTTCGTCGCGGTGTGGATCCTCGGGCCGCTGCTGGCCTGGCTCACCGGCGCCTACGAGGACCACTGGCTGCAGGTAAAATTCGTACTCGTGCTAGGGCTCACGCTTTGCCACCACCTGTTCGGCGTATGGCGCAAGCAATTCGAACGCGACGCCAACACCCACCCCGCCCGCTTCTACCGCATCTGGAACGAGATCCCGGCCGTCCTGATGGCGTTCATTGTCATTCTCGTGATCGTGCAACCCTTCTGAAACCAGCCCTTGATAACACTTTGCACCGGCACCAAATCGCGCTATAAGGCGTTAGTTTCCCAAACCAACCGCGGGTGATCGAGCGCGACAGTCGCGCGCGATACCAACCGGCGAAAGCCGGCGCGGTCGCCAAAAACTCCATCGAAGACGGGCTGGCCGGCGGCTTTGGCATCCGGCCCGGCGCTTCAGGAGCCCATCCCAAGATCCTCACCCATTTCAGGTAACCTCACATGACCATCCAAGAAGGCCTGCAGGCCATGAAGCTCAAGGACTTGAAGTCCAAGTCCCCCACCGACCTGCTGTCTTTTGCCGAAGAGCTTGAAATCGAAAACGCCTCGTCCATGCGCAAGCAGGACATGCTGTTTGCCATCCTCAAGGAACTCGCCGACCGTAATGTCGAGATCACCGGCGAGGGCGTCGTCGAGACACTGACCGACGGCTTCGGCTTCCTCCGCTCGCCCGAATCCAACTACCTGCCGGGGCCGGACGATATCTACGTCAGCCCGTCGCAGATCCGCCGCTTCGGACTTCGCACCGGTGACACGGTGGAAGGTCCCATCCGTTCGCCCAAGGACGGCGAGCGCTACTTCGCCCTTCTCAAGGTGTCCTCGATCAATTTCGAGGACCCGGAGAAGATCAAGCACAAGGTCCATTTCGACAACCTGACGCCGCTCTATCCGACCAAATGGCTGAAGATGGAACTCAACGATCCGACCGTGAAGGACAAGACGGGACGGGTGATCGACATCGTGTCGCCGCAGGGCAAGGGCCAGCGCGCGCTCATCACCGCGCAGCCGCGCACGGGCAAGACGGTGATCATGCAGAACATCGCTCGCGCCATCGAGCAGAACCATCCGGAATGCTTCCTGATCGTGCTCCTGATCGACGAGCGCCCCGAAGAAGTGACCGACATGCAGCGTTCGGTGAAGGGCGAGGTGATTTCCTCGACCTTCGACGAGCCGGCGTCGCGCCACGTCCAGGTTGCCGAAATGGTGATCGAGAAAGCCAAACGCCTCGTCGAGCACAAGCGCGATGTGGTGATCCTGCTTGATTCCATCACGCGGCTTGGCCGCGCCTACAACACGGTCGTCCCCTCATCCGGCAAGGTGCTGACGGGCGGCGTGGACGCCAACGCGTTGCAGCGGCCGAAGCGCTTCTTCGGCGCAGCGCGCAACATCGAGGAAGGCGGATCGCTCACCATCATCTCGACCGCGCTGATCGACACCGGCAGCCGCATGGACGAAGTGATCTTCGAAGAGTTCAAAGGCACCGGCAATTCGGAAATCATCCTGGACCGCAAGGTCGCCGACAAGCGTGTGTTCCCGGCCATCGACATCCTGAAGTCCGGCACCCGCAAGGACGAATTGCTGGTCGACAAGGGCACGCTGTCGAAAATGTATGTGCTGCGTCGCATCCTGGCGCCGATGGGCACGACCGACGCCATCGAATTCCTGCTCGACAAGTTGCGTTCCTCGAAGAACAACGCCGATTTCTTCGATAGCATGAACGCTTAAGCCGCGGGTTGACGGACGCGTTGGGCGGGCTGACACTCAAAGGCACGATATTTAGAGAGTGCCAAACGATGACCGACCACACCGAAGATCGTGCCACCTTCCGTTCGATGACCGAGAGCACGCAAGGCGATTGGGCGAAGATCGTCACCGCCGCCGTTCCATTCAACAGGGCGCTGCCGGATCGCGTGCTGACACATCTGAAGCTGTTGGGCGGTGACTATGGCGGCTTTCCGGTGGATCGCCTCCAGCACTCGCTGCAGTCGGCCACGCTGGCTTATCGCGACGAGATGGACGAGGAATATGTCGTCTGTGCGCTGCTGCACGACATCGGCGACACGCTGGCCTCCATGAACCATGCCGAACTTGGCGCCACCATCCTGAAGCCCTTCATTTCGGAAGAGAACCACTGGATGCTGCAGCATCACGGCATCTTCCAGGGTTACTATTTCTTCCACTATCTCGGGCTCGACCGGAACATGCGCGAGCAGTTCCGCGGCCATCCCTGCTACGAGAAGACGGCAATGTTCTGCGCCCGCCATGACCAGAACGCGTTCGATCCGGCCTACGACACCATGCCGCTGGAAGCGTTCGAGCCCATGGTGCACCGCGTCATGTCGCAGCCCAAGCGCTCGATTTATCTGCGCGCCGACAACACCACGCCGCTCGCCGCCGAATAATTCACGGCGTCAGGATGGTGGCTCCGGTCGTGGCGCGCGAGTGCAGCGCCTCGTGCGCGGCGCGCGCGTCAGCCAGCTTGAACCGCTGATTGATCGCGATCTTCACTGCGCCGCTCCCCAGCACGGCGAACAGATCGTTGGCGGTTTCCTGCAGCTCCTGGGGCGTGCGCGTGTAGCTCATCAGCGTCGGCCGCGTGAGATAGAGCGAGCCCTTGGCGGAGAGCACGCCGGGCTCGAACGCCGGCACCGCCCCGCTCGAATTGCCGAAGCTCACCATGAAGCCGCGCACGGCCAGGCAATCGAGCGAGCCGGTCCACGTGTCCTTGCCGATGGAATCGTAGACCACCGGGACACCCTTGCCGCCGGTGATATCGCGCACGCGCTGCACCCAGTCATCCTTGCGGATGTTCAGCACATGGGCGCAGCCGTGGCTGCGCGCCAGCTCCACCTTGTCGTCGGAGCCGACCGTGCCGATCACCGTGACGCCAAGGTGCTTCGCCCATTGTGAGGCGATGAGGCCGACTCCGCCCGCGGCCGCATGAAACAGGATCGTGTCGCCGCTCTTCACGGGAAATGTGCGCTTCAGGAGATACTGCACGGTCATGCCCTTGAGCAGCGAGGCGGCCGCGACGTCATCGGAAACCGTCACCGGCAACTTCACCACGCGATCCGCCGGCACGTTGTTCGCTTCGGCGTAGGCACCGATGGGGCCCGAGCAGTAGCCAACGCGATCGCCGAGCTTCAGGGACGTGACGCCCTGCCCCAGCGCGTCCACCGTGCCGGCCGCTTCGAGGCCGAGGCCCGACGGCAGCGCGATCGGGTAGAGGCCGGAGCGGTGATAGGTGTCGATGAAGTTCACGCCGATGGCCGTGTGCTTGACGCGAATCTGGCCCGGACCGGGCGGCGGCAGCTCGACGTCATGTAGCTCGAGCACTTCGGGCCCGCCGGTATTGTCGAAACGGATCGCGCGCATGGGAATCTCCGCTTAGCTCAGGGTTTTCGTTTGGGTCGCAGCTGGCTGCGGTACCGCTTCGACGCGGAAGCGCACGCGGCCGATGATATGACCATCCGGCAATTCGACATCGGCGCGCCAGTCCCCCGGCACGACATGGTGCGTGATCGAATAGCCGCGATAGCCGCCATCACGTCCGCCATTGATGGTGAAGCCCAGCTTGGAAACGGTGCGCCAGGCCTTGCGCTGCGTGTCGTAGTGCTGCCAGCGATGGATGACGCGCGTCGACAGTCTGATCGGCGCGAACACGGCGCTGTAGAAATAGAGCGACTCGCCTGCCGTCACGTGCAGCACCGGCGTGGCGCCGAAGCGCGTAAGCCAGGACTGCTCCTCGCCAACCGCCTGATATTCGTCGCCCTGCTTGGCGACGGAATGATAGATGCCGCCATCGGCCATTGCGAGCGGCAGCGGCGGCAGGATTCCGCTCAGGTAGAAGGCGTTCAGAGCGAGAAACACCAGCGCCACGCCGCCGATGATCTTGTAGCGGGCACCCTGCCACTGCTCCAGTCCCATGCGCCGTAACAGCCTGCAAAACACCCAGAACAGGGTGAGCGCGATCATTCCGCTGAAGAAGAAGGTGATGATGCCGATTGTGTGGGTGAGGATCGGCAAGGTCACGATCGTGTAGGAGAACAGCGCGAAAAAGAACAGGATCGCGGTGAACACCAGCCGCGAGTGATAGCGCTTGAACACCTCGTTGCCGACGAGGATGGCGGTCAACAGCAGCAGGAATGGCCACGAGGCGCCGAGCACCGCGCTGCGCGAATAGAAGACGAGAAACGCGCTCCACAACCCGCCGAGCGCGAACTGCGTCGCCATCGGCAGCAGCGTGCGCCATTTGGGCCACGGCTTTCCGGTAGCGGCGCGTGCGGCAAGATGGTGCTGGATCACCATGGCGAGCGAGGCCAGGACCAGATAGCCGACGAACACCGCTTGCGTGTTCGGCAGATCGATGCGGCGGAAGGCGTAATTGTCGAAGGCGAAACCGCCCACCATCGCGGCCATGGAGAGCGCGCGCTCGTGCTGCGACATCCATCCCGTGGCTGAGCTTTTCAGCGCCAATGCCGATTGGTGGAACTGGAGCACGGTGGTGTTGCGTGAAACCGCCAGGGCATCGGCCGCTGCTTTCGCCACGCGTTCGCGCAGCGGCGGTTTCGGCAGGATTGCAGGGCGATCGGTGTCCGGCACGACAACCGGCGCGGCCGGATGCGCGGGATCGAGCGCGCCAGTAGCCGCCGTGTCTCCGATCAAGCCATCGGCGTCGGCCGGCCGCTCAGGCGGATCCGAGAATCGCGGCTCGATGCGTTCGATGTCGTTGCCCAAGACCGTCTCCTGCACTCAGACATAAAGCGGGAGGCTGGGCGGTCAAGCCGCGGCACGCTGAAAGGCTAATTGCGGGCGCCTTGGGCGGCTTGTGGCCCCGCTCGGGTTGCATTTACGCTTGCAATTCGTGCGGAGATGCGAGCCGGGATGAGCGAGATGACAGCGGTCCAACGCACGATCTTCGGCCAACCGCGCGGGCTGGCGGTCATCGCCACCACGGAATTGTGGGACCGCATCTCCTTCCACGGCATGCAGGCACTGCTCGTCCTCTACATGGTCGGACAATTGCTGTTGCCGGGCCATGTCGAACACATTGTCGGATTCGGCGCCTTGCGCGCGGGCGTCGAGTGGCTGATCGGGCCATTGTCGACGCAGGCGCTCGCCTCGCAGGTCTTCGGCATCTATGTGGGGCTGGTTTATTGACCGTCTCCTCGGACGCAAGGGCTCCGTCGTGCTGGGCGGTTTGCTGATGGCGGCGGGACAATTCTCCCTCGCCTTCGATGCGTCGTTCCTGCTGGCGCTGCTGCTGCTCATCCTTGGCGCCGGATTGCTGCGCGGCAACCTCGCGCCACAGCTTGGAGAGCTTTACGCCAAGACCGATCGGCGCCGGGATACGGCGTTCCAGATCTACGGCAGCTCGGTCAACATCGGTGCTTTCTTCGCGCCGTTGATTACGGGAGCGCTCGGCCAGGCGTACGGCTGGCACTTCGCGTTCGCCTTCGCCGGTTTCGGCATGCTGATCGGCGTGACGATCTACCTGGCCGGCCGGCGCGACCTGCCGCCCGAACCGGAGCGCGGACCGCAAGCCATCGCCGCCCCGCTCGAAAAGAACGATCTGCGCATCCTCGGCTACCTGATCGCATTTGTGCCGATCGCGTCGACGTTCTGGGTGGCCCAAAGCCAAGTCTGGAACACTTACAACATCTGGGTGCGCGATCACGTAGACCTGACCTTCGGCCACTGGACGATGCCAATCCCATGGCTTCAGTCGCTGGATGGCATCGGGCCATTCCTGTTCCTGCCGGCGATCCTGGCGCTGTGGCATTGGCAGCGTGCGCGCGGCCGCGAGCCGAACGAATTCACCAAGATGGCAATCGGTTGCTTCATCTTCGGCGCTGGGACGATGTTGCTGGCTGCCGGTAGTTTACAGGCCGGCACGAGCGGACGGGCTTCACTGTTGTGGTCTCTCGGATTTCATCTGATCTCGAATATCGGCTGGCTGTTCTTCTCGCCGATTGCAACGGCTTTCGTCACACGCGCAGCACCGCGCTCCGTGAATGCGACAATGCTCGGCGTGTACTACCTGTCGATTTTCATCGGCAGCGTGGTCAGCGGCCGGCTCGGCGGACTCTACGAATCGCTGACGGCCGCGCAATTCTGGATGCTGCATGCGGCAATCGTCACGGGCGGCGGCGTGCTGATCCTGCTACTCGGCGCAGCGATGCGGCCGACGTTGCGCCAGGCGGAATCTGTCATCCCGCCCACGCTTGTGCTCAGCTCAGATGCTGCTTGAAGAAGGTTGACGTGCGGCCGTTGGCGAGGTCGGCGCACGCCTTGTCGTAATGGGCGCCGCCTTCGCGGGCGAACGCGTGATCCATTTCCGGATAGACATGGATCGTGACATGCGCGTTCTTTGACAGCGCCTCGATGATCTTCTTCTGCGCGTCGGGTTTCACGAACTGGTCCTTGGCCGCGATGTGCAGCATCAGCGGCTTCTTGATGCTCTTCGCCTCATCCAGTTTCTGATCGATGTTGACGCCATAATATCCGACGGAGGCATCGGCATCCGTGCGTGCAGCGGTAAGATAGGCGAGCAGGCCGCCGAGGCAGTAGCCGACGGCGCCAACCTTTCCGCTCGCACCGGGAAGTGCGCGCAGATGCGCGACCGTTGCCTGGATGTCCTTGATACCCATGTCAGGTTCGAACTTCGTCATCAGGTCGAAGGCGCGTTTCCACTCCGCCTCGGACTTGTCGGTCAGCTGAACGCCTTGCTCGATGCGCCAGAAGAGATCGGGCGCCAGCGCGAAATAGCCACGTGCCGCCAAACCGTCGGCGATGTCGCGCATGACCTTGTTGACGCCGAAAATCTCCTGGATAACGACGACACCAGGCCCGCGTCCGGTGGAGGGCGTTGCGAGATAGCCGCCGAAATTTCCATCCGGGCCCGCAATCGTAATGTCTTGTCCGGACATCGCCCTCTCCTTCTTATGCCTGTCCGGCTGCTGCACGCGCAGGCAGCAGGATTTGACTGAGCGCCACGGGATTGGTGATCGGCTGCGAGCAGGTCATGCGCTGGCAAAGGTAAGCCGTGGGCATGCCGTTCTGCATGCCTTTGCCGGCGGCAGGATGGCCTTCCGGCAACGACGTCTGCGGATCGATCACCTGAAGCGTGAGATTGGGCAGGCTGCGACCGAGAACGGCAGCCACCAGCTCATGCGTCTTGGGATTCGTGACGGGGCCGACAATGACGATCTGCATGGACGTCATCACTGTTTCGAGGCCGTTCAGGTAGGACGGCATCGAGATGTAGGCGCGCGAAACCTCGCCCGCGAACGCCTCGATCAACCCGTTGTTGCGGTTGCGGTAGGTGTCGTCGCCGGTCGTCAGATAGAGCCGGCAGAGGAGCGACACCATCACGCCGTTGGCCGACGGGATGATCTGGTCAAAGATCATCCGTGAACGGACGATCAGCGGATCGGAATCGTCCGCCGTGTAGAAGTAGCCGCCGTTCTGAATGTCCCAGAAGTGATCGTTGAGGACGGCAACCCAGGCCTGCGCGCGCGCCAGATACCGCTTGTCGCCGGTGACCTGGTAGAGCGTCATGGCGGCGCGCGCCATATGGGCGTAGTCGTCGGCGAAACCCGTCTTGCCGCGCTTGCCGGCGCGCCAGGAATGATAGAGGCGGTCGCCCTCACCCAGCGCCCGTTCGACGAAATCAAACGCACGCACCGCGGCGGTGATCCAGGCGCCGTTGCGGAACACCGCGCCGGCGTTGGCGAGTGCGGAGATCATCAGCCCGTTCCAGTCGGCCAGCACCTTGTCGTCGCGCATCGGCGGATTGCGTTTGCTGCGTGCCGCCAGTAGCAATTCGCGCTGGCGCTTGAGCATGGCCTCGTCGGCTTCGGTGCGGGGAAAGCCACCTTGCGGTCCAAGGCGGTTTAAGATGTTGTGGCCTTCCCAATTGCCGGTCGCCGTCACGCCATAGACGTTCTTGAAGCCCTGTACGAACGTGCCCATCAGTGCGGCATCGATCTCCGCTTCCGACCACACGTAGTATTTGCCTTCCTCGCCGTCAGAATCCGCGTCGAGACTGGAGGCGAAGGCCTGATCCTCCACCATCATCTCGCGCAGCACCCAGCCGATCGTCTCTTCGACGCGGTGCTGATACAGCGGCATCCGATTGTGCTGCCAAACAAGCGTCAGCACATCGACGATCTGCGCGTTGTCGTAAAGCATCTTCTCGAAATGCGGCACCATCCACTTCTCGTCGACGGCATAGCGATGGAAGCCACCGCCGACGTGATCGTAGATGCCGCCAAGCGTCATGCTGAACAGCGTGCGGTTGACGATCTCGTTAAACTGTTCGGCGCCGATGCGCATGTAGCCGCGCCACAGAAGCTCGATCAGCCCGGTCTGCGGAAATTTCGGCGCGCCGATCATTCCACCGAAGAAAATATCGAAGCGGCGGCCGGCGCTGATGGCGGCATCGTCGATGATCTGCCCGTTCAGCTGGCCGCGAAGATCGCGGGCCCACAGCTGCGCGTAGACCTGCTGCACGCGTGAGGTCATTTCGGCCAGCGGGGCGGTCTGCTCGTGGTAGAACTTCGACGTTTCCTCGAGCACGCGCTTGAACGGCGGCTGGCCCTGGCGATCGTCCTTCGGAAAATAGGTGCCGACGAAATAGGGTTCGCCTTGCGGCGTGAGGAATGCCGTCAGTGGCCAGCCACCATTGTTACCGAGCGCCTGCGCTGCGGTCTGGTAGATCTGGTCGAGATCGGGCCGCTCCTCGCGATCCACCTTGATGTTGATGAAATGCTCGTTCATCACCGCCGCGGTTTCGGGATCGGTGAAGCTCTCGTGGTTCATCACGTGGCACCAGTGGCACGCCGTATAACCGATGGAGAGGAGGATCGGCTTGTTCTGTGCGGCGGCCTCATCCAGCGCGTCCTGGCTCCAGGCGCGCCAGTGAACGGGATTGTCCTTGTGCAGAAGCAGATAGGGGCTGGTTTCGGCGGCGAGCTGGTTGCTGCTCATCATGTGTCCGTCAGGTGGAATTGGAGGGTAAAGCTGGTAGCTTCCTAGCGCGGCTCAAGCGGCGGTCACAAGCGATGAAGATCCACGTGGAAATGGACATTTCGCCCGAGGAGGCGCGCGCGTTGATGGGTCTGCCGGACGTCGCACCCTTGCAGGCCGAAATGCTGAACGAGATGCGGAAGCGGATGAAGGCCGCGATGGATGCCTACGATCCCGCGGCGATGCTGAAATCGTTCATGCCGATGGGCGCGGAAGGCTTCCAGCAATTCCAGAAGGCGATGTGGGATGCCGCATCGCAGGCGGCGGGCGGAAAGGGCGCGGGCAAATCCCGCTAGCAGGATTTGGGCTTCCGCCGCGATACGATCTTTGCGCTGTCGAGCGGCCACGGCCGCGCCGGGGTGGCCGTCATTCGCGCTTCGGGGCCGCAGGCGGGCGATGCGCTGCGGGCGCTGACGCGATCCGGGCCGCCCGCGGCGCGCGTCGCGACCTTGCGACGGATTTCCGATCGAGGAGGCGACCCGATCGATCAGGCGTTGGTTCTGTGGTTTCCGGGACCGGCCAGCTTTACCGGCGAGGACCTTGCGGAATTCCATGTCCATGGCGGCCGGGCGGTGGTGGATGCAGTCTTGGCGGCCTTGGCGCAAGTTGAAGGATGCCGGCCGGCCGAGCCCGGGGAGTTCACCCGGCGGGCTGTGGAAAACGGCAAGCTCGATCTGACCGAAGCCGAGGCGTTGGCGGATCTCATCGATGCCGAAACGGAGGCGCAGCGGAAGCAGGCCGTCCGGCAATATGGCGGGGCCCTTTTCGAATTGTACGAGGGCTGGCGGAGCCGCTTGATCCGGGCAGCAGCGTGGGCCGAGGCCGCAATCGATTTTGCCGATGAGGATATCCCACCCGAGGTTCTGGAACGGTCTCGCACGCAAGTTGCTGAAATCGCGGATGAAATTGCAGCGTATCTAGACGATGCCCGGCGGGGCGAAATCCTTCGCGAAGGCTTCTACCTAACGGTGATCGGTCCACCGAACAGTGGTAAGAGTTCGTTCATCAACGCTTTGGCCCGGCGGGATGTCGCCATCGTGTCGGATATTCCAGGCACCACGCGGGATGTGCTCGAAGTGCATCTCGATCTGGGCGGCTATCCGGTGACCTTGGCGGACACGGCCGGCCTGCGCGAAGCGGCGGACAGCATCGAGACGGAAGGGATCCGTCGAGCTAGGGCGCGGGCCAAAGACGCCGACGCGGTGCTGGTTTTGCTAGATGTCTCAATTGATAATTCACAATTTATTAACAGTTTGGATGAGGAAAACCAAGTAATCGTCTGGAACAAAGCCGATTTGCCACACCCTATAGTGCCCGGCCCAGCGATTTCGACCCTCACCGGTGAGGGGATGGATGGGCTCGTTCGGCGCTTGACAGCCTTGGTGGCCAGCAAGCTGGGCGGCGAAGGCGCTCCGATTAGCCGTGCGCGCCATCGATCCCATCTCCTGGCCGCCGAAACGGCTCTTCGCCAAAGCCTCAGCCACACCGAACCGGAGCTAATCGCTGAGGAATTGCGGGTTGCAATGCGGGCGTTGGGCCGCCTGACGGGGCGCGTCGATGTCGAGGAGCTGCTGGACGTCGTGTTCCGCGATTTCTGCATTGGAAAATAGCTGCCCTAGGCGCCGGGCGTCCGGGCATTGCTGTTTCACGTGAAACGTCCTTGCTGCATCGGGCCTTGGCGCGTATGTGACCGGCCATGATCGGGTACGATGTCATTGTCATCGGGGGAGGCCATGCCGGCTGCGAGGCGGCAGCGGCATCCGCGCGCCTTGGCGCCAAGACGCTGCTGATGACCCATCGCCGCGACACAATCGGCGAAATGTCCTGCAATCCCGCGATTGGTGGGCTGGGCAAGGGCCATCTGGTCCGCGAAATCGACGCTTTGGACGGCCTGATGGGCCGCGTCGCCGATGCCGCCGGTATCCAGTTCCGGCTTCTGAACCGGCGCAAGGGCCCGGCTGTGCGGGGACCGCGTGCGCAGGCCGATCGCCGGCTCTACCGGCAGGCGATGCAGGCCGCCCTCGCCGCCCAGCCAAATCTCGATGTTCTGGAGGCCGCGGCCGAAAGTCTCGAAATCAACGAAAGCCGGATCGCTGCGGTCCTGACCGGTGACGGCCGCCAGATCGCTTGCGGCGCCGTTGTCCTGACAACCGGTACCTTCCTGCGCGGGTTGATCCACATCGGCGAAAAGAAGATCCCGGCCGGCCGCGTGGGCGAACAACCTTCCATCGGACTGTCCGATACGCTGTATGGGCTCGGGTTTCGCATGGGTCGCCTGAAGACCGGAACGCCACCGCGGCTCGATGGCCGAACCATCGATTGGGCGTCGCTCGGGGTTCAGCAAGGCGACGATCCGCCGACCCCATTCTCATTCCTGACTCAGACAATCACGACGGCGCAGATCGTCTGCCACATCACGCGGACGACGTCAGAGACCCACGCCATCATCCAGGCCAACCTTGATCGAGCGCCCATGTATTCGGGCCAAATCGAATCGACCGGCCCGCGGTACTGTCCCTCGATCGAGGACAAGGTGGTCCGCTTCGGCCATCGCGAGAGCCACCAGATCTTCCTGGAGCCGGAGGGTCTGGACGATGACACGATCTACCCGAACGGCATCTCGACCTCGCTGCCGGAAGACGTGCAGCTGGCGCTCCTTAAGACCATTCCCGGGCTTGAAAAAGCGATGATGCGCCGACCCGGCTACGCCATCGAATACGACTACGTCGATCCGCGCGAACTGAAGCCCTCGCTGGAAACCAAGGCTGTTGATGGCCTCTATCTGGCTGGCCAGATCAATGGCACGACAGGCTACGAAGAGGCCGCCGCGCAAGGCCTCATGGCCGGACTGAGCGCGGCCCGCGCGGCGGGAAATCAGGGCCCGGCAGTGCTGGACCGGGCGGCCGCCTATATTGGCGTGCTGATCGATGATCTGGTGACCAAGGGCGTGACCGAACCCTACCGCATGTTCACGTCGCGGGCCGAATACCGGCTGACTTTGCGGGCGGACAATGCCGATCAGCGCCTCACGCCGACTGGCGAGAACCTCGGCTGCGTCGGATCGGAGCGCGCGGCAGCCTATGCGAACAAGCGCGAGCGGCTGGAAGCGGCGAGGGCGCAGATGTCCGCGCTCAGCCTCACGCCGAACGAAGCCGCCCGGCATGGCGTTGAGATGAACCGGGACGGCGTGCGCCGGACGGCCGCGCAGCTGCTGGCGTTTCCCCAGGTGGAATTCGCTACGCTCCGGCGGATCTGGCCGGAACTTGGATCGCTGACTCCGGAGATCGTCGAACAGCTGGAGATTGATGCCGCTTATGCCGGCTATCTGGACCGGCAGGAGGCCGACATCCTCGCGTTTCGCCGGGAAGAGGGCCTGACCTTGCCGGCCGATGTGGATTATTCGGCGATCAAGGGCCTAGCCACGGAAGCCGCCCAGAAGCTGGCGCGCATCCAGCCGGCGACCTTGGGGCAGGCGGCCCGCATCGATGGCGTGACGCCGGCCGCGCTCACCCTCGTGCTGGCCTACGTCCGCAATCGCGCCGCGGCGCGCGAACGCCTTGCCTCCTGAATTCGGACCGGAGGATTTCGCGCAAGCGACGGGCGTTTCACGTGAAACGCTGATGCGGCTGAAGGCTTATGTCGGCCTGCTGGCGGAATGGAACGAGCGGCACAATCTCGTCGCCCGCTCGACGATGGCCGATGTCTGGCGCCGCCACGTCTGGGATTCCGCACAGCTGATGCAATACATCCCGGAAGACGCTGAAAGCTTGGCCGATCTCGGCAGCGGCGCCGGATTTCCTGGGCTGGTGCTAGCCATTTTCTTGCGGGACCATCCTGATTTTCGCGCGGTGCTGTTCGAATCCACCGGCAAGAAGGCTGGCTTCCTTGAAGTCGCGGCCAAGGCCGCCGGCGTCGTCGCCGAGGTTCGCAACACGAGAATCGAGGATGCCAGGCCCGAGCCCTTCGATGTGGTGACCGCGCGGGCCTGTGCTCCGCTCGACAAGCTGCTTACCTATGCACAGCCTTTTCAGGGGCGGACAACAACAAACCTGTTCCTCAAGGGACAAAATGTTGAGGCTGAATTGACCGAGGCCCGCAAACTCTGGACAATGAAGGTCGAGCGGCACCCAAGCCTAACCGATTCTTCCGGCACGATTTTGGAGATCCGCGAGCTGGCCCATGTCCGATCCAAACCCCGCGCCAACCCGTAAGCGGCCCCGCGTCCTTGTCGTCGCCAACCAGAAGGGTGGCGTCGGCAAGACAACCACGGCGATCAACCTCGGCACGGCGCTGGCCGCCGTCGGCGCGGCAACCCTGGTGCTCGACATCGACCCGCAGGGCAATGCTTCCACCGGCCTCGGCATTCCGCGCAGCGAGCGCAAACTCACGATCTACGACGTGCTGACCGGTGCCGCGAAGATCGGCGACGCCGTGATGCCGACGAAAATCCCGCGGTTGTCGCTTGTGCCGTCCACCGTCGACCTGTCCGGCGCCGAGCTCGAGCTGATCGATCTGCCGCGCCGCAATTTCCGGCTCAAGGATGCGCTCGACGATTATTCCGTACACGGATCATGTGAGTTCTCCTATGTGCTGATCGATTGCCCGCCGTCGCTGACCTTGCTCACGGTGAACGCGATGGCCGCTGCCGACGCTGTGGTCGTGCCGCTGCAATGCGAGTTCTTCGCGCTCGAAGGACTCAGCCAATTGCTGAAGACGATCGAGCTGGTGCGCGCCAATCTCAATCCGTCGCTGGAGATCCAGGGAATCATCCTCACCATGTTCGACAAGCGCAATCGCCTGTCGGACCAGGTGGCGGCTGACGTGCGCGCCAACATGGGCGATAAGGTCTACAACACGATCATACCGCGCAACGTGCGCATCTCGGAAGCGCCCAGTCACGGATTGCCGGCGCTGGTCTACGATCTGCGCTGTCCGGGCAGCCAGGCCTACATCAAACTCGCCGGCGAACTCATTCAGCGCGAGCGCGCGCGCATCGCGGCATGAGCGCGGAGGCAAGCAAAATGGCCGAAGATACGCGACCGCGTGGACTTGGACGGGGACTCTCTGCGCTGATCGGCGACGATGCGCCATCGATGAAGGCGGAGATCGCGCGCGGCGCGCGCACCATTCCGACGGCGTTCCTCAAGCCCAACCGTTTTCAGCCGCGCAAATCCTTCGCGCAGGACGAGCTGCACGATCTCGCCAATTCCATCCGCGAGAAGGGCGTGCTGCAGCCGATCCTCGTGCGGCCCGTTGCTGGCGAGGCGAATGTGTTCGAGATCGTCGCCGGCGAGCGGCGCTGGCGCGCAGCCCAGCTCGCCAAGTTGCACGATGTGCCGGTGGTCGTACGCGAAATGTCGGACGCGGAATCCCTCGAACTCGCCATCATCGAGAATGTGCAGCGCGCCGATCTCAACGCGATTGAGGAGGCGGCCGCCTATCACGAGCTGGCCGACCGTTTCGGCTACACCCAGGAGAGGCTCGCACAGGAAGTCGGCAAGAGCCGCAGCCACATCGCCAACACGCTGCGCCTTCTGACCTTGCCGGAATCCGTCAAGGCGATGGTGCGCGACGGGCGGCTGACCGCCGGCCACGCGCGGACCCTTGTGGGGCGCACCGATGCTGAGGCGCGGGCGAAAGAGATCGTCCAGGCAGGCCTCAATGTCCGCGAGGCGGAGGCCAAGGCCAAACCCACATCTGGTGGTGCGAAGCGACCGGCCGGGAAGGACGCCGACACGAAGGCATTAGAATCAAGTTTATCCAATGCGTTAGGATTGCATGTTGAGATTGTGCACAAGGGCCAGAAGGGTGGCGAGCTCCGAATTGGCTATAAGACCCTGGAGCAGCTGGATGATCTCATCCGGCGACTCAGCAAATCCACCTAACACTGTTTATCCACAGGGAATTAAGCAAGGTACGGCAGAGGGTTAACTGTCGCCCACCAGAGCCAGCGCGGCCTTGGCATCGATGCGGCCGTCATACAAGGCCCGGCCGATGATCACCCCCAAGATGTTGGAGTTGGCCTTGGCGGCGAGGGCGCGGATGTCGTCCAGTCCCGCCACACCGCCAGACGCAATGACCGGAATTCCCGCAGTGCGGGCCAGCGCGTCTGTCGCGTCGGCATTGACCCCCTGAAGCATGCCGTCGCGGGCGATATCCGTGAAAATGATCGCGACAACGCCGGCATCCTGAAATCGCAGCGCCAGATCGGTGGCCGTCATCTCCGATGTCTCCGCCCAGCCTTGCACCGCCACCTTGCCGTCGCGCGCGTCGATGCCGACGGCGATGCGGTTCGGGTGCGCCCGTGCCGCGTCTTTCACCAGCTCGGGATCGCGCAGGGCCGCCGTGCCGAGGATGACGCGGGCGATCCCGGCCGCGAGCCAGAACTCGATTCCGGCGCGATCGCGGATGCCGCCGCCCAGCTGAATGGGCAGATCGATGGCGGTGCGAATGGCCTTGATGGCCTCGGCGTTGGCGGAGCGGCCCTCGAACGCGCCGTTGAGGTCGACAACATGCAGCCATGCAAAGCCCGCCGCCTCGAAGGCCCGCGCCTGTGCCGCCGGATCGGCGTTGAAGACGGTGGCGGATTCCATCTCGCCGCGCTTCAGCCGCACGCAGGCGCCGTCCTTCAGATCGATGGCAGGGAAGAGGATCACGGATTCCACCGAAGGAAATTGGCGAGCAGCTTCAGCCCGACGGCCTGGCTCTTTTCGGGATGGAATTGTGTGCCGGCGATGTTGCCGCGCGCGATCATCGCCATGACGGCGCCGCCATAGTCGGTCGTCGCCGTGACATCGGCTGCGTCTCGCGCGTGGAATTCGTAGGAGTGCACGAAATAGGCGTGGGGACGCTCGCCGATGCCATCCAGCAGCGGATGCGGATGCACAATCTTCAACTCGTTCCATCCCATGTGCGGAATCTTCAGCGATGCATCGGCCGGTTCCATCTTCACCACCTCGCCGCCAATCCAGCCGAGACCTTTGTGGTCGCCGAACTCGCGGCCGACGTCGGCCAACAATTGCATGCCGACACAGATGCCGAGGAACGGCACGCCGCGCTTGCGCACAGCATCTTCCAGCGCCGCAACCATTCCGCCGATCGACGACAGCCCGTTCATGCAATCCCCGAACGCGCCAACGCCCGGGAGCACGATCCGTTCGGCGCGCGAGACCACGTCGGGATCGCTCGTCACGACCATCCGCTGTGCGCTGCCGGTTTCGCCCGCCGCGCGCGCCAGCGCTTTCTCCGCCGAGCGCAGATTCCCCGAGCCATAATCGATCAATGCAACAACGCCGTTCATTGCACATTGCGCGGCTGATGGTCCGCTTTCTTCCAGAAGAAAAGCAGATAGAACACGCCAACCACAAGAACCCAAAAGGCGAGATTAAACACCACGGCCGTGGTGACGGCGAGCCAGCTCTGGTTGACGCCGATATATTGGCGTGTTGGCTGCGACATGGCTGCTTCGGGAAGACTTTCCAACGTGGCCATCGTCGCGAATTTGAGATTGCCCTCAATCAGCATCTCGCCCCAGTACAACATCACACCGATCATGTAGGCGACGAAGGCGAAGATCCGCAGCGGCAGCTTCGCCTGATTGAGGAAGTAGTAGATGCCCACAATCATCGCGAAGTTGATGGCGATGATCTGCCCGAACCAGCTTACCTCGTTGGCGGTGGCGCTCCGTGCCAGATTGAGGAGATCGATCTGCGTCATGTCCGAACCCTATATTATCTCAGGTGCGAACGATGACAGCATTCATGGCGGCCATCTCCGCTTGGCTCGGTACTTGCCACATCGTTTCCACGAAATCGAACATCTCGCGTGTGATGGCGAAGGCAAGCTGGCCGGAGCCGTCGGCATTGCGCTGCTGGACGCGCCGCCAGCGCTCTTCTGCCGGAATGTCGAGGACGTGAAGCTGCACGGGAAGCCCTGCCTCACGCGCAAGATTTGCGAAACGGGCGCGCAGCTCGGTGGTGCCGAACCCGAAATCGAGAATGCAGGGCACGCCGCGCGTGGCCACCTGTCGCACCACAGCCCAGATCTGCACCATGCACCGTTCCACCCGCTCGATCGCCCAGGCGGGATCGGCGGGATTGGGATTGTCCATCCAGAACAATGCGGCCATCCATTCATCGATGGAGAAGTGCACCGCACCGATGCGCCTAGACAGCGCACGCGCATAGGTCGTCTTCCCGGCACCGGTCGACCCGCAGATGAGGTGAATCGGCGGCTCCGGCATGCGAGGCCGATCCTAATCCTGGTCCATCTTCAGGGCGGCGATGAAGGCTTCCTGCGGAATGTCCACCTTGCCGAACTGGCGCATCTTCTTCTTGCCCTCCTTCTGCTTGTCGAGCAGCTTGCGCTTGCGCGTGATGTCGCCGCCGTAACATTTCGCCGTCACGTCCTTGCGTAGCGCGGAGAGGGTTTCGCGTGCGATGACCTTGCTTCCGATCGCCGCCTGAATCGGAATCTTGAACAGGTGGCGCGGAATCAGCTCCTTCAGCTTCTCGACCATGGCGCGGCCGCGCATCTCCGCGCGCGCGCGGTTGACGATCATCGAGAGCGCATCCACCGGCTCCTCGTTCACGAGGATGGACATCTTCACCAGGTCGCCTTCCTCGTAGCCCTGGATGTGATAGTCGAAGCTGGCATAGCCGCGGCTCACGCTCTTCAGCCGGTCGTAGAAATCGAACACCACTTCGTTGAGCGGCAGCGCGTAACGCACCATGGCGCGGTTGCCGGCATAAGTGAGCTCGATCTGCCGCCCGCGCCGGTCCTGACACAGCTTCAGCACCGAACCCAGATAATCGTCCGGCACCAGAATAGTCGCCGTGATCCACGGCTCCTCAATGAAGGCAATGCGCACCGGATCGGGCATGTCCGCCGGATTGTGCAGCTCCTTCATCGTCCCGTCCGTCATGTGCAGGCGATAGATGACGGACGGGGCGGTGGCGATCAGCTCGAGATTGAACTCGCGCTCCAGCCGCTCTTGCACGATCTCCAGATGCAGCAATCCCAGGAAACCGCATCGGAAGCCGAAACCCAGCGCGGCGCTGGTTTCCATTTCGTAGGTGAAGCTCGCATCGTTCAGATGAAGCCGTGCCAGCGCGTTGCGCAAATCCTCGAACTGCGCTGCATCGACCGGAAACAATCCGCAGAACACCACCTGCTGTGCGGGATGGAATCCCGGCAGCGGCGTCTCTGTGCCCTTGCGTTCGTCGGTGATCGTGTCGCCGACTTGCGTGTCGGCCACTTCCTTGATCGCCGCGGTGAGGAATCCCACTTCGCCGGGGCCAAGCTCGTCGACCAGAACCTGCTTCGGCGTGAACACACCCACGCGTTCGACCTGATAGACGGCGTTCGATGCCATCATGCGGATCCTGGCGCCGCGCTTGAGCGTGCCATCCACCACCCGCACCAGCACGACCACGCCGAGATACGAATCGTACCAGCTGTCCACCAGCAGCGCCTTCAGCGCCGCGGCCGCGTCGCCTTTGGGCGCCGGCAACCGATGCACCACCGCCTCCAGCACATCGTCGATGCCGATTCCGGTCTTGGCGGAAATGGGGATGGCGTCGCTGGCATCGATGCCGATGACATCCTCGATCTGCTGGCGCACGCGGTCGGGTTCGGCGGCCGGCAGGTCGATCTTGTTCAGCACCGGCACGATTTCGAGATTGGCGTCGATCGCCTGGTAGACATTGGCGAGCGTCTGCGCTTCCACGCCCTGGCTTGCGTCCACCACCAGCAGGGCGCCTTCGCACGCGGCAAGGCAGCGCGAGACTTCATAGGCGAAGTCCACGTGGCCCGGCGTGTCCATCAGGTTGAGGGTGTAGGCTTCGCCGTCCTTCGCTTTGTATTCCAGGCGCACGGTCTGCGCCTTGATGGTGATGCCGCGCTCGCGCTCGATCTCCATGGAGTCGAGCACCTGCTCCTTCATCTCGCGCTGGGAGAGGCCGCCGGTCCTCTGGATGAGGCGGTCGGCCAGCGTCGATTTCCCATGATCGATATGGGCGACGATGGAGAAATTGCGGATGCGCTTGAGGTCGGTCATGGGAGCGGGGGTCATATCCGACGCCCTTTCCCGCCGCAATCAGACAGGAAAACCCGCGTGCGAGATCACCAATCGCGGCTCGATTCACCTTTGGATCGGGTCGTTTCTTCTTCCGTGGCGGCCGCCAGTTCCTCGTATGAGTCGGCAAGGCGCATGAGGATATCGCGCCATTCGAACGCGAAATCGGTGGCCATCGCTCGCAGACTTCCGGCGCGTTCGCGATAGCGCTTCACGCGTTGGGCGGGCGGCCCGCGAAAGAAGGGATCAACGATGGAAGGGCATTCGGCCATAGCACACTCCTTACCCTTCCACCGATTCAGACCATCGCGCCCGGTCAAGGGCAGTTCAATCCGCCAAAGGCCCAGAAAGCGCCGCTTGCGCCCCCGCCAAAGCCGGCGCCATTACCGTCTTGTGAGCCATTGACACCTTTTACCCTTCTGGCGCATTATGAGTAAGTAGCTAAGGGCTTTGGACAAGGGGTCAGGTTCCATGGGTGCGAACGGCAGGGGCGAGCGTCTCCAGATCATGCTGACGGCTGGCGAGTTGGAAGCTTTGGACACGTGGCGCTTTGGTGCCCGAATGCCGAGCCGGGCTTCAGCGATCCGGGAACTTCTCCGGCGCGGCCTGACCGCCGAGGGCTTCGCCGCAGCGGATCCGGAGAAGAAGTCGGGCGATTTCGGCATCACCGCCAGGCCCGGCTCCCGCCTGCCGGGCAAGCGGTAGGCTTCGCTCTCCGATATTTTGGTGCCAAGTCTCTCCCGCCCGGTTACCGTGCGGTCGCGCAGCCATCGGCCCTGAACGAAGAGGCTTCATGTCCAAATTCGTCATCGAACCGCATTTTCGCCTGCAGGAATGGGTGGCCGAGGAGAAGGGCTACTTCCGCGACGAAGGCCTCGATTACGTGTTCCGCGAGCAGGTGCAGAAGACCGAAGGCGCCGTTCACGACAAGGGCGATCGCGTCGGCGCCTTTCAGTCGTTCGAAGCCGGCCGCAAATCGGATGTCAGCTGTGCCTGCCACTGGACGGTCGACATGGCCGCCATCCTGGGCCACGGCAAGCTCTACCCGGATGTCTATTCGGTTTCGCCGGCCGGTGTGTTCGTGCCGGCGGATTCACCCGTGCGCACGCCCCAAGATCTCGCAGGTGTGCCCATCTCCGTCGGCTACCAGTCCGGCAGCCATTACGCAACGATCCAGGCGCTGGAGCAGTATCTCAAGTTCGCCCAGATCAATCTGAACTTCGCCGACGGCATGCTGTTCGCGCGCATGGAGAAGTTCCTCGACGGCCAGTCGCCGGCCTGCACGCTGTTCAGCGGGCCCTACTACTTCGCCGAGCAGCTCGGCTTCCGCAAAGTCATCGACACGACCTTCATGATCTCGACCATGATCACCGGCAATCCGGAGCCGGACGATCTGAAGAAGTTCTTCCGCGCGTTGCGCCGCGCCCAGCGCGACATCGATCTCAGGCCCGATCTTTACACGCACCATTATCTCAAGGAATTCCCGCACCGCTTCCACGCGCGCATGGATGTGCGGCGCTGGGGTCCGGGTGAACGCATGGTGTTCGAACCCTATACGCGCGAAGTGTTCGACGACACGGTGAAATGGATTGCCGAACGCAACATCTTCGACGGCGTCGCGCCATCCTGTTCTTACGACAACGCCATCACAGCCTGACAGCTGCGTCGGCTGTCATTGTCAATGTCGGGCACAGGCGATAAGACACCAATTCACGGTGAGTAGTGTCTCTGGAGTCGGGGGATTCCACAGAGCAAACGCCTGTTGCCCGCTCCTGATTGCAGCGTACGCGTGATCTCTATGCGTAGCCACCTTGCAGGAGGATGATCCATGTCACCATTGCCCACTCCGACACGGCGAGACGTTCTGGCAGGTTCTGCAGCGACGAGCGCAATCACGCTCGTCGCAGGAAATTCCGCTGCCGTGACGCCATCCACAAGCAAGGGAGCATCCCACATGGAGCCGAAGAAGGACGACGCAATCCGGCCATTTCATTTCGAGGCTTCGAAGGACGAACTCGCCGATCTGAAGCGGCGCGTCGCGGCGACGCGTTGGCCCGACAAGGAAACGGTGAGCGATCAAACGCAGGGCGTGCAGCTGGCGACCGTGAAGAGGATTCAGCAGCACTGGGCGAAGCATGACTGGCGGAAGATCGAAGCCCGGATGATGGCGCTGCCAAACTTCGTCACCGAGATCGACGGGCTCGATTTCCATTTCATTCACGTGAAGTCGAAGCATGCCAATGCATTGCCGATGATCGTCACGCATGGCTGGCCGGGCTCGATCATCGAGCAGTTGAAGATCATCGAGCCGCTCACCAACCCCACAGCGCACGGCGGCACCGAAGCGGATGCATTCCATCTCGTGATCCCGTCGCTTCCCGGATACGGCTTCTCCGCCATACCGACAAAACCCGGCTGGTACCCGCCGCGCATCGCGAAGGCATGGGTCGTCCTAATGCAACGGCTCGGCTATTCGAAATACGTCGCCCAGGGTGGCGATTGGGGCAACGCTGTGTCGGAGAACATGGCACTGCAGGAGCCGCCGGGACTACTCGGCATCCACACGAACATGCCGGCCACTGTTCCTCCCGACATTGCGAAGGTGCTTGCGGCCGGCGGTCCACCGCCTGCTGGTCTTGGACCCGACGAAAAGCGCGCTTACGAGCAGGTCGACTTCTTCTACAAGAAGGGCCTGGGTTACGCGATCGAGATGAACAACCGGCCGCAGACCCTGTACGGCATTGTGGATTCGCCCGTCGGACTTGCGGCCTGGATGCTGGATCACGATGCCGCCAGCCACGCCCTGATTGCCCGATCGTTTGACGGGCATCCGGAAGGCATTACGCCCGACGATTTCCTCGACAACGTCACGCTCTACTGGCTGACCAACACGGCGATTTCGTCGGCGCGCCTCTACTGGGATACGCGGCAATTTCCAGCGAAGGGTGGGTTCTTCGATGTCCGCGGCGTGAAGATTCCGGTTGCCGTGAGCGCGTTCCATGACGAGATCTATCAGGCGCCAAAGAGCTGGGCGGAGAAGGCGTATCCCAAGCTCATCCACTACGGCCGCTTCGACAAGGGATGCCACTTTGCTGCGTGGGAGCAGCCCGAACTGTTCGTCGAAGAAATGCGCGCTTCGTTCAAATCGCTGCGCTAGCAGGGCCAAGGTTCAATGACGACAGCGCATTTCGATCTCACGCCGCCCACCGCGCAACAACTGCGGCAATTGCAGGAAGGCCTCACCGATGAGGAGCGGCACGTTCTACTCGAACATGGCACGGAGGCGCCGTTCTGCGGCACGTTCCTTGGCGAGAAGCGTGAAGGCATCTTTACGTGCCGGTTGTGCGGCCTGCCGCTGTTCAAGGCCGGAACAAAATTCGAAAGCGGTACAGGCTGGCCAAGCTTCACCACGCCTTTCGCCAAAGAACATCTGCGCGAGATTCGTGACACAAGCTATGGGATGGTGAGAACCGAGATTGTTTGCGTGCGGTGCGGCGCACATCAGGGACATGTCTTTCCAGACGGTCCGCCGCCGACAGGCCTGCGCTACTGCATCAATTCCGTTTCACTTGCCTTTACCCCGAAGGGTGAGCGTCTGCCGGACAATCTCGGGCGGGGCGCGCCCGAGGGCGAACCATGGAACGGTTGAGGATCATGCCGTTTTCATCAGTCGCGTGGCCATCACAAACGGCACGATGGCGGCGAGTTCAGCGATGATCGAAACTGTTACCAGCAGCGGTATCGAGACATCGTACAGCGCGCCAAGCAGTGAACTGCCGGAGAACCACGCGATGCCATAGATCGCCGAAAAGATTCCATAAGCGCGGGCGCGCGCCGATTGCGGCACGAGATGGGCCACGCCGGCCGTCAGCACGGAATTCTCGATGCCCTGCGCCGCGCCCCAGCACAGCGCGCCCACGATCGCGAAGACCGTGCCGCCGAGAAATGCGAATGGCGCGGCGAATGCTGCGATCAGGATTCCCGGCAACAGCGCGGCGAAACCTTTCGTGTCGAACAAACGGCCAAGCACCAGCGCGGCCAGACCCGAGGCGCCCATCGCCGCGGCGTACAGCACCGGCACGACGGGCTTGTCGACCACATGTGCCTGCGCGAAGTGATAGGCGACGAGCGGCCAGTCGGCGAAACCGAACGCGACCAGCGCCGCGCTTGCCGCATAAAGCCAGAATGCACGAGACAATGCGCCGCCGTCTCTTGCCTGTGCTTGTTGCGAGACCTCGCCGGCATCGGGAAAGCGGATCGCAAGCCCAGTGACGGAAATCAGCGTGAGCGCAGCGGGAATGCCGAGCCACAGAAAGGCCGTGGTGTATTGGCCGTGGCGCGCCAGCACCAGCGCCGTGATCAGCGGACCGGCGAGCGCACCGGTCTGGTCGAGCGCTTCGTGCAGGCCAAACGCCCAACCCTGGCCGATCTGCTCGCCGGCTCTGGACATCATGAAATTGGCGGCGGGATTGCGGATCGCCTTGCCGGTGCGCTCCAGGATGATGAGCCCTGCCGCCATCCACCACACGCCGGCGAACGCCATCAGCGGCACGGCTGCCATCTGCAGCACGTAGCCGAGCAGGGCGATGATCCAGTAGGCGCCGGTCTTCTCCGCCGCGCGGCCCGAAGCAAGCCGCAGGACATAGCCGAACAATTCGCCGGCACCCGCGATGATGCCAACGGCCGCTCCGCTTGCGCCCAACGCGCCGAGATACGGCCCGGTGATGCCGCGCATGCCTTCATAGGCCGCATCGGCGAACAGGCTGACGATCCCGAACGCGACGATGAAGGCCAGTCCGGTGCGCTTGTCGAAATTCCGCGGGTTCATCATTACCCTTCCGTCATATTGCTCCGACTCTGGCTTTATCCACAGTTTGCATCGGGTCATCCGCTGCGCACATCGCCCGACTGCCAATGCCAAGGCCAACCAGCAAGTGCAACGATCGGAATGGAAAAATCACAAGTCCAGCAGGAAATCATGGGTGAAAATGGCTGAGGCCGAGGGCCGAGTCGAGAGACTCCACACCGCGTAAATACAACTGTAGATTTCAACTTGGGGTGCATTGGCGATGTCATTCGCTGGTGCGATTTGGGGGGCAATAATGATTTTCATGCTGCGATTGGGCATCCGTTTGGCTGCGCTTGGTCTTATCTGCCTGCTTGGTGCCTGCGGATTGGTGCGCGAACCGGAGATCGCTGGCAACGGAATGCTTGGCGACGACAGTGGCTGCATTCAAAAAAGCTCGACTTGGCGTCCCGGTGACGACCCCTTGTGCCTCAATCCATACATTGAGGGTGTGGAAGGAAATAAATTGAATCTTGCAAACGCCGAAGCTGCTTGGGCCGCAGTGAAGAACGCGGATCAATCAGCGAAGTCGACCGCGAATGACAGCGCTCAAGATGATTCAAGTTCAAAATCAGACATCACTAACGCTGGTGGACACAACGAAGGCACGAAGAAACACAAAAAAGCGGACAACGGATCCAGTGGTCAAGATCCGAAAAAGGGCGGTGACGACCCTTCAACGAAAGAGGCTTCATCGTCATTCGGCGTTCCCAACCCTCGGATGCAAATTCTCGACGCCATGTACAATCAAGCTTTTTCCGTCTGTTATTTCCATCGCAATCGCATGGCGGCATGGCACAGCGTCAGTCTAAACTCCTACAATTTTGGTGACCTCCTCCTAGCTGCGGCAATTCCAATATTGGGTCTCAAAGACGTTTCCGGTGACACAATCGCACTGGTTTCAGGCTTGCTCACGGTGTTTGGCTCACAAGTTAAGACGGCGGTCAGCGGGCCACTCACGCCAGCCGATGATTTCTCGCAGACAAGCAAGGCGATGAGCGACGTCCGTACGTTGTTCAAGGCAGATGCTTATTTCGCTGATGGCTCTATCCCCGGAGATTCAGGATCGGCGCAAAAGGCGCTCAAGGCCAAGAATGCCGCCGATGCATCCGAGAAAGCTGCAGAAGAAGCTCAGCGAGAGGCCGATAGCGTAAGCGGCGCGGCAAAGAAGGCGGCACAAGCCGCAGCAAAGTCCGCCAAAGACAAAGCCGCCGAAGACAAGAAGGTTTCGGATGCAGCAGCCGCCGAAGCGAATGACGATGCAAAAAATCGTCGCGACATGCTCGTTAGCCTTCCTTATCTCAAGAACGAGACCACTTACGATCGTGGAACGGCGACCTTCAAGCTCTTCAAGATCGGAATGGAACAAGCGTGTTTTTCGCCTCTCCGATCCGGCGACCCCGGCGGCGGTAGCAGTTCGCACGACTCTTCATCGGGCGGCGGGAGCAGTGGCAGTGGAAGCGGAAGTAGCGACAGCGGAAATGGAAGCAGCGGCTAGCCCGAAACGTGCACCTGCTGTGCGTGCCGCCGGTCGCTTTGGTGATAACCGCAAAATTCGGCGGGTTCATGAACGCACCATAACGCGCAATCACCGGGAAGCGAGTCTCAGATGCAGCGCAACTCGCCACCGGAAACTTGCGGCGGAACGGGCCCCATGTCGCTCCGGGAAAAGGCCTCAGACCATGCCTCGAACGATTCCGGTGTGCCGCCACGGCGATGGAAGTAGATTCGCTGAGCGGCGGCGCGGGCGATCGGTGTCATCATTGCGAGGTTGATGAGCGCGTTCGGTGGTGCCGAGTCCATCGCGTATCGCAGGACGCGCTTCAGGCGGTATTTCGGAATCTCGCGCGCAAATGCGGCAACAGGATGGACCCCGTGATCCATCAGATAATCGCTGATGAGCTGCGCGGCGCGGCGGCCGAAGGTGAGCGCCGTATGGATGCCGCCGCCGGTGAGCGGCGAGACAAGTCCCGCGGCATCGCCGATCAGCAGCACACGGCCACGGCCGAGGGGGGCAACCGGCCCTCCTGTCGGAATGAGTCCGCTGCGCCGCGCGACGACGTGCAGATGTCGGATGCCGAAAGTTCGCTTCACGCCATCCGACAGTGTTGCCAAGTCCGGTTTGCGATGGCGCCGTGCGGCGATACCGATTTGCGTCACGCCAAGTCCTGGAACGATCCAGCCGATATAGCCCGGTGCGAGCTCGCTGTCGGCAAAGCAATGCAGGAACCGCGGATCGATTGTCGGGATCGGCTGACACTCGATTTCCGCGCCCACAAGGAAGCGGCGATTGCGGCCCAGGCCGAAATGCTCCGCCACACGCGATCTGGCACCGTCCGCACCAACCAGAAAGCGCGCTTTGATGCCGAGCGCGGGAAGCTGAATGCCGTCGCCGCCTTCGTTGGCGCCCTCGAAGCGGGCGCCGAACTTCAGCGACGCGCCGGCCATTTGCGCCTCTGCCGCCATCCAACGCAGAAGCTCCGGAGTATCGGTGGCCTGGAAGTAGTAGCCTGGCGCGGAGAGATCGAGTGCTGACCCTTGCGGTGAATACAACCGCACGCCGCGAACCTTTCGCATGAGATGCGAAGGAACATCGAAATCGTCAGTCGCTTCCTTGACAAGGATGCCTGTCGTCCGCACGCGCGCGCCCGGTTCGGGCTTCGAATCGATGACGCAGACGCGCAAGCCCCGAAGCGCTGCCGTGCGTGCGCAGGCGAGGCCGGCAAAGCTTGCGCCGACAATGACAAGATCGAATTCTTTCATGGCATCCTCCGGCCGAGTACCGTGAGGCTGGTTCGTGGCGGTATTGCGACCGATGCTATTTCGCAGGCGCCAGTGTCGTGCGCGCGAACGGTTCGGTCTTGCCGTTCGTCACCTGGTCCATGTCCATCGACCAGGTTCCGTTTTCCGGATGCCAGGTGAAGGTGGTGTGGAAGCTGCCGGGGTCGTCGCGGTCCGGGAACACGAACGCGATGCGGTTGCCGCCGGGCTTTGCGTACCCCAGCGACTGCGTGGAGATGCTGCCGAAATCGTCCAGCCAAACGCAGTCGTAAATCTGCTTCTTGGCGTCCCAGCCGATATGGACGAGGGCCTGGTAGGCCGGCGAGCCATCCTTGTTCGTCTCGCGCGAGACTTCGCGGACTTGCAGATACTGATGCGCCAGCACCCAGTCGGCGCTCACGTCATGCGTGGTCGATTTGCCGGCGATCTGTCCGGTCAGCACCCATTTGCCCGCGAGATGATCGACCAGCGGATCGTTGAATGTTGCCTGCTGCGCGAGCGCGGGCACTGAAAACAGGCAAAGTGCGATGGCAAGTCTGCGGATCATGCGCCCCTCCATGATCCGCACAGCATAGCGCAGGGACTCTTCAGGTGCGAAGCGCGCCGCCAGTGGCTTTGATGACGGCGGCGACGACCTTCTGCGCAATGGCATCGATCTCGAGGTCCGTGAGCGTCTTGTCCTTCGGCTGCAGGCGCACGGAAATGGCAAGAGACTTCTTGCCTTCCGGAACGCCTTTGCCTTCGTAAAGATCGAACACATCGACCCGTTCGATGAGGTCACGCTCTGCACCTTTCGCAGCTTTGACCAGTTGATCGGCCGTCACACTCGTATCGAGCACGAAGGCAAAATCGCGATCGACCGGCTGGAACGGCGACGGCGCGAATTGCGCGCGGACCTTTCCCTTCGTCTTCGGCTCGGGAATGGCATCGAGGAAAATCTCGAACGCGGAAGCGGGACCCTTCAGGTCGAACGCGGCAACGATTTTCGGGTGCAGCTCGCCGAAATAGGCAAGCACCTTCGGCCCCAGCGCCAAGGTGCCGGAGCGGCCGGGATGATACCAGGCCGCGGCGCCGGACTTGATCGGCGCGGTCATGGCAGCGCCCATCGCGGTTTCAATGGCGGCGAGCATGTCGACCTTGGCATCGAACGCGTCGGGCGCATGCGCCGCTTTCGTCCAGCTGCGTTGCGGCTCGCCGATGCGGATGCCGGCGGCGACGGTTGCCTGTGCACCGGGCATGCCGGACGCAAACTGCGCGCCGATTTCGAACAGCATCAGATCGCTGAATCCGCGCGCCTGGTTACGCTGCGCGGCCGCCAGCAGCGACGGCAGAACGGACGGACGCAACGCATCGAGATCGGCGGCGATTGGATTCTCCAGCTGCCGCGCCTCATCGCCGCCGCCGAACAGCGCGGCGTGTGCGCGCGGAACGAAGGAGAAATTGATCGCCTCGTTGAAACCGCGTGAGGCCAGCGCGCGGCGCACCTGCTTGGTGCGGCGTTGTGCCGGCGTGAGCGTCGGCCGCGCCACCGCATCGGGACGTGACATCGCCACGCTCGGCACATTGTCGAGGCCATGGATGCGCACGACCTCTTCCACGAGGTCGGCCACGCCTTCGATATCGCCGCGCCAGGATGGTGGCTGCACCGTGAGCGGATTGTCGCCCGTTACGACAAAACCGAGATTGTTCAGGATGCGCACGATCTCGGGCTTCGGCACATCGATGCCGGCGAGTCGCTTCACGGCCGCCGGCGTGAAAGCAATCGCGCGTTTCCAGTCCGGCACGCGGCCGGCCACCACGGTCTTCGACGGTTCGCCGCCGCAGAACTCGAGAATGAGCTTTGTCGCCAGCTCCAGACCCGGCACCACGAATTCCGGATCGACGCCACGCTCAAAACGATAGCGCGCATCCGAAAGAATGCCGAGCTTGCGTCCAGTCTGCGCCGTGCGCACGGGATCGAAATAGGCGGATTCGACGAACACATTGGTCGTGGTTTCCGTGCAGCCGGTATCCTCACCACCCATCACGCCGGCAATGCCGCGGGCTGCCTTGTCGTCCGCGATCACGGTCATGGCGGAATCGAGCGTGTAGGTCTTGCCGTCGAGCGCAAGCAGCTGCTCGCCGTCCTGCGCCAGCCGCGCCTGCACATCGCCGGAAAGCTTGTCGGCATCGAACACGTGCAGCGGCCGCCCGCGATCGAGCGACATCAGGTTCGTCACATCGACCAGCGCGGAAATCGGCCGCAAGCCAACGGCCTTCAGCCGCTCCTGTACCCACGCGGGCGAAGGTCCGTTCTTCACATTGCGGATCAGCCGGCCGGCGAAGAGGGGGCAGGCGCCTGCGGTTTCGGCCGAGAAATTCAGCGCGATATTCTTCGGGCAGGGGAATTTGCCTGCGACCGGCTTCACCGATCCGTCCTTCAGCGCGCCGAAACTCGCCGCCGCAAGATCGCGCGCAATGCCATAAACACTGGTCGCATCGCCACGATTGGGTGTGATTGACACGTCGATGACCGGATCGTTGAGCCCCAGCGCGTGCGACGCGAGATCGCCCACTTTCGCATCCGCCGGCAATTCGATGATGCCGTCGTGATCGTCGCCCAGCTGCAACTCGCGCGCCGAGCACAACATGCCGCGCGATTCCACGCCGCGGATGGTGCCGATCTTCAGCACATCGCCGGTCGCGGGAATCACGACGCCCGGTTTCGCGAACACCGCTTTCATGCCCGTGTGCGCGTTCGGCGCGCCGCACACGACCTGCACCGGCGCGCCCGCACCCGTATCGACCATGCACAGCTTCAGCTTGTCGGCATTCGGATGTTTCTCCGCCGAGACGACATAGGCGACGGTGAAATCCTTTAGCCGCGCACCGGCATCCTCGATCGATTCCACTTCGAGGCCGATCGAGGTGAGCTTGTCGGCGACGGTCTGCGCATCCGCTTCGGTTTCGAGATGATCCTTCAGCCAGGAGAGCGTGAACTTCATCGCGACAGCCCTCCATCCAGCGTTGGGATGTCGAGCGGTGCGAAGCCGAAATGCTTCAACCAGCGCATATCGGATTCAAAGAACGGCCGGATGTCCGGGATACCATACTTGAGCATGGCGAGGCGATCGATGCCGCCGCCGAACGCATAGCCCTGATATTTCTCCGGATCGATGCCGCACATGGCGAGCACCTTCGGATGCACCATGCCGGATCCGGCGAGCTCAAGCCAGTCGTTGCCGGTGCCGAATACAATCTTGCCGGGCGTCGAGCGGTCGCAGCGCAGATCCCATTCCACGGATGGTTCGGTGAATGGAAAGAAGCTGGGACGCGCGCGCAGCACCACCTTGTCCACTTCGAAGAACGACTTGCAGAATTCCTCCAGCACCCATTTCAAGTGGCCGAGATGTGTCACCTCGTCGATCACCAATCCCTCGATCTGATGGAACATCGGCGAGTGTGTGGCGTCGGAATCGACACGATAGGTGCGGCCCGGCGAAATGATGCGGATCGGCGGCTTCTGTGCCAGCATGGTGCGCACCTGCACGGGCGAAGTGTGTGTGCGCAGCACGTGCCTTGAGCCGTCAGCCTGCGGCGACACATAAAACGTGTCGTGCATCTGGCGTGCGGGGTGATCCGGCGGAATGTTCAGCTTGGTGAAATTGTAGTCGTCGAATTCGACATCCGGCCCTTCGGCGACGGCGAAGCCGAGATCAGCGAAGATCGCGGTGATCTCATCCAGCACCTGGCTCACCGGATGAATGGTGCCCTGCGGTTCCGGCCGCGCCGGCAAGGTGACGTCAATGCGTTCGGAGGCCAGCCGCACATTCAGCGCATGTTCCTGCAATGCGAATTTGCGCGCAGCGATGGCCTCGCTCACCCGGTCGCGCAGGCCGTTGATCAGCGGGCCTTTCTCTTTCCGCTCTTCCGGCGACATGCCGCCGAGCGTCTTGAGCAGCTCGCTAATCGAACCCTTCTTGCCAAGCGCGGCCACGCGCACCTGCTCCAGCGCTGCTTCGTCGCCCGCACCGGCAATCGCGCCAAGAAGATCGCGCTCGAGAGTCTGGATGTCGCTCATGTTTCAATCCCAACCGGAACGATGAAGATCATGGCCTTGGACGGATGCCAAGGCCTGCTCCGATGGAAGATCGATACGCTAAGCGGACGCCTGATCCACCAGAGCCTTGAAGGCCGCGGGCTCGTGAATGGCGAGATCCGAGAGCACCTTGCGGTCGATCTCGATGCCCGCCTTGGCGAGCCCGCTGATAAATCGGCTGTAGGTGAGCCCGTGCTCGCGGCAAGCGGCATTGATTCGCTGGATCCAGAGAGCGCGGAAATTCCGCTTCTTCAGCTTGCGGCCGATATAGTTGTGCTGGAGCGAGCGATCGACCGCGGCATTGGCCGAGGTGATGTTGTTCTTGCGGCGGCCGTAGAAGCCCTTGGCCTGCTTGAACACTTTCTTGCGGCGGGCGTGGCTCGGTACGGCGCGTGGGGCACGTGACATGGTTCAGCCCTCCCTCAACCGTTCGGCATCCAGCGCTTGACGCGCTGGGTTTCGGATTCGGACAGCACCGAGGTGCCCTTCAGCTCGCGCAAGGAGCGGGAGGATTTGCGGATCAGCCGGTGGCGATGGTTCGCCTGGCCGGTCTTGATCTTGCCGCTCGCGGTGAATTTGAAGCGCTTTTTGGCGCCCGACTTCGTCTTCATTTTGGGCATTTTGCATCTCCTTGAAGCCGTTAGAGGCTCCGGTCGCATTGGGGGTCGCCACGGCATGCCCTTTCGCCGGTCGGCCCGAAGAGGGGCGGGTTATACGGAAAAAAGGCCGGATTGCAAGCCGGTTGCCCGGCGGGCATCGCCTCACTAGCTTTCGCTGACGGAGGCACCCGACATGGCCATTTTCGGCGAATTCAAGAAGTTCGCGATGCGCGGCAACGTCGTCGATCTCGCCGTCGGCGTGGTCATCGGCGCAGCCTTCACGAGCATTGTGAATTCGCTGGTGAAGGACATCATCACTCCCCCCATCGGCTGGGCGACCGGCGGCCTCGATTTCACCAACCTGTTCTTCACCATCAAAGGCCCGCATGTGGCGACACTCGCCGAAGCCCAGAAGTCCGGCGCCATCACCATCAATTATGGTGTCTTCATCAATGCGATCATCGGCTTCCTGATTGTCGCCATCGTGCTGTTCCTGTTCGTGCGGCAGATCAACAAGCTGAAATCGCCGGAGCCCGACAAGCCCGACACGCCACCGGAAGACATCCTGCTGCTACGCGAAATCCGCGATCAACTGAAGGCCCGCCCGCGATGAAACCCATGATGCTCATTCTTGCTGCCGCACTGCTGACGTCCACGGCTCTTGCGGATGAAGTCGCCGATCAGGCGGCGGCGCGCGCCGCGCTTGCCGGCTTCTACGGCGTTCACGGCAAGAGCGATCAGGATGGTGTGCCGGATGCCAAACTGCGCGCGCAGTACCTCCCGTATATTTCGCCTCAGCTTGTGGAATCGCTCACGAACGCGGATGCCGCGGAAGACAAATACGCCAAGGCCAATCCGCATTCGCCGCCGATGATCGAAGGCGACCTGTTCTCGCCGAATTTCGAAGGCATTACATCGTTCAAGGTTGGAGCGTGCGTGGCGAAAGGCGACACCATCCTGTGCAAGATGCTGCTGCACTATGCCGATGCGCATCCGCGGCCCCAGGACAAGCCGGTCGACTGGATCGACACGGTGACCTTGGTGAAAACGAATGGCGGCTGGCGCGTTGACGATATCGCCTATGGCGGTACCTGGGACTTCGGCAACCACGGCACGCTGAAAGGCCTGCTCAAAGATGTGATCGCCGACGCCGAACACTAGAACGGAGTATGCGATGGCAGAAAGGATCTTTCCGGTCGAGAAGACCGAGGAGGAGTGGAAGCGCGATCTTTCGCCGGACGCCTTCCGCATCCTGCGCAAGCACGGTACCGAGCCGGCCGGCACGAGTTCGTTGAATGCGGAGAAGCGCGAAGGCCAGTTCCTGTGCGCCGGCTGCGGGCGGCCGCTGTTCGATTCGCGTACCAAATATGAAAGTGGCACCGGCTGGCCCAGCTTCTATGCGCCGCGCGACGGAGCGGTCGGCACATCGCGCGACCACAGCTTCATGATGGATCGCGTCGAGGTGCATTGCGCCGGATGCGGCGGCCATCTCGGCCACGTGTTTCCAGATGGCCCAGCACCCACCGGCCAACGCTATTGCATGAACGGCGGCGCGCTTTCGTTCAAGGAGAAGGAATAGATTGCCGGTCTAGTTGATCGAGGGTTGGCCGGAGCCGTTTGCCGTGCTTTCAACTTCGCCATGCACATCGGACTCCGGGTGCTCGACGAAGAAATCGAGCCGCTCCTGGGCGAGCTTGTCCCAGATGTTTGCCATCTCCTGAAAATGCATCCTCAGATCGGATGCCGAGGCGACGCTCGACAGGTGCCGGCACTCCTTGGCCCTCTGACGATATTGGCGGACCTTCTTCATGGCAGCCCAAGCTCTCAAAAGAGTGGGCGGCTGATCGAATGCCGCCCGGAAATCCGTAACGCAATCAAGGATTAAGCGGTTCCTGCGGCCGAGGTGCACACCTCAAATGGCAGTCCGCATTCGAAACCGCGACGTGTGTTCGCACTCGAATTGCATTCGAACCGACCCCAAATTTGCAAATGAAACGATCTGTCGGGTCCGCCCCCAGGATTGCGGAACGGGCGAGCGCGCGAGAGAAGGTGAGCATGACATTTGCGGTCGAACGCCCGAGCGGCACCAAAGCCGAGATCTATCGCGAGCTTGCGCTGCAGGCGCGCGGCCTGTTCGCAGGCGAGCGCGATCCGATCGCGAACGCCGCCAATCTCGCCTCGCTGATTTTCAACGGCCTCGACGATCTCAACTGGGCCGGCTTCTATTTTCTCAGAGAGGGCGACCTGGTGCTGGGCCCGTTTCAGGGAAAGCCAGCTTGCGTGCGCATCGCGATGGGCAAGGGCGTTTGCGGCACCGCTGCGGCGTCGCGCGAGACACTGGTTGTGCCCGATGTCGATGTATTTCCCGGCCACATCGCCTGCGACGTCGCTTCTCGATCAGAAATCGTGGTGCCGCTGGTAAAACACGGCCGATTGCTTGGCGTGCTCGACATCGACAGTCCAACGCGCAATCGGTTCACCGAAGAAGATGCGGCGGGTTTTGAAGCGCTTGGGGCCCTTTGGCTCGACGCGAGCGATCTCTAATGCCGTCCGGAGATATCGCTCACACGCTTTGGCTGGTCGCGGTGATTGCCATTCCGGTGATCATCGCCATCACCTTGCACGAAGCGGCGCACGGGTTTGTCGCCCGCCACTTCGGCGATCCGACAGCCACGCAACTCGGCCGCGTCACGCTCAATCCGCTAAAACATGTCGATCCGGTCGGTACGATCCTGTTGCCGGCGGTGCTGCTGCTCACGCATGCCGGGATCCTGTTCGGTTACGCCAAGCCGGTGCCGGTGAATTTCGCGGCGTTGCGGCATCCGAAGCGCGACATGATCTGGGTGGCGGCGGCCGGACCGGGGATGAATGTGCTGCTCGCCGTGATTTCGGCGGGGCTGCTTTCCGCCGCGTTGCATCTTGGCGCCGACCCCAACGGCTTCGCCCCGCAGCTCTTTTTTGCGTCGGTTCAGATCAATCTGGTTCTGGCGGTGCTGAACATGATTCCGTTGCCGCCGCTGGATGGCGGCCGCGTCGCGGTCGGACTTCTACCGCAGCCACTGTCCGGCGCGCTCGATCAACTGAGCCGGTTCGGCCTGCTGCTGGTGCTGGCGCTGTTCATTCTGCTGCCGCTGGCAGGCGTGAACATCGGCCAATGGCTGGTGGCGCGGCCGGTCGAATGGCTCGAACAGCCGCTGCTCGCCATCTTTGGAATCCACTAGCGAAGCGGACTACTCGCCGGGCGTGCCTGCGGCGTGAGACGTTGCTTCGTCTTCGGCAGCCTGGAGTTCCTTGCCTTCAGGGCCGTCCATCGCGGCTTCGGCTTCCTTGCCCATGCGGGGAATGTTGCTGCGATTGCGGCGCACGAAATCGGTCTCTTCCTGACGGAATTCGCGCGATGCGGCGTAGTTGCCCTCGCCATACACATTTTCGGTGAGGCCAGGACGGCGCGCCGTGCGTCCGCCTTTCGCTGCGGTGGTGCGTCCGCCCTTGCGGCGAGTCGCAGCGCGTGCCGATTTGCGACCCGTCGAACGTCCCTTGCGTGCCGCGGCTTTGCGTTTCGTTGCCGCCGCGCGCCTGCTGCGCTTTCGCTTCGCTTTACGGCCAACAGCTGCGCCAGTCTTGCGCGCCGCAGCGCGTTTGGACTTCGCCGCTTTCGCGCGTCCGCCTTTTGCCTTTCTGCCGCTGCCCTTGCGTCCTTTCGATTTTGTTCTGGCCATTCGGTCCTCCTTCGCTTCGCTTTAGCCCGCGCAAGACGGTCGCCCACGCAATGTGCAGGAACGAGGAAACACAAACATCGTTCCGAAACAATCGCGCGCTACGTGCCTTGCTGCGCCAATCGAATGGCTTCGGTGTATTCGCGCGACAGAGAACGCACCGCCATTCGACTTTCCATAACGAGCATCCATGCGCCTGCGATGAAGGCGGCAAACCCGATCAATCCGGTTGCGATGGCGATGAAGACGACGCCGTAAGTCGCGGCATTCTCTGCGCTTTCAGCGAGCACTGCACCAAGGATCGATCCAAGCGTGGCAAGGGCGAAAGACCCGACCGCCAGGTAAAAGCACACCATGGCGCGGCCGATCAGCAGCACGCGGCGATGCACGTCCGGCATCTCCTGCAGGTATATCGCGCGCAAGGGATCGGCATTGGAGCCGGAGAGCTTCTCGGAAAGAAACCGTGAGCGGTCGATCGCGCGTCCGAACCGGTTGCTGGTGCTCATGATGAACAGGCTGGTCGCGTTGGTCAGCAGCGCCGGTCCGCCGACATAGGAGAGCACAATGAAGGGATTGGAGAGCGCCATGTCGCGAGATTAACGGGATTCGCTTGCGCCGGAACACCCTCGCACCGCCTCGACGAAGGCGCGGACCCGCGCGAGATCCTTGGTGTGGCTGCCATCGGGCCTGTCGGTAAGGGTTTTTGAATCGACGCCCGCCGGCCGCGAGGCGGCGATGGCTTCGCACACATTCTCCGGTCCGAGGCCGCCGGCGATGATGACCGGAATGTTCACGCTCTCAACGATCCGCCGGTCGAGTTCCCAGTCATGGGTCACACCGAGCGCGCCAATCTGCTTGTCGCCGGCGCTGTAGCTGTCGAGCAGGAGGAAGTCGGAGACGCGGTCATAGGAGCGGGCCAGATCAATGCTGGCCGCATCGGCGACCGGAATGCTGCGCATGATTGCGATGGCGGGAAAGGCCTGCCGCAACGTCGGGACCTGCGCAGGTCCGAGCAAATCCGGCGCGCAGCCGAGATGCAGGATGTCCGGCGCGAGAACCTCGACAATTCTGTGGAGGTGGCTCAGGTCCGGCGACAAGGACAAGGCACAGCGTCTGGAGGGCGGCCGGACGCCTTCAAAAATCTTTCGCGCCGCAGCAATGGATTGTTCCCGTGGGAACGCGCCGTCGCCGACCAGCACGCCGATATGATCGACTCCCGCCGCACACAGGACGGCGGCTTCGTCTGCCGTCGAAATCTCGTAGATCTGGATCAGCATGGCGGCCAAGCACCGCAACGGCTGCCCGAGAGTCAAGCGACAAATGTGCTTGCCAAGGCAATGCGCCCGTAAGATTGTTCGAGCCGCCGCGGGCCGCTCGCGCGCATCAATCTAATCCGGGGGTACCCATGTCTCGTTCTCTGCGCATTCTCGCCGCCTGCGCGGTGGCCGCCGCTGCCTTCGCCTTCGTGGCTCCGGCCCAGGCGTTCGTGCTCGGCGCCTATCACATCATGCCCACGCCGGCTTACAAGGCGAAGCTGCTGAAAGAAGGCGTTCCGCCACCGGCCGGGCCCGTGAACTATTATGGCGGCTCGGTCTTCACGAGCTCGAAGGTCGTTTCCGTCATGTGGGGCTCGGGCGTCAATTCGACCATTGTTTCGACGATCCCCGGCTTTTCGGCTGCCATCGTCAACAGCACCTATGTCGACCAGATGAGCCAGTACAACACCAAAGGCGTGCACGCCATCAACGGCCACAAGAGCACGAAACAGATCATCAGCCGCGGCACCTATCTCGGCCAGATCGTAATCAATCCGAAGAACAAGAACACGACACTGCAGGACAGCGACGTCCAGGCCGAGATTGAGCACCAGATCAAGAAGGGCGTGCTGCCCCCGCGCGATCTGAATACGCTCTACATGGTCTATTTCCCGCAGAACGTGACGATCGAGCTGGATGGGCTCACCTCCTGCGTGGATTTCGGCGCCTACCACTTTGCGACGGTGGATACGACGCTGTCGAAGAAGAACATCTTCTACGCGGTCGAGCCCGACTGCGGCGGAAGCATCGGCAACATCACCTTCGCAGCGAGCCACGAATTCGCGGAAGCGACGACCGACAACGTGCCGACTCCTGGGTCCTTCCCGGATTTTCCGCAAGCCTGGAACGACGCCAACGGCTTCGAGATTGGCGATTTGTGCGGAACGAGCGGTCAGCTTTCCGACGGCACCAACCACTGGACTGTGACGCAGTACTTCCTGAACAGCACCATGCATTGCAGCACGGGCAACTACACGAGTCCGTAGGCCAACAATCCTTCGCAGTGTGGGCGCCGCGAGATCATCCTCGCGGCGTCTCTTTTGCTGGGGGTAGGTCGCTTGGGCGTGGCGTATGTTTGCGAAGCGCCCCTTGCATCATCGCAAGAACGTGCAACCCTGTTCAGGCTGGCGGTCAGAGAGAGGCGCTGTATGTCGCCAAAGAAGAGGCGCGGGATTCCAGATAGGGAACACGAATATGGGAAGAGTCGAATTCCCGATTGGGAAACGGCGAGAGTGTTCCTGGAGTCGGCGCGCGCCGGGAGCGTGCGCGGCGCCGCGCAGCGGTCGGGTCAATCCGTCAATGTGCTGCACCGAAAGCTACAAAGACTAGAGCAGACCTTGGGGACAGCGCTGCTGACACGTCACACCAACGGCGTGCGGCTGACCGAAGAGGGGCGCCGCGTGTTCGCCATCGCCGAACGCATGGAAGCCAATGTCTTCGAAATGGTCCGCGAGACGACTGGTTCTGCGGTGCAGTCGGGCCAAGTCAGCCTTGCCGCTACCGAAGCGTTGGGAGGCTTCTGGATCGCTCCGCGGCTGCGGGACTTTCGTCACCGGCACCCCAACATCGGATTGAAGCTCCTTTGCACGATGCCGCCGGCCAACATCTTGAAGCTGGAGGCGGACCTGTCGGTCCAGTTGGCGCGCCCGAGCGACAGCGATGTCAAGGTTGTCAAACTCTGTCGTATCCATTTCATGCCGTTCGCTTCGAGGGACTATGTGGCCCGGCGTGGGAGTCCCAGAAACTTTGCCGAGATGGCGAACCACGACTACGTGTTCCAGGCCGCGCCGCAATCAAGGAGGATCGACGAAACGCCGGCGCCGCTTGCGGCGATTCTCGGACAAAAGAATCCTGCCTTGGAGACCAACGGCAGCATTGCGTTTTATTCCTCCATTGCCGGCGGCCTGGGTATTGGGATGCTACCCACTTACGTGCAGACCGCACGCGAACCTCTCGTCCCCATTGAAGTCGGCTACCGCGTCCACAACGACATATGGCTCGTATACCATTCGGATGCGGGACGCATTCCGCGGGTCAGATCTGTCATGGATTGGGTCATGGCTGTGTTCTCGCCGCAAACCTATCCCTGGTTTGGCGACCAGTTCATGCATCCGAACGATGTCCGCGCTGCCGCCACTTCCATGCCAGACTCCATTTTTGGCGCAAGGCTGTTCTGAGCTGTTCTTGCGTTCCGTTGTCGGGACACGGTGTTCAGAATGTGTGATCACGATAACTAATAAAGCGCGGATGCGCCTGTGAAGACAACGCAATCACGACGACTCGAATAAGAGCAAGCGTTGTTCTACATTGCCCATGAATCGGAGTGGGGGGCACATGGCAATCCAAATTCTCACCGCCGCGCAGGCAGCGGCGGAGTTTGAGAACGGTACTCTTCCGCCCCATGTGGAGGTCGAGGATGCTGGCCACAACGTGGCCCGCTTTCTCGATGTCCTCGAGCAGATCGCGCTCGCCCACAGACTTACATCCATTGTGCTGACCGACAGCGTGCCATTTACGATTTCGGTCGCGCAGCTCCGCGGTGATGCCGCCGCTTTGGAAAAGATCAGCGGTCCGTACCAGTTCACGGTGAAAGATACCGCAGCCAATGTGTCGGGAGCCCTGAGCAACCTCGAGGCTGCGGCCAAGGCTGGGCTTCTGCACACGATCACGCTTAGCGATGGCGGAATTCTCTCGCTCGACGTTTCGCAGGCCACCAAGGATCTTGACGCTCTCCTGAAGGTCGCTGGTTCAGGCCACCTCGCCTTTGATGGGACCGCCGCCCATATCTCCGCCAGTCTCGACTCGCTGCAGAAGCTCGCGGGTAAAATTACCGGAATTGTGATCGATGGCGCCGCGATCCTGACGCTCAAGGCGGCGCAGATTCATGACGATGCCGCCGCATTGGCGAAGATCAGCGGCTCCTACCAAGTGACCGTAAAAGATACGGCCGCCAATGTGACTGCTGCGCTCGCCAGCCTGGAAGCTTTCGCCAAATCGGGATTGCTGCACGGCATCACATTGACCGACGGTGGGGTTCTCAGTCTTCAGGCCGCTCAGGCGACGACGGATCTCGATGCCCTGCTCAAGATAGCGGGTGCCGGTCATCTTGCCTTCGCCGGCACCGCCGCGCACGTCGCTGAGAATCTGGATTCGCTGCAGCAGCTTGCGGCAAAAATTACGACCATCACAATCGATGGTACTGCGCTCCTGACGCTCAAGGCAGTGCAGGTTCACAATGATGCAGGAGCGTTGAGCAAGATCGGCAGCTCGTACCAGGTGACGGTCAAAGACACCGCCGCCAATGTGACCGCGGCGCTTGCCTATCTGGAGGCTGCTGCCAAGGCCGGCACGCTCAACGCCATCGATCTCACCGATCATGGTACGCCCAGCCTTTCGATTACAGCAAAGCAGCTGACAGCCGACGGCGATGCCCTGGCAAAGATCGCAGGGCCGTATAGCCTGAACGTGTCCAACGTGTTGGCTGGACAGGCGATCAGCATCGCCTCCGTTTCACACGTGGCCAGCATCGAGGTGAACGACAGCGCCGCTCATGTCCTGCACTACCTGGCGCAGTTGGAGGGCCTGGTCGGGGGGGCAGGTTCGGTCCTTCCTGGCGGTGCAGCATCACCCTCCGGCGGAGTCCTCTCCGATATCACGCTAACGGACAATAGCACGCCGACCATCTCGCTGTCGGAGAGCGATCTGTCGGGTGCAGAAGGAGTTCTGGATCTCATCACGAGTCCCTTCCTTCTCGACGTGACGGATGTGCTGGCTGCGGATGTTGGTTCGCTGTCAGCCAATCCGCTGATCGATCTGCTGAGCGTATCGGACAGTGCGGCGAACATCGCGACCTATTTGAGCGATCTTGAGGCGGCTG
>Ga0335085_10001723_pt1 | contig 44315 bp, 41 predicted proteins | sample Lox_Sample_45_FD_206712 | JGI IMG/M metagenome (GOLD analysis project Ga0335085, IMG submission 206712) | Soil microbial communities from Loxahatchee National Wildlife Refuge, Florida, United States - Lox_Sample_4.5 | ecosystem: Environmental > Terrestrial > Soil > Wetlands | place: USA... | reverse complement strand
CGTGACCTTGTACGGTGTAAGGTTAGGACTTGTCCCGGCCAAAATCACCTGTCCGATAATTGTTGCGTCCCAACTCGAACAGCATGTCCGCGTGATGGTTGAGGAGCCGTTGACGAATGTCGCGGTTTCGGATGCCGCATATCCGCCGTCCTGATAGGTGTTGAGCGACAGATACCAGTTGTACTCCTCATTCACCCATGCATCTGTGCAGAACTGCTCACCTGAAAGATCGCAGAACATCCCCATGCCCCAACGGTGAGCGTGCTCTTGATTGAACCAGTTTGTATATCCTGCGAACTGGCAACAGGCTCCCGTTCCGTGAATCCCGAGGGTGGCATTAGCATTAGATCCGTTCGCTGTGACTTTGGGTTGACCGAACCCTGTGACTTCCGTGAATGAGGAATCCCAATGGTTGTACCAATAGAATCCGTCACTGTGTGGTGCGCCATATTCTCCGTAGTAGTTGTACCAACTATAGGCTTCCAGGAACCGCGCCGCCCATCCCCGCTGAAGGAACGTCAGCATGTAATCGTAGCGATAGTCATTTTCCAGTTCCCACGAAAAAGCATTCGTTGTGCTCGGGCAGGTTGCTGTTCCTGGACAGGCTGTATCCGTTCCGTTCGTCACATTGCCTGTGGCCCAAGCGTTCCCAGATGGGATAGTGGCCGGTGATGCGCTGGTGTAGTTGGTGGTCTCGAATGTATCTTCCTGCGTGGCCGTGAGGATGGTGGATGGGAAGACATTCGCGGCATTGTAATCCGCCACAGCCTGTCGCGCAACCAAAAAGCTCTGGAACTTGTTGAAGTCCGTAGATGGAGACGAGATCGCTGAGGTGTGAAACTCCAACCAAACACCACGCGGATTCTCAGTCAGCCATGCAGGGTACTCGTGATAGTAGGGCTTGCTATTCTGTGGTGCCAGGATGCCAAGCTTCGCAATGATGGTGCTTCCACTGCCCGTGAATTCGAGGCTCTTGCTCCCCTGCGGACCAAACCAGAACTGCCCTATTTCGACACCGGAGCCCGAGGAATCGAGGTTCGCCCACCCCTCCGGCGTCTGGGCTGCCGTACCCGAAGTCGTGCCGGTCAGGCCCGTTGTGCCGCCGTTCTTGCGAATCACGTAACCTTGATCCGTTGTCCATGGATTGGCGGTTTCTTCCGCCTGCATCGTCGAGTTGTACCCCTGGTAGATATCGAGATCGTCCGAGGTTGTCATGCTGGCCGTGGTTGGCGTTCCGGTGTGATTGGCGATAGCGATGTTCCCCGATGTGAGTTGAAGAGCCACCTGAAGTTCGAATCCCTGCAATCCTTTGTACGCTGTGGCTGCCACTGCGCCAGAGCCGTAGAAGGCATTCCGAAGGACCGGAAGAATCCGGCAGTACGTCTCGTTATAATAGCAATAGATATAGGCCGTGCCGCCCATGTACGTGTGGCTGGAGCCATCCGTAAAAGTCCATGTGGCTTTGAGCATTGCCGCTGCGGGGCCGTTCTCAACAATCGATACGGTGGAAGTAGAATCATTGGCGCTTGTGTACTGCGTGCCGGTCGCCACAGAGCAATCCGTACCGCCCGATGTTGGAGAGCAGGTCACGTTACCCGGATACGTTGCGGTCGGTGTTGGGCCATAAACGACAAACCCTTTGCTTGTTCCAGCGCTTACCAAGGTTGTCGCGCCGATCACCACCGAATCGAAACCATCAAAGTTCGTCTTCTTAAACTGGAACTTCGCGGCACCTGTATTGACGCAGATGTAGTCTGAATTGGATGACCCAGAACATTGCTGGTTATTCGTGGCAAGGTTCGAGCCACCTGAATTGCCTGTACCGCCGGTCGTCACCGTCACGCTCGCTGTGCTTCCCCCAGTCAGAGAGGGAATCACCGCCGACATCTTGCACCACTTGGCGTTCCCATCAGGCCAAGTCATCGGCTTTTCGAACTGGTAGATGCTTGATCCGCTCGAAATTTGAAGCTGGTTGCACCCGTTGACGTTCGCACCGTCCGGGAAAGCCACTCCCATTTGAACAGGCTCATTAGTCCGATTTGTCCCGGCATACCCGCCCGTGTAAATCGCCTCCGAAACCGTGAGCGTGGTGGTATATGGAAACGTCAGTTGCCAAACACCGGGAGCCGATCCGCCGCCCGCCACCGGATAAATGAACACCCCGACATCATGCACGGGGTCATAGGCCGCTTGGTTGCCATCCGGCCCCACGGTGCCGCTCGTTGGAATGGTGAATCCACCTGATGTGGTTACGTTCGTCCAAGTGTTCGTAAGGATCGTATACCACCACAGGTCATTCGTTCCTCCCGCGCCATACCAGACGATGCGTCCACGCGTCGAATCGTAATAGACGAATGGAAATGAACTGTTCGTGCTTGGCGGTTTCACGCCACCGACTGGAGCAATCTTGGTGAATGACTTAGCCACAGGATCGTACCGATAGATGTCATTCAGCGGTGTCCCGGAGTTCGCCGCACAAGCGTTCACCCCGAAGTTCCCCGGAGTGTTCCCATTGCAGCCGCCGACGATGTACAGATATGTTCCGTCCGTGACCGTTGCCATCGCTGTGAGGGGAGCCGGAGGAAGTGTTCCTGTCACGCTGGATGTGATATCGCTGAATGTGCTCACCCCGTCGAATTCAACCATGCGAAGCGCGGAGCCTTGATTAATGCAGCAGACAATCGCCTTACCGTATCCGCTGATCCAGTCCATATTTGTATAGTTGGAATTGAAGCTCGCGTTCAGGGTGCCATCGCCTGTAGGGCTAACAGGGCTTTTCCCAAGTTCCGTTCCCATGTTCATGGTCGCGGACTTGTAAAAGTACGTGTACCCGTAAAAATGTGTATTGCAGAGAGGGGCCGTCAGAATCGCTTGGCTGTGCGTCGTGTCGTATGTGAAGTATCCATTGTAGTGCGCAAGTTCAGGGTCGAACGGGCCGCCTCCTTGCCATGTGCAGAGTTCGACTGATGCGCCGTTGTTCACTCGCTGCGTGAAGTTGTGCGTCTGGGTCGAATATCCGTAGATCGCTGAACTGTAGATTGTCGAAATGCTCGTGGGGTGCCCGAGGTACAGAAGCTCGCTGTTGGTGCTGTCCCAGAGGAGCTTGTTCTCAAATCCGTTGGCGTAGAGCGCGGCCCCTCCCGGTGTGACCGTTGTCCACGTCTGCGCCGCAAGGGGTATAATCGACAGCATGAAAAGAATCTGGAGACGCTTCATAATTTGGCTCACCTGTGCCGAATACGTTCCTCGCGACTACGACGATACAATCTGGTAAATTGCGTGGTCTTATTCACTCCGCCACCTTGCCACGCCGGGGTGCGGATTGATCTGAGCGACTAAAACAAGCGGGAAGGCCAACACAAGTGTCCCCAATAGGGCAACAAAGCGGCGGTCCCGGAAGTGTAGTGCTCGGAATTTGTTGGTCAATTTGCATCACCTCCTTCATTATTGGTGTGCGAACGTTGCCGAGGCCAAGGCATAATATCCCGTGGCGCTCGGCGTCCATGCCGGATTCAGGCTCGTTGTCGTACCAGGAATCTGATAGGCCAGTACGAAGCCCTCAGAAGTAACGCTATTCTGCGTTTCAGCCACGGTGTACCCCGGCGCGCTGCCCGTCGTCGGGAAGCCAAACGACACATTCATCACAGCGATATCGATGTCCAGTCCGGGCACCGAGAACGCTCCCGGTTGAATCGGGCCAGTCCCGGAGAACAAGGCATCCGTCTGCCCTCGGTCGCTCGAAGGCACGTAGAGAGTTGAATTGGAGCCTTTCAGCAGAAGGCAACCGACGCCTGCATAGGAGCCTGTGCCAGTGTCTCCAAACGTATGGCCGGTCCCTACTGTGGGGCTGCCGCAGTAGTATAGGCTCATCTGATCGTGCGCTGCCGTAGCGGTGTACGTGGTCAGCTTCGTCCACGAGTTACCCTTGCTGTCTGTGAACCCGAATCCCGGTCCACCTGTGTAGACCGAATCTACACAGATTATGCCCGTGACACCTGTGGTATCGACCGCTGCCGTGGTGCAGCCATCGGTGTTCCCCCCACAACTCTTGCTCGTTACCGTGATGCCCGCTGCTGGCTGCGAGCTTGGCAGGCTCGTACCTTTCGGGAACCGGATTCCAGCAGGCCATGTCTGCCCATAGGCCAGAGCCGCGAAGAGGAAGATGGATGCGAGTCTCATTTCTTGGTTACTCCATTCAACGTAACACCTTGGACAGAGGAGGTTGGCGACGACCCCTCTAGTGGATCGGGATAGGTGTACGGAGTATAGTAGGTACTCCATGTGTTAGTCGATGAACACTGGTAAAGAATGCCTTGACTACCGCTACCGCTTTGATTCCAACTGCCTTGATCTGTCGCCCAATACGCCACTCCGGTTGTGCATGTTGATGGGCGACTCGCCAGCGTTCCGCTTCCAACGCCCGATACCCCGGTGAAGGTCCCGGTGTAGTCGTAATAATTTGAGTTCTGCGCTATCAGCGTCGAAGTCTGAGTGTTCGTTGTGAATATCTGAGCCGGGGCTTGTGCGCCACTATTGAGCCATTCATAATTCGGACTTGCTGTCTGATTGTGAGCGCAACCCGGCATGTCGCGGTAAAAGCACACGCCAGATTGCGAATCGAAATAGGCGCTGCACGTATCACCACCCTGTATAGCAGAACATGTCGCGTTCGCCGAACAAGAGATATCAGGATTTGCGGCGCAGAACCCTGCGGCTGTTCCCGGAGCCGGTGAGGCCGAGATATTCCCGCCAACGATCATCCAAACACAACTCGCACTATCGGTTGTGGTACCAAACGGAAACGTCTGATTCCATGTTCCTGGATATGTTCCGCAAGTCTTAGGACCATTTGTCAACAGATAGTTATAGTGTCCGCTGTTGTTGCTTAACGGACCAACTAAAGCGTTTGCGCCATATAAGTGAGTTGCTACAAAGTCGCCCGCGTTTGCTGTGACTTCCTGTGAACCAGCACTCGTGTCCACAGCAGATACTGGCGTCCAATTAATCGCCAAATTAGCCGCCGGATTATTTCCTGGATTGTTGCACACCGATCCCCAAGGATAACTGTATTGCTGTCCCAGGCATCGGAAATATTGAAGCAAAAACGTTGTCCAAGCCGCATTGCCTACGTGGGTATTTGCCCAGTACAATACTGTGCCTCCGCGCGAATTACCTATTTCTGATGCAGATCCGGTATTGTTGGCGAAATAGTTACCATATATCTCGTCCAGCACCGTGGACCTATATCCTCCCGAGTCAGTTCCGTGATTCCAGCCGATACCATTCTGCAAATTATTGGTCGCTATAACATTGTTGAATCGAAAGGTCACTTTCGCCCCATAATAGCTATCGACCACGCCATCTGTGGGGCCAGTCAGGTTGATGATATTTTGCTCGATTACCCAACCTTGAGCGGTTCCTAAACTGGCCACATCCTGCCAGTTCAAGTAACCAGCACTTGTTAAGTCTCCTCCAATCGCTATGGGGCCACCACCTCCAGTACTTGTATCGTCAAACTGGTTATGGTCAATTAATCCCCCACCGTTGTAGCCAAACATGGTAAGGGCGAGAGGGCTCATGTAAAAATGGCAATGGTCTATCCTATAATTAGTTTGCAGATGCGTTCCGCTCAGGCCGAGAATTCCATGGGAGGTGCCAGAATCCGAATTGATGAAGGTTATTCCGGTCAGGCGAACTAGAGCATTATTGCTGGCTTGTGGAGCAAAGACATTATCCACTGTTCCAGTGATGCAGGTCCCTACACTTGAACAGGAGCCAGAGTTGTCACCCCAAACCGCCGAATATCCACTTTGTCCAGCGACTCCACTGAAAGTCACGGTGGTGGCTCCGATTATGGTAATCGAGGACGTAGTGGAATTGCCTGCCCATGTCGAACTCCATGTCGCCGCTCCTTGGGGAAGAGTGATCGTCTGAGTGCCACCAGCCGCGACAGCGTTATTCCAACACGTTGTCACGCTTGCCTGATCAGGACTGCTAGTCCAGTTCGGGATGGAGCCGGAACAAGATCCGAATGCAGCCCAAGTGAAGAAAAATAGATATATAATCTTCATCATTGCTTTATCGCAGTCGAGTTAAACGCATGATCATAGCTTCCCCAGTAGGCATAATATCCACCAGTCCAAGTGCCCGAGGATTGGGCATTCCCAACGTCCCATCGCGCCGGGAAGTCATTTCCATTTGACGCTGCCCATTGGATGCCGGTTATGTTGTTTGGGGCATTCGAGATTTGGAGAACATGCTGGCCGGTCAACGTTCCTCCGGAATAGGAACCGCTCACCGTCCCTTGGGCTGGAGTACAGCCCGAACCACTGCATGTCCAAGCCGTTGTGGAAGCGGTAAGTGTTGATGCCGTAGAACCTGTCACGTAAAAAAGGCTGAGATTGTAATTAGTACCCCCTGAGCCACCAGAGACCGAGAACGGAGTCCCAACAGGCCACTGGGCAGGATTTACCTTAGCAGTGAGCGTGCAGCCCGTGGGGGAACCAGTCGCGGAACCAGCCAGAGCAGTAAGCGTAGTCGCACTTGGAGTGAGCACGCTGAATACCGTGCCATTCCATCCGCTCCCTCCGGAGCATCCGCTCACGGTGAACAATGTGTTCGTGGCCCATTGGGATGCTGTGAAAGTACCGGTGAAAGCAGCCAGCCCTGACCCAACTGACGCGCTTACCCCCGTAACTCCAGTGAAGCTGAAAGTAAACGTAACCGTCGATCCGGCGACGGTCCCGGACACCGTAGCATCGTATCCAGCAATCGACGTGAAGATCTGTTGCTGCCATGTCCATTGGTTCAGTTGGCATCCAGTCGCGCTCCCGCTTGCGGAACCTGCGTTCGCGGTTATGGTCGTAGAACTGGAGGTGAGGATTGTGAACTGAACTAAATTTATCCCGCTACCACCTGTACAGCCAGATGGAACAATAACTGCGCTCGTTGGCCATTGGGAAGCAGTGAAGGTACCCGTGAAGGTGATAGTCCCGCTTGAAACAGAAGCGGATACCGATGTAGCTTTGTAATCTGAGATCTTAGCTTGCGGCGCATTGCCCGAACCGGCCTCCAAGTTAAGAGTTCGACGTGTGCCGTCTCCGTAGCAATTATTCGAACTAAAGTCGTGAGCTTGCGACCCGTACAAGGCATTACAGTCTACCGCCGTGACATCGGTCGGAGGAAAAGTCTGCATATACCATTGCCCGCCAGCAACCACGGCCAGATTGTTGTAGCCCCAATAGTAAACAGCTTGGTCAATACCAAGCACACCGGTCGATACAAGGCCGAGCTTAAGTCCACTATTTGGCGCTCCTGTTGGGTATGTTCCCCCATCACCGCACGTACGGCCAGTGGAATTCTGCAACTCGAATGCCCCTACCGAGTCATACGACAGATGCGTTACCTGCGAGACATTCCAAAATCCTCCCTGGTAACCATGATGACTCGATACCAATTGAGAGGTCGTCACGACTCCAGATCCGCCCGTGAAGTCGTTGAAAGACTCTTCGACACAGGCAGATGGATTCCAGCCAAAGTAAGCCGCTGATAGTAACGGAACAATCGAAGATGCAGCAGTCCATGTTGGTCCGATACCACTAACAGGCGTTGAGGTTCCAAAGCCGGTACCGTTCCCGCTTACGCCCAAAAATGAGTAGGTGGAATAAGGAGACGAGACGGCGGTAGCGAGCACATACCCGCTCACGCTCATATATCCTTGTAATCCGGCGTCATTTGTTGCCGACAAAGTCGGGCTAATATTTGTAAGGCTGGTAGAGGCCGTGCTGGGCTGATAGCCTGCATCGATATCTAGTCCAACCAGTGAGCCATTTGAACTTGGGTGGTATTCAGCAAAGTAGCACCAACCTTCCCCGAGGGGTTGATTGAAATTGACTGTGACCGGAGATGCCTGAGAGCCGCTAGTCGATGGAAGGATGTACATCCATGATGCTTGAGTATTAGCAGCGCTCGGGTATGATCCGGTGCTCGCGCCGACAAGCGGTAGTAATGTCCCGCTGATATTGACACTGGAGATTGCCGCTGCCGGGACTGAGTTTCCGTTAGCGAAATAGCACCCTATTAAATCCGCATCCCCGGCAGTTACGGATGATCCAAGGCTGATATTACAACTGGTGGTATTTGACGAATTAAAAAAGCAGCTTCCAGTCTGGGTGGGGGAACTACCAAAAGAGTTTGGTCCGGATGCACCAGGGAAAAGAAGTCCATTCCAGGAATTATAATTCCCAGTTGACGCACCAATCGTAACACCGTTCATCTTCGAGACGTTCTGCGCTAAGAGTAGGACAGACGTGAGTAATAGGGTGAGTACCAATCGCATCACTTCACCGCCATCGAGATCGCGTTATAGGCGGAACTACCGCCGGATATGTTCATGTTCATAGCAGGCGAACCTGACGATGCTAGAATGTACGCTCCATTGAAGTGGCCTACCGTACTATCTGGTCCGGCCGGGTCCTGAGTCCATGGAGATTGGGGACCAGAAGTGAGAAAATACTGGCCACCCGTAACTTGCGCGGCACCATAGACTAATTCTCCAGTTAGCGCCGGACTAATGGATGGCGTCGTGACTGTGGTGACTGCGGAGGAACTGAAATTTACTGCATCAACATCGAAAACCCATGTTCCGGATGATCGGTGGAACTCACTGCACGCAATCCCGGCATTGGCTGTAATCGTTCCGGAATACGTGGCTGTGATTGTGGCGTTAGCCCCAGATGGAACATTGAGTAAATATGCAAGCGATATACGCGCTCCCGAGATCCCACCGCTTGATGGAGAACTAGGACTCACAGTGTAACTGTTCGGTGTTCCGGCTCCATCCTTCACCGTCGAAACGGTCAAAGACCCAGATTCTGAATAGACACGGCAGATTACAGCGTTGCCACTAGTCGGAGCTGAAGTCAAAGTGACATTGGTGGTTGTGCCACTCGAAACTAGATTGCCGCGCTTCCCTTGGATTTCGGTGAAGGTCGGTTCGGTTGCAGCACCAGCAGTGTACCCATCCCATGTTGCCCAAGTTTGTGCTTGGGCAACATAACAGATGAGCAGAACGCACCAACGATTAATCCTCATTGAATTCCTCCGACATCGAGCGAAGGCATGACTAGAATTTGGGTTGCAGACAAGGCAACTGCAACGCGCTGTACGTAATGTCCACTGGTAGATGGCTCGGTAGATGTGAGTGCCCCACTGCTGGAATCTGATAGATAGAGAATCTGTCCCGCCGTCCACGTCCATGAGCCATTTGTCACTGTGCCATTGGTGATGCAGACGGTGTTAGAACTTGCTACACACACAGCAGGAGTAGTAGAGGAGGCATTTGCTTCCGCGAGAGCTAGGCCACTTGAACTTACATAGTATACATCATATGCGGTAAGCCCACTACCAGTTATTGATCCACCACCTCCCGCAGTAAAAGTACACACTGATGGGTTTGCTGCTGTACATGAAATGAACGTATTGCCACTCGTGGGTTGAGCCACCGGGAATTGCAGAGTATAGCTAGTGATCGCTCCGGTAGCGGGCTCCAATGTCAGCAATCCACTCGTGGCATTCCCCATTGTCACGCTGCCCAAGGTGCCCGAAGCCCCGAGCGTAGGAGTCGCCGAACAATTGTTGCTTCCCGAGGTCCAGCCAAGGGACAACTGCCCGCTACAGGCTGAAGCTGTCGCTGCCGCTGCCGCTGTACCAAGCACCCCGCCGTCCTGAAGTTCGCCGCTAGTGCCAGTGAATTGGGCTACGTGGAGGGTTGTGATAGCACCCGTGACCCAGTTGGCATTTCCTGATGCACCAAGGGCGATTGCCGCTCCATTTATTGTCAGCGCATTGCTGATGTACGAAATCTGCGCCACCCCGCTGCTCGGTGCGCCGACCGCAAGGACCTGATTCGCCGCTGGATTGGTCGTTGGGAATTGGAGCCCATACGCTGTAAAGGTCGCCGCATTCGGACCGATCAGGCTGAATGTATTGGATGGCAAAGACGGGGCCGTCGTATTGCCGACGAACTGATCCACACCGGGATGAACTCCGTCTCCCGCCGCTGAGATCGGTCCGGGAAAGCTCGTAGTCATCGTGCCCGTTGCGGTCCCAGCATGTGAGATGGTGAGAGTGCTCGCGGCATCGGTGCCCGTGCCAGGAACAAATTGAATCGTAGCCCCACCAGGGGTCGAAGCAGCGGAGTGCCATTCGGTGCCCTCAAGTTCCCAAATCGGGCTGCTTTGCGAAGCCCCGCTGGTTGCCGCCGTGGTGTTCGCCCAGAGCCACGCAACCCCGGAAGTGTGGTTGAACGTAGTGGTGTTCGTTCCGTTCGACAGACTGAGGTTCCCCGTGGCGTTGCTGATCGAGTTCCACGCGATGCTGGATGAACCCGCCGCCCATGAGGGCACGCCAGAAGCGTTCTCCTGCAAATAGTTCGTGCCGCTTGCGTTGCCAGCCAAGCGGACCCACGAAGAACCGTTGTAGTACGCAATGTCGCCCGCTGCTACCCCAGCTAACGTGGCGAGTCCCGAAAATGATGTCCCGTTGGTCTTAGTGCAGACGCCCGTTACGGGGTTGCAATCCGCTCCGGTCAGAAACCCCTTGAAAACCGAACCACTCGCGTTCTTCCATTCGGCATCAAGGTCTGTCGAATCGTGCCAGTAGGAAATCGATCCACTTGCAGGAGTCGCTGGTGCGGCAGCAGTAGGGAAGCTCACGAATGTATCGGTCGTTACCGCAAAGTTCCCGACCACATTCGATCCGTCCCACACGCCGTACTGGATAGTCTTGCCCGAAGCTGTGGGAGACACCGTGACCGGATTTGTGACGTTGGACGGCCATGCGAACTGCCTTCCTCCGGTAACATCCTGTGGCACAATAAACGCCACCATCTCGCCCGCTGTAGCGCTTGAGGTAGTGAGGGTGCTTGCTGTGACGTTGCCCGTGAGAGCGCCGAAGCTGAAGACCTGAGGTGTGCTATTGGCCGCAACCACGAACGTCGGAGTGCTATTGAAGGCTACCGAAGTGAGAACCGCCGCCGATCCGCCACCGCCTCCAGTAATCGGAGTGCATGAAAGCGACCCAGAGGGGTACGTAAGCGCGTGCGCTCCATCGTTTGTACAAGACGGAATCGCTCCACCATCCTGAAGCAGCCCACCGTTCCCAGAGTTCCACAGTGCCAAATGGCCTGTGGTTGATGTCGCTGGACCTTGAACCAAAGGCAGGTAGGACCCGTTATTGAAACTCGCAAGGAATCCATGCTGCGTGGAATCTGCATAAAACAGATCCACGCCCGAAGCTGCGCCTACGCTTGGTGCAGTTCCTTCAGCGAATCCGTATGCCCCACCCGTTCCTGGAGTAATCGACGGTGGGCTGCTGCCTGTCGCAACAGATTGGACCGCAAGCGCTCCTGTGGACGTGTTCAGCGTGGCATTCGAAGCTCCGGTAATCGTGGCCGCTCCAGAAAACACCGTGAGGTAGGTGCTCGCAGGGCTGCCCGTTGTAGAAACTGTTCCGCTACCACCTGTGACGGCGGTAATCACGCCACTGGAGATTGTGATGGTTGTTCCGTCTGGCTTAACCGCGCCAAAAGCCAGTGTGGTTGCCAATGGCAATTGAGCCGCCGCAGCAGTGCCAGAAATATCAGTAAATGCCGGTTGATGATACCCCGGAGCGCCGGTGCTGCCAGTGTTATTGCCCCAGAAACTATGTGCGGCTGCATTTGCGAGTGCCGCCGTAACTGCTCCGGTTGAAGTGGTATTGCTGATAAGGCTGCCATCCCCGCTGAAACTCGTGACGCCGCCCGTTCCACTTCCGCAATCCGATCCTGACCCGCTTACGACGCCAGAGCTGTTCACGTGAAGGCACTGTGTGCTACCTGTGACGTTGTTCAACGTCGGGGCGGGCATTGTAACAGTTCCGGTAAATGTTGGAGAGGCAGAAAAAACAAAGTTCCCCGTCCCTGTTGCGCCTGTACTTGTAACGCCTTCGATTGTCGGATGGCCGGTCAGCGTTGGAGCGGCAGAGAAAACCAAATTGGCCGTCCCGGTAGCTCCAGTCGAAGTCACGCCCTCGATTGTAGGATGCCCAGTAAAAGTAGGTGTGTCCGAGAAGACAAACTTTCCGGTTCCGGTAGCACCCGCAGACGTAACCCCCTCTACAGTCAAGTGGGTCATGATCTGCGTTGCTCCCCAAGTATTCGCAACATTCAGAATTGGAACTGTAGCGCCACTCGTACCGGTGTTGCTATAGGCCGCCGTCCCGAAAGCTTTGTCCGCGCCCGCCCAAACATGCGGTACGCCTGCCGTAGAGTCATAGCCAAACATGCTAGACGCGGTTGCAGTAAACCCCGCCGACGTTGGGATCTTCCATGATGCCGCGCTGAAGTCTTGAAGGCCGGTCGTAAACGTATTTGCCTGCCCTGTTCCGACAAGGTTGCCTGTAGGAGCGGTAAGCGATGTGCCCCACGGTCCACTACTACCGGAAGAAACTGCAATACCGGCAGCCGGATATACAGTTGGTCCAGAAGGTCCTGTAGCCCCCTGTCCTAAGGCAGAGATAATGCAGTAACCCGTCTTGTTACCGGTCCAAGCAAATACAATCGTACCCGTGGAGGATACCGTGGGATAATTTGCTGTCTGCGGGATCAGGTTCGCAGGAGAAGCATTATCCCAACACGCGCCAAACGGTTGTGTACCCTGCCCGTGAGTTGCCGCCGTTACCGATAGTGTGGCAACCCCGCTAAAGTTCGCGTAGTAAGGCTTAAACTGCGCGGCAAATGTTGTGCTGGGCACGCAACTAAAGCGTCCACCGCCGATAGGAAGGAGATTCGCGTATGGGCCGCACTGCGCGAACGCACCTATTGCGCTGAAGGCGAGCAACAAGAGTAGTTTTCTCATCAGTTTGTTCCTCTCCTCCAGGTTAGGAGTATATCAGCGATGCGCGGTTGTCCCAAATGTTAATGGGCGCGGAGCTGCCACCGGCCCACGCCTCTTCGGTCAAGTTATTGCTGCTGTATGTGTACTGCTTGATTGCCCATACAGCGGCGCTCGTAGCTTGACCGGATTTCGCAAACCCCTCGTATATCAGGTTGCTGCCACCTGCGTAGTCATATAGCTTGGTCCACGCCTCGCTGGGCGGTGCGTTGTCGTTATTTCGGTACGGTGCTCCGACCATAGATTGCTCCTTTTCTGCTCTTCAATCGCTCCGGTTCCAGATCCTCGGTAAAAGCGATGTACAAATTACCTGCCGCGTCACGCATTGGAAGCAGATCAGCGTGATGGCAACCTGCTACACTTTCCTTCTCAATCGTCGCCACGCTTCCGCAGTAAGGGCAGCTAGCCGAAAGGCAGACGGCAATGTGCTCTCGTTGGACAGAGACGGCGTGCATTGGTGTGACTTACTATGCACCAGCCTTCAGATCTACTGCCGCGCCAGCGCTGGCCGTCGTATACGTACCGTCAGGTTTGTTACCTCAACCGCAAGTCCGGTTGCATCCGCCGGAAGGATAAAGATACACGCATCCGCCCCGTTAACATCTACCACCATGCTCTGTGACTGAAGCATTCCCTGGCTAGTGTACATGAGTGTCACAACGCCTCGGCCATCGCCTGATAAGTCAACCCACACTACTTGAATCCCCGGTATACAACCATCCGCAACTGGCAACACAGAACATGGTGTATACGGCGGTCGCATCGTCGCCGTTACTTGACCCGTAACTACTGATGACTGCCCCACCACAGGCAGGATACAACTGCCACAGATAGCAGCAATCAATAACAACTTTTTCACTTTGTCTCCTCATTTCTCTTAGCCATATTGGCCAAGCGGTATTCCATTGACTCCCCACCGACTATGTGGACCGCTCCTTGAGCTGGCACAATAACCCCACGCTGCTTCATCCAAGATTTGAATACGCACACCATCAGGCGCAACAGTTCCGGTTGATTGCGGTCGTGAAGAGCTTGGAGTGTTTTATGCAGCAAACTCGTTTGCGGAAGCTCTTCTAGATCCGCCGTGTCGCTGTGAACTCCACCGCCGTCAGTAAGGTGCTGGCAGAATGCTTCGAATTCTACGTCCGACATTTGAACTTTCAGTAGCGGATGATCTTTTGCAATCTCAGCCGCGTGCAACAGGCGGTTTGATCGATCATGAGCTGTTGCCATCAGCGTACGGAGATCCATTCCGGCTGTTAGTAACGCATCGATGTGCTGGGCCTTCTCAGTGTTCGTCATCGCGTATCCTTCTATGTGACGTTTGTAATGATTCCGCCCGTCACCGTGATTGTTCCGCTTCCCCCACCTGCCTTCGCGTAGTTGATTGTGCCGGTGAATCCATTACTTCCCTTACAAATAAATCCCGTATTCGATTGGACTCCGGACAGCGCACCTGTTCCGGAGTCAATAACTAACATGCCAGAAGCTGACGGACCTGTATAGAGTTGTGCGAAATTACCTGAGTTGTACTGCGCTAGGAACTCATAGGTTCCACCGCTGTCGTTCCTCATTTGTACCATCGCACCATTGCTATTGACGATCTGTGCGTACATCAGCCCATAGGTAGCGGTCGCCGACGTTGTTGTAGACGAGCTACTCAGCGCACTGTACCCCGAAGTCTGCGCCACTGGGTATGTGCTCTGGTTCTGCCCATTCGCAGGTTGATTGATGACGGGCTGTAGATTTACATTATCCACAAACCATGTCATACCGCTGGCGGATGCAGATGAGGTGATCAGTTGGATACGTGCGTTTGCCGCAGTAGAGGGCGCAGTTACAAACCCATTCAGTGCAAGTTGCCACGTAGAGGTGATCGACCCGCTAACCGTAAAACTGTTTGTAGTGATTATTGACCCCGAAGAGGTAAACCACACGATGTTGACAGACATCGCAAGTGTTCCACCGGCGGTAACACCATTGTTCAGAACATAGGCCGAAATATAATAGGGCTGTCCCGGAACTACCGGAACCGTCTGCATCGCATAGGCACCGATCCCGCTACCCGCACCGTTCAGCTCTAAACAGTAATTACTGTTGTCTCCCGGAGTGCTTATAAAAGCTCCTATGCCATCTCCTATCCACGGACCGACTCCCCCGGCCATAGGAAGCAACGTTCCTGTTGGTCCTTCATACTCAAAACCTGGATCGGGGATGACACTTTGGGCAAGGTTACCGTTATTCAGTCCGGCAGCCGAGTTTGGATAACTCGTCGTGACCATGCCACCACCACTCGATAGCAGCGTGATTGACGCATCGTCAACGTATATATTTCCCGTTCCGCTTCCACTCGTCAGGCTTGTTATATTGAGGGAAACAAATGCAGTGTTTGCGGGCATTGTTCCGTTGACGCTGTACTGCTTCCACGTAGCTCCGGGAAAACCGCTGGTTACGACTGTATCCGCTGGCGTGCCTACGTAGGACCCCGAGGAGTTAAAGGCGTTGAGCTGGATGTCGAAACGTGTAACGCCTGAATCGTTACGAATCCATACAGACGCAATAAACTGTTGGCCCGGTGCAGCCCCCGAAACCTCCTGATACAGGATATCTCCCGTGCTCACAGGAACAGCTACATAATTCTGGCTGCTGCCATGCCCGTTGCCGTCCGTCTTAAGAACAACACCACCTGTTCCAAACCACGGGGTTATCGTTGTGTGCGAATTCTCAAACCCTGGGTTAAGGAAGGCGTTTCCGTTGACCGTAAGAACACCCAGCACCATTCCCTGAGAGCCGCCGACACTAAGCCCCGATAACAGCACAGATGCTTTAGTTCCGTCCAAAACGATTTCCTGATAGGGGTTCGTTCCCGGCGTACTCACACCAACGCCCGAACTCCAGGTGTTCTGCTGCGTCCAGGTACCACCGTTCAGTGCCGATCCGATAAAGGCATAGACGCGCCAGATTAAATTTCCGTCTGTCGGAAGCGCAATAGCAAGGGTGCCAGTGCCGGTAGGGTTGTTATTATTGACCGTGATTGAAGTTTGCCCCGGAGGCGGAGTGAGTTGCCCACCAGAGTAGTTCGAAAACTGCCCAATAACAGCACCATTATTAGCCGCCGGTGACTGCGGAAATGCCCCTCCAGGCACAAACGTTCCAGAAGAATTGTAATGCCCGGTCTGCACAACGAATTGCAGGGTTTCGGTTGTCGGCGTTGGCGTGACCGTACAGTACATATTGTTCCAGCGCCACGTGGTCGCTACCCCGCTTGTCGTTGTGTATGTGATGGCGTCTATATAGGCGTCCGAAGCAACCGTAGATCCCGGTGCGGGCGGTGCCGTTGCCGTAAACCCAGAAGAGATGAACGCAGTTAGAACCGGAACCGGTTGAGCGCCATCGATTGTTCCTAACTGTCCGTAAAGCTTCCACGTCTGGTTGCCGCCAATGGGCGCAAACAACGATGAGTTGTTTCCGCTCTGCTGCCCAATGATGACGCTGGTAGATGTTGGCGTGGACAACCACCAACCGAGCCACTGGAAGATAGTAACCGCCACCCCTGACCCGCTTGTACCCGCTGCGGCGGTTGTAAATTGAGTCGGGCTTGTCCACGAGGCGATAGTAGTTAAAACCGAACCGACAAGCACCTGTGACCCAACCTGAGTGGCCTCAACATAAAGGTTTCCACCGGTGACCGTAACGGTTGTACCCGAGACTGTTGCGGTGCCCGTCTGTCCATTCCACAGCGTGACGTTACCGAGATAGTTTGTTCCGATTGCGGCAGTAATTACCTCATGAACAGCGCCCGATTGGTCAAGCCATTTACTGGTCTCGGTCGCCGACAAACTGGTAATCGAGCCTATCGACGCAGTGAAGGTCGAGGTTACTGTAGCCGTCGAGATCGGAACTGGTTGTTGCCCGTCAATCGCTCCAGGTTGGGAGTAAAGCTTCCAGGTCTGATTACCTGTTCCGGCCGGAGCAAATAAATTAGATATGCTGGATTCGCGCGCCCCGAACGTAATGGTTTGGGAGCCCGATACAAGGTTCCATCCAAGCCATTGAAAAATGACTACAGAAACGCCCGAAGTGTTCGTCAGCCCAGTTGCGGTCGTAGTCACCTGCGATGAACTAATCCAAGTGGCTATCGTTGTGAGAACGCTTCCAACAAGAATTTGCGACCCTACTTGGGTGGGTTCGATGAACAAATTTCCGCCAGTAACCGTAAGAGTGTTTCCGCCCGAGACGGTGACTGTTCCAGTCTGCCCATTCCAGAAAGTTACATTCGTCGACTCCCCGGAGGGCGTGACAGTGAGTGAAGCCTGTATCACGTCATGCAGCGCCCCGCTAAGGTCTGCCCATTTCTGCGCACTCAGTTCTGAGCAGCTAAAACCCGATAACGCAATCGCGGTTAGCGTGACGGAAACTGAGTAAGCTCCGGAGGTAGTCGGGTTCCCAGACTCATTGAAGACGTAAAAATAAATCGTCCAGCTTTGCGTAGAAGCGGGTTGAAGGATCTGGGAAACTACAGAGTAGGCCAGCGGAGAACTGCCCCACCCACCGGAAGGCTTCGTAAGGCTGAGCAGGAGATACCCATTCCCCGATGGGTCTACACCAACAATGTCTATTTCGTAGAAGTGCGAGTAGTTCGGATCGGAAACCGGAAGTGTGATGTTCCCTGCGAACTGAACGCGGTTAGTAGCATTCCCATTTACTGGGTAGGTTACAGTGCAGGTAGCGCCAAGAATGTTTGGTGCCGGAGGCGTGTTCGTACCTGGAGGCCCTGGAGGTCCAGGCGCACCACTTCCTGCACCGCTGCCTACACCACCGGCTACGATCAATTGGTTCCCAATCGCAGGGAACTTGATGATCGTTTGCCCATACAGAGCGCTGTTGTCGATCAGCAGCAGATGCGTCACGCCACCGGGGAAGAAATTGCTGCCACCTGCGACGATGTCCACAAAGTTTATGTCGCTGCTGGTCTTGTGCGCCCATACAGTTTGGTTCGGAACAACCGTGTTCGCTAACAGGTCGAATACTATCGCTCCTGGAAGGTTTACCGTCGCTCCGTTGCTGTGCGCACTCGCGGCCGTACCCAACTGCGCCCGCGTGACATCGTAGGTGGTTCCAGAAACCAGAGAAGTGACCAGAACGGTTTCAGTTGTGTTTGTTGACTCCGCAAGGATCGTTACGTACGCGCCAACCGTGACATGCGTTCCAGACGCGAACGAGGCGGTTGTATCGCCCACCAGCATCGCGCTACTAAGCGTTGTAGGCGATGGTGGCGTCACGCTGGAGGTATCAAACGTGTAAGTAGAGCGTGTTCTGACCTGCGTGCTCATAAACCTTTTGCTATCAGTAACTTACTACAAATACTACCGAATTTCGCGTTTTAAGCCCTTTGGCTGCATTGTTTGCGCGAGCTAGCGTAAACCATTACCAACCCCTTGGAAACGTAGCCAACGCGCTAGAACTGCGCAATTTACTGCGTTATCAGCATGGTGCCGCCTGTACCCCAGATGTACTGCTCGCGGAACGCCACTAAGGATTGCGATCCTATCTGTCCGTCAACACTCGCTGTGTAGGCTTCAATACGCACTACGGCACCGGCATAGTTTGGAACTGGGATCACACCACAGGGGCCTTGCCAGTTCGTGTAACTGCTCAATGGGATCTTGACGCTTGGCATGACCACTTGTGGCGTCTGCTCCACTAACACAATTACGCTCGTAGCGTCGGGGATGATCGACCATGGCGTCACAGTAACAACCGTTCCGCTGTTGTCCAAGACCGTAACGGGAGGCTGCCACGCGCCCTTGCCCGCAATGACCAGCGCAAGGTTTGTTGCGTTGCCATGCACGGTAAGCCCGTTGTTATACCCATTGACGAATAGCGGGTCGGTAAAACTGGTCGCGGTTGCCGTGATCGGGGTCGTTACCGATGCGCCGCTGATACCGGAACCGGTACGCAACGTAAACAGGTCGCCAGCAGCACAACCCGCCGCCAATGGATCGGGCGTTACGGTAAAGTTTCCACTACCATCGTCGCCCGTAATCGTAAAGTCCTGTAGGGGTGTATCGGCGGTGTTTGCGATTGCATTTGCCAGTTTCGAAAGTCCACGTCCTACAAACGCGCCCGCCGATAACCCACCCGCCAATTCCGAAGCGCCAAAGCTGATCGTGTTCGTCGTGACTGCCGCCGCTTCTTGCGCGAACGGACCACTCACAAACTCGCGCGAAACCTTGAACACGAAATGATCGAAGCTCTGATCTGGGACGCCCGTGCTTGTGCCTGCAACAGCACTAAGCGTATAGATGACCGATCCGGTCGTGCCTGTAAGCGTTAGCTCTTGATGATACCCAGGTGGTATCGCCTGTATCGGTGGCGGAGCTGCCGTGGTCTGGTTCGAGATAAACAGCAGGCCGCTTGCTGTTCCTGTAGGCCATGTAACGGATATCTGAAGTTTCTGACTGGAACCCGAAGCAAGCGAGATCGTAAAGAACACCGCCGCTGATCGCAGCCCGTTTGAGTCGATTCCGCACACCCCAACCGAGTACGTAAATGGGCTATTAAGCGATCCACCAGAAACGGCGGCTACGTTCGTGATGAAAGGCTCTTCCAGGGTTGGCGATGTTTGACTGATCGGTGGGTAACCGCTGATCGTAAGCGCGGGTTGTAACGAGCCGTCCTGCTGCTGGATGTATCCAAGGTTCACGCCAAAACTGTCACCCTTGTACAAGGCGTCGCCAGCCACTGGGGCAACCCAAGCGGGGCTCCATTGTACCGGTGCCATGGGCTGCGCAATTGGAACAGGCGCGGAGGCCGCACCTACCGATACGCCAATAGGCGCAGGTTCACCAGCTAATACGCGAAACGCCGTCTTCCAGTCACCAATTACCGCGCCTGCAATCATCGTCACGTGCCAGAGCAGTTCATTATCCGGATCGGTAATCTCAACCGAATCCACAACGTAACTGCCTACCGCTCCAATATCGGGAAGGCTGATCGTAATGCCCTGCCCCGATTGCAATCCTCCACGGTAGGTCTGTATTTCTACGGTGTTGGAGAGCGCAGAGTAGTAGCTCGCAAGTTGCTGCGCTACCGATGTTCCATTCAGCTCAGGAGAACCACTGCCCAGAGACTCATACAGATCGTACTCACCACTGCCCAACTCGATGGCATACCGCGAGCTAATTGCGGACTGATTGATGAAACTTCCTAAACTGTTCGTAAGCGGTAGGTACACGGCCACAAGGCGTGCCGGTCCGGCAACATAGGCCGTAATGGACGGGTCCAGCGTAAGCGTGGCGCTACCGTACGACCAATACCACTCATTTCCATGCCCTGTCGTCGGGTCGCCTAAGATCCCAAAGGTCTGTGGCGTGCTGCTGCCTGGAATAAAGATTGGCCCGCCAAATATAGGAGCGTTCGCGCTGATTGCCGGTACAACATACGTGAGCGAAAGCAATTGCCCGATTGGGTAGGTCGCCTGTACCGTGCGTGTTCCGTTTAGTGGGATTGGATCGGAGATCTGTTGGGTGCCCAACGATTTCGAAAGATCCGTGAGCGCAACGTTCGCATATTTCTCACGCGTCACTAAGTTGCTTACGTCGGTCAGAACATTGCCGTCGCTTGCATCCGATGTGCTGATGTTCCACGGAGCGGTGGTCGTTACGCCCTGAACGGCAAACGTCAGCACTAAGCGTGGGGAGATATACACCCAATAGTTGTTCGTTCCGTCGCTGATAAAGTCACACACGCTCTGTAAAGCGCTCGCTATCGTGTCGGAGTGCGTAAATGCAATGTGAGGAACGAGCGGACCAACAACGGTCGATGTTGTTAGTCCTTCATTCGCAATCAACTCAGCTAAGGTTACAACGATCTGATCGGCCGTCTGGTTGTAGAAGTCCAACTGCGCGGCGTATGGGTACAGAACGAAGATTGCTTCCGTATCGGAAAGCGGACCACGCAGTGTTGTGTCCTGCCGCAACGTTGTAGAGTTCGGGTCCCAATACCATTGCGCTGTTCCGGGGGCGGCTCCGGTTTGCGCCACGGTCTGCGCTACCGGGTCAAACGCGACGCCACCAACGCCGGAGAGCACACCGGGGTATGTCGGAAGGCTGTAGGTTACTTGGTTTGAGTAAGGCTGCCCCGTGATCACAAAGGTGCCATTGAAGCCCGGTCCTGTTCCTGGGATCACACTGCTTTCGGAAACAATAACTGTAGCGCCTACGGTTGGTATCGACCCCGAGAACTGCAAGTACACAACGCCATTCACCCATTGCATTGCCTGTATGCCGTACCACGTATAGTAGGTGACGGTTGGCGCAGCGGTTGGAATGGATGTAAGCGAGAACGAGGTTGTATGGCTGTCGCCAACAAACTGATCCGTACGGGTTGGGTTTGCTGTGGATACTAAAGAGAGCAACCGCTTTTGCAGCACCTGCTCCCAACCGATACACTCAAACTCGATGCGGTTTCGGTCTGAATAACCAGGATAGTTGATCGCCTTCGCCTGCTCGATGCTTCCACCAAAGATGTCACCCAGCACACTATGACGCACCAAGATCGGGATACCAACATAATCGGCAGGCGTTAACCCGACCGATGTGTTGTGGATGGCGAACTTGAACGTCGGGCGGTTGCGCAACGAACCTTGGTAATTGATCGATCCAATCAAATACGTGTTCTCACGGAAGATCACCGCCTTGACGCCGGTTACCGTAGTTGAAGAGTCTGCCGTAGTGCCGCTCGTAGATCCGCTGTACCCGGCGAGTGTGGTCCACAATGGGCCACCAGAGGCAACCGGGCGCAGGATGACCAGGATGTTCCCTACGTCAGTAGGCAGGAGCGAAAACCCATCAGACGTATTTACCGTGAACGCGGTGCCGCTGATTCCGGCATCCGTGTTCACATAGCCCAGCAGCACGTGTAACTGTGCTCCGCTGCTCGCTATTGGGGTATAGCCCATTAGTCCTGGAATCCTGTCCGGCGCAATGCACGAATGGTCATCGACATCAGGTTGTCCATATCGCGTTGTGTCACGCCAACACCTACGTGGCCAAAATTGACTGTAGGTCCTCCCTTACCACCACTCATCACACCGCTGTCGAACATGGCCTTGAGGCTGGACATTTGTTTGCTATCGCCGGGGTCGAAAATCTTTTCACCGGCGTGTACAACCGCTGCGCCAGTTTCCAGAACATTGCCACCTTCCGCCATGAGAGGAACTGCAAGCAGGTCGGCGAATGAGCTAAAACCGCTGGCCGCATTCGCAGAGACTGCCGCTGTATTTGCGATGATCGCTGCCGTAAGGGCGGCAATGATAGGTGATAGCGCGGTTGTAGCTGCGGTATCGGCAGTCACCGCTGTGGTGTTTGCCGCCTCGGCAGCGGTAGAAGCTGCTGTAGACGCAGCACCCGCACCACCAGCTCCGCCCCCTGATAGCGCTCCAATAAGCGCACCTAGCCCACCACCGCTACCGCCAAGCCCTACAATCGCATCCTTCAGTTGCTTGAGCGCAGTGTTGATCAGGTTTCCAAGAATCTCCTTTTCGACGTTCTGGAACACGCGGATGATGTCTTTTTCGAATCCCTTACCGGCAACAAGTGCCTGGGCAACGGAATTAGAGAATCCCGTCATAGCACTGTCGATTTCCTTTAGGAGGTTCGTGTAGACGTTGCCAAGGCTCGTAGCACTATCCGCGAGCGCCTTCTGCCGTTCCTTGATGTTATCCAGCGCAACGATGTACGCGGTTGCGTCGCGTCCCTGCAACTCGGCCAACTTGATTTCAAGCTCAAGTTGGTGTTCTACACCGCTATTGATCTCGCCTTGTGACGCGCCGAGTTGGCGCAAACGGTTTACAGCGTCATCTGCTTCGCGAATCTGTGTGCCCAGAGCTGCTTCGCTCTCAACGCCAAGAACCTTATAGGCTTCGGCTTCCTCGCGCACGCTACGCACGGCTTCGCTTGACGCACGTTTATCGGTCAGCTCTTGTAACTTGGTCTCCAGTGCCTGCCGTTTGCTCAGATAGTCGGCAGCGCCCTTATCGAGCAATTCTGCCTCCCGCGCTATTGCATTGCGTTGCAGGGTTTCTTCTGCGGCATCGATGCGAGCGTCAATATCCATCTTCTCTTGCGCCGTGATGCGATGGATTTCCAGTTCGGCGGTAGACTTCGCGCGGATCGCTTCTAACAGTTTCGTTTGATGTGCGGCGTTTGCGCTGATCTCTTCGGACTGCGCCTTGGTTTCGTCCTCATGGACCTTGGTGCTGTACTCTATGTTGGCCTTGGCCCTCTCGTCAAACTCTTTACGCTCCTCTTCCCCTTGCTTGACCAGATTCCGCAACAGGTACAAGAAGTTCTCGTCGCTTTGCTTGCGCTTGCTCGCGGCCAGTTTGTTGTCAACCTGTGCATCCTGCTCGGCCTTCTTATCGCGCGCCTCTTGGAGCTGCGCATTTAATGTTAGGTCTTTTTCTTCTTCCTTCGCCTGCTTCTGCAATGCAAGTTTGCGCTGGATCGCCGCCTCGGTTATGCGAAACTCTTCCTCGTTAAACTTACGTTCCTGAGCGGCAATCTCGTCTTCGTTCAGGTGCGTCTCCTTCGCTAATTCCTCAAAAGACTCTCGCCGGATCTTAAGCAGCGACTGCTTGTGTTTCTCCTCCTCGTCGACTTCGATCTTCTGTTGATCGTAGGAAGCTGGAACGCCTTTTTTCTGCTTTGCCTTTTCAGCCGGAGGGGTAAGGTCAATTCCCTGCGCGGCGGCATTTACATCGCGCAGCGCTTTGGCGAAGTCTTCGTTGCTTGTGGCACCACCTTCCCAGGCTTTCTTCGCATCCTCCAGTTGCTTCTTGAGATCAGGCATCAGCGCTACCATGCGATGCACGGAAACATAAGTCTCGTCGAGATTCTTAACCATCTCGCGGTTCGCCGATACCTGCGCCTGCTCACGTTGCGAGCTTGTCAGCGCGTCAACGCCATACTTCAGCAGCCCCAACCCAAATACGTCGTCAAATAGTTCGCGCGAATACGCAAGCGCCTTTTTCAGCGCAGATCCGGTATCACTAAGCGCTCCCATCTCTTTGCCCAGATCCTGAATGTAAGTGATCGTGTCCTTTATGTCGCCGATCATCTGGGTCGTTTGCGCAAGGAAGCTGTGGGCAAGCCCTTCAAGCGCTTTACCGGACGCCTCAAACGCTTCGTCGGCAGCGTTTTTCATGTTCTGCCAACTACCGGCTAAGTCGTGCGCTGTTCTTTCCGCCGCGCCTTTGTGCTTATCGAGCGCTTCCGTCAGTACATCCAACCGTTCGCTCTGGTCCAGTTCCTTGAACTGCTTTTGCACATCGTCAACGCTAACCTGCATTACCCGTGCAAGGTCGTCCATGCTAATTGCGAGCGATCCTAACTGGCGGCGCATGACCACGCCTTGCTGCGCCATCATCGTAAGCCCAGTGGTAACGTTTCCGAAGTCAGTTCCCGCAACACGCGAGGCGTCGGCAGCGGCGCGCAACGCACGGTTGATCTGGTCACCATCCTCGATAAACACTGCCAAGCGTTGATGCGCCGTAAGCAGTTCGGGGAAGCTCAGTGCCTGATCACGTGCCTGTTCCTCTAATGCAGCGATTCGTACTTCCGCCTCCTTTGCGCTACCGGTTAGTTCGGTCAACGCTTCCGTGGCACGCTGCACACGTGCGAACGCAGTAAACGATTCCTCCACGGCATCTTTAACCGCGTCCAGTGCAAATACAATGCCTACGTACTCCAACATGCGGAATCCAAGTTCCGCAATTTCGTCTCCAGCCTCACCGGCGCGTTCTCCTACCTCGCCCACACCTTCCGCGCTATTCTCCGATGCCTCGCCTGCATCAGCAGCACCTTGCGCCAATTCTTCCATTGCTTCGGCAGCGCTTTGCGCACTGCCCGCAATTGGTTCCAGTTCGGTCGCAAACAGGTTTAGTTGCCCGGCTTCATCTTCAAACGGGATCTGTGAAGCCTCGTCAAACAACGCAAGCTGCTCGGCAGCCGCAGCCGCGCTCTCACCTACCTCTGCTAATGGCGCTGCGGCGTTGCTTGTGGCGGTTGCGATCTTGTCCACGGCATCCGATACCGCAGCGCTCTGGCTCTCCATCTGCTCAAGCTTCGCGATGAAGCTATTGACTTGAGAGGTAGAGCCAGAGAAGTCCGCGCTAAGGCGGACAACCAGATCTGCGAGGGTATCTGCCATTATTGTCCGCGATACGGCGTCAAAGCCGCTGTTACAGCCTGGAAGTTCAGCATATCGTTCGCCGTTGCTTCTTCCTCGTTGTGGTCCGCAGTACGCAGGCGATAAAACAACTCACCGGGATCGATCTCTTTCGTGCATTGCGTCTGCAATAACAGGAAGCAGCGGCGGTCCCATTCACGCTGCTCCGCGTGCCACTCCGCAAGCAATAAGTGGAACTTGCGGAGGGTTAGATGCCCAATCTCCCGCTCGGTTAGACGAAAGCGGAAGCGGGCACATCGATAGAAGGTTCCCCACCACCGTCGGCTTCGGTCTGCTCCTCCTGTGTGCCGTTCGCTTTGGGAAGAGCTTGGGATTCCCCCAGTTCAGCCGTCGTTGGGCTATTTGCGGATGCGCCCTTTAGGAACGCGGTGAACACCGGCAGGATCATATGCGGCAGCAACACACGTCCCATTTGGTTCAGCGTAAACGGCCAGCTTGGCGTGTCGTCCTTGTCGTACTCGATACAGGTCGCCCACACTAACGCCCGCAAAAATTTCACGGGTATATGACGCGTGAGTTGCATGTTACTGACCTTGAGCTTTTTCTGCTGCATCTCGACAACCGGTCGCATGGCTTCATAAAGTGAGGCGACGGTATCCAGGAAAAACTTCCCCGTCGCCTCCTCGTAGGCTTCCATGGCATTGGCATCGAAGATCAGGAAGCGTTCCTTGTCGAGCATAACCGGAACGCGAATCTCGGCGAAATGCACTGTAGCTCCTTTCTTGGTTACTGCCCGCTCTACGGCGTGGCGGCAGTTATGTTATCGGTTATAGCCACTTGGATTTTGACCGCGAGCACGTTGTCCACTGGCACGTTGAAGTCGTGCTGCGCCAAGTAGCCTACAAACTTCAAATGACCCGCACTGTTGGGGAAGGTCATTTGGAAGCCCGATTTGATCAGGCCCACAAGTTGGTTCCACATGCCGGTCGCAAACGCATGCGTTGCGTCGGCAGAGTCGAAGTTGATTTCGAAGCTGATATCACCAGCGTCGATCAGGACGGCCAGTTTGCGCCGCCAGAAACCCGGTGTATCATGCGTCGTGATATCCACGATGTGCGGCTTGACGGTAGGTCCTGTGATCGACCGTACTTGGCTGATGCTCGTGAATGTAAAGGGGGATGTTCCGACGTCCGAGATCTGCTAAGTACCTCCCTAGTAATGCTTAATTTGTGTGTTATACTGTGGGCATGTTTACGCAACAATTACCAACCACGCCCAAAGAATTTTGGGATGCATGCATCAAGACCAGTGGCTGCTGGACTTTCAAGCATGCGCTGTTTACCAAATACAATGGAACGAACATCCTTGCTCATCGATTAGCATGGGCGCTCTACAACAAAAAGCCGCTACCAGATAAATTCACGCTTATTCTTCACTCCTGCAAGACAGAGGGATGTGTGAATCCAAAACACTTGTACAAAGGAAAGCAAAGCGACATCGAAACACGAAATAGTTCACCTGAAAAGTTCTGGGCGCGTGTAGATAAAAACGGTCCTGTGCTTCACCAAAAATTAGGACGATGCTGGATATGGACTGGTGGCAAGTTTACTTCTGGTGGTGGATACGGTCAGGTTCAATACCAAAAGAAACACTGGCCTGCTCATCGTGTCGCGTGGTTGCTTACGCATGGCGATATTCCACAAGATCTCTTGCTTTGCCACAAGTGTGACAACCCCCCATGTGTTCGCCCAAGCCATATGTTTCTCGGGACTAACCAACAAAACACTGACGATATGGTTGCCAAAGGGAGGCATAAATCAGGAACATATGAACGAACTCTGGAAATACGAGCAAAAATAAGCGCGGCGGCAAAGTTGCGTAAGCGTGTCACCGGTTGGCACCATTCCGAAGAAACCAAGGCCAAGATCCGTGACGCACATCTCGGTAAGAAGATGCCAGAGGCGGCCAAAGAAAAGATCCGAAAAGCCATGCTCGGAAACACCTACGCAAAAGGGTACAGGTTCACACCCGAACAACGAGAGCACCAACGCGAGATGCTGCTACGCCGGTACGAGAAGGAGTGATCGCCATATCTTGATCTCCTTTATGCTAGTAACTTCAATTCTTCGTTCCGGTCCTCATAACATGACAGATATTCCAACCAGACTCCAATGGCGCGGAACTTCGCCTTAACTTGTGAAAGCGTGAGCCTGTTCTCCTGCAAGCCTTCAAGGCATTGACGTGCAACCGGCAACGCCCTAAGCGCACGTGTAATTTCCAAAGCCGCATCAACTACTGTGGCCACACGATCTGGGTCGGTGCTAAATCCACCGATCTGACGCAATGTGAAGTACTGCATTACTGCCCGCTGTGCTTGTATAGCTGCTCGGCTGATCTGCTGCACACCAGCGGCTTCCACAAATTGCTCGGGTGCTGCGAATGCCGCATACAACTTCTTTTCCTCTTGGGCATACTGCGGCACCTTTTCAAACGCAGCAATCATTCTTTGCAGGAACATTGTGACTTGCTGTGCAAGGTGCGCGTCCGGCGTGCTGGAGAATAACCTATACTGCCAATACTTCAACTCGGGGCGTAACGCGGCTACCTCGAAAACATTTGTCACATAGTCCACAATGATGGCAATGCACCGCTCGTTGGCTTCCAGGTTGGGGATCTTAGCGCAACGCAGGTCGGCTTCTGGGATCAAAGTGAACTCGTAGTTGTACAGCAGCACACGGGCTACGTGCAGGGCCGCTGCGCTCGTGAGGTGGGGCATTACTCTTCTTTTTGGAACTGGATGTGCTGCAAGTCAGCGGGCACTTCTTTGAAGATGGGCTTTCCGTCCGCGTCCACAATTGGTGAGACGCGCTGCGGGGCTTTCCTTGGTTCCTTACCTAACCGGTTGTGCGGCTCCTTCATGTGCTCAAACAACTCGTCCAGCGAGTAGTGATCGAACATGCAAGGCGCGCCGCTTTCCCAAAACAGCGGGCAGTGATACCGCTTCTGCCCCTTCCAGAAAGTGATCACGAAACCGTTTTCAGTTACCTGCTCACTCATACACGCGTCCTATAAGCCAATGTTTTTGCATAGCGCATTGGGCTGACGCCATCATGCCACTTAGCGTCCAGCGCCGCGTTCATTTCCGTCATGCTCTCTTTGGTTGTGCCTAACGTGCGTGCGAAGCTGGATGACGAACGCTCTGAACCAAACCCGTGGCATACCATGCAGCTCTTGGTCACGACCAGATCGTAACCCAAAAGTTGTGTACGCAGGCTGTAGTCGTCATCGTCGCCACCGTAGCCGTTGAACCGCTCATCCAATGAGCCAACCTTGCGGATCACTTCGCGCTTTATGTACACGCACACAAAGCACAGGCGCTCTTCGCTTATCGATGCGTCCTCACAATAACTACGAGCATCTTGCAGCGGGTTACCAACAACACCCACGACCTGTGGTGAGACAATACCTATAGAAGATCGCAAGTAAGCCACTCGTTCCAGTTCACGCAGCGAGTGTTTCGTTATCAAACGAACGTCGTCATTCATCAGCACTACGTCATCCTCGCCCGCACTCAGTATGCCGATATTCGCATTGCGTGCAAACAGGAAAGGGTTGGCACCGGGGGCTACGATCCAACGATTCGGATGAAGCAACGTAGGACGCACTCCACGGCTTGTCACAACCACACGCCGGGTGTTGGGTTCGAACTCATCCACAGATGCCTCGAACTGCGCAAAGATGTCGGGGAAACCTGTTAACGTGACGATACGAAACACTGCGGTCGCCAAACGTAAGGTATTGCTTGGTGGGCACCAATTACATTACTGAAATCCATTGCATCCAGGTCCAAACATTCACCCGCTAGGAAGCGGCGGTTTAGTTCCTCGGCGCTACCACCTTCATAGCGGTTGTCAAACTCGGCCACGCGGTTATGTGGGATGCTCACAATGCAGCTATGGTCGCCGTACTCAACACAGAGTTGCTTACCACGCGACAGTTTGTCTTCCAGCTCATTGGGGGTGGCAAAGTCCACGGCTTCAATTCGCTTACGGATCTCGCTGGTGCGGTACACATGACCGTCGATAGTCAGTGAGTAGGCGAAGTCCAACTCACCAACTCGCTGCTGCTTGTCCAATGGGTAGCAATAAGTGCAGTTCCTGCCCAGGCGCGCGGCAAATGTGGTTCCTTCATCCAAGCCATGAAACTCAGAGAACTTTCGAAAGAACACACTATCGTCCACAAGCATCATCGTAAGCGGCACCATCCTGTCGATGGCTCTCAGCAACATTGGTTTGAGCGGTAGTTGCCAAGTAAACGTAATACCATGACGCGTGGATACAAGCCGGTAGCCTTCCAGATAGTCGTTATTCGAGTAGCGGTACAACACCGTGGGTGGCCACAACCATTGCGCATAGCGTTCGATGCTGCACAAGAGCAGATCGAGCTGCGCGGCGCGGTCTTTGCTAAAGATGATTGTGTTGATCACCGCTCAAAGCTCCAAAACGGTCCGTTTACATCGTGCCTGGGAAACAACTCGCATACGGCGCGTATTACACCAAATCCGTCACGGCTCACGTAATCGTCGCCGCAGATCACCTTGATTGCCTTTGGAAGGTAGTTGCGAATGTCGCGCGCCACGCCCTCGTACGTATGCTCACCATCGATGTACACAAGATCGGCAGGTAGCACATGGTGGTACACATCCTCTGAATGACCAATCACGGGTGTGATCTTGCTCCACACACCACGCTCGATCATGTTCGCCTTAAACACGTTGAAGAACTTCGTGGGTACGTCATGCTCGGTGAAGTCGCGGATCAGGTTACCGGTATTTGTGTTCCCATTCAGTCCGATACCCGGCTCGCCCCACCACTCAAATGGATCAATGCAGGTGACGCGCTCCACACGCTCGGCGAACCACGCTGCCGATAATCCAAGAAACGATCCAATCTCGATTACCGACCGTATGCTGTACTTGCGGATCAGCTTTTCCAGGCTGCTGCGGTTGCATGCGTGGAACCATCCAAAGATCTCGGTTTTAGTGGGTGTCACAGGGCTAAGCCTTTTGTTTTCAACGAATCCACGAAAATTTCGCGTTTTAAGCGCTTTGGCTGCGTTTCTAGGCTGGCTGCTACCAAACCATTAGCGGGTACCGAACTACTTAGCCACCGCCCTAGAACCTGCATAATTCGCAGATATAAACGGTTGGTACAACTGCACGTCGTCGCCTATCCAAGCGCGTAAAGTCGTTTGATTGGGGTCGGGTGTGTACCAACCCGCTTGCGCATGGTGGCCGATACCGATCCCTTCACGCCCCGGCATTCCTTTTATCCCAACATGCCGCGCGCCGTTCTGTAGGCACATTGAAATGTTCTGCTGCTTCGCGTACTCCCACAGACGCAGATCAATGAACTCGGTAGTGTGTGTTTCGCACACCGCTTTGAGCAGTGGAAGCATACTGCTACGGATGCCGGACTGCGCAAGGCTCGCATGCTGAAGGTTTCCAAGCACACGCGCGCCACATGTGGGCATGTGGTAGTAACGCGCCGGAATCTCGCCAACGATCTGATGGTCGTCCAGCAATTTGCTCATCGCAGCTACGTAGTTGGGTGAGTACCAGTCGTCATCCTCAAAAAACAAAATCTTGTCATATTCGATCTCTGGTATTGCCGCGAGCAGGTTGCGTGCTTGCGTGTTCTGTCCGCAGCTATACACAGGTGTTGGGCGAATAAAACCAATCCGGTATAGGTATGTGTGTCCGTTCCAGTCCACGCGCGGAGGTGTTAGTGGTGAAGTCTTCCACCCATCATCCACCACGATCCACTGTATGCACCCATCATATTGCTGGCGCTCAACGTAACGCTGGCAGAGTGCAAGCGCTTCGGGGCGCTGGCCGGTGGGCGTGATCAGCGTAATGCCATCGGTCTTCTGTGAGAACCGTATAAGGCTACCGCCTTTATCGCCGATCATAGTAATCGCATGGTTGAAGGATTGTAACGGGAAGCGTCGATAACAACTGTGCCAACGCCTTCGATGTGGACACCAACAAACTTCTTATGTCCGTCACCGCTGCTCAACTAACCTGCCGTAACCAACCCAACCTGACCTTCCCGCACCGCTACCTACCATCCCTGCCCCACCTGCCCCACCAAACCAAACCGAAACTGGCGTACCACACCGTACCTTACACCACCTCGCCTGACCATACCAGACCGTTACACACCTGACCTGCCGCAACCAACCATACCGTACCACGCCCCACCTCGCCTGACCACGCCAGTACATACCTGACCTGCCATGCCATACCAGACCTTACCGAACCACATCATACCTCGTCGTAACTTACCTGCCAAACCTTCCTGCACCGTACCAGACCATACCGGACCCGTCCATGCTCTAACTCGCCTGACCTGCCACGCCCTACCGGATCTCATCGGACCAAACCTTACCAAACCACTCCCCACCTGCCAAAACTACGCAGCTACGGACGCCGCTTTCTTCCGAACAACTGCGCTCCAATGCTTTGCATACTGTTCCTTCGCTGCCGCAGGAAGATCGCAGATGCGGGATACCCTGTGCTTCTTAAGCAACTCGATCCCCAGTTCAAAGGCACGCACGCGAGTGTTGAGTCCTTGTACCTGCTCTCGGTCACGCTTGATCAAGTACACAAAGTCATCTTGCGTGAACCGACTTACGGTCTTTGACTTCCCCGTTGACGTAGTGTATGTGACCTGATCGAGGATCGTTACCCGCACCACAATAGGAGCGGATGATGTACGTGCGGGCGGTTGCGTTAGACGCACAACATCGGTGGGCTTGGCATCGGTAAACTGGTCGGCGAATCTGATTGCCATGCCATTAGTCAGTACATCACCGGCACGGGCACGTAACCCTTCCTTCGCCAACGTTGCGATGGAGGAGGGGCTCAAGGCCCCTCCGATCTTGCTCCAGAGCGCATCCACAGAACGGGATTGGCTTTCGCCCGTCTTGCGCACACGCTCAACTACCAAAGAGACCGCACGGTCGATGTTCATGCCGCGATCCTCTTCCGCTTGCCGTTGCTGGCACTCGAACTGACACCATCGAGTTCAAACAACCCCCAACCCATGCCGCCGCTCGGGCTGCTTGGCCGCCCTTCCAGCAAGCCAACCTGCTCACCAGCAATACGTAGCAGGTTCGATACATCGGACACGGAGAATTGTTTCCGATCCCAACGAAGGCGCGGTCGCATTTTCCAGTCGTGGTATGCCGGGCGGTATGTAATGTAGGGGGCACCGCCAGAGACACGTGCCATGTCAGACTGAAGCACCGGTTCCCCGTAGATGCGCACCAACGGTGTCTGCGGCTCCACTTTGTCCCATCCATCTTGGATAACAAAGATGGACATACGCGCCAACGTCATTTGGAATCCCACCAGTGAGCATGCCCGCACCATTGCCTTTCGAATCGCACTGGCCGGGCACCCATCCCAACCTTCCTTATGGATGTACCGCGCAGCGTTGTATACGTCTTCGGGCGACTGCGCCACACGCACCTTACGACTGCCCTTTGGCGACAGTCCTGCTTGCTTCTGTGCCAGTTCATTTTTGGCTTTTTGTGAAAACCGGTGGGCTACGAGGATGTCCCCATGAATCGGGAACTCCATGATTTCGAATTCAGGTGCAGGGATGCTAACCTGCACTTCATTGACTTGTTCTTTGGTTGCCATGAGCAACCTCCTTATTGTGGTTATAGCGGCAAACTGCAAGCTCGCTATAAAGTAACTATACTGTTCCGCAACAAGGAGCCCATTCCTTCAAAGTCTTTGGATCACGCAGCCAGTTGGTCTTATCCCAACTGTTGTACTGCACGTGCCATTGCTGCACACGCTCCGCAGGGTCGTAACGTTCCAGACGTTCATGCACCACCTTACGCTCAGCCTGCTGGCTCGTGCGGATCGGGTAGTGCTTCAGAATCCACTTCTCGGGATACACGCTGGCACCTACGTACGTTCCGTAATGCCCACCGCTCTCTGAGAGCCGCGTAACGCGCTGCGTTCGCTTCCACGCCTTTACGTGCAGCAGCGTGGCATCTACGCCGTCCATTGAGTAATAACGGAAGTGCTTCTCGGGATCGCCTGTGTACAGATCGTCCGTGGGATAGAAATGATACACGGAAAAGTTGATCGCGTCGAACCCGGCGTCGTGGATGCGGTGCATTCCCTGCAACAAGGTTTCGTTCGCGTGCGGGCTGCGGCGGATCTCATCGCTGTCGTTTAACAGGCACCAATCGTACTCGCACTCACGCGCTAACTTTGCAATGCGTTCCAGGATCGGCCGCCACGAGTAATACTTGGATGGCGCATCCGGGAACTTTTCGTAGCCCACGATGGGAAACTGCTTTGCAACCCAAGCGCTGTTATCGGTGCTCCAGTTGTCCACGATATACACCGCTACTCCCTGATCCAACAAATGCTGAATGGTCCAGGGAAGAATATCCGCCTCGTTGTACACCGGAACAAATGCAATTGCGCTAAAGGACATTTACCACGATCCATGAAGCGCGATCAGATCGGCGTGGCGCAACCGCATGTACCTGCACAACGCTTCGCTGCCACCAGAAGGCAACGTTGCGGTGTGCATTGCGTCATGAACGCGATAGTGATACAGCGGCGACTCGATCACTTCGCAGTGCCACCCGGCGGCCATCAACCGAATCCAAAGATCCCAATCCTCATAGTCGCTGAGTGGTGTATAGCCACCTACTTCGTGCCAAGCGCGGCGGCGGAACATGCTGGTGTTGAAGATGCAGTTCTCTTTAAGCAGGTGCCCGATGCTCACCGGTTGCTTAGGAAGCATTACTTCGCGTGGGCGCTCTGCATACTCAAACCACAGGCCCCCGGCTACGATACCGGCCTGTGAATTTGTAGCCGCCGCCAAGCTACGTTCCACAAAGTTCGGTTCCAACCAGTCATCCGAGTCCAATGGCACGATCCATGTACTACGCGCTCCGCTAATTCCCAGGTTGCGGGCGCGTCCAACACCACGCACCGGTTCCAGCAGCGTAGTAATTGGAAACTTCTCGGCTATCGTCATCGAGTTATCCGTTGAGCAGCCATCCACTAGAATGACTTCGCATCGCACAGTTTGCGTAGTTGCGCTGTGCAATGCCTGCTCCAGGAACCTACCGTTGTTCCTGTTGATGACGACGATGGATACTGACTCGTGAACCATATTACGCGATGGGTGAGATCCACCCGTTGTTCCAGTACAACTGAAGGGTTTGCAGAGCCGCTGCGCTGTAAGAGGTGCCGCCTACATCGAAGGGCAGGCTGCTGCCCACCTGATACAGAGTCCCCAGAAATTCCAGGTTCACACGGTTGCTTGCGTACTGCACCGTGCCAACATCCTCGAAGTTACGGTCGCCGTAGGTGGCAAAGTTGCGGCGAATGCCGACGTTAATGCTCGTTTCCGTAGCCATAGTTAGACTCCTTTTGCTGTGGTTTCGTTCAGCGCCTCTTCCAACGTGCATGTTGGGAAACACTTCAAAGCCGAATTAGGCGTTGCGTTCAGAACTGTCACACCCGCCGCCGCTAGCGGCTCCACCAAATAGTTGAACAGCGGTATGCAGTTCTCTAATGCCTTCGCCAACGTAGCGGGTTCTTCCAAACCGTTTTCGTGCCAGTGCGTGCGCTCGGGTTTCTCGAAGTGCATGTCGTAGCCCAACAGGATGATCTTTTTTGCGCCATACAAATAGGCAAGGTTGATCGCGGCGTACCCGCTATTGCTGCCGTGGCGCAAACCGGTAGGATCGTTCTCAAGACCAAGTTGGCCGGTAAAGCGTAACTGGCGCACCTGTGGGTGGTCCTCGAATCCGGTGCCGCCGCACACCCAGAAACCTTTATAGATCTGATCGTGGAAGCTGCGAATGCCGTCAAAGGATCGCAGGTTCTTCGCGAGCTGAAACTGCCACCAACGCAAGTCGCAAAAGTAATTGACATGAGCGTATATGTTGAGACGCCAGCTATCGTTGATCGTGATCACCCGTGGCAGCGATGGGTGGTTCCATGCCACGGTAAGGTCCTGCGTACGCAGCGATGGGCCACCGGCAAGGATCACACAAGTCTCGCCTTCCCACTCGCGCTTTACTTCGTATCGCACTGCATCTCCTCTCGTGTTTGCAGGGTCACTGCACCACGCACCGTCTTGCTCAGCAGGTCGCCGGGAAGTATCTCCATCTCGCCGCTCTTGATGCGTGCTTGAATCGCCTCGTCTCCGTAGAAGTGGAATGACTGCCAGTTGCGTCCGTCGTTCAGCACGTCATAGGACTTCACGATACCGTTTGTGGTGTCGATGAACCAAGCAAGCTCGATCTTGACGCCGTCCACATACACGCTGGCACCTTGATAGCGCGATAGCACTTCTGGGGGATCGTACACGCCCCTACGAATATCAATCAGCATATTTCTTGGCCCAAGCAAGTGCTTTCTTCAACGCCGTGATCATCGGACGAGGGTCTCTGGCTACTTGCCAAATCCGAAAGGGACTTTTAGGGAAATCGCAGGCCATCCCTGTTGCCATAAAGAGTGGACATTTCTTACAATCTGGTTCGCCTGGATCACCTGAAAGTGAGTATCTATGGCACAAAGCACAAGTATCCCCCCAAAAAGGAACAGGAAGGTTCTTTACCTCATGCTTCTTCAGGTTCTTTTCCAATGCGCCAAGCCACTTTCGTAGACTGTGCTCCACCGCGGCTACCACACCGCGCTTGGCGGCATCCTCTGCCGTTTCGGAGTAAAATTCTTCCTTCCAACTATCAGCACTCATGCTTACACTTTACTAGCTGCGCACCTTGTAGACTTTCCAATTCGAAATAAGGTTCGGACGGCCGAGATCATCGTTGAACGCCATCGGCCCCGAGTGCATGCACTGAATGAAGAAATAGCCAGAGAGCAAAATAGGCGATCCGGTAGTCTGCTGCGCATCCTGCAACAGGTCGAAAATCTGCTTCCACTTATTGAACGCCGTATTGTAATCCAATCGGCTGCCACGCACACGCGTCTGAAACGTACGGCGTTCGTTCACACGGCTCAGTGTATCGAAGGGCATGCCACCCGTGTCATACAACGCGATCATCTGGTCCTGATCGTCCGGGATATATGACTCGTACATGACCCACGGCGACGTGCTCGGTGCGATAGGAAGGAGCACGCCAAAGCTCGTAAGGTACGTGTAGATGTCGTCCAGCAGCACAATTAACCCTGCTTAAACCCACGCATAGCGGCGTCACGCAAACGTGGTGCCAATGTGTCCTGTTTTTCCTTGAGTGGATTTTCGAGGTACTTAGGACCCGACGATGGACGCGTCCAGTTTATTTCCTTGCCAGCAGCTACCGCCTTGGTCCAGCTCCAGTTAGGGCTAGGTGCTCGCGCTCCTTCCAACGCCTCGTGTACATACAGCGCATACTTGGCCGCTGGACCACCATACCCCAGATCAATGCAGATGCTTTCCCCATCTTCGTACGGTGGGCCTTCCGCAACACCTTCGCCCGGAGCGCTTCTACGACCTACGTGCCCGGTGCTCATCAACGTTCCGGTGAGCACGGGAACACGCTGCTTGCTTTCGGTCATTACTTCCTCGGAGAACTGATACAACTCTGTCTTGACCTCTTTGCGGGCGTTTGGTATCGCCGCGCGTAGTTTGTTCTTAAGAGCAGCCAACCCGTCGATAGCAAAGCTAGGCATCTTCCGCTTCCACTACACGAATCGTGTCGATGTACGCTTCGGCTAACGTACACAACGCTTCCTCTGGCGTCAGTAGTTCATTCTCAATAGCCCATTGCGCTGATGGGATCATAGATTCCACAATCGATGCATTCGCTACGAGCAGCAGGCGCATGCCTTAACCGTTTGAGCTACCGAGATAGACCTTTGTGAACAGATCACCCTGCTCGTCGGGGTACCGCTGAATGTTGAGCACCGGCGGGAACGCGGTGTCACCTTGCACGTAAACCTTATCCTCGTACTTGATGTTCGGTAAGGCGAGTACCCAGATCTGGCTCTCCGAAATCACTTCCGCACCCTGACCCTTCGTGCCACGTTCGTACGCGCTCACGCGGGTGTTCTTGAAGACACGACGGCCGCGAAATGTTTGCGCCGGTCCATAGACGGGCTTGCCATACTGGTTGCGCGACAGCATAGGCTGCCAGCAAATGGTCTGCGGGCACATATCGAGCCAATCGCTTGCAGGCATACAACTATGGTTCCGTTGCTACGTTCGAGTTCAGGAACGGTCCGTTGTCGGACGTGCCTGAGTAGTCCATGCCGTCAATCGTGATCGCAGGCTGCACACGATCTGGATCGGCATTCTGCGCCGCCTTATCAGCGAGCGATTGACCACCGGCAGTGATAATGACCCCGGCTAATGTAGCGCGACGACGCAGCAGGCAGGCTAGTTCCTGGAACTGTTTTACCCGCTGGCTGAAACTGATCTTCAGGTCACCTACTGCCTTATCGGCTGCGCGGGTGTACTTCGCGATCAGTCCGTCGGCGCAATACGCAGCAGGTAGGTAATTGCCCTGCGCCGGTATCGGAGCGGTCTGACCATACACAAGCTTCAGCGTATAGTTGATCTCCCCGTCTAGCAGCATTTGATCGTTCGGGTTGGTATCGCCGACCAAGAAGCGCACTTCATCCTTTGGAGATGTTGTGGGGTCGCCGCTATACGACCAGTTGGTAATTACAGTGTTCGAGGTTGACATAAACCCCACACCTTCTTAGCGGGCACCAGCACGCGGACCGGCTGTGCGACGTAGAGAGTCGCTGGCGTCTTTGTAGGAGATGCCAAGTTTGTCTGCAATGTCCGATACGTTCGCCCCGTTGTCGTACATTGTTCTAATTTTCCTGTCCGTCTGCTTGCTCGTTCCCTTTGAACCTTTTGGGCCTTTTGATCCCTCCCCCGAACCAGATCCAAACCGCCCACGTTCATCGCGAGGTTGATTTTCAGAGTACTTCTCGATCAAGAGTGCTGTTAAAAGAGATCGCATGATAAGTTACCTCAAAAGTTGGGCGGCGATGATCGCTTTGTTACCCGGAGGAGAATCGCTTCAGCGAAACACCACCGCCCAAAGTGTTAGGGGTGTAAAAGATCAGAAGCCAAGGGTTTGACCCAACCGCTTGCGCAACTGTGTCCAGTTACCGGTGCTAGGGAGACCGTGTTGCTCACAAACACGGGCAAGCTCGCGGCGGTCATACTTATCCAGTGCCTCCGCCGTTAGCGCGTCCATGGAACCTTGTACCGGTACGGCAGCACCTGCCTGTGCGGGCGGGTTGTGCTCGTAGTAAGCCGCTGATAGAGACTCATCGTGCAATGCGTGCTCCAACAGTTCGATACGTGGGTACTCGTACTCCTGCCGCAAGGCAATCGTGCTCAAAGCGCCCACCGGTACAAGCTCGCCCCTTTGCAATCTACGTCCGTTGACGTTCAAACCAGCCTCGTATGCGACGACGAACTGTGCGGTATCGAAGTCCACATCCTTGGCCAGCGGGCGATCACACAATAACTTGAAAGCTTCGGGTCTCATAAACAAGTAGTCTCCCTTAACCGGTCAAATGTTCCTACGTAGCGGTTGCACCGCTAAAGAAGTAGCCCAGCGCTTTGCCGACCTTGCCAAAGGCGTAGGACGATTCGATTTCAACGTGATCCGCGCTGTCGATCTCCCAGCGGTACTTCTTGATGCGCATACCGGCGGCGGTGCTGCCCATCAAACCGGTCCAGTTGAAGGTGTAACCGGCGCTCGCGGTTTGGATACCGGGCGCGTCGGCGGCGTAGAACAACCCGGCGTTCTTCCCCGCGATGAAGGCGAACGTATCGGGCGTCGTATCGCTGTCGGCTACCGTGGTTTCTGCCGAGGTGGTTTGAATCGCCGACGCAACGAGTACGCGCTTTACTTTGAACAACTGCGCGAGATCGTTGGCCGAGACTACCACCGGACCGGGAGCGGTCTGACCATATTTCAACCGGTCAATGATTTCGGCGTTCGTGAGCAGGTGGATGTACACCTGGGCACCAAGCACAAGGATGTTGGGCCACAAGCCGGTGTTGCTCTTGATCGTGATCTGCCCTTGCAGAATATCCTCGATGGGGGTTGAGCCGCTTTGGTCCCACTGCTTGAACTGACCGGTAGACGGCGTGCCGCTCACACCGGTCATATCGGTGCCCCAGATGCCGGTACCGAAATACGCGGAGACCCAGTTCACGTCGCGGTTGACCAAGGCTTGCTGCGTAAGCCAGAACGTTGCATCGCGGTCGGGCTGCAATGGGCTGTCGCTGTTCGCGCGGATCTGATCGGAGATGATAAACTTCTCCGCCCATACATCCGCCGTATACGTAGTCGTTGCCAGCTTGTAACCACCGGCTACGGCAGGCGTTCCGGGTGCGCGTTTCTGCATGTTGTTGCGGAAATAATCTCCACGGTTGTAAATGAAGTAGCTGTCCGACTTGTTGTTGACGGGAATCGAGGGAAATACATTCCCCGCCACAAAGTCGTCCATCTGCTGCAAGTACCCGACGCTCATGCTCGTAAGCGGGCGGTTTACGTGGACGTCACCTAATGTTGGCATTGGCATAGAGTCTGCCTCCTAATTTGTTGAAAGATTTTTGTTGCTGGAAGGAACTACTGAAGCAAGAAACCAAGGGCGACGCGTACTGCCATCGCCCCAGAAACTACGAGTGCGAGCCCTTGGGCTGATACAGGATCGTCGCGATGTTGCCCGACGTGGCCTGCGTTTCCAGGGCTTGCCCAAGAATGTAGGCACCCGATGTAACCGCTACGGCGTGCCCGCTTGCGTCCGTTGCGACGTCGGCACCGGCAGTAACGCCGCCCGTGCCCACAACAACGCGCGTGATGTCGCCAGGGTAGCAAACCGCTCCCGGATCACCGGCACCGGGCTTGTCTTGCAGAACGCCTTCGCAGTAAGCCCCCGCCGATGGCAACACGATCTGCCCGTTTGCATCCAACGTAACGAAGCAGAACTGGCTCGTCGCGAGCGAGGCGGTCGCCTTAAGGCTCTTCGTTTTTACGATCTCATATGGCATAAGTCGATTTCTCCTTTGCTGAAATTTGTGTGGAGCCCCCTTTATCCGTCTTGACCGTCCGCGCTTAGAACTGTGTGAAGGGTCTAGAGCTTCGGGGTGTCGCCGCAACGGCGTCAGGGGGCGTAGTGGATCGCGTTACGCCGCCCCACGCGCGTTTGGCGAAGGGTTGTAGCGAGCCGCACGCTGCCGGTGCTGTTGTTCGTATTCCATGAACAGGTCCGGGTACTCTTCGGATGCCTTGATCATGGCAACGTCTTTGCTGACCTTGTCGCGCTTGACGATCTCGGCGACCTTGACGTCGATTTCCTTCTCCGCCGTGATCATCGAGCCGCTGCCGTCTTTTCCGATTTCCTGGAAGCCACGAGCGATGGCCTTATCGGCATCCTTTAGGCTTTCGAAAACCTTCTTGTAGTCCTCGCTCTGATCGCCAAACGTGTCGGCCATCTTCATGAGGCGCGTGCCCTTCTCTTCCGGGCTACCGGGCGTGTGGCTCAGTTCAGTTTCGGCCACCTTGATGAAAGTAACCAAGCGGTCGCGCTTGCGCAGCGCGGCCAACTCGGCTTCCAGTTTCACCGTCGAGTCCGCGACCTTCGCAAGCTTGCGCTTCTCTTCGTCCTCGTCTTCGTCATCGTCGTCATCGCCACCCACATCAGGCTTGCTGCCGCTCTTCTTCTTGCCCTTGGCCAACTTCTCCTGCTCCAGGGCTGCGGCCTTGAGGATCTCCGCACGTTCCAGCGGACCGGCTTCGTCGAAGCGCTTCTTGGTGTCGGCGTCAAGGGTGTTGCAGAGTTTCTTTTCCTTGCGCGCCTTATCGGCTTCCTCCATCATCGCCTTCCGCTTGTCGGCGTCGGCGGCCATGAAGGTCTTGCGCTTGGCCTCGTCCATCGAAGCGTAGAGCTTCCGCTCCTTCTTCGACATCTTGAGAACCAAGGCGGTCTCGGCTTTGGACAAATCGCTCTCAGCTTTGAGCGCTGCAACGGTTTCGTCCTGCTTCACAACCTTTGCTTCTAACTCTTCAAGAGTCATATTGCTTTCTCCTTTTCGAATAATCTCCGGCATGTCATCGGTAGACTTGTCGGGGTTTGCAGCGCGCCACGCTGCCCGTACACGAGCCTTCACGCCGGGCAGCGCTTCGGCCGGAATCTGCACCTTGTTGCCGCGAAAACCTTTGCCCAGTGCTGCTATCGCGGCTCCTACAATACCAGCATCGGGCTTGCCACCCGGTGTGCTGGTCAATCTCAATTTCCAATGTGATGGTGTGTCGTCGGGGGTGTAGGCGTAGTCGCTTTTGGGGTAAGTCACGCCACCTTGCGTCTTGCCCTTCTTACTCACACCGCTGTCATCAGCGAAGGCAAGCTCACATTTCTTGACGCTTGCCACAAAGTCATCCACCGCAGTGTTGATCGCGGCTTGTTTATCGGTGATGGACTTGTCAGAGATAGCAGACCAAATAACCTGTCCCAGTGCATTGAGTTTGTTTTGCAGATCCTCGCCGAGTTGCTTGAACTCTTCCATCTGCTGCAAACCGTCCAGCACTTCTTTGAAGCTCTGCGCTTTCGGTTCAGCGGTAGATCCTAATGGCGGATAAAGTTGTTTCAAGATCTTCTCTGTCATGCTCCCTCCATCATCACGCTTGAAGAGGGCGACGCGGGCATGCGGAACCCTGCGCCCTGTTTTGGGATCAACACTTGCGTTGGCGCAGTTATCGACCAGACTTACCTCTCGGATCGAAAGCGAGCTGAGTTCATTCGCCATTTTTACCTCCCTATGATCTCGAATTCGTTGCTCATGCTCTGCACCATCACACGCCGTAGTGGGGTTGGTTGGTACATACGCACCATTTCGAGTTTGTACCTACCGCTTGGCAGGTTTGGAACGTAGATGCCCTCTGTAGCTACATGACATCCCGGTGGAAGGCTTCGCATGGTCATTCCAGGTGTGGAGTAGACTACAGAGTCAACAAAAGAGAAGTGCGTCTCGGCTTCCAGATCGTCACGTTTGCAGTAGCTGAACGTATACTCCAGGTAATCGCCCGCGCGGTATACCTTCTGGTCAACCGTGACATCTTTTCGGATCGTCAGCACAGGGAACGGCCACAGCCAATAAAACGCCAGCAGAACAACACTAAGTGCCAGCACCATAGTCAGCAGCGCTGTAACCCGAAACCCGATCTCGATTCGGCGGCGTGATGTTTGGCTTGGTGTCATTTCACTCCTGTCGGCCCGATAGGGGACACTCCCTTCATGATTAAGAGCAGGAGGGACGCCAACACAGTTGTTAAGATCAACCCAACCATGCCCCATACGAGCATGCGCACCGGCGTATAGTCCTCCTTACTAACGAAGATCTCGCGCATGCGCTGCTCCAGTTCAATGGCATACTTGGTCTGCCGCAACTCTGTTTCGGCGTCACTAGCGCGGAGTTTATCCTTGATCCGGTCATCAATACGCTCATCAATACTATGCAGATCACGTGGCCGGTCTTCTGAGGACGACATCATCATAGGCGCGTGCATACCGGCAACGCGGCGCAGCGCCAGGGCGCAGACGACCGCCGCCAGCAATTGAATGAGCAGGTTCGCCAACAATACATGCAATAATTCCATATCACTCCCGAAAGCCGCGCACCCAACTACGCTAACAAGGAACAGTAGAGTTAACGTTATGACCACCACCACATCCGTTCCTCTGCTTGAGCCGATATACTTCACGATGTGTAAGATCCTGGGAATTGCAGAAGCGCTATTGGCCGCAAAGATGTTCTTCGGGAAGCTTGAAAGATTCTCGTTCTTTGTGTTCATGGTCATCAGCGCCTCCTGCGATCTTATGCCGCTGCACCTGAGCAACCCTTTGTGGTGGCGGTTCGTTTGGTGTCCAATGGCCTATTTACGTCTAGTGCTGATCGTGTTGGTGAGTCTTGATCTGCGTCAACCGCCGATGCACGCACACGAGCGGCGACGAGTGACTATCTATGCCGTAGGCGCGGTAACGCTGCTGCTGATAGGCTGCTGGCAGTGGAACCCCGAGAACAACTTCCAGGCACTGGATGAACTGCGGCAGTACTTCCTGCTGATCGTTGCAATGTCGGTAACCACATCGGTGATCTTCCAAAGAACCAACCGGCACACCGTACTGTGGATCTTTTGGTTGTGGACGGCGTTCCTGACAAGTACAAAAGCCAAACACGGGTTAGCATGGACCGTAGTCCCATGGGAGGGTGGATATTGGTTTTGGCTCGTCATTGGTAACGCCGTCCTACTCGCTCAACTGCTACTCGTTGTAATGTGGTGGCGCATGCTAGAGCACGTACCGTTAGTTGCCACTGCCCTCGGGCGGGTTAGGCGGCGGTGGGTTTCCTGATCCACCATCACCACTTCCGCCATTGCCGTCGTCATCGTCTAAGGGACGGTCTTTGTGCTTCTTTTCTTCGTCTGCCATAATTCCTCCTCTAAGCCGCAATCTTCGCTCGCTTTCCTTTTCCTCCAATTGAAAATCCTCGTAACTGCCCAGTAGTGATACGATCCCAGACGGCTTGACTCTCGATGTAGAATCCGCCCCACCACGCGACGCAATGAAGATCGAGCACAGCAGAAATGCCCTGATCATGCAAGCACCCCACCATAGCCGCCTGCTTCTCCAAAGTGAACACAACGCTCTCGACCAAGCGACCTACGCCCACAACATCACCCGCTCCATCGGTCGTGTGCATCTCGCCACCCGTACGGGAGTTCAACGTGAACTGGTAGGCTGCGTCCTCGATGGTAGCTTCTGTGATTTGATCTCCCTGCGTGTCGGTAACTGGTACGCCCTCGATAGACACCACACTGAAAAACCCAAATACCAGATGGCGGTCTTTGTCAACTTTAGTGATCATTCCAGTGAACTCGAACTCGCCCTTGCTCAGAGGCATACCGGTTAGCGGAAACTCTTTGCGCTCGCTACCAATGCTCAGCACGATCTTGTCAAACGTAACCGGCACGTGCTCAGGGGTGTTAAGCAGGTGCGGCGCGTGCGGGCTTACATACTTAAGCGTCAGATGCGGCGTGTAGCCAAAGTTCTTTCGTGGGCGCGCGCCTGCCTGTTCAATGCAGTCCATCATCTTCTGGCGAAAGTCCTGG
>Ga0335085_10001722_pt1 | contig 44337 bp, 45 predicted proteins | sample Lox_Sample_45_FD_206712 | JGI IMG/M metagenome (GOLD analysis project Ga0335085, IMG submission 206712) | Soil microbial communities from Loxahatchee National Wildlife Refuge, Florida, United States - Lox_Sample_4.5 | ecosystem: Environmental > Terrestrial > Soil > Wetlands | place: USA... | reverse complement strand
GCAACCAATATTATGCCGAGCGTCCTGCACCCAAATTCGCGACCTGAGGTCGATGGGTACGCGATGCTCGGCATAATTACGCGCTCGGCATAATGGTTGTTCGGCGGCCATCAGATCGCTACCAGCCATGCGCTGTTCAAGCTCTCCGACTACACCGGCCAGACCATCGAGGACTTGTTCGGGCAGGAGTGCTACTTTGCCGATACCGACCTGTTCTGGGCTCTGCAGAACCGCGCCATCACGGCGAAGCAGGAGGCGTTGTTGAAGGCGGGCTGGACGGCCGTCGAAATCCTTTCGCCCGGTCAGCGCTTCACCCAATGGGAGCATGTCAAGACGCCTAAGAAGAAGGGCGGCAAGGTGTTCATCACCGTCAGCCCGGACGGGGCCGTCCAAATCTTCGAAGGTTGGCTGACCCAGAAGGAAACCAAGAAGCGGGCCAAGGCGGAAGCCCGCGCGGAGGACCACGGCGGCGACGCGGCGAAGGCCGGATCACCACCGAGCGGCCCGACGATGACGAAGGCGATGGAGAACTACCTCGACCTGCATCGCCATGCGCTCGCCCGCCGCGCGCTGATCGGTGCGCCGCAGGTGGCGTGGCGGCTCATGGTGGCGCACATGATCGCTCCGTCCGGCAATTGGAGCGTGGAGCCCGATGACGGCCAGAGTCGCAGCGCCGCGATCACGGCGAGCGTCGAGCGCAGCCCATCGCACATGGCGTTTCTGGAAGAAGAACAAGCCGTACACGCCTTGGTGGGTTGGGATGGGGACGACACCTGCCGGGGCACCGCCAGCGTGTTCGAAAAGCTGTTGACGTTGAGCGATGCGGACGTGCAGCGCGTTGCTGCCTATTTCATGGTGCTGACCCTGAGAGCAGGCAGCGACGTGGTCGAAGCCGTGGGCGAACACTTGCGCATCGACCCGCGTGGGGCATGGCAGGCCGATGATTGCTTCTTCGATCTCATCCGCGACCGCGCCACCACCAACGCCGTGCTGGCCGAGGTGGCGGGGGAGGCGGTCGCCAAAGCCAACCTCACGGAGAAGACCAAAACACAGAAGCAGATCATCCGCGATTGTCTGGCAGGAACGGGCGGCCGTGCCAAAGTCGAAGCCTGGGTGCCGGGTTGGCTGTGCTTCCCGTCCCGCCAGATCAACGCGCTGTCGGTCTCCGAAGATGCCGCCGACGCGGTCCGGGCGGCAGCGTGAATGGCGAAATGAAAAGGCGGCGGCTCCGGCCGCCGCCTTTTCACCAAATCTTTGGCCACCTGCGCGGAGCCCCCAATCGTGGTTGGGCTTGGCTCACGGCAGGACTGAGGTTTGTTCCGTTTGCGAGCCTCACGCCTCTTTCGCGAGACGTCGGGACGCAATCACCAAGGGGAGGACTGCCAGCAATTGTGCGGCAGCGGCTACGACGACGGTTGCCACGATGGAGGTGTCGTACAAAGCCCCGAGCACGGCGCTGCCCGCGAACCAGGCAATGCCAAACACAGCGCCGAACAGACCGTAAGCCGAGCCCAGGTGCTCCTTCGCCACCATATGCGCAACAGCGGCCTGCATGACGGATTCATGGGCGCCGAGCCCGATCCCCCATACCACAGCCCCGACAAGGGCGAGGGCAAAGCCGCCCAAAAACGCCAGCGGCGCGTAGATCGCAACGATGATGGTCACCGGCACCAGCACGATGAGACCGCGCCGGTCGAACAGCTTGCCGATGAGGAGCGAAGCGAGCCCGCCAGCGCCCATCGCCAAGGCGTAGAACACTGGAATCCAGGCCTGCGGCACCACATTGGCCTTGCTCAGGTGAAAGGCAATCAGCGAATAATCGGCAAAACCGAAACCGACCAACCCTGCGCCCGCGCAGTACCACCAATAGGCCGGTGGATAGCGGCGGCCGGTTTCCGCCGCCTGTGCGCGTTCGATGCGGCCGGCCTCCGGAAAACCGATCCGCGCTCCGAAGACGAGCAGCAGCGTGATCGCCGCCGGGATAGCCAGCGCCCCGAAGGCAAGCTGATATTGGTGGTGCCACGCCAGCACGCCAGCGACCACCAGAGGTCCGACAAGAGCCCCGAATTGATCGAGCGCCTCGTTGATGCCGAAGGCCCAGCCGCGGCCCATCTTCTCGCCGGCCTGCGCCAGCATGACATCGCGTGGCGGATTGCGCGTTGCACGGCCGACGCGTTCCAGCACGATGAGAGCACAGGCGAGCGGCCAGTTGCCCGCCAAGGCCAGCGCCGGCACCGCCAGCATCTGCACGATGTAACCCCCGATCGTGATCGGCCAGTAGAGCTGGCTGCGGTCGGCCCAGCGGCCCGAGACGAGACGCAAGGCATAACCGAGAAACTCGCCAAAGCCGGTCACCGCTCCCACAATGAATCCACTGGCGCCAAGGCTCGCCAGAAAGGGACCATTGACGCTGCGCGCGCCTTCATAGGTCAGGTCGGCAAAGAGATTGACCGCGCCAAACAGCAGCACGAAGTAAAGGCCATTCCGTAGCGAGGCGTTTGGCTTGGTGGACATGTTCGCTCCCGGCGGGTCTAAGCGTAGTGGAAGAGCGCCATGAAGCCGAAGTCCATGTGCAGCTGCTGGTGACAGTGGAAGAGCGTCGGCCCCGGATTGTCGGCGACGAAGTCGAATTCGATCTCCTGATAACCGCCGAGCATCACGACGTCCTTCATGACGCCCGCAGTCGGCTTGCCCGCGATGCGCGTCAGTTCGAAGCTGTGGCGGTGTAGATGCAAGGGATGGATGTCGTCGCTGGCATTGCGGACCCGCAAGCGATAACGGCGGCCTTGGTGCACCGTATAGGCGGGCTTCTTGGTCTTCATCGAGAAGGCTTCCCCATTCAGGGTCCAGACATTGAAGCCGTGGTCGGCGGCGTTGTGCTTGACGACCGTGATATCGATGGTCTCGTCGGGCTTGGCCGGCGTGCCGGGGCGCCCGAATTTGGTGTAATCCCAGCGAAAGGGCTGCGGCTTTGACCATTGGGGCTTGCCCGATTGTCCCGCGTATTCCACGACGATGCCCATGCCATGGCCGCGGTCGTCGTCGGCGAGATCGCCCATCACCCAGACGCCGGGATGGTTCATTTCCACGATGGCCGAGACGCGTTCGGCGGTCCCGAGCCACAACACCGGAACCTCGGCAGGGCTGGGAACCGGATTGCCGTCGAGCGCCACCACCCGGAACATGTGCCCCGGCAGCGCGAGGCTGCGGATTTCGGTGGCGCTGGCGTTGAGCACGTGGAAGAGGACGCGCTCGCCCTGCCTGACCCGGATGGGCTCGCCGTGGCCGAGCATCTTGCCGTTGATGCTGAAGAACTGGTAGCCGACCTCATAGCCTTTCGTCTTGTCGTGCGCTTCCTCGTCCGCGGCCTTGCCTCTGGCTTTCAGCGCGTCGATCGGCGCGCCGGGAAGCGCGTCCATCGCCATGTCGCCGCCGCGGCTGAAGCCTGGCGCGAACTCCTTCATTACGAGGAAGACCTCGCGGTCATAGGTGCCGGGATTGTCCTTGGGTTCGATGTAAAGCGGCCCGGCCTGGCCCGTGTAGGTGCCGCGGTTGAGGTCGCCGCGGGCAACCACATGCGTGTGGTAGAAGCGAAAGCCCGCGGGCTTCGGCAGGTAGGAGATGCGGCGCATGCCGTGGGGCGGGATGAAGGGTGTGCCTTCCTCCGACGCCCCGTCAACCTCGCTCGGAATCATCTGCCCGTGCCAGTGCAGCAGCTCCGGTACGTCGGTGTCGTTGTGCACATCGAAGGTGACGCGCCGGCCTTCCTTAAGCCGCAAGAGCGGCCCGGGAAATTGGCCGTTGTAGAGCGTGGTCTTGACGGACTTTCCCGGCGCCAGTTCGACCAGGCCTCTCGCAATGCGGATCACGTGATCGGCGCGATCCAGCGTGTCGGAAAGCGGTGCGGCAAGGGTAGGCTTCAGTATTGCGCTGCCCGCGGCGGCGCCGGCCAGCCCGAGGAATCCGCGCCGTGACGGCGAAGTTGCGGCCATTGGTTCTCCTTGCTGCCGCATGGGCGGGTTGTGGTTCGAGCGGGTTCCGTAAACAGGCGCTGGCCAGCTTACGTCAGGAACCGGCGTACGGTATCGGCATTCGATAGTGTGGGAACGTGCTTGTCAATGCCGGGTGCCATGCAAGGGAACATTGATGCGCCACGAGCCGGCGATGCATCCTATGGCCCGGCGGCTGGATTGGAATCGGAGTGCCAGATGAACGGCAATTCAGGTCTCGGCGGCGGCGTCCTAAGCGCTGCGCTCTGCATGATGGCGACGATCGGACTTGCGCTATTGCCCGCCCGCGCGGCGCCATTGACCGGGGCCGATCTGGTCCGGGGGTTGCAGAAGGGCGCCTATGTCGTCGTGATCCGTCACGCCAGCTCCCCCGATGCGCCACCGCCGGCCAATGTGGCCGATCCTCAAAATGTCACGCACGAGCGCCAACTGGATGCCACCGGGCGAAAGACGGTGCAGGCGATGGGCGAGGCTATCCGCAGTCTCCACATTCCCGTGGGCAAGGTGCTGTCGAGTCCGACCTATCGGGCGAAGCAGACGGCGCAATTGGCAGGGCTCGGCAAGCTGACCATACAGCCCGAATTGGGCGATGCCGGACACAGCATGGAGCGGGATGCGGTCGCCAATCAGGCCGGTTGGCTGCGGCGTCAGGCGGGCGAACTGCCGGCCGCGGGCGCCAACACCTTCATCGTCACGCAAGAACCCAACATCGCCACGGCGTTTGGTCAGGAGGCGGCGGACCTCAAGGCCGGCGGCGCACTGGTGTTCCAGCCGAACGGCAAGGGTGGCGAGACGCTGGTCGGTCGCGTCCCGATTGAGGAGTGGCCGGCTTTGGCGAACGCGGCTCGTTGATCAGCTCATTCGTCTTCGAGCAGTTCTCCGAACAGCTCCCGCACTTTTTCCTTGGCGGCGGCGAGCGCGCGCTTGCCGGCCGGCGTGGCGCGATAGAACCGCCGCAAGGTGCGGCCGTGCCGCTTGTCCTGCGACCGCAGCAAGCCCTTGGCCTCGAGGCCGTGCAGCAACGGATAGAGGGTGCCGGGGCTCAGTTTGTAGCCGTGGCGCGCCAGCTCCTCGGTGATTCCGATGCCGAAAACCGGCTCCTTCGCGGCATGATGCAGGATGTGGAGCCGGATCAGGCCCGAGTAAAGTTCTGTGTGCCGCATCGCCGCCGATCTTGATCACCGCGAGCGAATTCTAGTCAACAGGGGCCGTTGCGGAAAGCTTTCTCCGACGCTTGCGGCACAGAGCCATGTGCTTTGATTCGTGTGATCGCCTCTTGCGGGGCTCGTGATCGATTGGGCACGAGTTGTCCCCACATTTCGGCGACAATGACCATTCTTCCCTGCTTGTGGCGCTGACCTATGGGCGGCGCCCGGCCTTCCGAAACCATCGCGGGACAAGAAATTTCCCCGCGCGCCAAGGCGCGCTCCTCGCGGCCGCTGCGCTTTCAAATTTCTCGCCCGCTCCGGTCCTTCGCTGCGCTGCGGCCCTGAAGGGTTCGGGTGCCTGGCTCCGCCCATCAACGGTTCGCCATCGCAAGGAAGAATGGTCTTCCGCGACCTGAAATGGAGACGAACATGCCAGCCATCGGTCACGTCACGAAGCAGGGCGATGCCTATCACGGAGAGCTGCGTACATTGGCCTTCCGCGCCCCGATCGACATCCTGCCCAACACCGCCAAGAACGGCACCAAGCAGCCCGACTTCCGGGTCTATTCGAAGAACACGGACATCGGCGCGGGCTGGCTGAAACGCGGCAAGAGCTCGGGCGAACACTACCTTTCGCTCAGCCTCGCCGATCCCGCCTTCGGACCGAAGAAGCTCTACGCCAACCTCGGTCCGGCCGCCGGCCAGGACGATCCGAACGTCTACGCTGTCATCTGGAATCCGGCGAACTGAGCGCCAAGCATCGCCCCTGCGCCCGGGCACGGACGCAGGGGCACATCTCTGCACAAAGAAATCGCACAAGGAGTTTGCAGATCGCGGAGAAAAACATCCACAGCATTTTCTCCCGTTTTCGCACGCTGCGCGATCACGTATCAGCAAGCTTGGGGGATGACGGCCGTTGCGTCCCCTGCTTACGGTCCTCATCCCGAGTTGGTGAGGTGTCTGATGCGTAACGAGCTCGACGACAGGACGGGTAGTTCCAAAAGCAAGAGCGAGAGTGACTTCATCACGACGGCTGAGGCGGCAGCGATGCTCAGACTGTCACCGCGAACCCTTGAAAAAATGCGCCAGCGCGGCGAGGGACCGGAATACTTCAAGATCCAAAACCGCACCTGGTACACGCGCGAGAAGGTGCAGGCGCACATCGCCTCAACATTGCGCAGATCGACCTTTGATCCCCCGAAGACCAGTCAGGAAACGTCGCGCGATCCGCCGGACGGTCGGGCAGGGCCGCACCAGCCCGACGGAGTTCAGCCGCCGCGCGGTGCTTGAGATGTCGCCCACCTACCTTGCGGCGACGGCGGGCGCTGTGCTGCTCGCGTCCGTGGCGCATCCCGCCTCGACGCCGGTAATCGCTTGGAACGCGAGCGCCAGCGCCCCGCTCGGATTGTATCTCGTGCGCAAGCCTATCGGCCTCGCTCGGGGCGATTTTGTGCTGGCAGCTTTACCCCCAACCGCCGTTGCGATGGCCGCGCGACGAGGGTATTTGCCTTTCGGAGTGCCGGTTCTGAAACGCGTTGCGGGTCTTGCTGGCGATGAGGTTTGCAGCCGCGGAAACGCCATCAGGATCGACGGCAAAGCGGTGGCCAAGCGGCTTGCGGCCGACAAAGAAGGTCGCCCGCTGCCGTCATGGTCTGGCTGCGTACGGCTCGCCAGGACGCAGGTGTTCCTCGTGATGGCGACGGTACCGGATTCGTTTGATGGGCGCTATTTCGGACCTCTCCCGCGTTCGGCGATCATCGGCAAGGCTATGCCGCTATGGACCTGGTGACACTCGCCACCGCCTGCATGCTGCATGGTCCGACGCTCGCGACGGCCCCCGACGCTCGTTGTGAACGGCCGATCGTCCGTCCTTCTCAAGCGACCGGGAAGCGCCCGGCAGGACCGTCCAACGCTGCGGACCGTCTCGCGCCATGGGAGCCGTTCGTCGGCGAAGCGGCCCAGCGCTTTGCTCTTCCACCCGCCTGGATTCGCCGCGTGATCAGGATCGAAAGCGGTGGCCGAACGAGCCTCGACGGTCATCCGATCACGTCTACAGCAGGCGCCATGGGCCTCATGCAACTGATGCCCAGAACCTATGCTGATATGCGCCGCACGCTCAACCTGGGCAACGATCCGTTCGATCCGCGCGACAACATCCTGGCCGGAAGCGCCTATCTGAGGGCCATGTTTGACCGCTTCGGGAGGGGTGCTTTCGCAGCCTACAATGCCGGGCCAGGGCGCTATCAGGACTACCTCGACGGGCGGCGATTGCTGCCGTCTGAGACGATCTCCTACCTTGCCAAGTTGAACATTCCCGAGGCTGCATCAGGCACCAAGGTCTCCGCCTCCGTGTTCATCGCACCGGCCAGCGGACTGTTTTTCGCCCTCTCAAACCCGCGCACGCCCGCGCCGGAAAAGACTGCTCAGGATGGGGTGAGCACAGAACCGCCCAAGAGTTCACCGCGCCCGCATAAAAACTCTCTCTTTATCCCGCTCTCGACGGCGAAGCGTTGAACATCGCAATCGCGCGTAGTGGAGCGTAGGAGGGTGCAGAGGAGCGTAGATGGGAAAGGAACGTTGGAGGGAAGGCTCTCCAAATCGGGCCTCGATAATCCACCGGTTCCGGGCTTGGGTCCGGTGGTGAGAAACGAGGGCTTGGTGCGACGGTGGGAATGCCGTCGACACAGAAGGAGACCACCGATGGAACTGTTTGTCGGAATGGACGTCGCGCTCAAGGAATCCAGCATTTGCATCGTCGACAAGGAAGGGAAAACCGTCAAGGAGGCGCGGGTTCCGACCGATCCGGCTGCGATCCGCTCCGCTTTTGAGGGCTACGCGGATCGCCTGAGCCGGATCGGCGTGGAAGCGTCGTCCATCGGCATGTGGCTGCACCGCGAGCTGCACGCGGCCGGACTTCCGATAATTGTCGTGGAAGCACGTCACATGCACGTGTCGCTTGCCGCCATGCGCAACAAAACAGACCGCAACGACGCCCGCGGCATTGCACATATGATGCGGCTGGGCTGGTACCGGCCGGTGTTCGTGAAGGACCTCGAGACGCAAAAACTTCGCACTTTGTTGGCCAACCGCAAGCTGTTGAAGCGCAAGCTGGTCGATCTGGAAAACCACATCCGCGGTGCTCTCAGAACCTACGGGCTGCTCGTCGGCCAGGTCGGCCGTGGCAACTACGAGGAGCGGGTCCGGGAGCTGACGGAGCATAGCGACTAGGTCTTTGTGACAATGATCGAGACCATGCTGGAGGTGCGCCGGAGTGTTTTGGACTGCTTCAACAAACTGCACCAAATCCTGCTGCAGGTCGTCCGCCACGATCCATTATGCCGGCGCTTCATGGGAGTTCCTGGCGTCGGACCGGTCGCTGCGTTGACGTTCAAGGTGGGCGTGGGCGACCCCTTGCGGTTCGCACGATCGCGCACTGTTGGCGCACATTTTGGCCTGACACCGCGACGACGTCAGTCCGGCGAGAGCATCGACTTTGAAGGCCGTATCACCAAACGAGGCGACACGACCGTCCGGGAGGCGCTCTGCGAAGCTGCGGCCGGCATGTTGATGCGCTTCAAACGGTGGTCTGCTCTGAAGGCCTGGGGCCTCAAGATCGCAAAGCGCAGCAGCATGATGTGCGCGATCGTGGCGGTGGCCAGGAAGCTCGCGTCGGTCCTGCATCGCATGTGGGTTGACGGCGTCGAGTACCAATACGGCATGGGTGCCAAGATCACAGGGAACATGCGACCGAAGCTTCTCCGGGCGTGAAGAACGTGCCGGTTTACGGAGTCATCGCTGGTGTTTTGAAGGCCATCTGACGGCCGATGTAAGGAGGAAAAATCGAGATCCGCGCGCGCGGTGAGCGTCCCCTGGCGGGGCAGCGAAACGGGGAACGTCCGCTATCTTGCCTGCTACTGCCCTTCGGGGCTGAGAGCGCCGTGAGTGCTTGGACTGCCTCGTTCTTACTTCTGATGGAGAGCATGTGCCGGCCTTGTGCCAAGCACGGAGTAACGCATGGAACCCCGCCAAGACGATGCCGATGACGCGAGGATCAATGGAGGACTCTGCCCGCTGCCCGTGCAGAGAGAAAGGAAGATGCGCTATGCGAATGCGAACGGCGAAGAACAACGACGGAGATTGACTTTGAAGGCCCGATTAGTAAGGCAAGATAGAAAGGATCGGCCCACGACTGTGCCGATCATCTTGTCTGCACATCCAAATTGTTTGGGGTGGTGAGAATTCGTGTGTGCTGGTTTCGGACCAAGCGGCGTTGCACGGGTCTGCAAGGTCGAAGCGCAACGCTCCGCGCGTTGTGCGCGTTGTGCTCGTGATCGTTGGCTGGGAGTGACCTCATGCGTGACGATGAATTTGAGCCGAAGCTGGGTCGGATCCGGTCTTCGTCGTCTAAGCTGGAGCGGCGCTATCTGCAGGACGTGCTGAAGGCGACCGCGCGGGCCGGGGGAGCCTCACAGAAGGGCCGTGGAGGATTTCAGGGTAATCGCATCGGCCGTGGAGCCGGGGCTGGACGGGTGTTGCGGGCGCGCGACCGCTATGCCGCATTTCGCCGGCGGCGGGCGATCGTCAAGACGCGGATCGTAAAGCTCAAAGGCCGGGGCGTGGCGGCGGCCCGGTTGCATCTGCGGTACTTGGAACGCGATGGCGTCACCCGCGAGGGCGCGCCGGGCGAGCTCTACAACGCCCGTGAAGATCGCCCCGATGGCAAGGCCTTTCTGGAACGGTGTGAGGACGACCACCACCAATTCCGTTTCATCGTCTCCGCTGACGATGGTCTCGAATACGACAATCTCAAGGGGCTGACGCGGCGCTTGATGACCACCATGGAACGCGATCTGGGGACCAAACTCGATTGGGTGGCGGTCGATCATTTCAACACCGGCCATCCCCATACCCACATCGTCGTGCGGGGCCGGGACGAAACCGGCCAAGATCTGATCATCGCCCGGGACTACATCAGCCACGGCATGCGCGAGCGGGTTGCCGAACTCGTGGTGCTGGACTTGGGTCCGCGGTCGGATCGCGACATCGAGGAGGCCTTGAGGCGCGAGGTCGAGCAGGAGCGTTTCACCAGCCTCGACCGAGCCCTGATCCGGGACGCGGATGATGCACGGCAGGTGGGCATGGGTGCCCGCGCTGATGCCTTCCGGCAGAGCCTGCGGACCGGACGGCTCCAGAAGTTGGTGCGGCTGGGCCTCGTGGACGAGGTTGCGCCGGGCCGCTGGCGTCTGGCGGAAGACCTGGAACCAACCCTGCGGCGCATGGGCGAGCGCGGCGACATCATCCGCACCATGCAGCGGGCGTTGAGCGATCGGAGGAGTTCTCGCGGCCTTGCCGAATATGCGATCTACGATCCCGGCGGTCCGCAATCGAACCCCCTCATTGGACGTATCGTGGCCCGCGGCCTGTCGGACGAGCTCCAGGACCGGCATTACCTCGTTCTCGATGCCACGGATGGACAGACCCACTACGTCGACATTGGGCGGGCAGAGCGTGAGAGGCTTGCGGAAGAGGGCCAGATCGTGCGGGTGGCCCCCGCTTCGACCGAGCCATTGCCGTCGGACCGGCGGGTGGCGGAGATCGCCGCGGCGCATGGCGGGCGCTACAACGTCGAAATCCACCTAGTCCATGATCCCAAGGCGAGCTTGGCCTATGCCGAAGCCCATGTCCGCCGCTTGGAAGCTCTGCGGCGGTTGAGCCGGGCCGTCGAGCGCGACCCCGATGGGACCTGGATTATTTCTCCGGACCATCTTGAGCGGGCGAGAGAACATCAACGGGCGCGGGCGCGGCTCAGCCCGGTGGAGATCGAAACCTTGTCGACGATTCCGCTGGGCCGGCAGATCGAGGCCGAAGCGGTGACTTGGCTCGATCGGGAATTGGTGGCCGAAAAGTCTTTGCCGCTGCGCGACAACGGATTTGGCCGTGAGGTGCACGACGCTTTGGTCCGCCGCCAGGATTGGTTGATCGAACAAGGCCTGGCGCGGCGGGAGGAGACCCGCGTCTTCTATCGCGCCAATCTGCTTGAGCAATTGCGTCACCGCGAGCTGCGCCACGTGGGCGCTCAGCTTTCGGAAGAGCTTGGGCTTCGCTACGCCGAAGCACCCTCAACAGGCACGATCCAAGGCACCTATCGCCGGAAGATCGAACTGACGAGCGGGGATTTCGCGCTCATCGTGAAGTCGCGCGAGTTCTCGCTGGTGCCATGGCATCCCTCTCTGGAGCGCCAGCGCGGGCGCGTGGTGGAAGGCCTCATGCGGCACGAACGGGTATCGTGGAGGATCGGGCGTGAACGCCAAGGGCCATCAATGTCCTGATGGGTACGAGTCAGAGTTTGGCGTAACCAGCCGCTGCCGTCGCGGTCAAAATGAAGAGCCGGTTGGGGCGAGACGGGAAGGACTGAAAGCCATAACGCTGGTAGAAGGCGACGGCGCGATCGTTCTTCGCATCGACGATGATGGCGTAGGCGGCGAGTGTGCGTCCGGCCCCAAGAATGCGCCCGATCGCATCCGCGAGCAGGAGTTCGCCGACACCTTGGCCCCGTACCCGCTCGGCGCGAGCCAACCGGCCGATCAGCGCAGCGGGGATTTTGTCGTAGCGGGGCAGCTTGCGCGCGAGCGCCTCGGGAACATCCGTCAGCGACAGGGAAAAGGCGCTGAGGCTATAGAAGCCGGCGATGCCTTCGTCATCAACCGCCACGAAGGTGCGCGCCACATTGCGCCTATCGTCCTGGCCGGCACGGGTATGGAACCAATCGTCGAGTTCGGGCTCGCCCGAGCGAAAGGCGGCCCGGTCGTGTTGCTTGCCGAGCGGTTCGATGCGGATCGTCAACGCCGTTTATCCCAAGAGGTCGCGATGACGCTTCAGGGCGGCGACGAGCTTGGCGGTCGGTGGCGGGGGATTGCGGACAGCCTCGAGAAACGCCTCTTGGTCGGCGCCCGTCAATACCATGCGCTCATGCTCGTCCAGCACGCGGCGCGCGCCTTCGTAGGCGAGGTCGCCAGCCGTCAGGCCGGTGACCGCCATGGCGCGCTGGATAAGCTGTTTGGCCGATGGGGCAACGCGCAACTCAAGGCGCTCGCGCTTAAGTTCGCTGTCCTGCGACCGTTTCCGACGTGCTGAACTGGCCATAGTGATCTCCTGTACGCCAAATGTACGGTAAATCACCGTACATTGCAAGAGCCGCGAAATCGCAGTCAGCGTGCCCGGCCAAGCTCACCCGGCAAGCGGGACACCGCCGGAGGGGTGATCAAGCGCATGAAGGCCGTGCCGCCGACCACAACCGCTCCCGCGATAGCAAAGACGTGGCGCCACACAGGAGAGGGCACGCCCCAGCCGACAATCTCCAGGAGGGCGCTGTAGCCAGCGATCACAGCCGGAACGACAAAGGCCAGGGCTACTGCAACGCGCAAGAAATCGGATCGCGTGGTCGCGAAAACGAATAGACCGAATGCGTAGACCAGTCCGCCTACAGCGAAACCCAACGCAATTGCGCCTAGCAGTCCGGCACCAGAATGAAGCGCCCAGAAGCCAGCTTCAATGCCAACCGTCACGGGGAGGGCGTAGACGACCGCGTTGTAGAGGAGCGCGCAAAGCGCACCAATTCCGAACACCATGAGCAGGAGCGAAAACACCATGGGTGTTCTCCATGCGACTGACAACGCGGCTGCGATGGCGAAGAGTCTAGCGCGGATGGGATTCACGCGCCATCGGTTCGTGCGTTCCCTGTAAAGTTCCGTGGCCTTGGGCGCACCGCGGCGCAAGTCGGCGCAACGAAGCGCAGTGCCGCGCATACAAAGGCTGTTTTTGCTGCAGCACTTCGGACGCACGATTGCGGCGATTTACACACCGGAGTGTGACGGGTGTCGCCCACCAAGATCCTGTTCGGTCAGATCGCAGCCGTATTCGCGGTGATGATCGGTGGCGTCTGGTTCGCGACGCAATGGGCCGCCAGCGCACTCAGCTATCAGCCGCGTCTGGGCACACCGTGGTTCACGCTCCTATCCCATCCGATCTATCACCCCTGGCGCCTGTTCGAGTGGTGGTACGACTACGACGCCTATGCGCCGTCCCTGTTCAACCATGCCGGCATGATCGCGGCCGCGAGTGGGATAGCTGGCATCGTCGTCGCCATGGCGGGCTCGTTGTGGCGGGCCCGGCAAAACCGTCTGGTGACCACCTTCGGCTCGTCCCATTGGGCTAAGGCGGAAGACATCACCAAAGTGGGTCTGTTCCGGCCGGCCGGTGTGTTCATCGGCCGTTTCGGTGAGCGCTATCTGCGTCACGATGGGCCCGAGCACGTCATGGCCTTCGCGCCGACCCGGTCCGGCAAGGGTGTGGGGTTGGTGGTGCCGACGCTGCTGTCTTGGACCGACAGCGTGGTGGTTCACGACATCAAGGGTGAGAACTGGCAGCTCACAGCGGGCTGGCGGTCGAAGTTCTCTCATTGCCTGCTGTTCAATCCGACCGATCCGCGGAGCGCGCGCTACAACCCGCTCCTCGAAGTGCGCAAAGGCCCCAATGAAATCCGCGACGCGCAGAACATCGCGGACATCCTGGTCGATCCGGAAGGTTCTCCCGAACGGCGCGAGCATTGGGAAAAGACAGGCCACTCACTCCTCGTCGGTGTCATTTTGCATGTCCTCTACGCCGAGAAGGAGAAGACGCTGGCGCGGGTCGCAAGCTTCCTCTCGGACCCTTTGCGCTCGTTCGAAGCCACCTTGCGGGCCATGATGGCAACCAACCATCTCGGCACGCCCGAAAGGCCGATCGTCCACCCGGCCATCGCTTCGGCAGCACGCGAAGTCCTCAATAAATCCGTCAACGAACGCTCCGGGGTGCTGTCCACGACGATGACGTTCCTGGGTCTCTATCGCGATCCGATCGTCGCCGCCGTGACGGAACGATGCGACTGGCGGATCGCCGACCTGGTCGACGCCGAACGTCCCGTATCGCTCTACATCGTGGTGCCGCCGTCCGACATTTCACGGACCAAGCCTCTGGTGCGCCTGCTCCTGAACCAGATTGGTCGTCGCCTCACCGAACGGTTGGAAGGCGATCCCGAGAAATGCCGCCGCCATCAACTCTTGATGATGCTGGACGAGTTTCCGGCTCTTGGCCGGCTCGATTTCTTCGAGACCGCGCTCGCCTTCATGGCCGGGTACGGCATCCGGGCCTATCTCATCTCCCAATCGCTCAATCAGATCTCGAAGGCTTATGGCGAGAACAATGCGATCCTCGACAATTGCCATGTCCGTGTGGCGTTTTCGAGCAACGACGAGCGGACGGCCAAACGCATTTCGGATGCCCTGGGGACTGCCACCGAACAGCGTGCCCAGCGCAATTACGCAGGGCATCGGTTGGCGCCGTGGTTGGCGCATGTGATGATCTCGCGGCAGGAGACGGCGCGGCCACTGCTCACACCCGGCGAAGTGATGCAATTGCCGCCTTCCGATGAACTCGTCCTCGTCTCGGGACTGCCGCCGATCCGCGCCAAGAAGCTCCGCTATTACGAGGACCGCAATTTTACCAAGCGTGTTCATCCCGCGCCATTCCTCGAGGTTGAGGGGTACGGCGACCGGCCGCCGCCGCGGCCGGATGATTGGGGCGGGCAAATCCGGTCACAAGATAAGCGGCTCAAGCCGGACGACGAGGACCTTGAAGAACGCGCACCGGAGCAGTCGCGCGATCGGGAGATTCTTCCTGGGCTCGGTGAAGAGGCCGAGCGGACGGATAGGGGCACCGACGAATTTGGGCGAGGCCTGTTCGACGGCGACGATGATGCACCAGCCCAGCAAAGCGCCATGGATCGCGCAAGGCAGGCCAACACCGTTTCCCGTGCGCATGCGGTGAATGTCGGGGAAGGGCATGACCGCGACGACATGCGGAGCTTCTGAGGCAGACATGAAAGCACGCCGACATCTCTATCTTGACGAAGACTTGACCGACAGGCTGCGGCTGCTCACGGCCAAGCCCGGCAGTTCCCGTTCGGCGATCGTCAGCGCGGCGCTCAGGGCTTATCTCGACCGCCAGGGTGCCGACGAGCTCGATGCCCGTCTGAACGTTCGCCTCGACAAACTCACAAGGCAATTGCGGCAGATCGAGCGCGACGTCGGCATCGTGATGGAGACACTTGCGCTCTACGTGCGCTACGCCCTCACGGTCACCGCACCACCCGCGGATAGCGAGCGTTCCGTCGCGCAAGCGATTGGCCAGGAGCGGTTCCAGGCGTTCGTTGAACAGGTGGGCCGCCGCCTCGCAAAGGGCAAGAGTCTGCGCGCCGATGTGCTGGGCCCGGAAGGGAACGGCCATGACCATTGATTACGGCCACCCCGAGGCACGAGACCGGCGCCGCGCGATGTTGAAGACGGCCATGGGCCACGAGATCGGAGCCGCACTGGCCGATCCGGCCGTCATCGAGATCATGGTCAATCCGGACGGCGCCTTGCGCCTCGATCGGTTAGGGGAGGGATGCAGGGACACAGGCACCCGCTTAGGAGCAGCGGAAGTAGAACGCATCATCCGCCTCGTCGCCTCGCACATCCGCGTCGAGGTTCATGCCGCGAGCCCCATCGTCAGTGCCGAACTACCGGAGTCGGGGGAGCGTTTCGAGGGAATCCTGCCACCCGTCTCGACGGCGCCATGCTTTTCGATCCGCAAGCCCGCGGCCAAAATTCACTCGCTCGCCGACTACGTCGCCGATCGCATCATGGACGCCTCCCAGGCGGAGCTTCTTCGCTGCGCGGTGCAGCAGCGCCGCAACATCCTGATCGCTGGTGGCACCAGCTCGGGCAAAACCACGCTTGCCAACGCGCTTCTGGCCGAAATGGCAGACCTCGATGAGCGCATCATTATCATCGAAGACACCCGCGAACTCCAATGTGCGGCACCCGATTGCGTTGCCCTGCGGACCAAGCCTGGTGTGGTGACGCTCGCCGCTCTTGTGCGCTCGACGCTGCGGCTGAGGCCTGATCGGATCATTGTGGGCGAGGTTCGGGGGGCGGAAGCCCTCGACATGCTGAAGGCATGGAACACCGGCCATCCCGGTGGAATTACGACGGTTCATGCCAATTCCGCACTCGCTGCGCTCTATCGGCTGGAACAGCTTATCCAAGAAGGTGTCGTGACCGTGCCACGGCGGCTGATCGCCGATGCGATCGATCTCGTCGTCTTCATCGCTGGGCGTGGCACGTCGCGCCATGTGGAGACGATTGCTGAGGTAGCCGGCGTCGATGGGGCTGGTGAATACGCGATCCGGGATAACCAGCCACAACGCATCCACGCAGTCTGAAGGAGACCATGATGTCTCATTGGCGCTCACGAATCTGGCTCTGGCTATTGATCTTGGCAGCCACATCATGGTCGCCGGCATACGCGGCCGGCACGAGCATGCCGTGGGAACAGCCACTGCAACAGATCCTGGACTCCATTCAGGGGCCTGTCGCCAAGATCATCGCGGTGTTGATCATCATCATCACCGGGCTGACGCTCGCGTTCGGTGAGACCGCTGGGGGATTCCGCCGGTTGATCCAGATCGTGTTCGGCATCTCGATTGCCTTCGCCGCGTCAAGCTTCTTTCTCTCTTTCTTCTCGTTCGGTGGCGGAGCACTGGTGCAATGACCACGAACATCGAAGGCTTTGACGTGCCACTACATCGCTCGCTGACCGAGCCCATCCTGCTCGCCGGTGCGCCGCGCGCCATTGCGATCGTCAACGGCACGATCGCGGCAGCTCTTGGCTTGGGGCTAAGGCTGTGGCTCGCCGGACTGCTGCTTTGGATCGCGGGGCACTCCATCGCGGTCTTTGCTGCCAAGCGCGATCCGGACTTTGCCGAAGTGCTGGTCCGCCATTTGCGCCAGAAGGGGTGGCTCGAATGCTGAACCTCACTGAGTACCGCCACAAGAACGGCCATCTCGCGGATCACTTGCCATGGGCGGCCCTCGTGGCCCCAGGCATCGTGCTCAACAAGGATGGCAGCTTCCAGCGCAGCCTTGGCTTTCGGGGGCCCGATCTCGAAAGCGCCACGCAAGCCGAACTAGTGGCGACCTGTGCTCGGCTCAACAACGTCCTGCGGCGCTTTGGCTCCGGGTGGGCGCTGTTTTTCGAAGCGGAGCGCTTTGAAGCGGCGGGCTATCCCGACTCCCGCTTTCCGGATCCTGCTTCCTGGCTTGTCGATTCCGAGCGCCGCGCCGCCTTCGAGGAAAGCGAAGATGCGGGCCCGAAACATTTCGAGAACGCCTATGTCCTCACCTTTATATATATGCCGGCGGCTGATCCGGTTTCCCGCGCAGAGCGGGCTTTGATCGAAACCGGCAAGGAGGCACCGGCGCGAGATTGGCGCCAGGAGCTTGCAGCCTTCGCCGCCGAGACCGACCGTATTTGCGATCTGCTGACAGGCATCATGCCGGAGGTCCGGGCATTCGATGACGTCGAGACACTCACCTATCTCCACCGTTCGGTCTCGTCACAGCGCCATAGCTTGGCGGTCCCAGAGGTACCGCTCTATCTCGATGCGATTCTGACCGACGAACCGCTGAGCGGCGGTATCGATCCGGTGTTGGGCACGCGCCATCTGCGCGTGCTGACGGTGCTCGGTTTTCCGAACCTCACGCGGCCGGGAATCCTCGATGCGTTGAACCACCTCGACATCCCATATCGCTGGATGACGCGCTTCATCGCGCTCGACAAGACCGAAGCCACTAGAATGCTGACAAAGCTCCGGCGGCAATGGTTCAACAAACGCAAATCGATCAGCGCGATGCTGCGTGAGGTGCTCTACAACCAGCCCGCCCAGCTTCTCGATTCCGATGCGGACAACAAGGTGGTGGACGCAGACTTGGCCCTGCAGGCCTTGGGCGGCGATCATGTGTCGTTCGGTTATCTGACTACGAGCGTCGTGATCGCGGACGAGGAGGGCCATGCCGCCGACGAGAAGATCCGGCTTGTGGAGCGGGTGATCCACGGTGCCGGCTTCACGACCATTCGCGAGAACGTCAATGCGGTGGAGGCTTGGTTGGGATCGCTGCCGGGCCAGGCTTACGCCAACGTGCGCCAGCCCCTGGTCCATACCCTCAACCTTTCACACCTGGTGCCGCTCTCTTCGGTATGGGCGGGACCTGAGCGTAACGAGCGCTTGAACGGACCGGCCCTGTTCTATGCTGAGACCAGCGGCTCCACGCCGTTTCGTTTTTCGACACATGTTGGTGACGTCGGTCACATGCTGATCGTTGGCCCAACAGGCGCCGGAAAGTCCGTACTCTTGGCGCTCATGGCGCTCCAGTTCCGCCGCTATCCTGGAGCGCAGGTCACCATCTTCGACAAGGGAAACTCGGCGCGGGCCGCCGTGCTCGCCATGGGTGGGACCCATCACCAGCTCGGCTCAGACGGAGCCATGGCTTTCCAGCCGCTACGCTCAATCGACGAAGCCGGTGAGCGAAGCTGGGCCGCGGAGTGGGTCGTCTCGTTGTTGGCCCACGAGAAGCTGACGGTGACGCCGGAGCTCAAAGAGGCTGTCTGGTCGGCGCTGACGAGCTTGGCCTCTGCGCCTGCGACCGAACGGACCATGACGGGCCTTTCCGTTCTTCTGCAGTCAAACGCCCTTAAATCGGCCCTGATGCCTTACACGCTGGATGGCCCGTTCGGCCGTCTTCTGGATGCCGACGACGACCGCCTGGCGCTCGCCGACGTGCAGTGCTTCGAAACCGAGGCCCTGATGCACGAAACGGGGGCCGTTATGCCGGTGCTGACGTACCTGTTCCACCGCCTGGAGGAGCGCTTCGACGGCCGCCCGTCGCTCCTCATTCTCGACGAGGCCTGGGTCTATCTCGACAACCCGCTGTTTGCGGCCCGCATCCGCGAATGGCTCAAGGTGCTGCGCAAGAAGAACGTCGCGGTGGTGTTCGCCACCCAATCCCTGGCTGATGTCAGCCAGAGCACCATTGCGCCGGCCATCATCGAGTCCTGCCCGCAACGTATCTTCCTGCCCAATGATCGGGCGGTGGAGCCCCAGGCGCGCGATGCTTACGATCGCTTCGGACTCAACGCGCGCCAGATCGAACTGATCGCACAGGCGACACCCAAACGGCACTATTACCTCCAATCGCGACGCGGCAACCGCCTGTTCGAATTGGCGCTGGGGCCGCTGGCGTTGGCGCTGTGCGGTGCCTCCGATCCTACGAGCCAGTCACTCATCGACCATATCTTGGCCGAGTACGGCGAGGCGGAATTTGCGGCGCGCTTTCTGGAGCTGCGCAGCCTCGATTGGGCCGCTCCGCTGCTGCGTCAGTTCAATCCCAAACCGTTGGAGATTGCCGCATGAAACGCACATTGGCCATCTTGCTTCTGTCGTCGGCGCTGGCTGTCACCGTCGTTACGACTCCCGCCAAAGCATTCTTGGGTTCCGGCATCGTCTTCGACCCCAGCAACTATGCACAGAATGTGCTCGAAGCGGCTCGCGCGCTGCAGCAGGTCAACAACCAAATCCAGCAACTTCAGAACGAAGCGATGATGCTGCAGAACATGGGCCGCAATCTCACCTCCCTCAGCTCGTCCCAACTTGGGGTGATGATCTCGTCGCTGACGCAGATATCAGGCTTGATGAACCAGGCGCAGGGTATCGCCTTCAACGTCAGCGCCACAGACGCGGCCTTCGCCCAGTTCTATCCCCAAGCCTATCCGGCGACGACGAGCTTCACGGCGCTGCAAGGCGATGCACATCAGCGTTGGCAAGATGCCATGTCCGCATTTCAGCGAACGCTGCAGGTCCAGGCGCAGGTGGCACAGAGCGTGCAGGCCGACGCACCCACGCTATCGTCTCTGGTCAACGCCTCGCAAGGCGCCGTCGGCAATCTCCAGGTGAGCCAGGCAACGAACCAGTTGCTGGCGCTCTCGATCAAGCAGCAGCTTCAGATCCAGACAATGACGGCAGCGCAAGACCGCGCCATGGCACTGGATGCGGCCCGCAACGCCGAGTCGCAAGAGGAGGCGAGGGCCGCTTTTTCGGACTTCATGGGCTCAAACACCGCCTATACGCCGCAATAAGTCGGGGGCGTGATGGGAAACCTCAACATCATCGATCAATTCCTGCAGACCTTCATCCAGTATATCGACAGCGGGTTCGGCTTGTTGAACGGCGACGTCGCGGCGCTCACTTCGATCCTTGTTGCCATCGATGTGACGTTAGCCGGACTCTTCTGGCTCCTCGACGGCGAAGCCAACGTGATGGCTCGCCTCATCAAGAAGACACTTTATGTCGGGAGCTTCGCCTACATCCTGAACAACTTCTCCCATCTCGCCACGATCATCTTCAATTCCTTCTCGGGGCTGGGCCTGAAGGCCACCGGAAGCACGTTGACGCCGGCCGATCTCTTGCGGCCGGGAAAGCTCGCTGGGACCGGCTTCCAGGCGGCGTGGCCGCTGCTGCAGCAGGCCGGCAATTACGGCGGGTTCATGGGCATGCTGGACCACCTGGTTACGGTCCTCGTGCTCTTCATCGCGTGGCTGATTGTCGTGCTGTCGTTCTTCATCCTGGCGGTCCAGCTCTTTATCACCATTCTCGAGTTCAAGCTGACGACCTTGGCCGGCTTTGTCCTGGTGCCGTTCGCGCTGTGGAACAAGACATCGTTTTTGGCCGAGCGCGTGCTCGGCAATGTCGTGGCCTCCGGCGTCAAGGTGATGGTCCTGGCGGTCATCGTGGGTATTGGGACCACATTCTTCAGCCAGTTCACGAGTGCCATCCCCGGCCATCAGCCGAGCCTCAGCGATGCCATGACCCTGGTGTTGGCCTCCTTGGCGCTGTTTGGGCTCGGCATCTTTGGGCCGGGCATCGCGACCGGCCTCGTGGCTGGCGCCCCTCAGCTTGGCGCCGGCGCCGTCTTGGGGACGGGGGCTGCGCTGGTTGGCGGCGCGATGTTGGGCGTTGGTGCGGCGCGCCTTGCCGGCGGTGCGGGGCTTGGAGCACTGCGGGCTGGGACGGCGCTCTCGGCGGGAGCCTCGACAGCCTATGGACTCGGAAGAGCCGCCGCTGGCGCTGAGGGAGCCGCAGGCGTCGGCGCCGGTCTTGCCGGCGTTGCACGCGCTGGCGCGAACGCGGCGCGCTCCGGAATGGCAGATCGGTTCGGCTTCTCTGCGGCGGCCACCGCCGGACGCCAAGCGGCATGGCGGGCGACAGGCGGTTCATTCGCATCCGACGGAGCTACCTCGGCAACGGACTCAGCTCCGGCCTGGGCGCGCCGGCTACGCGCCGAACAGCGGATGCGATCCAACGCCCTAATGGTGGCCCAAGCGATCCGGGAAGGCGACCGGCCCGGTTCCGGCCTTGCCCCCACTATCCGCGAAGAGGGGCAGTAGGTCATGTTCAGGCGCACCATCCAGCGCTACGGCGAAACGCCCGAGCCGGTGACGCCTTATCAGAAGGCAGCGCAGGCCTGGGATGAGCGCATAGGATCCGCACGTGTACAAGCCAAGAATTGGCGATTTACCGCCCTCGGTGCCTTGGCACTCGGTTCGATCCTGGCCTGCGGGCTGATCTGGCAATCCATGCAGAGCCGTGTGGTGCCCTACGTGGTCGAGATCGACAAACAGGGCGGGGTGCAAGCCCTCGGACCGGCCGTCCAGAATTACAAGCCCAGCGATGCCCAGATTGCGTATTTCCTGGCGAACTTCATCACGGACGTGCGTTCGCTCTCGATCGATCCCGTCGTGGTCCGCAAGAACTGGCTGAGGGCCTACGACTATGTCACCGACCACGGCGCGGTGTTCCTGAACGACTACGCCCAAAAGAACGATCCCTTCAAAAGTGTCGGCGAGCGCACGGTCTCGGCGGCTGTTACCAGTGTGGTGCGCATCTCGGATTCGTCGTTCGAGGTCAAATGGACCGAAGAGACCTATGACCATGATGCGCTGGCCTCGACGGCGCATTGGACGGCCGTTCTCTCGATCGTGACCAAGGCACCGTCGACCGTCGACGTGCTGCGCAAGAATCCGTTGGGGCTTTACATCAACGGCATCGACTGGTCGCGCGACCTCAGTCCCAATGACACGCGGTAGGAGGCCTCATGCGCATCGTCTTCCCCTTTGTTGTCTTGGTTGCGGCTGCCGCGGGTGGCTGCGCCACCAAGGATCCTCCTGCGCCCGCCGACCAGAAGGTGACCTTCAAGCCGGCAACAGAGCTGCATGATGCACGCGTTGCGACCGCGGCACCGCAAATTCCACCAGGGACCGTAATCGGTCCGAGCGTTCCTGCTGCAACTAAGACGTCACGGCCACCCACGTCACCCATCGCGCGCGTCGCTGTGGCCAATCACAAGGCGCTCGAGGAACCCACTTCGGCAGGTTATTTGGATGCCGTCCAGGTCTATCCCTTCTCGGAAAACGCGCTCTACCGCCTCTACGCCGCACCGCAGCAGGTGACGGATGTCATCCTGCAACCGGGAGAGACCCTATCCGCCATATCAGCCGGCGACACGGTGCGCTGGGCTGTTGGCGATACCGCAAGCGGCAATGGCGCATCGAGGCAGGTCCATGTGCTCGTCAAGCCGTTCGGTTCGGGCCTCAAGACCAATCTCGTCATCCTGACGGACCGGCGTACCTATCACTTGGTGCTTCAGAGCACGGACCGCACATCAATGGCGGCGATTTCGTGGAGTTATCCTGAAGCCGGTTTGGTCGCGCAACACGATACCGGTTCGTCGGCCCCCGCGCCGGTGGCCGATAGCGGCGTGGCGCTCGATGCGTTGAACTTCAGGTACAAGATCACCGGCGATGATCCGCCTTGGCGGCCACTGCGCGCCTTTGACGATGGCCATAAGGTCTACATCGAGTTTCCGGCCAGCATTGCTGACAGTGATGCGCCTCCGCTCTTTATCGTGGGGGCCAGCGGTAGCCACGATCTCGTGAATTACCGCGTGCGTGGCCGCTACTATGTCATCGACCGGATGTTTGGTGCGGCGGAGTTGCGGCTCGGGACAGACAAGCAGCAGATCGTGCGCATCACACGGATCGAGGAGCCCAAACCCGGTCCTTCGGCAGGATTGTTCGGCGGATAAGGCCATGAGCGATCAAAGCCACACTCCAAAAGTCGATCCGGAATCGCTGGTACTGCGCGCCAATCCGCGGCCGGTGGTGCGGTTCAAGCGGAAGCTTCTGATTGGGATGGCCGCTGCACTATGCCTCGGCGTGTTCGCGGCCACATGGCTCGCCCTTGGCCAGGGCGGGACTAAGTCACCTCAATCAGAGAGCAATCTTTACAGCGTCGATCACAAGCGGACACCCGATCAGTTGGCATCCCTGCCGTCGAGCTACGACAAGGTCAAACTCGGGCCTCCACTGCCGGGTGACCTCGGCTATGCGGCCGCCCAAAATGCCAAAAGCCTTGGTGCCTCAGGAACCACACCATCCTCCGCCGACACGGCGGCCCAGGCCGAAAACCTCCGCTTGGCGCAACAATCCCGTCAGGCCAGCGAGTCTGGCGTGTTCTTCCGCGTCGCGGATCAGGGGAATTCGGCAGCAAACTCTGCGGCGTCAGGTGGGCAGGGCGGTGCTGGTCCGGCAACCGTGCCTCAGAAGGAGAACAGTGATCGGCTCGACCTTGACCCTGCACGCGATCCCAACAACCAAGGCCGCAAGCTCGATTTTGTGCATCAACGCAGCGAATCCGAGATCTACAATCCGCATGCTTTACAGCAGCCGCTGTCGCCCTACGAGATTCTCGCGGGCACGATCATACCGGCGAGCCTTATCACGGGTTTGAACTCCGATCTGCCAGGTCTCGTCATCGCCCAGGTTACGGAGTCGGTTTTCGACACAGTTTCCGGCACCATTTTGTTACTGCCGGCTGGTAGCCGCTTGATCGGCGCCTATGACAGTGTGGTCGCGTTCGGACAGAAGAGGGCGCTCGTTGTCTGGCAGCGCATCGTCATGCCCAACGGGACCTCGATCCAAATCGACAACCTTCCAGCCACGGACACGCAAGGATACGCAGGACTGGAAGACGAGGTCGACTATCACACCTGGACCTTGCTCAAGGGAATTGCGCTGTCCACGCTTTTGGGTGTGGGTACCCAGGCGACCTTTGGCAACAGCCAGAGCAATCTTGTCGAAGCGATCCGGGAATCCACGCAAGAGAGCACGAACCAGGCCGGTCAGCGCATCATCGAGAGAAACCTGGACGTTCAGCCGACCATCACCATCCGGCCGGGGTTTCGGCTGAATGTCGTGGTCCACAAGGACCTCATCTTGAAGCCATATAGGGAACAACAACCATGACCGACCTGAAACTGGGACCGCTGCCCAAGAACGAGACCGCGCGGCTTTCTATAACCCTGGCAAAAGCCCTGAAGGATGCCCTCGATTTGTACGCGCAGGAATACAGCACGGCCTACGAGCCCACGGACGCAGCGACGCTGATCCCGCACATGCTGGAGGCGTTCCTCCGATCGGACAAGGCGTTCATGAAGCGACACGCCGACTCCATTCGGGCCCAAGCGGCCCAAGCGCCGCCACCGCTCCCAGCCGCAGCAATGCTCACCAACGGCAGTCGCGGGAGTTCCGCAGCATGAGTGTTATCGGGGAGTTCAAGCCACATCCCGACGGAGGCTGGGTGGGCACGATTCGCACGCTCACGATCAACATCAAGGCGCGATTTGTGCCGAACGACAACCGGGAGAATGAGAATGCGCCGGCATTTCGGATATTCGCGGGGCGGTCAGAAATCGGTGCGGCTTGGCACCAGCGCACGGAAGGTGAGAATGCCCGAGAATACCTGAGTGTGCGATTGGAAGATCCAGCTTTACGGGAGGGGATATCAGTAGCGATGTTTGAGACTCAGAACGGTCAAGCGGCGAGCCTTGTGTGGACCCGGCGGTGACGGCGGCCTAAACAAGGAGCTGTCGGAGCTCGGTCGTCAATGGAGCGAGATTCTCGTTAAAGCTTACGATCATTGCTGGCAGGAACGTCGTGCGTTTGATTTTGTCCAGACGCAGTGGATGATTGGCGCGCAAACCAACAAGGTGCAGAAACGCGAGCTGCGCTCGCCCGTTACCTTCGCGGAATGGATGGATGGCGTTGAGTTCTGCCAGAAAATCAGCAGCTGCGACGACGAACTCGGCAGCGCCACTACTTGGTTCAAACGACTCAGTCTCAAGCTTATTAAAGACCTTCTTCATATAGCGCTTGATGTGCTCGGGATAGCAGAACCAGTTCCCGCCCTTTCCCGTTCGGACGGTGCGATAGCGGCCGGCCCAGCGATACACATCCTGAAACAGGTGATGGTGAACCGTGCAGTAATGTGCCGCACCAAAACGTCCGGACGGCAGTGGTTCTTGGGCTCGCAAGCTTGACATTTCGACCTCGAATGCTTCGAGGGTTGCCGCGTCCCGAATTCCGGCCCGATTCTTTAGGACAAAGGTGCCTTTGTAACAGTAGGGATCGTCGAAGACATCGTAGCCGACCAAGCTGCTAGCGACTCTTGGGTGAATAGGCCCGCAACACCTCGGCGCGCTTTTGTGCGGGCGTAAGCTTTTTCTCGTCCATTGCAGACAACCGCTTTTTTGCCGAGTGGCTAAGCCTTAGGCCCTCGACGGCGGTAATGGCGGCAAAGGTCTTGTCACCCAAGACGCGAGCCGTCTTGGCACTGCCGAGCTTCTTGGGAGTCTGCGCCATGTTGAATCCTTACCTAGTCAGGGGGCCATAAGAGGTGCAAACAGGAAGTGCCGAAGAGGTCACTCGTCCTCGCGGGTAGCCTCGGCCTGTCGCGCCAAAAGGCGTCGAGTCCGATTGAGACGGGCTTGCAGTCCTTCTTGAAACTTTGGGTCCCGCCGGCAGCTCTCGATATGCTCCGTAATGGCCGCCCGGATCACGTCTGAGACTGCGCGATCTTCAACATCTGCAACAGTTTCAAGGGCTTCAGCCTGCTCTTCGGAGAGCCGGATGGTCATAGCTTTGGTCGATTTCATAGCGCAACCTTGGCATCGAAACGGCAGGCTTGTCAAGCATAAAGATTGTATGGTATCTTGGTATCACGAAATGGAGGTAGCTATGAATCAGGACCCCGGCTCCGCGGAGCCCCAAGGCGAGATCGAAGCCTTTCGCGAAAAGCAGGAGCGCGAACTGCGCGAGTTCGAAGCACGCCAACGTCAGGAACTCGAAGCTTTCGAGCGCCGTGAGAGCGCCGAATTGCGGGAGTTCGAAGAACACGAAAACCGAACTTTTGAGATCAAGATCGATCGCACCGAATACAAGGTGCATCAGCGTCATATGACGGGTGCCGAGCTTCGCCGGCTGCCCGAGCCGCCCATCGGCCCGGACCGGGATCTGTTCGAAGTCATCCCAGGCGGATCCGATAAGAAGATCGCCGACGACGAGAAAGTGGAGATGCGCAATGGGCTGCGCTTTTTCACGGCGCCTGCACAGATCAATCCGGGTATCCGATCCGTGTGAGGGGCTATGCTACCTGCTGTCGATCTTGAGTACCTACAAACACGCCTGCCCGGACACAGAGTGTCGGTCGAGGGCGGGATGACCTGTGTGCTGGTACCGTTGTATCCGCTACCTAAGGGGTTCGACCGTCCGGCTGCGGATTTGCTCTTGCGCTTGGCGCCTGGATATCCCGACATTCCGCCGGACATGTGGTGGTTCGATCCCGTGGTCCGCCGCGTAGACGGTGTCGAAATTCCAGCGACGCAAGCACGAGAAGGCCACCTCGGACGTCAGTGGCAACGCTGGTCGCGGCACCTCACGGCCGGGCAGTGGCGCTCGGGCGTCGATTCCTTGCAGAGCTATTTTGCTTTAATCCGCAAAGAACTGCTGAAAGCCTCTCCAGGGGGCGATCGATGACGACAACCCTATTCCTCGAAGCGAACTCAAATCTCTGCTGCATTCGGCCCTGCAAACGAGATTGTCTGATCAAGCATGCGATGACTGCACGCACCTATGCCTATCTCTGCTTGCTGCTACTGGTCTCCGTGTGTCCGAACTTTGCGCACTTCGGCTTAGAGACATTCAACTCGAGACCGGTGAGATCAAAGTGTTTGGCAAAGGGGCAAGGGAGAGAGTTGTGATCGTGACAAACAAAGCGGTGCGCCGCGAACTGCAGAAGTACATTCACTCAATAGTTGGGCTCGTCGATCCTGATTTTCCGGTCTTTCGAAACCAGCGAGGTCGACCGCTGAAGCCACAATGCCTGCGTCTTCGAATACATTCGCTCGCCCGGCGTGGAAAGATTTACCGACGAATGACCCCACACATGTTCCGGCACACGGCTGCGACACTACTGCTGGAAGGAGGTGTGGATATTCGCTTCGTGCAGCGGCTTCTTGGGCATTCAAGTATCGCAACTACGCAAGTCTACACGCACGTAACAGATATGGCCCTTCGAAACGCACTCGAGCGCGCGGATGTAATGAGCTCGTTTGTTTAGCAGTTGCCAACAGGCGCCTGGGCGATCCCTATGGTCATCGAGCAACCGCGATTACATGAGCGCCAGGCAAATAGCGACAAACGCGCAACTATGACCGGCTCGGCACGAGGGTTCCGTGCGGACGCACTGCGGAAATCGCCTTGAGGTCGTTCGTGGCCATCTGTGTTGGCTACGCCACTCAGCCCATCTCTGATGTTGGCGGACCAACGACGAGTTGGCGCCGTAGCCCTCCCGGATTGAAGCGCCCCCACCATGAGAACTCTACAGCGGGCGGCGAACCGGCAACGGCTAGGTCAGACTGCACGGATTTTGCACGGATTTGTTCTCCGTTTGGGTCCGTTTCTGGCCTTTAGCTTCCGTTCGTGTTCTCGGACGGTTCACGTTCGGCGCCAAGTAAGCTCTTGATAATACTGGTGTTTACTGGTGCCGGAGGTGAGAATCGAACTCACGACCTACCCCTTACCAAGGGGTTGCGCTACCACTACGCTACTCCGGCCACCCGAGGGCGTTTTGGCCCCAAAAAGAGGCGCTGCTATAGCCCAAGGCCGGCGGCAAGGGAAAGGGTCCGGTGGTGCGTTCGCCCAAATCTGTTGAGCAAAGGCAGCGGCTTGCGGCCGCATTGCGCGAGAACCTCAAGCGCCGCAAGGCGCGCGAACGGGCTCTGGCGGCCGAGGAGCCGCCCGACGGCGCCGGAGAAGAAGCAGGCCCCCACCGCAATAAGGCAGGCAAAGCCGACTGACATGGGGCGCAATACCGGCTGTCGTGGGCGGGCGCGGCGCGCTAGAACGGCTGGCCGTGAGGCAGAGGGCTCATGGACAAGATCAGGATAAAGGGCGGAGCTCGCCTGCGTGGAGTCATCCCCATCAGCGGCGCCAAGAACGCGGCGCTGCCGCTCATGGTGGCAAGCCTCTTGACCGACGAGCCGCTCACCCTCAGCAACGTGCCCGCGCTGGCCGACATCGCCTTCATGGCCGACCTGTTGCGCAGCTTCGGCGTGCGCGTGGAATGGACCGCCGGCACGGGCTCGGGCCAGGGCCAGGGCGGCATCTACCGGCTCCAAGCCAACGCGATCCGCGGCTCGACGGCCGATTACGACACGGTGCGCAAAATGCGCGCGAGCTTCTTCGTGCTCGGCCCGCTCGTGTCCCGGCTCGGGCTGGCGAAGGTGTCGCTGCCGGGCGGCTGCGCCATCGGCGCGCGCCCGGTGGATCTGCACCTCAGGGGATTGCAGGCGCTCGGCGCCAGCATCGACCTGGCTCAAGGTTATGTGATCGCCGATGCGCCCGCCGGCCTGAAGGGAGGCGAGGTGGTTTTCCCTTCGGTCAGCGTCGGCGCCACCGAGAACGTGCTGATGGCCGCCTGTCTGGCCAAGGGCCGCACGGTGATCGTGAACGCCGCGCGCGAACCGGAAATCGTCGATCTCGGCAATTGCCTGATTGCCATGGGTGCTGAGATCACGGGCCTGGGCACCTCGCAGATCGTGGTCGAGGGGGGCGGACGCCTGCATGGCGCCGAACATGCCGTCCTGCCCGATCGCATCGAAACCGGCACCTATGCCATTGCGACGGCGATCGCCGGCGGCGAGGTCGAGTTGACCGACACCTCGCCCGATCTCGTCAGCGCGCTTCTGGATGTGCTGGCCATGGTCGGAACCGAGGTTTCCTCGACGGGCACCGGCTTCAAGGTGGCGCGCGACGGGTTCCGTCCCCGCTCGGTATCGGTGAACACCGCCCCATTCCCCGGCTTCCCGACCGACCTGCAGGCCCAGTTCATGGCTTTGATGGCGACCTCGGAGGGCACCTCGCGCATCCGCGAGACCATCTTCGAAAACCGCTTCATGCACGTGCCGGAACTCGTGCGCATGGGCGCGGACATCAAGGTCGAGGGCGACACCGCCACCGTCGCCGGCGTTCCCGGCCTGAAAGGGGCCCCCGTCATGGCCACCGATCTGAGGGCGTCCTCCAGCCTGGTGCTGGCGGGGCTTGCGGCGGAGGGCGAAACCATCGTCAATCGCGTCTACCATCTCGACCGCGGCTTCGAACGCATGGAAGAGAAGCTCGGCCGGGTCGGCGCCGACATCGAACGGATACGCGACAAATGATCACCAAGCGACCCATCCTCGCCGCCGAGGACGCCGAAGACCTGGAGGTCATCTCCGCGCGGCTGCAGGACGCCGTGGCCAAGATGAAGGACCTCGTCTGGCTGCCCAAGAAGCGGCGCTTTGTGGGTCTGTTCAACCGCTTCAAGTGGGAAAGCGGTCAGCGCGGAAACGTGCGCATCCGCACAGGGCTGCATTTCGACGGCGTGCTTTCGGTCAAATCGAAGAACCTGAAACGCGGCGCGCCCGACGCGGTGGTGTCGCTGCTGGCGATCAAGTACACGCCGGCCGGCGGCGAGGACCCGTCCGGAAAGGTCGAGCTGGTGTTCGCAGGCGGCGGAGCGATCCTGCTCGACGTGGAATGCCTCGACGCCGGATTGGCCGACGTCGGCGGCGAATGGGCGGCGCGCGGCCGGCCCAGCCATGAGGAAGACTCATGAGGCGCTGGCTCGATTCCCGTTCCGACAATTTCGCTGCAGAGTTCGAAGCGCTGCTGGCGCTGAAGCGCGAGACCAGCCAGGACGTTTCCGACGCCGTGCGCGCCATCATCTCCGATGTCCGCGCCCGCGGCGATGCGGCCTTGATCGAGCTGTCAGCCAAGTTCGACCGCGTGCAGCTTGCGGCGGACACGCTGCGCCTTTCGCATGCCGAAATCGAGGCGGCGACCGGTCAATGCCCGGCCCAGGCGCTCGGCGCGCTCGACATCGCCGCCGGTCGCATCGAAGCCTATCACCGCCGCCAGATCCCGACCGACATCATGTATACGGACGAGGCCGGGGCGCGGCTCGGCTGGCGTTGGACGGCGCTCGACAGCGTGGGGCTCTACGTTCCGGGCGGCACGGCGAGTTATCCCTCATCGGTTCTGATGAACGCCATTCCCGCCGTGGTGGCGGGCGTCAAGCGCATCGTGATGGTGTCGCCGGGGGCAATCAATCCGCTCTCCATCGAGGCGGCGCGGCGGGCGGGCGTCAGCGAAATCTATCGCGTCGGCGGGGCGCAAGCCGTGGCCGCGCTGGCTTACGGCACCAAGACCATCGCCGCCGTCGACAAGGTCGTGGGCCCGGGCAATGCCTATGTTGCGGCGGCCAAGCGCGAAGTGTTCGGCACGGTCGGAATCGATTCCATCGCTGGCCCGTCGGAAATCCTGGTGCTTGCCGACGCCCAGAACGATCCCAACTGGATCGCTGCCGATCTGCTCTCCCAGGCCGAACATGATGTGTCCGCCCAGGCCATCCTCGTCACCGACGACATCTGCTTCGCCAACCAGGTGGATGGGGCCGTGGAACGCGCGCTGGCGGACCTTCCCCGCGAACGAATCGCCGCCGCGAGCTGGAGCGATTATGGCGCCATTATCGTCGTGGAGCAGCTCGCCGACGCCGTGCCGCTGGTGAACCGCCTGGCGCCCGAGCATCTTGAGATCGCCACCGCCCAGCCCGAGGATCTGCTGCCCCTGATCCGTCACGCCGGCGCCATTTTCCTCGGCCGCTACACGCCGGAGGCGATGGGCGACTACATCGCGGGGCCCAACCACGTGCTGCCCACTGCGCGCACGGCACGCTTCACTTCGGGGTTGTCCGTGCTCGATTTCGTCAAGCGCTCGACGTTGCTTTCCTGCTCGCCGCAGGCCATCGCCAGGCTCGGTCCCCAGGTGGTGGCGTTCGCCGAGGCCGAAGGCCTCGACGCCCATGCGCGCTCGGTGGCGGCGCGTCTCAGCACGCGACCCGATGGCTGAGCCTTCGAACTACCGCCTCGCGGGGGTGACCCTCGAGGAGCGCACCACCGTGCGCCGCACGCGCGAGATCGAACACGAACGCGAAATCGCGCTCTACGACCTGTTGGAAGCCAACAGCTTTCATCCCGTGGGTTCGAAGGGCGGCCCCTACAATTTGGTGCTGGGAGTGGAGGAGAACCGGCTGGTTTTCAACATCAAGCTCACCAACGGCGAACAGCACGGCAAGCTGATCCTGTCGCTTGCCCCGTTCCGGCGAGTGATCAAGGACTATTTCCGCCAATGCGAGAGCTACTTCAAGGCGATCCCCGACCAACCCGCCAGCGCCATCGAAGTTCTCGACATGGGCCGCCGCGGCCTGCACGATGAAGGCGCCCAGATCCTTCAGGAACGCCTCAAAGGCAAAATCGAGGTCGATTTCGACACGGCGCGGCGGCTGTTCACGCTGATCTGCGTGCTGCATTTGAAGGGATAAAGCGGGGGATGAGACCCTGCAAACCCTTGCTTTTGGCCGCTTTAAGTGCATTCTCCCGCCGGATTTTGCCGTCAACCCAGAGGCCGGATGCCCAAGGAAGAACTGCTCGAATTCGAAGGCGTGGTCAGCGAGCTTCTGCCCAACGCGACGTTCCGCGTGAAGCTGCAGAACGGTCACGAGATCATCGCCCACACGGCCGGCAAGATGCGCAAGAACCGTATTCGCGTGCTGACCGGCGACAAGGTCATGGTGGAAATGACGCCGTATGATCTCTCGAAGGGGCGCATCACCTATCGCTTCAAGTGAAACCCGCGGCAGCTTGGTGCTGGCAAGCGAGAGCCCGCGGCGCAAGGCGCTGCTGGCGCAGGCCGGCATCGTTCCCGACCTCGTTCGCGCAGCCTCCATCAATGAGGCCCCGCTGAAGGGCGAGCTGGCGCGCGTCTACGCGCTGAGACTGGCCAAAGCCAAGGCCGGCGCGGTCGCCGCCAAGCACCGCGAGCTGCATCCTGCTTCCAGCATGTTCGTGCTCGGCGCCGACACGGTGGTGGCCTGCGGCCGGCGCATCCTGCCCAAGCCTGAGGACAATGCCGGCGTGCGCGACTGTTTCAGGCTGCTCTCCGGCCGGCAGCATCTGGTGCTCACCGCGGTCGCGCTGGTCTGTCCCGACGGAACCATGCGTACACGGATCATAACCACGCGCGTCGCCTTCCGCCGGCTTGCTCCCGAAGAGATCGAAGGCTACGTCGAATGCCGCGAAGGTCTCGGCAAGGCCGGCGGATACGCGATTCAGGGCCGCGCCGAGGTCTTCGTGCGCCACATCAACGGAAGCTACTCCAACGTGGTGGGCCTGCCGCTGGCCGAAACGGTGGCTCTCCTGCGCGGTTGCGGCTTCGGGCGCTGAACGCGTGCGGCGGCACCGCCCGGCGCGCGCGAAACTGCCGTTGGGTCAGTCACAATGCGTGCAATTCCGACGTATACTCTTGCAGTGCGCGGCGCCGCCGATCAAATGAAACCCCTTCAAGCATGAGGATGTCATGTCATTTCAGGTGGCGTTGATCGCGCTGGCCAGCATTGGCCTTTCAGCGCTGGCGCAGTTGCTGATGAAGGTGGGCATGGCCGGGCTCAATGCCGCGGGCTTGAGCGGAACCGCCCTGCTTGTAGGGGCGGCGACGAACGTGCCGGTCATTGCGGGCTTTGCGGCCTACGGCGTCGGCGCCGTGCTTTGGCTTCTGGTGCTGTCGCGCACGGAACTGTCGCTCGCCTATCCGCTGGTTTCGACGGGGTTTGTCCTGGTCGCGGCGATGTCATGGCTGTTCCTGGGCGAGCATCTGTCCTTGGCGCGGATCGGCGCGATCGGCCTGATCGTCGCCGGCGTCGCGCTGATGGGACTGACGGCGAAGTAGGATGCCATGAGCTTGAACCGGAACGTCCTTGGCACGTCCTTTCGCCTGCGCGCGCTGCTGGGCGATCTTAACGCGGCGGTCCGGCGCGCCTGCCAATCGCGCGCGGCATCGCTGCTTCTGCTCGCGGCGTATTTCTTCATCGTCGCGGCGGCCACCCACTCGGGCTATGCGGGCAAGTACGCGCTGTCGGATCGCGGCAATTCACCGCCCAATCCCGGCGTTTCGGCGGCGAGCGCGGACAAGCGCCCGCTGAGCAGCGGCAGCATCAAGGAGCTGCTCGACGGCACCGCGCGCAAGCCGTGGGTCTATCGCCAGCTGCTGCCGCAAATCGCCAACCTGGCCGATCGCAACATCCCCGATACCGCCAAGCAGCGCTTTGCGCGGTTCGTGCAGAGTCACTTCCTCGACACGCGCTCGGTGGCGCCGGAGAGCTTCTTCGCCAAGGTCACGCTGGACCTGCCCGCCTATCACTTCCGCTACATGGTCGTGTACTACCTGAGCTTCCTGGCGATCTTCGCGTCGCTGTTCGTGCTGCGTCGCATCTGCCTCGATCTTGGATTGGGCCGTGCCGAAGCCATCCTGGCGCCGACGGCCTTCATGCTCGCCTATCCGTACCTTCAGACGGTCGGCGGCTATTTCTACGATTACGTCGAGCTTTTCTTCTTCAGCCTTCTGTTCCTCTTGGCGATGCGCAAGCAGGTCGTGCTGCTCGTGGCCGGCGCGGTGATCGGCACGCTGAACAAGGAATCGCTGTTCTTCTTTCTGCCGGCGCTCTATCCGATCCTTCGGATAAGGGCCTCGTGCGCCGCCTCGGCCCTGGCGACGGGGGCCGGGGTGCTGGCGTCGGGTCTCACCTATCTGGCCGTGAGATACGCCTTCCGCGACACGCCGGGCGGCGGCGGCACGGTGGTTCACCATTTGTGGGACAACCTGCACAACTACCTGGCGTTCTGGCGTTACCATCAGCTCGAAGCGACCTACGGCCTCATCGGACCGAGCGGGGCGTTTGCCGGCACGCTTCTGCTCATTGCGTTGATCGCCTATCGCGGCTGGCCCGGCTGCCCCGAGCGGGTCAAGCAGCACCTGATGATCGCGGCGGCCATCAATCTGCCGCTGTTCGTGGCCTTCTGCGCCACGGGCGAGTTGCGAAACCTGAGCTTCATGTTTGTGGGCTTTGTCGTCGTCGCGGGCTGCGCCATCAGCCGCAGCCTGGCTCTCGCCAAGGCGGCATGAGGGGGAGCGAGCGGGGGGCGACATAGTCCTTGCACTCGGGCGCGAAACGCTCATAACCCTGCGCCATGTCCCAGGAAGTCCGCATCAATGTCGGTGCCGCGGAGGTCCGCGTCGCCGTGCTCGCGGACGGCAGGCTCCAGGCCCTGAGCGCATCGCGCACGCTGGGTGCCGGTGGGCCGTCCAGCCTGGTGGGCGACATCGTGCTGGGCCGCGTGGTGCGCGTACTTGCGGCGGTGCAGGCCGCCTTCATCGACATCGGCCGCGAACGCGCCGGCTTTCTCGGCGCGCACGAAGCGAAGAGCCTGAAGCCCGAGCTGGAGGGCGAACCTTCGATTGCCGCGCTTGTCCGGGAAGGCGAGGCGGTACTCGTTCAGATCGTGAAGGATCCGATCGGCGACAAGGGCGCACGTCTGACGACGGCCGTGACCATTCCGGGCCGCCACTGCGTGCTGACCCCGTTCCAGCCGGGCGTGGCCATCTCGCGGCGCATCGAAGACGAGGCCGAGCGCGAGCGGCTGACCGTGCTGGGTGGGGAATTGCTGGCGGGCTCGGAGAATGGATGCATCCTGCGTACGGCCGCGGTTGGCGTGGCGACCGAGGAATTAGGTGCGGACCTGGATCAGCTCCGGCGGGAATGGCTGCGCATCGAAGCGGCCGTACGCACCGCCAAAGTGCCGTCCACGTTGCATCGCGATCTGGGCCCGGTGGAACGCGCGCTGCGCGACATCGTCCGTGACGACACCACGCGCATCCTGATCGACGACGCGCAAGGCGTCGAGCAGGCGCGTGCCTATTGCCGGCAGTCGGTTCCGCAAGTGGAGAACCGCATCGCCGCCTATACCGGCCCCGGCGGCCTGTTCGACGAGCTGGAAAGCGACATCGAAGCGCTGACGCATCCGCGCGTGCCGCTCGCCTGCGGCGGCTGGATCACGCTGGAGGGCACCGAAGCGCTCACCGCGATCGATGTGAACTCCGGCAGCTTCGCCCGCGCCAGCGGGATCGAAGATACTGGGCTTGTCGTCAACCTCGAGGCGGCCGATGAAATCGGCCGTCAAGTCCGGCTGCGCGGCATTGGCGGGCTGATCGTCGTCGACTTCATCCATATGCACGATCCCGACCATATCGAGCGCGTTCACCAAGCGCTCGCAGCGAGCCTGGCTAGGGATTCCACACCCTTCAACATTTCGGCCGTGACCCCGTTCGGCCTGACCGAGGTCACGCGCAAGCGCGTGCGCGAGCCGCTGGTGGCGTTGTGGAGCGAACCTTGCCCCGGTTGCGGCGGTCTGGGCCATGTCCGCCGGACGGACGCGGTCGCCATGGAGGCCATCCGCCGCATCGAAGCGAGCGCGCGCGCCGCGCCGGGCAAGCTGATCCGCCTTCATACCGCCCCGGAAATCGCGGCGTGGCTCCGCGTCGAGGGCGCCGCCGCCGCCTTGTCGCGCCGGGGGGTGTCGCGGCTGGAAATCATCGCTGACGAGTCGTTTTCGCGGGAACGGCTGGAAGTGAACAGTGGTGACTAACGTGCCGGCAAAAGCGCGGTGCCCGATTTGCAAAAAGGTCGCAGTTTCGCGGTTCAAGCCGTTCTGCTCGCGCCGCTGCGCCGACGTCGATTTGGTGCGATAGTTAAAGGGTGCGTACGCCATCCCCGCAAAGCGTAGCGCCGAAGACACAGAAACCGACGAATTGCCGCACCCCGATAGGGACGCCTGATCCTTCTGCCGTATAACTAGAGCCGGGGAAACGTACCAGAAGGGGAATGCCATGCGCCGCACGGCAGTGACGGTTCTTTTTGCATCTTTGTTGCTTTCGACTTCCGCGCTCGCCAGCGGTTTTGGTCTGCGCGAATTCAGCGCCAGTTCGCTGGGGCTTTCGTATGCCGGCGCCGCCGCCAACGGCGATCGCGCCTCCAACCTCAACTTCAATCCGGGTCTGCTGGGCGACGTGAAAGAGTTTGACATGGCGGACAGCGGCATCGGCCTGCTTCCCGACACCAGCGGCACGTTCACGGCCTTGACCGCGGCCGGCACGCCGGTGAGCGGCAACGCCAAACCGAAGGACATCGTGAACACCGCGCTGATCCCGGCCATGGCGGTGCGCTATCGTTTGACGGACCAGGTGCTCGTCGGCCTCACGGTTTCGGCGCCCTGGGGCATGATCACCGACTACGGCACGGATTCGGTCACGCGCTACTACAACATCAAGAGCGATGTGAAGACCTACAACATTACGCCGATGATCGGTTGGCAGCCCGTGCCCGAGTTCACCATCGGGGTCGGCTTCCAGATGGAATACATCAAGGGCACGCTGACCAAGGCGATCGACTTCGGCACCATCGGCTACTCCTATCACATCCCGGGCGCGGTGCCCGGCGCACGCGACGGCTATGTCGCGTTGAAGGCGCAAGACTGGGGTTATGGCTACATCATCGGCGCGGAATGGAAGCCCAGCCCCGACTTCTCGCTCGGCATCTCGTATCGCTCGAAGATCGATAACACTCTGAAGGGCACCGAGAACTTCACGCTCGATCCGGCGGCTTCGCCGTACCCCAGCGTCGGCGCGACGCTGCAGGCCGCCACCGGCATGTTCGTCAACGGTCCGGCGACCGCGCAGTTCACCACGCCCTACGTGCTGACGATGGGCGCCAAATGGAAGGCCACCGACAAGCTCACCGTCATGATCGGCGCCGACTACACCGGCTGGAACTCCTTCCAGAACCTGACGGCGCACTCGGCCAATCCGCACCAGAGCGACGACGTCACGATCATGAACTGGAAGAACAGCTGGTCCGGCTCGGTGGGCGTGGCCTACCAGCTTTGCGATGACTGGACGCTGCGGCTGGGCACCGCCTATGACGAGACGCCGACGATCGACGTCTACCGCACGCCGGGCATCCCGGACGGCAGCCGCTACTGGATCAGCAGTGGCGTGGGCTATCGCGTCAACGACCACATCGACGTGGACTTCGGTATCGCCCGATTGATGGCAGAGAAGGGCGAGATCGCGCTCAGCGCGACCAATACCGGCAACTCCGCCCGCGGTTACCTGAACGGGTCCGTGAATTTGGCCGTGACGCTGATCGGCTTTGAGGTCGGTTATCACCTCTAAGCCGAAGCAGTGCTTCGACTTTCTTCGCCGCGGTCGGGGGCTCCCGGCCGCGGCGAAGTGCTTTGGGACAAGGCCCGCTTACGCTGGACAGCGGGCCTGGGCTTGCCTACAAGACAGCCCCTCCACGGCTGATCCCGCCCAGGTAGCTCAGTTGGTAGAGCAGCGGACTGAAAATCCGCGTGTCGGTGGTTCAAATCCGCCCCTGGGCACCAGTTCCTACGAATAGGACTGTTGGGACGATCTTAGATTTCACCTTAAGTGGTTGAGTGATTTCATAGAATACGAACATCGCTGCTCACTGCTGAACATCCAAGCGCCTGAAAATTGTTGGGAAAATGTTGGTGCCGAATCGGGCTGTTGTTGGGAAATCGCCTGGATTCTGGTACTGCTCCTGCATGCCGCTCACCGACCTTGCCTGCCGCAAGACCAAGCCCGCCGAGAGACTCGTGAAGCTCTCCGACATGGGCGGCCTTCAGCTGTGGATTTATCCGAACGGCTCGAAGCTCTGGAGCTACGCCTATCGTTTCGGCGGCAAGCAGAAGTCGCTTGCGCTTGGCCGCTATCCTGAAACCGGGCTCCTTCAGGCCCGCATGGCGAGGGACGCCGCCAAGGTGCAGCTCAAGGACGGAACGGACCCCGGCCACGTGCGGCGCATGGAGCGTCTTGCACGGGAGTTTCCGGGGGATGGCTTCGAGGTGGTGGCCAAGGAATACGTCGAGAAGCTCAAGCGGGAAGGCCGGGCCGGGAAGACCATCGAGAAGGTTGAGTGGCTCCTCACCTTCGCCCTTCCGGTGCTCGGCCCCATGTCGGTCAAGAACATCCGGCCGGTGGACGTGCTTGCGGTCCTTCGGATGGTCGAGAAGCGGGGCCGGTATGAGAGCGCCCGGCGCCTGCGCTCCACCATAGGCGCCGTCTGCCGCTACGCCGTCGCCACGGCCCGCGCCGACGTGGACCCGACCGTTCCTTTGGCCGGCGCCCTCACGACGCCCCAGGTGAAGTCCCGCTCTGCCATCACCGACCCCAAGCAGTTCGGCGCCCTGCTGCGCGCCATCGATGCCTTCGACGGCCAGCCGACGACCAAAGCCGCGCTCCAACTCATGGCTCTCTGCTTTCCGCGCCCTGGCGAGCTTCGCGCGGCTAACTGGACCGAATTCGACCTGGATAACTCCCTCTGGACCATTCCCGGCGAGCGCATGAAGATGCGCCGACCGCATCGGGTGCCGCTTTCCCGGCAGGCAGTTGCGGTGCTGCGCGACCTTCACGAAATCACCGGCAAGGGTCCGCTTGTCGTGCCGTGCGTACGTACCGCTCACCGCGCCATGTCCGAAGGCACCATGAACGCCGCACTGCGGCGGCTCGGATATTCCAAGGACGAGGCGACGCCCCACGGCTTCCGGGCGACGGCAGCCACGCTTTTGAACGAATCCGGCCTCTGGAATCCCGATGCCATCGAGCGCCAGCTCGCCCATGTCGAGAACGACGACGTGCGCCGCGCCTATACGCGCGGGGAGCACTGGGACGAGCGCGTGAAGATGATGCAGTGGTGGGCGGATTACCTGGATGAGCTGCGCGCAACGGGCAACGTGCTGCTGCTCGATAGGAAAAGAGCATAGCATCACAGCTTCCCGCCCGCGCCAGGATTTCACCCGAGGCTGTATCCAGTGTTAGCATCAAGGCGTGTGGAGGAACACATGCCGCAACACTTGACGCCGCCAATCAAGGAACTGCTCGCGCTTTCCCGCCGTGCGCCGGAAGAGGAATCGGCGCTCTCGCAGTGGGTTGGGCAGCGCGACTTGCTGGAATTCCTCGAGAGCAATGCGCGTGACCCGGAGACGGTGCTGTACGCCTCTATGGGGCATCTTTATCTCCATTCGGTGCTCGTGCCAGCAGCGTTGCTAAGTCCTCCAGATATGGAAGATTTGAGAAGATGGGATACAAACCCGACGAACTCCTGGTCCGTCTGGGAGCACTCAAGTCCGCATGAATATACCTTTGAGCCGCCGCTCGCCCACAGTGACAGCAAGACAATATCACGTGGCGAGCAGCTGTTCTTTTCGCGAGATTTTGAAGGGCTCCCGCGCGAGCGCAAGCACTACTACGAGCTGTCACAAAAATTCGCGCACATTTCCCAACTTCACTTTGTCTCCGAGCGCAATGCGTATTGCCGGATCGACAGGCTGGGCGACATTGTGGAGATCGTTCGAGTTCTCCGCCTTCCCGCCAAGCCAGACGAGTTTCCCACCAACATGATAACGGTCGATCGGGCAACGCTTGATCAATACATGGCCCTGACAGAGACCAGCCTCGTGCGGCTATTTGATTTTGTGCGGGCGCAGTCGCCAGATTTCTACGATTGGCCGGGCAAGCGGGATGAGGAGCATATCGACCGCGGCGACATCCACTACAAGCTTGGGGTTTATGCCGCCAAAGCATCGTATGCGCGCGGATTTCAAATCATCCGCCCGGTTATCACGAAGGAGACGGCTTACGCTCGCCTGAATTCCGATGGCGAGGACCAGCCGAAGCAGTACGCTTCGTTTATCGCCTACGATTGGAAAAATAAGATCGTGAAAGAGATTTCGTGCGATCCCAAAGCACTTTCGAATTACTTTACCAAATCGGAGTTGCCGTTTGAAACTACCCCGGCCTTCTTCCGAGCGGAGGTGCTCACGAAATACAAGAACGACCCGGAGAAATACCGCGTCGAGGAACGATCCATCTACTGCCGCGGAGCGTGGAGTCTGCGCAGCTACGATGTGAATCAGGCCGGCCAGGTTCACGCTTATCTGTGCGATCTGCGCGACTTGCCGTACGAAGAACAGACGTATTGGAAGGCCTTCAATGAGGGCCCCAAAGCGGGCATTTCGAAAAGGAGCTTCACTAACGATTTCGAGGGCGACTGGTATCTCGAATACAATCCGCTCGATAGTCTGAAGCAGAAAATTCGGCAGCTCCATTCCGCCGCCACGCCCTGGTGGACCTTGCGAACGGAAGAGCTGCTCGACCAGGTCCATTATCCCGTCACGACGGCCTCAGAGGAGTTCGCAAACGAGATAATGGCTCTGGACAAGCTGCTCAATGAGGGCTTCAACGAGAAGCATCTGCGATCCAAGGCGCAGGAATTGGGCCAAGCACCCAAGCTCACGGACCGTTCGTTGTTGCTAGTCGCCGCATGTCTTCACGGTTACGGCTTCGATGAGGCGCACGCGTTGGAGGTGGTTGCGCCGTTGCGCGAAGTGGCCCGCTTGCGGAGTAAACTCAAGGGCCACGCGTCTGGCGGGGAGGCAGCTGCCATCCGGTCGCAGATGCTCGCAGCTCATGGTTCATTCCGCGCGGCCTTTGAGGACCTTTGCGCCAATTGCGACGAAGCCGTCAAGGTAATCAGCGAAGCGTTCCAAGAGAACGGCGCCACACGTACCGAGGACAAGTAGGGACATCAGGGAGATCGGGGAGATGTTTCCAGCCTACAGGCAGGCACTCGGCAGCCCGTCTATTCGGCGTGGCTTGTTGAATGACGCCACGCCTTCTGGCGGGCTGCCGTGCCGCCCTGGGTGACGTCAGGACTTCAGGGACGTTGTACGCGACATGGGGACGAGGGGACGAACTACGGGACTATGGCAGTGCCGAAGTGGCGAAGTGACGAGACATGTGGCTATGCAGCTTCCGCAATGTTCGCCTGTGGCGATGTATGTTCATCAGTGAACTGATGTTTGCCGATCTTCTCCTTTGCTGCTTTCATGAGGATATCGAACAGAGCCTGCGTATCAATTCGAGAATGGCCTCGTTCAGCGTCACAGCAACGTGGATTTTGCATTTCTAGCATCTCACGATACGGAGATTTCAGCGTAATCGCTGGCTCTTTTCCTCGTACCGATGAGTTCGAAGTGATCGCAGCAACAACATCGCGCTTTTCTGGCACATTTCCTGTTTCGTAGCTGTGCTCCGCGGTATTTGCGAGTTCGAGAAATTCGTCGATTACGTCGGCAACCGAGGGGCCGTTGGCGGTTTCTTCAAGCTGATCGGCATAGCCGCGCTTCTCGTCGAGGAGCTGCGTCTTGCGGGCTTCGAAAGTTGGCTTGTCGATCAAGTTGTCGATAAGGGCGTCGGTGAGCCGCGCGAGGCGCTCCTCGCACTGCGTAATTAGAAGGCGCAGTGCGCTTTCGCGCCTCGCGCGCTCATCACCGGAGCGTACCCGTATGTCCTCCACCATGTCCCTGAAGTCCCTCATCTCCCCAATCTCCCCCACGTCCCCGTCGCATATCTCGTCCCCACGTCCCCTCATCCCCAGGCGGAGCGCGGAAAACAGGGCTTTGAAGGTGTTATCCATCGTCACTTCCGGCACTGTCGTCACTTTGCAGCCGGCGCGGTGGCAGCGGTAGTACACGTAGCGGCCCTTGTGGCGCTCGCCGACGAGCACGGAGCCGCAGTGGCCGCAGGTGAGCATGCGCCGGAAGAGGAAATCGTGGCGCAGAGGCATGGCGCCTGTCCGCCGTCCCCGCATCACCGCTTGGACGCGGTCATAGAGCTTCTTCGTGATAAGCGGGACGTGCTTGCCTTCGAACAGCTCGCCCGTGCGGCGAATATGGATGAGGCCCATATAGAACGGGTTGTTGAGCATCACGGAAAGGCCGTTCAGGGAAAGCGCGGTGCCGCGGCGGCTGCGAAGCCCGCGGTGCGTCATCTCGGCGAGCAGTGTTTCGAAATTCCACTCACCAGTGGAGTATAGCTCGAATGCCTGCCGGACGAGGGGACCTTGGACAGCGTCGATTTCTTTCAGCTTGCCACGGCCCATATCTCGATAACCATTGGGCGCCTGGATGGGATAGAGGCCTTGCTTCAGGCGACCATAGAAACCCTTGCGGGTTTCCTCGCGAAGATTGCGGATGAAGTCCGCCGCCACGACGGCCTGGATATCGGCCGAAAGCCGGCCGCCGCGAGACGAGAGGTCCAGATCGTCGTGGGCAAAGCGGACCTCCTTCTTGCGGTCGATGAGTTCGGCCAGGTCCGCCCAATCCCGCAGGTTACGAGCGCCGCGGTCGATCTTGTGCAGAATGATGCCGTCCGCCTTGTCGGCGATGAGTTCCTTGAGCATCTTCGCGAAGACGTTCCGACCCTGCTTAGCAGCCGTCTCGCGCTCTTCATACCAACCGATGATCGAGAGGTTGTTGCGCTTGGCATACGCGTCGATTGCCGCGCGCTGCTCCTGCAATGAAACGCCATGCACGCCCTGACGCTGCGTTGAGACGCGCACATAGCCGAAGTATCGCTTCATACGCTGGTGTTATGGATATTCCCCGAATCTACCTCCGCCTGCCGATTCACGCGAATCTCCCCCTGGCGCTCGCGAGCAATGCGCTCGCAGATACGAACGACGGCCGCGGCGAGCGCATACAGGTTTTCCCGCGCTTCCTCGCGCGCTTCAGGTGAAGCGTCGGGCATATAGCGGTCCAGGATGATGTCGCCGGGACGGGACATGCCGCCGAGGGTCTCATGCGGAGCAGGGGCTGCGTAGAAGGCACTTTGTGACTCCGGGTCACGAAAGGACGCCTTGCGCGGAGATGGCGTTCGTTTCGCCGTCGGCTTGGCGTGCTGGAAATCGCGCTCGGCCATCTGGCGAGCATTCAGCAAGACGGAGCTTCGTCCTAGGCGAGGTTCTATCGCGCGATGCGATATGTGCGAGTGTTAGCGTGGTGCCGATGCCGCCCGAAATGGCTCGTAGCTCGTCACTTCAGCACTTCGTCACTGGCCACTGTGTGCGGGAGTTAGATTTGTCAGGAGGCGCGTGATGCAGGATATCGCTCTTCACGGATGGATTCCGTGACGTGCAGAAGCCCAAGCAGCAGCGATTGTGGGCCATTGAATCCGGATAGCATGTAATTGAGCGCGGGAGACCCGAGTTTTACATGAAAATCGCTGAAAAAAATCGACAAATTGGGCTTGCCCGAAAATCTGCTCAATATGCGGCTCACACTATCCTTGCCATTCACAAAAACCTCAATGTTTTCAGCAATGATGTGATCTATGTGATCCTCGCTTGATGCGGGCTCGGTCGCCAAAAATACAGACCTGCACTCGTTGAATATCGCGCTCAATGCGGACGCGCCTTTCGGACTCGCCAAGTAATCACTCAGGAACGCGTAGCCTTCGACGAACGCAAAGATCGATATTAACAAATGCGGACCGTTGAGCAGATATAATTTCTGTTTAATACGGATGGGAACATCGGATGCGAATTCAAGTTCAGAAGGACAAACTCGAAGATACTCAGCTAATCCCTTCCCAAATCGATTTTTGTCACTTGAGACAACCAGCTGTGCCTTGGTATTTACCGGCGCACACACACTGCTTTCGCTCGCGTCAAGCCAGGTGAGCTTGCCGCAGACGCGATTGGCCATGCAGTCGAGAAATGTTACGTCTTTCAGGGCGGATGCTGCCGCACCTTGTGCGGTACGAGCGAGTTCGGCTTCGAGCTTGGTTTTGAGCCACGTCGATGTCGCAGTATTCTCCACGGCGATGACAAAAAGTGGGCAATCAGCACAGACGTTGGAACGCGCCACAAGAAGGCGTGCGAGCACCGGAACAACTTGCGGGAGATTTTCCGCCCTTAAAGCTGTCGTTACTAGGATCGTCTTTGGTTCTTGGAAAAGCTTCGTGAGATGCTCTTCGGTTTCTGGTGTGCCATAAGCAAGAACCCCACGAATCACAACCTC